>Ga0247823_10000803_pt1 | contig 26481 bp, 23 predicted proteins | sample 13C_PalmiticAcid_2_FD_192426 | JGI IMG/M metagenome (GOLD analysis project Ga0247823, IMG submission 192426) | Soil microbial communities from agricultural site in Penn Yan, New York, United States - 13C_PalmiticAcid_Day30 | ecosystem: Environmental > Terrestrial > Soil > Agricultural land... | reverse complement strand
ATTTTGGGTGATCTGGAAACGTTGGTGGGTAATCCTGAGGCGCCGCCTATCAGCAACCTGATGGAATTTGGTACGGCGCTGGGGGCCTGTATCCGTACGCAGCGCTTTTATAACAATGACACGCAGATTGAAGGTTACATCATTAACCCGTTCGGTATGGGCGGTGCGGGTAACCAACGCCTTAACCTTGATACAGTGCCGACTTATCAAGAGGCGCTCGAATTCACCAACTATGGTGATATCTATTTTGTGTTCGGTGAATACAGAGAAGATACGGGCGGTGGCGCTGTTCACTCCGAATATCCAGGTGGTGTGAAGCCGTATTGTGGCGAAGTGGTTCTGCAGGTTACAGACGTGGCTGATGCCTATTCACCGGGTTCACGCATGCTGCTTGAAATGTATTACATCATGATCGTGCAGTTGATCTGGCAGGATGCGATTGCCAATGGACCCACATGGGGGGCCATTTCATTCGGCCAGGTGGGCGAAGGTGCGATGCAGAAATATGCCCCTGGCTACCCCGGTTATGATTCGACTATCGATATCGCAAACCAGGATGCCTTGATCGAGGTATCTATTGGTTATGAAGCTTATGTTGAGGCTTCGATTGCGGTTGCGGTTGATCTTCAAAGACAGGCCGATACCTTCACTGAACTTGATGATTTCGGCTGGGCCGGGGCGGGTATCTGGTACAACAAGATTGCCGAGATGAACGGCATGATCATCGGCGCGGTCAACAGCTTGCCTGTGGTGCGTAAATTCCCCATGGTCATGGAGAAGGTTCTTAAAGAACGTCAGAAGGCCGACCAAGACGTTGCCGGTCCTGAACGTTATATGCCACGTCGTGCTGATGGTACTGAGATTAAACTCGATAACTCGGAATATAACGAAGCGACCATTTTGTATGCAGCGTTTAAGGTCTGGGGCGACAAGATTTCACGTGCGAAACCGACCGGTAACATCTTTACCGATACCATTCATGCGGTGTTGGGCACCAAGGGTCTTTATAACATGACGGCCAACACGGATATCCATCCGTTGGCGCAGTTAGTGGGTGTGGGTAAGTCACTGGTCGAAAGTGCGATCCGTAACCTCGGTGCTTCGGCCTCTGCCGGTATCTTGGGTGGTCTTGCCAACATCATGGGTCTGCACCAGTTGGGTGGGGCTGCCGGTATTGTCAGTGATGTGGCGGGCAAGATTGCGATGATCACGATGACAGCGGGCTTCTTGCTGTTCTACGTCGTACCGTTCCTGCCGTTTATGTATTACTTCTTTGCGGTGGGCATCTGGGTTAAGACCGTTCTTGAGGCCATGGTCGGTGTACCGATCTGGGCGCTGGCGCACTTGCATATTGATGGCGACGGTATCGGCGGAGATTCCGCCATGACGGGTTACGTGCTGGTATTCGAAGTATTCTTGCGTCCGATATGCATTGTCTTTGGTTTGCTGGCGGCGATTGGTATTTTCGGCGCGCAGATTAAAATTCTGCATGAAATCTGGTTCCTGGTTGTATCCAACCTGACCGGCTTTGATGCAGCATCCAAAACCCTTCCGGCACCGGAAGTGACCGGCGGTATCAATTACTTCCGCAGTATTCTCGATGAATTCTTCTTTACGCTGATTTACACCTTTGTCGTGTACATGATGGCCTTGTCATCCTTCAAGCTGATCGATCAGGTTCCTGATTACATCATGCGCTGGATGGGTACGGGTGCTTCTACACTGGGTGAAATCTATAAAGACGAGATCGCCAGTATGCCAACCCAGGCTGTGCTGGGTGTGGGTGCCGGTCTGCAGCAAGGTATGTCTGCTATGGGTCAACTGGGTAAGGCCGCCAAGTTTGCATCTGCCCCGACACCGAAGGGTGGGCCTTGATAGGATAAACGCATGAATCGCACAACTGGAAAAGTTCTGAGATATGTAGCGTTGCCGGAGATTTTACCCCGGCTGCAGCGCATCTTTGTCACCGGTTTTGCCTGCCTGTCATTCTATATGGCGAGTGTGATGAATATTGCCCGCTTGCTGCCGGACAATCACCCTTACCTCAGCCCCTCTAATTATGGGCGCTTTGGTATACATCATGTCCTGTTGCAGGCCTGGAAAAATCTGGAATTCAAACGCAAGAATACCGACCAGATCATCATTTATTTCACACTGGCTTCCGGGGTTATCCTGCTCTTCCTGCAGATGGCTTTGTTTGTCATGGCATTTATTGTGCCAGCCGCCAGCGCCGGTGTGGGTGCCGAATTTGCGCGTTTCTTTGTCACGGACCAGCCTAATGATGATTTGGCCTTTATGTTCCTTGACCGTGTTTTCGGTATGGAAAACATCTTCGGCTCACGCGTGACGGGCGAGGCCGGATGGCCGACCAATTTCCATGAAGGCCTGCATGAGCTGTTTGGTTACTATAATACGGGTCTGGCGATTGTGGCCTTCCTGATCATTCTTTATTTCGTGATTACCCTGACTGGTGAAACTGCCCAGACCGGTACGCCGTTTGGTCGCCGTTTCAATAAGGCTATGGCACCGCTGCGCCTGATTATCGCGATTGGCCTGCTGGTGCCGATTACCAACGGTATGAGTATTGCCCAGATCGGTACGCTCTATATGGCCAAATGGGGTTCCAGTATGGCGACCAACGGCTGGATTACTTTCCTTGATGAGGTAAAGGGTTCCACCATTCTGGGTGATCCGGACACGCTGGTGATTACACCGAAACAGCCGATGGTGAATTCGCTGGTCGAATTCATGTTTGTGGCCGTGACATGCCGTTATGCTTACGAACTCTCTACGGAGAACGAGCCCGCGCCAATTGACCGCTTTATGATCCGCCCTTATGTGATTCTGCCTGATGACGGTTTTATGATTCTGGGCGAGGCTGCCTCCGACCTGCAGACTATTCTGGGTATGAACAATAACCAGAACATCACTATTCGTATCGGTGAGCAGAATGCTGAGGATTATCCGGAACTACCAAGCTACGTGATGCCGCTGTGTGGCGAGATCGAGATTGATATTCAGGATCTGACCGAACCCGGTGCCCTTTATGTTCAGAATGCGTATCTGGTGAACCTGCTGGCGGGCTTGTGGAACGATCCGCCGAACAATGATTTTGCCCGTAATATGGTGCGTAGCCGTTTGAGCGCTGTGAATGATCGTGATCCGAACTTGCCGGACCCATCACAGCAGTTTGTCGCTGACACATTCGATTATTTCAATGACCAGACGCTGAATGATATTCAAGAAGGTGTGCTGGCGGCTGTCAACGACAGTCTGTGGGATGAAGATTTCACCAAGTATGGCTGGGGTGGTGCGGCCATCTGGTACAACACGATTGCCAAAGTGAACGGCAGCTTAGTCTCATCCGTCTTTAACCTGCCAGTGCCGAAGAAATATCCGGCTGTCATGGAAGAGGTTCTGGAGCTTAAAAAGGCGCAGAACAACTCTGTTGCGGGTCTTGATCGCTTTAATCCTGTGACCGCCGATGGTACACCGCTGTTCGGCAAGGGTACGCGCAAGGATGTGTTTGCCAACCTGTTCTATGACGCGCAAAGACCGTGGATGCAAACGCAGGACGCGGGTAGTGATGTGTTCTTCAAGGACGGTATTAATTCGCTGTTGGGTCTGCAAGGCCTGATCGATATGCGCGATAACGCCGACATTCACCCGCTGGCGCAATTAGTGGGTATCGGCCGCAGCCTGATTGAAAGCGCGAAGCAGAACTTCGGTTATACAGCGGTGACATGGGTGGGTGGTATGGCCAAGGACCCGTCGCTTAGTACTCTTTCAAAGAACGCACACAAGTTCTTCCGCATTATCATGATGTTCGGCCTTAGTATCGGTTTCGTGCTTTACTATGTATTGCCGTTCCTGCCGTTTATTTACTTCTTTGTCGCGCTGACCAACTGGGTCAAGACGATTTTCGAGGCCATGGTGGGCTTGCCGTTGTGGGCGCTGTCGCACATTCGTATCGAGGGTGACGGCTTGCCGGGTCCTGCAGCGATGAATGGCTATTACCTGATCTTTGAAATCTTTGTGAACCCGATCCTGATTGTTCTTGGCATGCTGGCGGGTATTACGATCTTCTCAGCTCAGGTTGTGGTTTTAAACGACATCTGGGGTCTGGTGATGACCAACGTGACGGGTATCGACCCCGCCACGGTTGACGCAGCATCGGCGGACAAGGTTGGTTCTGTTCGTTACGTGCGCGGTGTGTTTGATAAGTTCTTCTATACAGGTATGTATGCCGTGATGGTTTATATGATGGGTCTGGCGTCGTTCAAACTGGTCGATGCCATCCCTGACCGCATCCTGCGCTGGCTGGGCACGAGCGTTAAGAGCTTTAACGAGACAGCTGAATCCATGGCATCCGAACTGGTGGCGAAAAGCTATCAGGCCAGCCAATCTGTGGTTGATGGTGCGGATGGTGTGATGAACCAGATGCTGCTTCGTAATAAGTAAGTAGCGATTCTTAGAAATGCAAAAGCGCGGGATGGCCCGCGCTTTTTTTGTGCTTGATAAGTTCGGCTATTATTGGCTGCTGCCGCGCAGGTGGTTCAGCAGAACCTGCACATCGCCACCGCCACGCTGGATCACCGCTGCGAAGTCCGAGCGTTGTGTCACGGACATGCTGACGCCTTCGACGATCACATCAACTATCTGATACTTGCCGTTCTTGTAACGCACGCGCCAATCCACCTGTACCTCTGGGCCATCGCCCGGCACGATATATGATGTGACGATTGTGTCTTTGTCACCATCAGCACGGTGGCCGCGGGTTTCAAATTTCTGGCCTTTGTAATCGCCAAAGCGTTTGGCGTACACATCGACAACCATGCTGCGGAACAGGCGCAGATATTCCTGACGCTGTGCTTCGGTGGATGTCTTCCAGTAACGGCCCAGTACAAAGCGGCCAATTGTATCGAGGTCGAAACTGTCATTCAGCAAGCCACGGAAAGATGCTTTTTTCTGATCCTGGCTCATACCGCCATTCGCGAGAAATTGCAGGGCACGTGTGGCCATGCTGCCGATGAAATCCTCGGCGCCACTGCCGACATCGCCGGCAACATGTTTATAGAGATTTTTTTGGTCGCCTTTGGCTACGGCATGATCAACGCTGCCCATGGTTGGGGTGTAAACCAGCGTATTGCTGAGAGAGCCCAGAGAGCCAAGGCTGAGGCTGCCGTCAAAAGCATATGATGGTGTGGATGTATGGATCAGGACGCCGGCGGTCAAAGCCAGAACGGCCATTGAGGAATGGCGGATCAGATATGCGTAGTGGCCCTTCTTCATTCTTTTTATCCTTTTACGGCAGGCGCTTGGCGAGCCGTCACCCATTTCTATCCATTACACGATACGCAAGCCCTATGTTCTAATGACGGCTGCAATGTGGCTATTTGGCATACGGGCTGTTAAAAATCAAGTTTTTGCATGAAAAAAGGCCTGCCAGGCAGGCCTTTTTCCAAGATTTCGTAGATTACTCGTCAAAGTCAGGGATAGACGGGCTGGAGGCCAGTTCAGGGTCCTGATCGTTGAGGAGAGCCTCACGGCGCTGCATATACGTGCTGCGCAGCGCGGCATAGTAATCGAAGGAGTTTTTCTGCAGATCATCCAGCAGGTCCAACAGTTCCTCGCGGGTGCTGATAGCAGTCAGGCCCAGACGCGCATAGTGCCATTCTTCCTGATGGGTGTTGTACAGGTAAAGACGCAGCGGATCGGCATAGCTATCAACCATCATGCCTGTCGCATCACGGAAGGAAGAGGGGCCGAGGATTGGCAGAACCACGTAAGGACCGTGGCCAATGCCCCATGTGCCCAGTGTCTGACCGAAGTCTTCTTGTTCGTACGGCAGACCGACCATCGCAGCGACATCAACCAGGCCGAGTACACCGGCGGTGCTGTTGATGACGAAACGGCCGATATCGCTACCAGCGCCGCTGATATCACCTTGCAGTGTTTGGTTTACAACCTGCATCGGGCTCTTCAGGTTGCGCAGGAAATTGCGAACGCCTGTGCGCACCGGTTGCGGTGTAATGAAACGGTAACCCATCGCGATAGGTTCAAGAACAACGGTATCAACAGCATCGTTAAATGCGAATACAGCGCGGTTATAACCTTCCATCGGATCGTATACTTCAGACACATCTGCATCATGGTTCGTTGTCGAACATGCCCCTAATGACATCGCCATAAAGGCTGCCATGCAGATTCTGGAGAATTTCTGTGTTTGTGTAGTCATTATATTACTGTCCCCGAAAACACCCTTATGAGGGCTCAAAAAATATACCCAGTTACCACTGAGTAAAACATGTTTCTTTTACAACTTGGTTAATTTTTTAATTAACACTGCGTTAAGGCAACGGACTGAGAATCAACGATAATCAGGCTTAAAGCGCGGCCCATATTGCGACGCCAACGCGCGCCGGTCAACGGGGGTTGCATACAATATTTTCAGCCGTCCTCAAGATTGAGCATGACCGCCAGACCGAGCAGGAAACTGACGGCTGCAGGGGCCCATGCGGCCAGGATAACCGGGATCTGGTGAGTTGATCCCATGGCCTGCAGGAAGCTTGAGAGGAAGAATACGACAAATCCGATCAGTACGCCCAGTGCGGCCAAGGCAAACGCCCCCCGGAAACGAGGCGGACGCAGGGAAACAGAGGCCGCCAGCAGGATCATGGCTGCATAAAGCAGGGGTTGGGAGAGCAGGCTTTGGAAATGGACCTTAAGCCGGGCGGAATCAAACCCCGTGGAGTCCATAGTACGGATAAAGGCTGGCAATTTCCAGAATGACATGGCTTGGGGATCGGAGAAGCTTTCCTCAATTTCCGAGCTGGTCAGGGTGGTGGGCAGGGCCACCAGCGGGATTTTCTCGCTGCCGCCTTGGCCGACCTCGTTACTCATAACGTCGTGGAACAGCCACTGGCCATTTTCGAGTTTGGCGCTGGCGGCATCCAGACGGCGCTCATAATTATCAGCCGGGCCATAGAACAGGGCCATGACGTCCTGCAGTTCCCATTCCGGCAGCTGGACTTTACCCGCGTGCAGGATGACGTGACCGTTTTCTGATTCTTGGCGCAGCCACAGACCCTCCTCGAGGAGGGTAATTTGTGGGGTCTCGGTGGTGAGGTAGTTTGATTCGAGTTGATCAAAGCGACCAAGCAGGAGGGAGCCGACCGGATTGATAAGTGTTGTCATCAAAATCCCGGCACCGATGGCAACCGCCATGACCGGTGCCAGAAATTGCCAGACGGATAGGCCTGCCGCTCGAACAATGATCAGTTCATAACGGCGTGTCATCTGCCAGAAGGTGAAGATGGCGCTAAATAGGATGGCAAAGGGGAACATGATCTGGCCGACTTCGGGCAGCTTCAAAAGGCCCATCTCAAGCACGATGCCAAACGGCACGTCTTCGCGCTTGGAGGCCCGACGCAGCAATTCCACTGTATCAAACAGATAAACGATGCCGAGCAAAATCAGTAAACCCAGTGCGAGGTTGCGCGTATATTGGGCGGCCATATAGCGGTTTAGCGTGTTGGAGAATTTCATACTGTCTTCTCCTGTGTTGTGTCACGGCACCAGAACTTCAGTTTCTGCCAGCGGGCCTGACCGCAAGCCAGCCAGCGCAATCCGACCAACAGCGGGCCAAAGGCCAGCGCATACATGAGCGTCAATCCTATCGCCGGATTGGATTTTGCAAGGCTGAAGGCACCAAGATATAGGCCTTGAATAACAATGCAGAGGCTGACAGCCAGAATGATGCGGCGTGTCAGACCGCGCCGTTCCAATGCGCCGAGCAGCAAGGCACAAAGTGCGATTACCGCAAAGCAGGGGGCGAGCACAGGGCTGACCAAGCGGCGATGAATTTCCAGTTTGAATTCATCACGGCTTTCACTAGCGCGTTCATCGGTGGTATCAGGGTTCATCAATTCCCACAGAGTGCGCTCGTCCGGTTCTTTCCAGCGCTGGCGCACGGGTCCCGCCTCGGGCATATCAATCATGTAACGTTCAAAGTTCAGGCGGTTAAGCGAGCCATTCTTTTTATTCAGTGACTGGCGTGTACCGTCAAAAACGACGACTTGCTGGCCTGTTGGGGTTGCGACTAATGAACCGCGCTTGGCCAGAATGGTGACGGGGCCTTCGGATGGGTCGCGTGTATCATGAATCATCAGCCCGCGCATTTCGCCATTATTATCGCGGGCGCGCACGAACACGGTCAGGCCCGGCATCACAGCGTTAAAGACACCTTCACGGAACAGCATCACGGAATATTGGGCCTTGATCACCTGACGCAGTTGCTGCATCCCCGCGAGGGATTTAGGTGCAATCCATGATGTCATCGCCAGCAGAATGACGGTAATCAGCACAGCCAGCATCAGGGCGGGTTTGGCTTGTTCAAGCGGCGAGATGCCGACGCTTTTCATGACGACCATTTCGCTGTCGGCGGTCATGCGGTTATAGACAAAGATCGTGCCCGCCATCAGGGCGATAGGCAGGATGATTTCAAAGAAGCGCGGCAGTGCCATCATGGTCAGCAGCCAGAACGCGCTGCTCGAGGCACCGGAATTGATCACTAGTTCCAGAAAGCGCAGGGATTGGGTCAGGAAGATGACAGCGGCCAGCGTCACGGCGATAAAGCCGGTCGCGAGGAGCAGGTTCCTGAATATGTAAGAATTAATAATCATGCTTTCCTTAAACAGCAGACCCTCTGGTTTTCGAGCCGGGGCCATCGTATATTGTCAGAGGCGTAAATGCCAGATTCTCTCCTGTTTTTCCTTCCCCGCTTGCCTTCAAAGGATGCCTTTCATGCAAACCACCGTCAGCTTTTCCAAAACCCCTAAACTCAAAGCCAGGACCGCCATCGTGCTGGTGGGCGAGGGCGGCAAACTGACCGACAAAGGTGGGGCTCTTGATAAGGAAACCAAGGGCGCGTTGACCCATTTTATTAAAACCAGCCCGAATTTTACCGGTAAAGCCGGTCAGATCGCGGTGGTACCGGGTCCGCAGAAGTTCAAATTCGACCGTATCGTCATGTTAGGCATGGGCAAGCCGGACAAAATCACACTTGATGAGATTACGGCGATGGGTGGCCGTTTCAGTGCCGCGTTCGGCGGTATGAATATCGAAGCCGCGCAGTTCATTGCCGATGGTTTCAAGTCATTCAAGGCGGTTAGCGCTGATGAAGCGGCGTCTGCTTTTGCCTCTGGCTTTGTTCTGCGCGCCTATAGCTTTGATAAATACAAAACCAAGGCCAAGGACGATAAAACACCCAAAGGCCTGAAAGTTGAATTCGTGCTGGATGCGGCGACCAAAGCGTCTGCCCTGTTCAAGAGTGAAAAGGCTGTGGCTGATGGTGTGCATTTCGCGCGCGACCTCGTGAACGAGCCGCCTAATCTGCTGTACCCCGCCAGCATGGCGACTCGTGTGAAGTCAGAATTGGCTCCACTGGGCGTCAAAGTCGAAGTCATTGATGAAAAGAAGATGGACCAGTTGGGCTTCAAGGCGCATCTAGCTGTGGGCATGGGCTCGATTCGTCCGCCGCGTGTTGTCATTCTGGAATGGAATGGTGCAGGCAGTAAAACAACCAAGCCGATTGCTTTCGTAGGCAAGGGCGTCACGTTTGATACAGGTGGCATCAACCTGAAACCGTCTGACGGCATGGCCGATATGAAGATGGATATGGGCGGCGCAGCGGCTGTTGTGGGCTTGTTCCGTGCTTTGGCGGCGCGTAAAGCAAAAGTACATGCGGTTGGTATCATCGGTCTTGCTGAGAATATGCCATCTGATCGTTCTTACCGTCCGTCTGACGTCATCGGTTCGATGGCGGGCAAAACGATTGAAGTGTTGAATACGGATGCCGAGGGACGCTTGGTGTTGGCGGATGCGCTGACTTATATCCAGAAAAAACATGACCCGAAATTCATCATTGATCTGGCGACGCTGACGGGTGCGATCATGATTGCCCTGGGGCATGAATATTGCGGCACATTCGTGAATGATGAAAAACTCTGGGGCCAGATGGAATCTGCCAGCAAGGCCACGGGCGAAAAGCTCTGGCGCATGCCATTGGATGAAGCCTTCAAGAACAGCATGAAGGGCAGCATTACCGATGTGCAGAACTTAAGCACCATGGGTCGTTATGGTGGCGCTTGCTCTGCTGCTGGTTTCCTCGCGCACTTTGTCGATGACAAACGTGCCTGGGCGCACATGGATATTGCAGGTACGGCGTGGGTCAACCGTGATACGCCGACAGCACCACGCCATGCCACAGGTTTTGGCGTGCGTGTTCTTAACCAACTGGTTGCTGATCACTACGAATCATAATGGAACAAGCCCGCCGCAAAAAATCAGGACTGATCGGATTGATCATTTTACTGCTGGTCCTGATGGCGGCGGGGTTTTATTTCTTGATGCCACCGCAGACTTACCGCGTGGCGATTGTGCCCGATAATGCTGCGCGTTCTGTGGTTGATGGTAAGCTGACATTTCGTTATCAATGGCCCCAAGGCATGGTGCGGCAGAGTGCGGCGGCTTATGCCTGCGCTTGTTTTAAGGATTCAAAAAATCCACCTAGCATCGTGAGTTGTTCGGGCAATAATCCTAAGCTTGAATCGCAGTGCACCGGTTATATCAAGGTTGTGCGCCGTGGTGATGATTATCAGCCATATCAGGCTCATCGGCAGATGATTCTGCCGGTGTTTCAGGGGGCGATTTTAGGGCAAGATATTGCCGGGCAGAAACCTCGTCTAGAACTGGATTTAAAGCCTGATAAACAGGGTGAGATGCAGATACATAAGCTTTATATCAATGGTGTAGCATTTGATAAGTATATGATGCGTCGTTTCGGTACATCTTTTTGAATATTGGCTTTTAAGGCTCGAGTGAATTATATCATTCCCCAATGAACGCAGCGCCTCTTAAGATTGATATATTCTGCCATGTTGTCGATAACCTCGGCGACATCGGCGTGTGCTGGCGTTTTTGCAAAGTGTTGGCCCGTGATCAGGGTTGCTATGTGCGCTTGTTCGTCGATGATTTTGGGGCGTTTTCTAAAATAGAACCGATGCTGGATAAGACGCGCGATGTGCAGCATGTCGAGGATGTCGAAGTCTTCCGCTGGGATAATGCGGTGATCACCAATCTTTATAATGGTTGCGGCGATGTCGTGATCGAGGCACTGGCGTGCACCTTGCCTGAAAAGGTTGAGATGCTGATTGCGGAATCACGTAAGCCGCCTGTGTGGATTGATCTGGAATATTTAAGTGCTGAACCGTGGATTGATACACACCATGCGATTGTATCCATGCACCCGCAATACGGCGTCAATAAAACGTTGTTCTTTATCGGCTTTAGCGAAAAATCTGGCGGCCTTACCCGTGAGAAGGGTTTGATCGAACAGCGTCTGGCGTTTCAGGCCGACCCGGCAGCGCAAGACGCATGGCGTGCGAAGGTTGGCTTGCCGCCCCGTGATACTCGCTTCATTGATCTCAGCTTATTTTGTTATGCTGTCAGCCCGGTTGAGAAGCTGCTGGCGGATTTACAGGCTACAGGCCGACCGATACGGCTGATGGTCCCGGCGGGGGTGGCGACTGAGCCGTTAACCCGTTTTATGGGGCAGAAACCAGAAGCTGGAGTTGTCGTTCAAAAGGGCAATTTATATTTTCATAATTTAACCTTCCTGACGCAGGATGATTACGACCGTTTGTTATGGTCGTGCGACCTCAATTTCGTCCGGGGTGAGGACTCGCTGGTGCGTGCAGTCTGGGCGGGAAATCCGCTGGTTTGGGATATTTACAAACAGCAAGAAGATGCCCATATGCCCAAACTCAGGGCCTTCCATGACCATTATTGGGGTGGTTTAGCGCCTGAATGCCGCGAAATACTGGACTTTTTCAGCGTAATGTGGAATGAAGGGGGCCGTCAGGATGAAGATTTCCCTGCCGACCGCCTTCTTGCGTGCCTTCCCCGGATTACGGAGCACGCCCGTCTGGTAAGCCTCAAGCAGGCCGAGCAGGACGATCTGGCGACGCGGCTTGTCAATTTCGTCCGCGAACAAATGAAAAACCAAGGATAATTTATTATGAAGTTTGCGCAAGAAGTACGTTCCGGCAACGTCGTTACAATGAACGGCAATTTGCTGCTCGTAACCAAAGCTGAATTCAGCAAATCAGGCCGTAACGCATCGGTGATGAAGTTTAAATTCCGTAACCTGAAAACAGGTTCACCGTCTGAAGGTATCTATAAGACAGATGAAAAATTCGAAGACGTACAGCTCGAGCACAAGGAAGTGAAATACTCCTACGCTGACGGAGATAACTACGTATTCATGGATGGCGAATACAACCAGTTCGAAGTTTCCAAGGACTTCATGGAAGATGCGCTGAAATATCTCGAAGAAGAAATGCCTTGCGAAATCGTTATGTACGAAGGCAAGCCACTCTCCATCGAATTGCCTGTAAAACTGGTTCGCGAAGTAATCTACACAGAGCCAGCCGTAAAAGGTGATACATCCGGTAAAGTGATGAAGCCAGCACGCCTGTCTACAGGCCATGAGATTGCTGTTCCAGGCTTCATCGAAATTGGCGAGAAAATCGAAATCGACACACGCACGGACGAATACGTATCCCGCGCGAAGGTCGCTTAATCTTTTGAGAGCTTAAGAAAGGCCCGCAGCTTGCGGGCTTTTTTTTATTCCGCTAGAACTGGTGTATGACTGAAATCCGTTTTTATCACGCGCAGCATTCATCGCTGGAACAGGTCCTGCCCGGTATTCTGGGCAAGGCGCTCTCCGGTGGCCGCCGCATTGTCGTACGCTTTGCCGATAAGGCATTAATCGAACCGATGAACGAACATCTGTGGGTTTATAATCCGGATTCATTCCTGCCGCATGGGTCAGCCAAAGATGGTCATGCCGCGCTTCAGCCGGTATGGCTGACGGATAAGGATGAGAACCCCAACAGTGCCGATGTACTGGTGACGGTGCGTGGGGCTGCTAATGATCTGCCGCCTAATCTTGCCGACTTCACTTTGTGCTGCGATATGATCGATGGCCGTCTGGATGATGAGGTCAATGCCGCGCGCACGCGCTGGAAGGCTTACAAGGACGCTGGCTACGAAGTTACTTATTGGCAGCAAACCAATAGTGGTTGGGAAAAGAAGGCATAAAAAAACCGGGATCAATGTCCCGGTTTTTATTTGTTCTTTGAGAAGCTTAGTGCTTTGCAGGTTCTTCTGTCGCTGCTGGCGCAGGGGCTGCTTCGCCTTCTGCCGGTGCGGCACCTTCAGCAGGTGCTGCCGCTTCTTTCGGGCCCAGTTCCGCCATTTCAGCGTCGATGTCACCTTGTGACGGCAGGGCAGGGTTACCCGAAATAGAACGCAGGTAAGCAATCAGCGCTGCACGATCATCAGGCTTTTTTACGCCCGGGAAGTTCATGGCGGTGCCTTTGATGTAAGCTTTTGGTTTCCACAGGAAGTGGTTCAACTCGGCGTATGTCCATGTACCGCCCTTGGCTTTCATGCCTTCAGAGTAGTTGAAGCCTGCATGGTGTGCTTTCGGTTGATTTACGACACCGGCAAGGCCCGGGCCTGTGCCGTTTGGGCCGCCTTGTTCAAAGTTATGGCAGGTCGCGCATGCTTTAGCGACTTGTTTACCGCGCTCGATATCGGCTGTACCGATCATCGCCAGAATTGGCTCCGGCATCGCAACAGCGGCAGCGCCACCTGCGCTTTCTTCCGTCGCTTCAATCGCATAGGCGAATTCTGTGTATTCGTGCGGGTGTACAAACTTGCTGGCAACAAAGCCTGACAAGGCTGCAATAATACCGGCCACCAGAACAGCGGCGAAAAGCTTGTTGAATTCCATGTTGTTCATGGCAAAAGTCCTGAGATCGAAATGGGTTACGCTATCGGCAACAAACCGAAACACCTTGCATATACCCTTAAAACGTGAGAAAGCCAAGTAGTCGTATACATAAGAGGGCATTTCATGAGCCAGACTGCAAAAAAAGTTTCATTTCAGGGGTTTAAGGGCGCCAATTCCGACATGGCCAGCCGTGTGCTGGTCCCGGGATGCGAAACGCTGCCTTGTCTGACCTTTGAAGAGGCTTTTCGGGCGGTTCAGGACGGTAAAGCCGATCTGGCGGTGATCCCGGTCGATAACAACCTCGCGGGCCGGGTGGCGGACGTTCACCACCTGATCCCCCGGAGCGGGCTTTCGATTACGGCTGAATATTTCATGCCGATCCGTTTTGCCCTGATGGCTTTACCTGGTGTGCAGGCGTCTGAGCTTAAACATGTCTACAGCCATGTGCATGCGTTCCCGCAATGCCGTGATGTTGTGAAACGTCTGGGCCTGCAAACCCATATCCATGCGGATACAGCGGGCGCGGCAGCGGACGTGGCGGCATGGGGTAAACGCGATACGGCGGCGTTGGCCCCTACATTGGCGGCGGGCATTTATGGTCTCGATATTCTTGAAGACAACGTGCAGGACACGGATGCGAATACCACACGTTTCCTGTTGTTCTCACCGTCGCATGACATTCCGGCTTACGATCCGGCGGATCATGTGGTGACCAGCCTGATCTTCCGCGTGCGCAACATTCCGGCCGCTTTGTATAAGGCGATGGGCGGTTTTGCCACCAACGGCCTGAACATCGTGAAGATTGAATCCTATGTTGATGAGCTGTTTCAGGCGGCGCAGTTTTATTGCGAAATCGAGGGGCATCCTGATGAGCGCCTGATGCAGTTGGCCTTGAAAGAACTGGGGTTCTTTGCCGAGGAATATAAGCTGCTGGGCACCTATAAAGCCCATGAATTCCGCAAGAATCAGAAGAACTAGCCAGCTTGGGTAAAACCCTGTAATGCTGGTATCAGTTTGTTAAAAGAAGAAGGAGATTACCAATGCCCTCACATGCTGAAATTGCTGCCCGCCTGCTGCGCGACGCTGCAACCTTCTTCCGCGCTGTTGGCGAGCAGAATGATGCCCTGCGTGACCAGATGCTTGAGAACGCCGATGTGTTCGAACAAGTCGCTGTACTGGTGGAAACCAATCCGACAGGTGAGTTGGAAGACCCTAACGCCTAAACGGCCATCAGGTACGTCCACGCAAACGCGATAATCGCGCTGGTCACGGCAAAGCCGATAATCAGTGTTGATGGGCTGGTGCGACGCCCGCCTTTTTCAAAAACACGCCATGTTTCATCGATATTACGCTGCGTGCGCAGATCGTAATATTTCTGTTTCACTTCGACCTTGCTGAATTGGCCGCTATTGTACAGCTCTTCCGCATGATTGATCGCCAGCTCCGGCTGATCGGCGCTGCCGCATTTCTGCCAGCAGGCACGCGGGTTATCATCGTTGCTGTATGAATAGATGTTGTATTCGATATGTGTCAGCGGTGCGCATTCATGGTGTGTCCATGATTCCGCATGATTGGTTCCCGGTTTCTTGAAAGTATTGGTCTGGGCCATACGCGAATCTCCCTTTAGCCATGCCCTTCAGGCGGCCTGTTTTTCTCGATTTACGCAGTACCGGGATTTTCCTCCGGAGTGCCCCTTATTCTGCAAATTCGCGAATCAGGGAGGTGGAGGGTCCTCGTATGGTTAAGGAAATGCCAAAAAGATTAACAAAGCGTTAAAATTTTGCAGATGCTCAGTTTTATGCAGAGAAGGGGATAAAGGCCGGGGGTGGCGGTATCGGGGCGTTTGGCCTGTGGATATCCTTGTCAGCAGGGGGGTTCGGGGGTACAATTTCCCTATCAATCCCCCGTGCCGATTCTAAGGCATTCTCTCGTTTTTCCGTCCTCGCCTACCTCTCTAGGATTTACATCGTTATGGCCCGTTATTCCGCGACCGTGCGCAAGCGCAAGAAACAATCGACTCCGTTCCTGCCCGAAAGCCTTCAGGTTTTCATGGCCCGCCGCATGGTGGATGGTGTGGCGTTGGCGATGGGCCTGATTGGCGTTGCATTGGTGCTGGCACTGGCGACCTATAACCATACTGATCCTTCATGGAATACGGCGCGTGATGAGTCTTTAAACGGCGTTCATAACATCATGGGTTTGCCCGGTGCCTATATGGCCGATTTGTTCCTGCAAACGATTGGCCTTGGTGGTCTGGTGTTTGGCGTTGTGCTGATGGCATGGGGCGTGCGTTTCTGGCGTCGTGATGAAATTGGACCGGTGTGGGCACGTGTGGCCGCGTTACTGTTCGCGAGCATTTGTATGGCGGCAGCGTTTGCGCGCATTCCTGCCGGTGACTGGCTCCTTAGCCCCTGGATGGGCGGCAGCGGCGGCGTGCTGATCATGAACAGCGTTGCCGGCATGTTAAGCCCTATGCTGGGTGCGTCTGCGCATGTGGCCACGGCACTGACTGCGGCCATCATTGGTTTTTTTACCACGCTGTATGCGTGCGCTGTCAGCCGTGATGAGATGTTCGGTTTCTTCGGTATGGTGTGGGGATTTGTTTGTGCGGTCGCCCGTGCTGTTGTCGCTGGTGTTTCTTCGTTCCGTGACTGGATCGGTCATTACAATGATCAGGATTATCGCCCAGTGAAACAATCACTGCGCAAACCTGCACCGCGTCAACGTCGTGCCCCTGTCGTTTCTTCTGATGACGAAGAAGAGGACGAGGAGGAAGAAGCCGAAGAGGAATACGAAGAAGATTCTGAGGAAGAGGAAGAAGAGGAGGAAGAAAAACCAAGCCGTAACCTCCTGCGTGCTTCCAAGGCGAAAGCCAAAGTCGTGCCGCCTAAGAAGCAGAAGGCCAAATCCAAATCGCGCCAGCTCAGCTTATCGCTTGATAATGATGGTGAGTGGGAATTGCCAACGCTTGATTTGTTGACCGAACCGCCAGCGATTGACTCACGCGGTGAAACGGATCAGGGCGGCCTGCGTAAGAATGCCGAGATGCTGCAGAACGTTCTGAACGACTTCAATGTTGAGGGTGAAATCGTCAGTATTCATCCGGGCCCTGTTGTTACGCTTTATGAACTGGAACCGGCACCGGGCGTGAAAACATCACGCGTGATCGGTTTGTCTGATGATATCGCGCGTAGCATGGCTGCGATCTCTGTGCGTTCGGCTGTTATTCCGGGCCGTAACGTCATTGGTATTGAACTGCCGAACCAGCGCCGTCAGACTGTATGGCTGCGTCAGTTACTGGAAACAGACGAAGTGATTGAGACAAAAGCTAACCTGCCGCTGGTACTGGGTAAGGATATTGGCGGTTTGCCGATTATTGCTGATCTGGCACGTATGCCGCACTTGCTGGTTGCGGGTACGACAGGTTCCGGTAAGTCGGTTGCGATTAACACGATGATCTTATCATTGCTGTATCGTTTGCCGCCGGAAAAATGCCGCTTCATCATGATCGATCCGAAGATGATCGAGCTTTCTGTCTATGATGATATTCCGCATTTGCTTTCGCCTGTGGTGACCGAACCCGGTAAAGCCGTGGTCGCGCTCAAGTGGGTTGTGAACGAGATGGAAGAGCGTTATCGCGCCATGTCGAAACTCGGCGTGCGTAACATCGAAGGTTACAACGTACGTCTGGCTGAAGCGCGCAAGAAGGGCGAGACCCTGATGCGCAAAGTGCAGACAGGATTTGATGGTGAAACAGGTAAGCCTGTTTATGAAGACCAGCCGATGGATATGACGGAGCTACCGTTCATTGTCGTGATCGTCGATGAATTTGCCGATCTGATGCTGGTGGCGGGCAAGGATGTCGAGAACGCTGTCCAGCGTATCGCGCAGAAGGCCCGTGCGGCTGGTATTCACCTGATCATGGCGACACAGCGTCCTTCTGTTGACGTTATCACCGGCGTGATCAAGGCGAACTTCCCGACCCGTATTTCCTTCCAGGTTACATCCAAAATCGATAGCCGCACCATTCTGGGTGAGGCGGGTGCTGAACAGCTCCTCGGTATGGGTGATATGCTTTACATGGCATCCGGTGGCCGCGTGAGCCGCGTCCATGGTCCATTCGTATCCGATGAAGAAGTTGAAAGCGTTGTGACCTTCCTCAAGAAGCAAGGTCAGCCTGCTTACATCGATGATATCACCGAAGGTGGCTTCGGCGGTGAGAGCGAAGTAATGAACGCTTTGTTCGGTGGTGGTGAAGGCGGAGACGGTAGTGCCGTTGATGAGCTATGGGACGAAGCGATTGCGGTCGTGGCCAAGCACAAGAAAGCCTCGACCAGCTTTATCCAGCGTTGCCTGAATATCGGCTATAACCGTGCGGCCCGCATTATCGAGGAAATGGAACGCCAAGGCATTGTCGGCCCAGCGAACCATGTCGGTAAACGTGAAGTACTGGTGAGTGACTTTAGCGACGCCTAATGTTAGCCCCGTTTAATAATTAAAATTAATCCTGTAGAGTGCTCTGCAGGATTAATTGTTTTTAGGGGTGTGCCATGAAAGTTTTACTGGTAGGCAGCGGCGGTCGCGAGCATGCACTGGCCTGGCAATTGGCACAGTCAGAGCGTTGTGACGTGCTTTATTGTGCCCCCGGCAACCCCGGCATTTCTGAATGTGCTGAATGCGTGGATATTCAAGTCGATGATATCGATGGCCTCTCTGCCTTTGCGGTGAAGAAGTCTATTGATCTTGTGATCGTCGGTCCCGAAGTGCCGCTGGTGCTGGGTCTTGTCGATGAACTCGACTCACGCGGTATTCGCGCTTTCGGTCCGAGCAAGGCTGCCGCACGTCTGGAAGGTTCCAAAGCTTTCATGAAAGATCTTTGTGCCAAGTACAACATCCCAACTGCGGCCTATGGCCGTTTTACTGATGTCGACCGCGCACTGGCGTTCATTCGTGAAAAAGGTGCGCCGATTGTGGTCAAGGCTGATGGGTTGGCAGCAGGCAAAGGTGTTGTGGTCGCAATGACTCTCACAGAAGCAGAAGTCGCTGCGCGCGACATGCTCTCCGGCAACAGCTTTGGCAATGCCGGAGCTGAGGTCGTGATTGAAGAGTTTCTGGATGGTGAAGAACTGAGCTTCTTTGCGATCGCTGACGGTAAACACGTGATGCCATTGACATCAGCTCAAGATCACAAGCGCGTGGGTGATGGCGATAGGGGGCCGAATACGGGCGGCATGGGGGCCTATTCTCCGGCGCATATGATGAATGAAGAGCTGGGCCAAAAGATTACGGATCGCCTGATCAATCCGACTATGAAGGCGATGACAGCGGAAGGCTGCCCGTTCAAGGGCATCTTCTTTGCCGGGATCATGCTGGTGAAGGGCGAGCCGATCTTGCTGGAATATAACACGCGTTTTGGCGATCCCGAATGTCAGACGCTGATGATGCGTTTTGATGGTGACCTGCTGGAATTGCTTGATCGGGCGGCGTGGGGCAAATTGCCGGGGGCAGAGAACGATTTCTCATGGCGTTCCGAAACGGCGCTGTGTGTCGTGATGGCGGCCAAGGGTTATCCGGGGGCCACGCTGAAAGACACTGTTATTAGGGGTATCGATCTGGCTGATCAGGAACCGGGCGCTAAAGTATTCCATGCGGGTACGGGCAAGGACAGTTCTGGAAATATCGTAGCCAAGGGTGGCCGGGTTCTGGGCGTTTGTGCTCTGGGCGAGACGGCATCCGACGCGCAGGCGGCGGCTTATGCAGCCGTAGATCGTCTTGATTGGCCGGGTGGCTTCTGCCGTCGTGATATTGGATGGCGGGCTGTGGAAGCGGAAAAGGTTCCGATTTCCGTAAAAAAATCAGCAACATAATCTCCATGATCTGTTAAGGATTTGGGCGCATGATGGGGCGGTATGACTAACCGGACCCTTCTTTGATGACACCCTCCGAATCGAAAACGAAAGCCACTTTAAGTGATTCACACGACTCTCTGCTTGCGCATGAGAGTGCGGGCTTGATTCAGCGTTACGTGTTCCCCAAGGGCACGGTATTGTTCCGCAAGGGTGAGTTACGCCAGTGTGCTTACCTGATTGATCGCGGTTCGGTCAGCATCACGGGTAATGATGAAGGCGGCGAAGACAAATTCCTCTGCCATATTGGTGAAGGTGAGATTTTTGGCGAGATGGCGCTGGTCGATGACACGCCACGCACGGCGACTGCGATTACCGATACAGAATGTGAAATTTTTATTATCCCGCGTGATGCCCTGCAAAATCGTTTACAGGGATTGGATCCTATTGTGACGTTGCTGATCAGCTTGTTGATCGAACGTTATCGCCTGACACGCATTCATCTGCCTGAGTCTTTGCGGCAGGATAAAGATAGCGATCAGTTCATGAATAAACTGAAGCGTTATCACCATATCACCGAGAATAGCCTGAAGATTCACGACATCAGTACGCAAAAAGATAATGCGTTGCGTGAATTGAAAATCGAACAGGAGTTACGCAAGGGATTGGAGCGTCGTGAATTTATTCCGTTCCTGCAGCCGATCATTGATCTTAAAACGCGCCGTGTGAAGGGGTTTGAAGCTCTGATCCGCTGGCAGCACCCTGAAAAGGGTCTGGTGTTCCCGGATCAGTTTATTCCGGCGGCGGAGCACACGAATGTTGTACAGCAGCTTGATAGATTGATGCTGGAGAAAGCCTGCGAAACATTGCCATTACTGGATGAGATTGGCGGGCATGACATGTTCATAAGTGTCAACATGTCGGGTATCAATTTCAATACGCAAGATATCGTCCAGTCCATGAGTAATGTGGTTAAGCGTTACAACGCCAATCCGCGCCGCTTGAAGCTTGAGATCACAGAAAGTGCCCTGATTGATGATCCGGCGCATGCTGCTGAGGTTTTGCAAGGCTTGAAAGAGGCGGGCTTCATGATTGCTCTTGATGACTTTGGTACAGGCTATTCGTCACTTGGTTATCTGCACCGTTTCACAATTGATGTCATCAAGATCGACCGTTCATTCGTATCGCGCCTGCATGACAATGAGAAAAGCATGGAAATTGTGAGCGCGATTATCGGTCTGGCTAAGACATTCCATCTCGGGACGATTGCTGAAGGCATTGAACAGGAACCGGATATCGAGACACTTTGTAATCTTGGTTGCACACTGGGACAGGGCTATTTCTTTAGCAAGCCGTTGCCGGTTAAAGATGCGGTTGCCTACGCGGCCAAGGATAACGTGTAGTCCTTACGGACCTTGCCCTGTAATTTCACGACAATCTTATCATCGTCGATTTCTACCCACGACCATGCGCGTGCAGGTACGCGATATTGCTTCTTATAGGTCTGTACCAATGATTGCTGGGCGATGTAATGGATACCATTAATCTCTTCATGGTGATTGCGGTGGAGGTGGCCATTCATGCACAGGCGGACATTGCCTGACTCTTCCATGATCTTCCGAATACGCGCAGCCTCGGCATGGTGGAAGCGGATTGTGATTTTGCTGTACGGATTTGTTTCCGGATTTTTCTCATCATAGAGCGGCGCATGTGAGAAAACGATTGTGGGTCTTGCGTTATGAGTGAGATTGTCTTTCAACCATTCCATATCTTTTTCGCGCACACGCAAATCCATGCCTTCACGCGTCACATAAGGATTCCAGATCACAAAATGGTAACCGTCTTGATCAAAGCTGTAAGATTCGGCTGATTTTCCGGTAATGCGTAGATTTTCTTCACGCGACAGGTGATGGATGTCGTGATTTCCTGCGACATGATAAGTGGGTATGGCCAGACGGTTAAAGTGCTGCATCAGGGATTCCATGTGATGGCGATCACTTTCGGCATTACGGCTCGATATGCGGTCGCCCATATCAACGACGAAGTTTGGTTTGTATTTTGCAGCGGCTTTTCTAAAGGCCTCCATTAATTGCGGTGCTTTTGATCCCAGCTTGGCACCCGCATCCAGGCCATAATGAATGTCTGTGATTACGCCGATACGAAGCTTTGTATTACGGCGTGCCATCTTTTATTTCCCTCTGCGACTTAAGAAAAAATCTTTCAGGATTTGACCACATTCATCGACGGGCAGATGCACGATTTCCGGCTTGTGATGACAGGTTGGCTGGTCATAGAATTTACCACCATGCATTACACCGCCGCCTTTGGGGTCAATTGCGCCGAATATCAGGCGACGGATACGGGCGAAACTGATCGCGCCCGCGCACATGGCGCAGGGTTCCAGCGTGACATAAAGATCATATTCGGGGATGCGTTGTGCGCCTGACGTCTGGCAACCTGCCCGGATCACTTCGATCTCGGCATGGGCGGTGGGGTCGGATTTCAGAATGGTGTTATTGCCGCCCGTAATCACCGCGCTGGTTTGGCTATGGACCAGCACCGCCCCGATGGGCACTTCGCCGCGTTCGGCGGCTTTGCGGGCCTCTTCAAGGGCCAGATTCATATAATGGGCGTCAGGCAGCGTCATACTTCTTTTTACCGTGAAAACTGTGTTACAACAACGCTATGACTGAGGAAAAAGAACGTATTGCCAAGATTATTGCCCGCGCGGGGGTCTGCTCCCGCCGCGATGCCGAACGCCTGATCGCCGAGGGGCGCGTCAAGGTAAACGGCCAGGTTCTGGAAACGGCAGCGTTTCTGGCCACGGTCCATGATGATATTCGCGTCGATGGTAAATCCATTCCGAAGCCCGAGGGCACACGCCTGTTCCTTTATTACAAGCCATCCGGCCTCGTGACCACGGCGCATGACCCGCAGGGGCGCGATACCGTGTTTGATCATCTGCCGCAGGACATGCCGCGTGTGATTTCTGTCGGGCGGCTGGATTTGAACACCGAAGGATTGTTGCTGCTGACCAATGATGGTGAATTATCACGTCACCTGGAATTGCCGTCGACGGGGCTTACACGGACCTACCGCGTGCGTGCCTATGGCAGTCCGACCGATGATGATCTGCAGGCCTTGGCGGATGGTATATCTTATGAGGGTGTAAATTACGGGCCTATTGATGTGCAGGTTGATCGCGGACGCGGCGATAACACATGGATGACAATGAAGCTGACCGAGGGCAAAAACCGCGAGATCAGAAATGTCACACGCGCGATCGGCATGCAGGTAAACCGTCTGATCCGTCTGGCTTATGGTCCGTTTGAACTGGGTGATATGCAAGAGAATGAAGTGATTGAAGTCAAACAATCAGTCCTGCAGAAAGCCTTTCCTGATTTCTTCAAGGGTCGTGCATGAGAATTACAGCGGGCACACATCGCGGACGCATTTTAAAAGTGCCGGCCGGTGTGGCGGTACGCCCGACCACGGATAAGGTCCGTCAGGCCATTTATAATATTTTGAATGCTTATGATTTGCCCGTAGAAGCAATTGTCATCGATGGCTTTGCAGGTAGTGGGGCCTTGGGGCTTGAGGCCCTCTCACGTGGGGCTGCGCATGTGACCTTTGTTGAAAAAGAACACGCACATATGCAATTCATTAAGGGTAATGCCACGGCGATGAAACTCACCGATCAGTGCCACTTTGTTTTGAAAGACGTTGCGAAAATCGGGCCTAAACCGGCTGCGGCTTTGCCGGCGAACCTTGTGTTTCTTGATCCGCCTTATCGTTTGGATTTACTGGCCCCGGCGCTGGCGGCACTGGCGGCAGGTGGGTGGCTGGTCCCAGGGGCATGCTGCGTGTGTGAACATGAGAATCTGGCCACACCCGTTTTAACGAACGATTTCGTAATGCTGGATCAACGCCGCTATGGGGATACGCAGGTAAGCTTCGTCCGTTATGATCCTGCTCCGTAAACGGGTTGCCGGGCACGAAGCGGAAATGCAGCTTCAATTCGCTCAGATCGTTCTTCAATGTATGTGATGGTTTGTTGATCTTGTTGAAGCATGCCGTGATGGCGGCTCTGCCGTATTGAAATAAGGGTGAAGCAACGCTTTGGGCGGTTTTGATCGTCTCATCATCGATGTCGGTGCCAAAGCTGCACCAGGCAGCGTCAACACCTAACGGGCGGGCACTGCCTGTGTCTTTCGACGTGTCGCCTACCATCAATGTGGTTTTGGGATCGGCATTAAAATCTTCCATGATCATCAGCAGATGATCGGTTGATGGCTTATAAATTCTATCCTGCCAGATCGTCATCCGCTTTTTCATCAGGTGAATAAAGTCCGGATCAACGTTCTTCAGAAAGCTGTAATCGTCAACGATGCTGGGCTGGCAATAATAATGATCGAACATTTCTGCCAGCTGCATCTGATCTGACAGTGTTTTCTCTTTCACGGCACTGCAGGCCAGCAACCACATACGTGCGACCATGCTGGGGGCGTCAGAATCTGTGTATAGCGCCATCGCTGTTTTTTGTGCCTTGATATCCCGCAGTTCTTCGATGGTGCCGGGATAGAAAGTACTGAGTTTTTTCTGGTGATGGTGCCAGACATTGCAGAGGTGATTCTTGATCGCTTCTTCCCGGTAATGCTCGGCAGCGTTTTCGGTTTGCGGTAGAATTTTTTCATGTTCCAGCCACGATAGTAAGCCTGCAAAATCGCTGAAACGGTATTGACTGGGTGCGCGACGCATGGCCTGCAAGAGATCTTGCTCATCAATCCCGAAGGCCAGAGGCATCAGCCGCACGACCTCGCGCGTGGCCGTAGCCCAACACTTCAAGGTGTCGGTAAAAGTGTTGTCGAGGTCGAAAACGACCAGGGACTTTTCAGCCTGTTTTTTACGCCCGCGTTTAGCCATGCTGGCAGATTAAAGTGGTTTGCGCTGCGATGGCAAGTTTTAGGCGAGAATTCCCTGCTGCATCAGCACCAGCAGCAAAATCCCCAATAAAACCCGATAGATGACAAAGGGCATAAAGCTATGGTTGACCAGCCATTTCATCAGAACATGCATGGCCAAGAGGGCGGCGACGCAAGAAACAGCGGCACCTATGGTCATATCAAACAGTAGGGCGGCACTGGGGTTTTGAAACAGTTCGAGAACGCCGATGGCACCCGCGCCTGATACAGAGATCACGGCGAGCAGAAAGGAAAAGCGGGCAGCTTCGACACGAGAGAAGCCAAGACCACGGGCGGCGGTCATGGTGATGCCTGAACGGCTGGTGCCGGGGATCAATGCCAACATCTGGGCAAAGCCGACAATGATTGCATCTTTCCATGTCATGGTTTCGACGGTGCGTACAGCGGGCATGAATTTGTCAGCGATACCGAGCAGGATACCGAAGATGATCAATGACCACGCGGCGACCGGGAGCGAGCGCGCCCATGCGGGTTCCAGTATATGAAAGACGAGGCCGAGTGCCAGTACAGGGATAGAGGCCACGATCAAGAAGCCGACGAGGCGTACTTCGTTTTTATCTTTAGCCTTGCCGGTGGCAACGCGCACGCATCCCTGCAACATCGCCATCAAATCTTTCCAGCAATAAATGACGATGGCGACCAGTGTGCCGACATGGACCGCAATATCCATGGTCATGTTATCGCCCCACATGTCGCCACCATCACCCAATAGATGGTGTGTCAGGATCAAGTGGCCGCTGGAACTGACGGGCAAAAATTCTGAGAGGCCTTGGACAATCGCGAGGATGATGACGTGAAAAAGTGGCATGAACGATACTTCAGTTATTCCGTAAAAACAGTGTCTCCAAGCTATCGCATAATCATGCAGGCGTCCATGTAGACAGGCACCCGTTATTCACGATATTTTTATCGGGCGTCAGCGGAAAGGGTCTTCATGGTCTATGTGATCGGTATCGTCGGATTTATATGCGGCTTCGTTTTAGGCGTCTGGGTTCTGGGCCGTCTGCTGAAGGGCCGCAGTCCTGAAGAGCTTCTGAATGACCGGGGTCTTAAATTCACATATGGCCTGCTGGCCTGGGCGATTGCCGGATTAACATCATACTGCGCTGTGGCACTTTATAAATATTACTTTCCTGTGCTTGGGTAAGGGGTACACTACTTGCCAGCCTGTTGCGGCGCACTAATTCATTCAAATATTTCAGTTTGTCCCCACTTATGAATAAAGGAAACATGACTATGATTCGTAAAATGACTGCCCTGGCGCTGAGTGTTGCCGTAGCTTCCGGTATCACTATGTCTGCAGCCCAGGCCGCGCCCCAAAAATTCACACTGGAAACACCGCACACACAAATCGTGTTCAGCGTAAACCATCTGGGTTTCTCTAATTCCTATGGCAAATTCACCGGCTATAACGGCACGATCGTTTTCGATCCTGAAGCGCCCGCCGCTTCTTCTGTTGAAGTGACTATTGATGCAAAATCAGTAGAGCTGAATGATGCGAAATGGAATGAGCACGTAAAGAGTGCTGATATTCTCGATGTTGAAAAATATCCGACCATCACATTCAAAAGCACCAAGATTGATGTGACCGGTGAGAAAACTGCCAACATCACAGGCGATCTAACCATTCATGGTGTGACCAAGCCGGTTGTGCTGGCGACCACATTCAACAAACTGGACAAGCACCCGATGAAGGGTGAAGTTGTTGCCGGTTTCTCTGCGACAACAAAATTCAAGCGCAGCGATTTTGGTGTTAGCTATGGTCTGCCGAATGTGGGCGATGACATGAGCA
>Ga0247823_10000802_pt1 | contig 26482 bp, 23 predicted proteins | sample 13C_PalmiticAcid_2_FD_192426 | JGI IMG/M metagenome (GOLD analysis project Ga0247823, IMG submission 192426) | Soil microbial communities from agricultural site in Penn Yan, New York, United States - 13C_PalmiticAcid_Day30 | ecosystem: Environmental > Terrestrial > Soil > Agricultural land... | reverse complement strand
TGATCAGAGACAGACCCGAGGCGGCCGACTTGGCCCCTTCGGCGTCCAGGAACTGGTTGCACCCCCAGCCGACGAGCACCCCCAGCACCATCGCGCCGACGATCAGATAGGCGAAGCGTTTGTTCATCGGGTCTTCCGTTCCCCCTCGACCGCGTGGCGACCGGGCCTGCTGAAGCGCCCTCCCAGCAGGCGCATTCGTTTCATGGACGCCCCGGCAAGGGGGCATGTGGCGCCCCTTTTGGCCGAGCAGGGCGGCTTCGTCCATGCCTGGGGCGTCACAAAGGCGCAGGCCGGCGGCGCTATGCTCGCCCAGCGCCCGGCCGCGCCCCGCTCTGGTCAGGCTGCGGCGAGGCTGATATAGGACGCCATGTCTAACCAAGAAAAAGCGATCGCCGTCGTCGAACGGCTCAACTCCGAATACGAGCGCGCCGTTGAGGCGCTGCGCACCGCCCTTCGGGCCTATCTCGAAAATGGAACCCGCCCCGACCCGCAGATGCGGTTCGACGGCTCGTTCACCTATCCCGAGCTGCGCCTGACCTACGACCCCGAGGCCCTGCCGCCGAAGCTGGCGCGCGCCTTCGCCCGGGTCAGCCGTCCGGGCGTCTATTCGACCACCGTCACCAAGCCGGCCCAGTTCAAGGACTACCTGGTCGAGCAGCTGACCCTGCTGATGGACGACTTCGACGTCGAGGTCGAGATCGCCCGCTCCGAGCAGGAGATCCCCTATCCCTACGTGCTGGATGCCAGCATCGACCTGAATCAGGCCGACGTCCGCAGCGAGGACATCGCCCGCTTCTTCCCGACCACGGACCTGGCGTTCATCGGCGACGAGATCGCCGACGGCGTCTGGAACCCGGTGCTGGAGGAAACCCGGCCGCTGGCCCTGTTCGACGGCCTGCGCACCGACTTCTCGCTGGCCCGCCTGCGCCACTACACCGGCGCCCCGGCCGAGCACGTGCAGCCGTTCATCCTGTTCACCAACTACCACCGCTATGTGGACGAGTTCGTCCGCTGGGGCGTGGAGCAGCTGAAGAAGCCCGATAGTCCGTACACGGCGCTGTCGTGCTCGGGCGGCGTGGTGGTGACGGCGCAGACGCCGAACGCCGAGCAGGCCATCGCCGATGGCGCGTGGCGCAAGCACCAGATGCCGGCCTACCACCTGATCGCTCCGAACGGTCAGGGCGTCAGCCTGGTCAACATCGGCGTCGGCCCGTCCAACGCCAAGACCATCTGCGACCACCTGGCGGTGCTGCGCCCGCAGGCCTGGCTGATGATCGGCCACTGCGGCGGCCTGCGCGACACCCAGACCATCGGCGACTACGTGCTGGCCCACGCCTATCTGCGCGACGATCACGTGCTGGACGTGGTGCTGCCGCCGGAGATCCCGGTGCCCTCGATCGCCGAGGTGCAGCGCGCCCTCTACGACGCGGCCAAGGCGATCAGCGGCGACACCGGCCAGGAGCTGAAGAAGCGCCTGCGCACCGGCACCGTGGTCACCACCGACGACCGCAACTGGGAACTGCGCCACAGCCTGTCGGCCCTGCGCTTCAACCAGAGCCGCGCCGTCGCCATCGACATGGAAAGCGCCACCATCGCCGCCCAGGGCTATCGCTTCCGGGTGCCGTACGGGACGCTGCTGTGCGTGTCGGACAAGCCGCTGCACGGCGAGATCAAGCTGCCCGGCCAGGCCAACGCCTTCTACGAGCGGGCGATCAGCCAGCACCTGCAGATCGGCATTCTCACGTGCAAGCTGCTGCACGAGGAAGGTCCCAACCTGCACTCGCGCAAGCTGCGCGCCTTCGACGAGCCGCCTTTCCGGTAAGGATTGGAGCCGTCTGAGAACGACGAAGGGGCGGTGGTCATCCACCGCCCCTTTTTCTTGGGCTTTGCCGAGACCCTACTGGGGAACCATGAAGGCGATCGGGATCGTCACCTTGCCGCCGGCGGTGGGTTTGCCGTCCACGGTCCTGGGCTGCATGCGGAAGAACTGGCTGAGTTGCAGGGCCGCCTCGCCGAACGCATAGGGTCCGTCGCTCTGGCGCAGCACCTCGCAGTTCTCCAGAGAGCCGTCGATGGCGACGCCGCAGGTGATGAGCGCGCGGCCCGAAGCCTTGGCCGCCGCCGCGTCGGCCGGATAGTAACGAGCCAGGTCGTTGGCGTCGGGCTTCTGGATCCAGTCTGGCCGTTCGACGATCGGTCGGGGCGTGACCTCGGGATTGGCGGCCCACACCGCGCCGGCGGCGGCCGAGGCCAGCAGGGCGACGAGGGCCAGGCCGGCCTTGCGGCGCAGCGGGGTGAGGGAGGCGGCGTTCAGCATGGTCAGTCTCTCCTTCAGGGGATGGGGCCCCGCCGCCGGCCAATGGCAGCCGAGCGGGGCGGTCTTGGCCGTCAGCACCGTGCTGAGCAGCGTTTCGGCATAGAGGCGGCGGGCGTGCGGATGGCGCGCGATCACCGCCGCGTCGCAGGCGATCTCCTGGTCGACGCGCAGGGCGCGGGCGGCCAGATGGACCAGCGGGTTGAACCAGCACAGGCATTGCAGGGCCACGACCAGCCCGTTGATGGTCGCGTCGCCCCGGTGCAGGTGGACGTCCTCGTGGGCCAGCACCAGGTCGCGAGCCTCGCCTTGGAAGCGCTGTGCGAAGTCGGCCGGCACGACGATGCGGGGCCGCAGGGCGCCCAGCACCAGCGGGCCGGCGTCCACATGCTCGCCGCGCAGCACGCCGGGGGCGTCGTCCAGGGGCGTCAGTCGGCCGGCGGCGCGTACGAAGCGGAGCTGGCGCAGGGCCAGCAGGCCGAAGGCCGCCGCCGCGCCGATGGCCCAGGCCCCCACGGCGATGTCCGTCAGGCTCGCCATCTGCTGGGTGGTCCGGGCGGCGGCGGCCAGCGCCTTGGGCGTCAGTTCCACCGTCTGATAGAAGGTCATGGCCGTGGGCGCGCGGACCGGGACCAGGCTGACCAAGGCGCACAGCGGCGCGGCCAGCCACAGGGCGTAGGCGGCCAGCGGGCCCAGCCGGTTGCGGACCGGCTTGCGCAGCAGCATCACCGCGACGATGGCGGCGGCCAGGGCGAGGTTGGCGCGGACCAGCGCCTCGACGATGTCGCCGCTCATTTGGAGATCCTCTCGACCAGGGCCTTCAGTTCGGCGACGTCCTCGTCGGACAGCTTGCCGCCCTCCGAGAACTGGGTGACCAGCGGGGCCAGGCGGCCGTCGAACAGCCGGTCGAGCAGGCCCTGGCTCTCGGACTGCACATAGTCGCGGCGGGCCAGCAGGGGGCTGTAGAGATAGCGGCGGCCGTCGGGCTGGGCGGCGATGGCTTTCTTCTTCAGCAGGCGGCTGATCAGCTGCTTGACCGTGCCCTCGGTCCAGCCGTTGGGCTCGCCGACCTCGGCGATGATCGCCTCGGAGGTCAGCGGCGTCTTCCGCCACAGCGCCTCCATGATGACGCTCTCGGCCGAACTGATCTTCATGACGCTGCCTCCCGATCGATGACGTTTGTCAACGATGGCGACGTTGACAGCTGTCAACGGAGTCGTCAACCGGCGTTTTGCTTGAGCCCCTCTCCTTGAGGGAGAGGGGGCTTCTTCACCGCGAAACCCGGTCCAGGAATCCCACGATACCGGCCGCCAGGGACGGCTCCATCACCGCGCTCATGTGGTCGCCGGGCACGCGCTGGGCGCGGCCGTTCGGCAGCAGGCCGGCCAGGGCCTCGGCCGAGCCGTTGTCGTCGTCGCGCTGGCCGGCGATGACCAGGGTCGGGACGTCGATGCGGGCGATGTCTTCGGCCGAGGTCGGCACGAAGGCGTTCAGCACGCCCAGCATGGCCTCGGGCTTGAGGTCGCTGGCGGCCATCATCGCCCGTACGCGGCGGCCGACGCGGGGGTCCTTGGCCTGGTCGCCGTTGCGGATGGCGTCCTCGAACATCGCCGCCCGCTCGCCCGCGCCCATCAGGCCCGAGGCGCCCATGCCGGCCAGGACGAGCCGCTCGGGCCGCGCGCCGCGCACCATCATCCGCACCGCCGTGCGCGCGCCCAGCGAATAGCCGACGAGGTCGTAGTCGGTCAGGTGCAGGTGCGTGACCAGCGCCTGCTGGTCCATGGCCAGCACGTCGGCCGGCCAGGCGGCCGGATCGCTGGGCGCGTCCGAGCGGCCGTGGCCGCGCAGGTCGGGGGCGATCACCTTGCGGCCGGCCGTGGCCAGGGCCTGGGCGATGCCGGGCAGGAACCAGTTGCTCTCGGCGCTGGCCAGGAAGCCGTGCAGCAGCAGGGTCGGCCAGCCCTCGCCCAGGGTGCGGTAGGCGAGGGAGACGCCGTCGAAGCTCTGGAATCGCTGGACCGGAAGCATGGCGGCACAATCCGCTCGCTTGCACGATCCGTCCAGAGTCTCGATTTCGTCGCGGGCTGGGACTACATGCACGCCATGACCCGTCACATCCCCCTGCAAGGCGTCGAGAATTTCCGCGATTACGGCGATTACGCCGCCGGGGGCGGACGCCTCAGGAAGGGACTGCTGTTCCGCGCCGCCCACCAGGCCGACGCCACCGACGAGGACCTGGCGGCGATTGGGGGGCTGGGCCTCGTCACCATCGTCGACCTGCGCCGCGCGCCCGAGCGCCAGCGCGAGCCGTCGCGCCGCTGGACGGGCTTTTCGGCCCAGGTGATCGACAACGACCTGGGCGGCGAAGGCGACGATCCCTGGCAGACCTTCCTGCGCGGCTGGGACTACGCCGAGGCCGACCTGCGCGCCTACATGGCCCTGTCCTATCGCAGGAAGCCGTTCACTCCGCGTCACGTCGACCTGTTCACCCGCTACTTCGCGGCGCTGGCGGAGGCCAAGGGGCCGGTGCTGATCCACTGCGCCGCGGGCAAGGACCGCACGGGCCTGCTGGCCGCCCTGACCCATCACCTGGCCGGCGTGTCGCGCGACGACCTGGTCGAGGACTACCTGGCCACCAACGACCCCGAGCGCTACGCCCGCATCGGCGAGCGGATCGGCCGCTATCTCGCCGGCTACACCGGCTCGGTCCCGCCTGAGGCGGCGATCCGCGCGGCCCTGGCGGTCGAGGCCGAATATATCCTGGCCTCGGTCGAGGCCATCGAGGCCGCCCACGGCTCCATCGACGCCTATCTGGAGACGGTGCTCGGCGTCGACGGCAAGGCCCGCGAGGCGATCCTGGCGCACATCCTGGCCTGATGGCCGATTTTCGCGTCTTGATGAAGAAGGCGTGACAAACCAGCGTTCGCGGGCGAGGCTCCGCTTCAGGGTCGCGTCAGACGACCCGCAGCAGGGCGGATACCATGAGCGAGGTCTTGGACGGCGCGCCCGCGCGCCTGGGCGTCGAACGGGCGGCTGGGCGAAAGCCGCTGAACCGGGGCGGATGGTCCTGGGTGCTGCACCAGGGCTCGCGCGACGTCTATGTGGTGCTGGTCACCATCTACATCTTCGCTCCCTATTTCTCGGGCGTGCTGGTCGGCGACCCGGTGCGGGGTCAGGCCCTGATGGCCCAGATCGCCACCACCTACGGCCTGATCGTCGCCTTGACCGCCCCGATCCTCGGCGCGGCGGTCGAAAAGTACGGCCCGCGCAAGCCGCTGGCCGCCACCCTGCTGACCATCATGCTGCCCGCGCTGATCGTGCTGTGGTGGGCGACGCCGGCCGTTGGGCTGCCCCTGGCGGCGACGGCCGGGGCGCTGATCGTGCTGGGCGTGGCCTACAATTGGGGCGACGTGGCCGCCAATTCCCTGCTGCCGCGCGCCGCCGCCGAGCCCGGCCAGGCCTCGTTGCTGTCGGGCCTGGGCTACGTGTTCTCCAACGGCCTGTCGGTGCTGATGCTGATCTTCATGCTGTGGGGCTTCGTGCTGCCGGGGCAGGTCGACTGGCCGGGGATCCCCAAGACGCCCTTGCTGGGCCTGTCGACCGGGCATCATGAGCCGAGCCGCCTGTCGGGCCCCCTCTCGGCGCTGATCATGGCGCTGGGCGCGATCCCGTTCCTGCTGTGGACGCCGGACGCGCCGCGCACGGGTCTCGGGATCGGCGCGGCGCTGAAGGCGGGCCTGGCTTTGCTGCGCGACACCTTCGCCAACCTGCGCGGCCACCGCGACGTGGCCACCTTCCTGGCCGCGCGCATGCTCTATTGCGACGGCATGACCGCGCTCCTGGTGTTCGGCGGCCTGTTCGCGGCCGGGGTGATGGGCTGGGGCGCGCTGGAGATGCTGGTCTACGGCGTGTCGCTGAGCCTGGTCGGCGCCTTGGGCGGCTTCCTGGCCCCCAAGCTCGACCGGGTGCTGGGACCCAAGCGCGCCGTACAGATCGAGATCGCCGGCTGCCTGGCGGCGCTGATCTGCCTGCTGGGCATGCGGCCCGACCGCATCCTCTACGTCTTCGCCTACGACCCGGCCGGGCCGGCGGCCTGGGACGGGCCGATCTACCGCACCCTGCCCGAGCTCTTCTATGTGGGCCTGGGCCTGGTCATCGCCGTCTGCGTCACGGCCCAGTACGCCTCGAGCCGGACCCTGCTGGTGCGCCTGGCCCCGGCCGACCGCACGGCGGCCTTCTTCGGGCTCTACGCCCTGTCGGGCACGGCGACGGTGTGGCTGGGCTCGGCCCTGGTGGCGGCGGCCACGACGCTGTTCCACAGCCAGGTCGCCGGCTTCGTGCCGATCGTGGCCCTGATGGCGCTGGGCGCCCTTGGCCTGTTCGCCGTGCGCGGCGGCGGGCGCGAGGCTTGAGGCTGTAGCCGCCGGCCGCGCGCGGCGCTATCACCCCGCGATGCGCGACGTCGCCCTCATCGCCGCTCCGTGGCGGGACCCCCTCTGGGCCGCGGCCCCCTTCCGGGACGAACCGTTCGCCTGCGCCCTGCTGTCGGGCGGTCCGGGCGAGCGGTGGTCCTACCTGGTGCGCGCGCCCGACCAGACCCTGACCCTCGAGGCGGCCGACCGGCGCGACCCGTTCGCGGCCCTGGCGGCCATGATCGGCGCGGCCCTGCCCAGCGATCCCGAAGGCCCGCCGTTCCAGGGCGGCGTCCTGGGTCTGGCCGCCTACGAGCTGGGCGACCGCATCGAGACGCTGGACCTGGCGCGCGGCGACTGGCCCGACCTGGTCTGCGCCCGCTATCCGGCCCTGCTGGCCTTCGACCACATGCAGCGCACGGTCGTCGCCGTCGGGCGCGGCGAGGGGCGGGCGCAGGCGGAAAGCCGCGCCCGCGCGGCGCTGGCCTGGCTGGACGCCCCGGCCCGCGATCCCTTCGAGGGCCGCTTGTGCGACGCCTTGGAGGCCGAGCCGCCGGCCGCCTACGAGGCGGCGGTGGCGCAGGTGGTCGAGCGGATCCTGGCCGGCGAGATCTTCCAGGCCAACATCGCCCGGGCCTGGCGCGGCCGCCTGGCGCCGGGCGCCGATCCCTTCGACCTCTTCGCCCGGCTGCGCGGCGCCAGCCCCGCGCCGTTCGCCGCCTATCTGCGCCTGCCCGGGCGGGCGATGGTGTCCAACTCGCCCGAGCGGTTCCTGAAGGTGCGCGGCGGCGAGATCGAGACCCGGCCGATCAAGGGCACGCGTCCGCGGGGCGCCGATCCCGCCAGCGACCGCGCCCTGGCCTTCGAGCTGTCGGCCAGCGCCAAGGACCGGGCCGAGAACCTGATGATCGTCGACCTGATGCGCAACGACCTGGCCCGGGTGAGCCCGCCGGGCAGCGTGCGCACGCCCGATCTGTTCAAGGTCGAGACCTTCGCCAACGTCCATCACCTGGTCTCGACGGTGGAGGGGCGGCTGAAGCCGGGCCTGGGCGTTTCCGACCTGCTGCGGGCGACCTTCCCGCCGGGTTCGATCACCGGCGCGCCCAAGGTGCAGGCCATGAAGGTGATCGCCGGCCTGGAAGGGCCGCGCGGTCCCTATTGCGGCTCGCTGTTCTGGGCCGGCTTCGACGGCGCCTTCGAGTCCAGCGTCCTGATCCGCACCGTCGGCCTCGTCGAGGGCCAGGACGGCTGGACGCTGGAGGCCAAGGCCGGGGCCGGCATCGTCGCCGACAGCGACCCGCTGTCCGAGCGGCTGGAGACCGAGGCCAAGATCGACGCCCTGCGCCGGGCGCTGACGGGGGAGGGCGCATGATCCCGCTCAATGATCGCGGCCTGCTGCTGGGCGACGGCCTGTTCGAGACCCTGCTGGCCGCCGACGGCCAGGTCCGCCACGTCGAGGCCCATCTCGACCGCATGGCGGCGGGCTGCGTCGCGCTGGGCCTGCCGGCGCTGGATCGCGACCGGGCGCGCGATCTGGTCCTGGCCGCGCCGGGCGAGGCGGGGCTGGTCGCCGGCCGCGCCGCCGTGCGGCTGACCCTGACCGCCGGCTCGGGCGGGCGGGGGCTGGATCGGCCCGAGGCGCCCGCCTGCGTGCTGCTGGCGTCGTGCGCGCCCGCGCCGCCGGCCGGCGCGCCGGCCCGGGCGGTGGTCGCCTCGGTTCGTCGCAACGAAGGCTCGCCCGCCTCGCGGCTGAAGACGCTGTCCTATCTCGACAACGTGCTGGCCCGGCGCGAGGCGCGCGCGGCCGGCGCCGACGAAGCCCTGATGCTGAACAACCAGGGCCATCTGGCCTGCGCCTCGGCCGGCAACCTGTTCTGGCTGGAGGGGCAGGCGCTGTCGACGCCGGCCCTGGACTGCGGCGTGCTGGCCGGCCTGGCCCGGGGGCGGGTGATGGCGGCCGCCGAAGGCCTGGGGCTGGAGACGCGGGAAGTGCGTGCGGGCCTCGAGGCGCTGGCGGGCGCGAGCGCGGTCTTCCTGACCAACAGCCTGACCGGGGTGCGGCCTCTCGTTTGGCTGGACGGTCGCGACCTGGGCGAGGACCCGCGCGTCGCGGCGCTGGCCGCCGCGGCCGGCTAGGCCCTTACTTCACCCAGGCCACAGTCTCGGTTCGGCGCGGGCGCAGATAATAGGTGCGCCGGAAGGTGAACGACGCGTTGTTGAGGCTGAGTGTCGGCGTGTAGCTGTAGCTGGTCGTGCTGATGATCACGCTGCTGCTGGCCGGCAGGACGCTGTCGGGCACGTCGGTCACCACGGCCGAGATGGCCGGGCAGCCGGTCGGGCTGTTCTTGGGCGCGCTCCACGCCACGGTGTCCTTGCCGTTGCTGTCGGACGTCACGCTGTAGAGGCACAGCCGCATGGGCGAGGACGGAAACGGCTTCATGACCGCCTGGCCGATGTTGTAGATGTCGTCGACCCGCGCCTGGTTGATCTGGCCGTTCTGGGCGGCCATGTCGCCGATCAGAGAGGTGGCGTGGAACAGGCGTCGCTGAGCCATCATCGCCTGGGTCAGCTCGGCCAGGCCGACGTAGAACAGCAGCAGCAGCGGCGCCAGCAGGGCGAACTCGACGGCGACGGCGCCGCGGACGTCGCGGGCGAAGCGCTTCCGGGCGGGGCGGGGACGGCGCGGGATCATGCGGGGCAGCTCACGCTGGCGGCCGAGCTGCTGTTGTAGGGCTCGTTGGCGAAGGCGGTGGTGAAGCCCAGGTTCGCCTTGCCGCTGCTCTTCTGCAGGACCGACGCCATCAGGGGCGTGATCAGGGGCCAGTCGTAGTAGGCGCGCACGATCACCAGCGAGCTTGGGCCGCCTGGATCCCAGCACGGAGTGTCGGGCGTGGTCAGGCTGCTGGTCGAGGTGAAGGTCGAGACCGTGCGCACGTCGACGCGCAGGCGTCCGGTGCAGCCGCTCTGCAGCCAGCTCATGCGCGCGCAGACATTGTCCTTGAAGGCGCTGGCGGAATTGGAGCCTGAGGTCTGGACCTGGCCGGTGCGGATCTCGCGGCCGGCGTCGATGACCGCGTTCTCCAGCACCATGGAGGCGAAGAAGATCAGCGCCAGCTCGATCAGGCCGAACAGCAGCACCAGGAACGGCGCCAGCAACAGGGCGAACTCGACGGCGGTCGCGCCGTCCTGCGCGCGCGCGAAGCCGCCCAGCCGACGGCGGGCGGCCAGTTGCAGGCGGGCGTTCAGCGAGGCGGGAGGCTTCCCCATGCGGCGGTCCGAGTTTGCGACTTGCGGGACCATAGCGGCCGCTCCCTAACCGCGCCCTAACCGCTGGGCGCGCGCGCACGTACGCATGCGTGCGCTCTATCGTGTCAGGGCTGGCCGGGCGCCGATGGCGCGGTCGTCGGTTCGCTGGCGGTCAGGGCGATGCAGCGGCTGTCGCAGGCGTAGGCCGAGGCGGCCGCGCCGCGCTGGACGGTCACGGCGTCGGCCGAGACGTCGGTCACCAGCACCTGGCCGCCGGCCAGCGAGCGGCCCTGGGCGTCGAAGGCGAACAGGGTTGTCACGCCCACGCGCTTGCCCAGGATCACCAGGGTGCGGTCGTTGACGACGCTGACATCGGCGATCTGCGGGTCGCCGACGACGATCTCGCGGGCCGATCCACCCAGCGGAATGGTGGTCGCCTGGCCCGCGGCCACGGTCATGGTGCGCGGGGCGGGCGCGGTCGGAGCGGCCGCCTGGGCGGCCACGGCGGCGCCGCAGAGGCTGAAAAAGGCGACGAGGGCGAGCGAGAGGCGGCGCATGGCGGTCCTGTCGGAGCGAAATCTGTGACCTCACCCTGACGAAGAATGGTCAATAAAGAACTAAGATTGGCTGGGGTGCGACAAGCTGCGCATTCTCGAATCCCTTGAGCAATAACGGATTTTTGCTCCAAAATTGCCACGTAGTTAAGCGTTGGTAATGGTAAACTCAAATAAACCAAAAGAAAAATCACGAGAAAGTCTCGATGTTTACTGGCGATTAATCGAGGTGGGCGAATTTGATCGTGTTTTCGGGGGTGAACAAGTCGCCATGGCTTGCCGGCCCAGCCAAGTTTTCTCAGCAGGAGATCAAGTCATGTCGAAGTTTGTCACGCGCTTCCTGAAGGACGAGTCGGGCGCCACGGCCATCGAGTACGGCCTCATCATCGCTCTGATCTCGGTCATCATCGTCACCGTCTTCGGCTTCCTGAAGGGCGGCCTGGAATCGGCCTTCCAGAGCACCGCCGACACCCTCTCGAACCCGAACCCGTAAGGCGCGGATCGGAAAGGGAGACGTCCAATGGCTCGGCTATTTGGTCGCTTCCTTCAGGACGATCGCGGCGCCACCGCTATCGAGTACGGCCTCATCGCCGCGCTGATCAGTGTCGTCGTCGTCGCCGTCGTCCCCCTGCTCGGGCCGCCCTTGGAGGCGCTTTTCGAAGGGGCGGGCAACCGTCTCGAAAGCGCCGGTAAATAGGGGCGACAAGCCGAGAAGCCGCTAAGTCAAGGGCCGCGACATTTCGATGTCGCGGCCTTTTTCTTTGCCTGCCGGCCAGGGTCTTCTCATGTTTCCGACGGTCTAGTCTGGAAACCATTGCTTCATCGGCGGCGACTAGACTGGCGAACGATCCAGGATCGAGAGCCGCCATGCAAAGCCTGCAAATCCTTCCGCTGATCGTCTTCGCCGGGCTGGCCGTCGTCGCCGCCCTGAAGGACGTCACCAGCTACACCATTCCCAACTGGATCTCGCTGGCGCTGATCGCGGCCTTTCCCGTCGCCGCCCTGGTCGGCGGCGTCGGCTGGGCGCAGGCGGGGTTGTCGCTGGCCGTCGGTCTTGGCCTGCTGCTGGTCGGCATGGTCATGTTCGCCCTGCGCTGGGTCGGCGGCGGCGACGCCAAGCTGCTGGCGGCCTGCGCCCTGTGGATGGGCGTTCCCGGCATCGCGCCGTTCCTGCTGACCACCGCCCTGGCCGGCGGGGCCCTCACCCTGGGCCTGATGAGCCTGCGCTCGGGATGGCTGGCGCCGATGATCGCCGGGGGACCGGCCTGGGTGCGTCGCCTGGGCGACCAGAAGGGCGACATTCCCTACGGGGTGGCGATCGCCGCCGGGGCGCTGGCGGCCCTGCCGCAAAGCATCATCGGCCAAGCTTTGCTCAACTGATTGCGAGCGGCTCCCGGCTTTCGGGAGTCCGCGTCAGGCTGTCGCGGTCGTAACCCGCATTCCACGGGGCTTCCTTTAGCGGCTGTTAACCATGGGCGCCGCAGTTTGCGATGCGGCCAGAACGGCTGTTCGACCCCTGCGTCCGGCGGAGTGAAGCTCTCCAGGCGCGCCGAACCCGTCCTGCCGACGCCAGAGCCTCGCCGCGCATGAACCCTGTCAGAATCATCATCGTCCTGGTCGCCGCCGCTTCGGCGATCGGCCTGGCCATGCTGATGCAGAAAGCCATGGGCGGCAAATCCGCCAGATCCGAGGTCGTCGCCTCGGCTCCCGGCGCCCCCACCCTCGACGCCAAGCCCATGACCCTGGTCCTGGTCGCCAAGCGCGACCTGGCGATCGGCACGCGCCTGACCAAGGACGACGTGGATTGGAAAGCCTGGCCGGCCGACGCCGTCAGCCCCGTCTACATCACCAACGGCGCGGCCCCGGTCGAACCCGAGGGCGCGGCCAAGGTGGTCAAGACCGCCGCGCAAGCCACCGGCGTTCTGGGCGGCGCTCCGCCGGAAGCCGCCGTCGAGGGCGCGATCGTTCGCGACCCGCTGCTGGCCGGCGAGCCCATCGTGCCGCGCAAGATCGTCCGCGGCGGAGAGGGCGGCTACCTGTCGGTCGTGCTGTCTCCCGGCGCCCGCGCCATGGCCGTTCCGGTCACTTCCGAGACCGCCGCCGGCGGCTTCATCCTGCCCGGCGACCGGGTCGACGTGCTGATGAGCCGCGACGCCCCCACCGGCGACGCCAACAGCGGCGGCAAGCAGGTCGTCGCCGAAACCGTGCTGCAGAACATTCGCGTCCTCGCCCTCGACCAGGCCACCACCGCCGAGAAGGACGCCAAGACCATCGTCGCCGCCACGGCCACCCTCGAGGTGCGCCCGGCCGAGGCCGAGGCGCTGACCCGCGCCAAGGCCGCCGGCCCCGTCACCCTGGCGCTGCGCGCCTACACCGACCTGGGCGGCCCCTCCGGCGTCGCCGCCCCGACCCAGGATTCCACGGTCATCCGCATCAATCGCGGCGGACAGACCTCCAGCATCGCGGTGCGCCAATGACCCGCCGGTTCGCCTCCCTCTCCCTTTCGGCCTCGCTCGCCGTGCTGACGGCCCTGGCGCCCGCCGCGCCGGCTCTGGCCGACGGCTACGCCGGCGACCGCGTCTACCGCCCGGCCCGGGCCGCGCCGCGCGCGCCGGCCCCGGTCGTGACCTATGCGTCCCCGCCGGTCGCCGACCAGGTGCTGCGGGTCGACCTGACCGCCGGTCCCGACGCCCGGGTGCTGAACCTGCCGCGCGGCAAGTCGGCGATCATCGAGCTGCCGGTCGACGTGCGCGACATGCTGGTGACCAACCCGCAGGTGGCCGATGCCGTGCTGCGCAATCCGCGCCGCATCTACGTGCTGGGCGTGGGCAAGGGCTCGACCGACGCGGTGTTCTTCGACGCCGCCGGCCGCAAGCTGCTGACGCTGGCCATCCGCGTCGACGAGGACGCCGGCCTGCTGCAGGACACCCTGCGCAAGGTGCTGCCGGACTCGCGCATCGAGGTGCAGCCGGTCCGCGACAGCGTGATCCTGACCGGCACGGTCGCCAACGCCGGCGACGCCAGCAAGGCCGCCCTGGTCGCCCAGCAGTTCGTGGGCAAGCCCGAGCTGGTCGTGAACATGCTCAGCATCGCGGGCAAGGACCAGGTGATGCTCAAGGTGCGGATCGTCGAGGTCCAGCGCAGCATCATCAAGCAGCTGGGCGTCTCGACCAACAACCTGCTCAACGACGGCTTCAAGACCTACAGCCTGGGTCGCGAGAACACCTTCGCCATCAATGGCGGCATGGTCGGCGGCATGAACGCCTGCTACGGCCGCAACAACATCCGCACGACGAACTACACCAACAACGCGTCGGTCACCAACCAGGGCAGCGTGACCAGCGGCAACACGACGTCCAACGGCAGCTCGGTCTCCACGACCGTGCAATCTACCGACCCGCTGACCGGCACGGTGACCACCACGACCACCACGAGCGCTGGCCCGACGTCGTCGACCGGCACGAGCAATTCGCTGACGGGCATCATCTCCAGCGCCGCCAGCAACGCCTACAGCATGGCGACCGGCAACAACCTCAACGCCTGCCTCCAGGCCTTCGAGCGCGTGGGCCTGATCCGCACCCTGGCCGAACCCAACCTGACCGTGGTGTCGGGCGAGGCCGGCAAGTTCCTGGCCGGCGGCGAATTCCCGGTTCCGACCGGCAGCGACAGCGACGGACGCGTGACCGTCGAGTTCAAGCCCTACGGCGTGGGCCTGGGCTATACGCCCGTGGTGATGTCGGGCGGCCGCATCTCGCTGAAGCTGTCGACCGAGGTGTCGGAGCTGTCGAGCCTGGGCGCCTTCACCCTCGGCTCGGGAACCTCCTCGACCCTGGTGATCCCGGGCCTGTCGGTGCGCCGCGCCGAGACGACCGTCGAGCTGCCCTCGGGCGGCGCGCTGATGATCGCCGGCCTGCTGCACCAGCAGACCAAGGAGAACATCGACTCGCTGCCGGGCATGACCTCGCTGCCGGTCCTGGGTTCTCTGTTCCGGTCGCGCGACTACCTGAACGGCGAGACCGAGCTGGTGGTGATCATCACCCCCTACATCGTCGACCCCACCCGGCCGCAGGACCAGCAGACGCCGGCCGACGGCCTGCAGATCGCCGGCGACATGAGCACCGTGCTGCTGGGCCGCCTGAACAAGGTGGTCAAGGCCCCGCCGGGCGCCAACTCCGAGCGGACCTACCAGGGTCCGGTCGGCTACGTGATCGAATGAGGACGCGGACCATGACGCGAGCCAAGACCCTTCGCGCGATCCTCGCCGGCGCCGGCCTGCTGGCCCTGGCCGCTTGCGCCACGACGGGCGGGCAAGGCCCCGCCCCGGCCACCGCGACCACGCAGTGGGACGACAAGGTCCAGGTCGTCGCCGCGCCCGACGAGGTGCTGCTGGCCGTTCACGCCGAGGGGCTTTCGCCCCGCCAGGTCCAGGCGCTCGACGCTCTGCTGGCCCGGTTCAACGAGGCCGAGGCCAGGGAGCTGGTCGTGCTGGCGCCGGTCGGCGGGCCGCGGGCTCCGGACGCCGGCCGCATGGCGGCCGTCGCGAGGGCCTACCTGATCGACGCGGGCGCGCCGCGCTTCGCCGTTCGCATCGACTCCTATCCCGCCGACGGCGACAAGGATCCGCCGCTGCGCGTCGGCTATCTGCGGCACACGGCGCAGATCCCGCGCTGCGGCTCCTGGGAAAACCTGACCGCGACCCGCAACAACGACGCCTATGGCAACTTCGGCTGCGCGGTGACCGCCAACATGGCCGCCCAGGTGGCCAATCCCGCCGACTTGCAGGGGCCGCGCCGCGAGGATCCGGTCGACGCCATGCGTCGCGGGGTGGTGATGGAGAAGTACCGCGCCGGCCAGGTGACCGCCTCGCAGAAGGACACGCAGTCCGACGGCGCCGTTTCTCGGGTGGTGAAATGACGACCTTCCGGACGACCGATCCCGATCCGTTCGACCTGGGCTTCGAGGCCGACGACGAGTTCGCCGCGCCCGCCGGGGGCGATCCCTGGCGCACGGCGCCCGCCCCCGCGGCGGCGGCCGGCGACCCCTTCGCCGACTTCCCGCCGGCCCGCCGGCCGGAAGCCCGCTCGGCCGTCGCTCCGGGGCTGGCGAGCCTGGCCTCCAATCCGTTCGCCGACCTGGCCCCGCCGGTCGCGCAGTCGCCGCGCCCCGCGCCGGTCGCCGCGCCCGAGCCCGCGCCGCCGGCCATGGACTGGAACATCTCGACCCATGAAGACGTCCTGCCGGGCGTCGACGCCGGCGTCGGCGAGGCCAGCGTGCCGCGCATCGCCATCCACGCCTTCGGCGTCCGCGCCGAGACCCTGGCGGTCATCGAGGCCGCGGCCGCCGACCGCCGCATGGTCCGCGCCTCGGTCGTCGCCCGTCACGGCGGGCTGGAGGCGGCCGTCGACTTCTACCAGAACCAGCCGACGCCCTCGCTGGTGCTGGTCGAGACCATGGACTCGGCCCAGCGCATGCTGGCCTTGCTGGACGGCCTGGCCCAGGTCTGCGACCCCGGCACCAAGGTCGTGGTCATCGGCCAGACCAACGACATCGCCCTCTATCGCGAGCTGATGCGCCGCGGGGTCAGCGAATACCTGACCCAGCCCAAGAGCCCGCTGCAGGTGATCCGCGCGGTCACCGCGCTCTATTCGGATCCGTCGGCGCCGTTCGTCGGCCGCCAGGTCGCCTTCGTCGGCGCCAAGGGCGGGGTGGGCTCGTCGACCCTGGCCCACAACTTCGCCTGGTCGATGGCCGAGCGGATGGAGGCGGCCACCGTCATCGTCGACCTCGACCTGCCGTTCGGCACCGCCGGCCTCGACTTCAACCAGGACCCGCTGCAGGGCGTGCTCGACGCGCTGAGCCAGCCCGAGCGCCTGGACCCGGTGCTGATGGACCGCATGATGGTCCGCTGCGGCGACCGCCTGTCGCTGCTGGCCGCCCCGGCCACGCTGGAGCAGGACTACGACATCGGCGCCGACGCCTACGAGGAGGTGACGCAGAAGATGCGCGGCGCCGCCCCGTTCGTGGTGCTGGACCTGCCCCATACCTGGGCGCCGTGGACCCGCAAGGTGCTGGTCGCCAGCGACGACCTGGTGATCGTCGCCACGCCCGACCTGGCCTCTCTGCGCAACGCCAAGAACATCGTCGACCTGGTGCGCCAGGCGCGTCCGAACGACATTCCGCCGCGCCTGGTGCTCAACCAGGTAGGCGTGCCGGGCCGTCCCGAGATCCCGGTCAAGGACTTCGGCGAGGCCCTGGGGGTGACCCCGTCGCTGGTGCTGCCGTTCGATCCCAAGCTGTTCGGCCAGGCGGCCAACAACGGCCAGATGGTGGCCGAGGTGGCGCCCAAGTCGAAGGCGGCCGAGGGCGTCGACCACCTGGCGCGGCTGATCAGCCGCCGCGAGGCGCCGGCGGCGACCAAGTCGGCGTCGATCCTGTCGGGCCTGTTCAAGAAGAAGTAGGGGCGAATGTTCGGCAAGCGCGATCAGGCCACCGTCACCGAGCGCCAGGCGCCGCCACCCGCCCCGACCGGCGGGACGGCCATCGCCACGCGCCCGCAGCGCGTCGATCCCGCCGCGCCCGCGCCGGTCGCGCCGGCCAAGCCGGCGACCGCGCCCAAGGCCACCCAGGGGCTGGAGCAGCTGCGCGCGGCCCAGGGCCAGCCCCAGACCGCCACGATCGTCCGTGAGCAGAGCGACTACTACCACGCCACGAAGACGACGATCTTCAACGCGCTGCTCAACACCATCGACCTGTCGCAGCTGGCCCAGCTGGACCAGAAGGCCGCCGCCGAGGAGATCCGCGACATCGTCGCCGAACTGGTGGCGATCAAGAACGTCTCGATGTCGGTGTCCGAGCAGGAGCACCTGGTCCAGGACATCATCAACGACGTCCTCGGCTACGGCCCGCTGGAGCCGCTGCTGGCCCGCGACGACATCGCCGACATCATGGTCAACGGCGCGCACCGGGTGTTCATCGAAGTCGCCGGCAAGGTGCAGCTGACCAACGTCCGCTTCCGCGACAATCTCCAGCTGATGAACATCTGCCAGCGGATCGTCAGCCAGGTCGGCCGCCGGGTCGACGAAAGCTCGCCCATCTGCGACGCCCGCCTGCCCGACGGAAGCCGGGTCAACGTCATCGCACCTCCCTTGGCCCTGGATGGTCCCACCCTGACCATCCGGAAGTTCAAGAAGGACAAGCTGACGATGAAGAACCTGGTGGAGTACGCCTCCATCAGCCCCGAGGGCGCGCGCGTCCTCGGCGTCATCGGCGCCTGCCGCTGCAACGTCATCATCTCGGGCGGCACCGGCTCGGGCAAGACGACCTTGCTCAACACCATGACCGCCTTCATCGACCCCACCGAGCGGGTCGTGACCTGCGAGGACGCGGCCGAACTGCAACTGCAGCAGCCGCACGTGGTGCGCCTGGAAACCCGTCCGCCCAACCTCGAAGGCCAGGGCTCGGTGACCATGCGCGACCTGGTCAAGAACTGCCTGCGGATGCGTCCCGAACGCATCATCGTCGGCGAAGTCCGCGGTCCCGAGGCCTTCGACCTGCTGCAGGCCATGAACACCGGCCACGACGGCTCGATGGGCACGCTGCACGCCAACAGCCCGCGCGAGGCCATCAGCCGCGTCGAGAGCATGATCACCATGGGCGGCTACGGCCTGCCCTCCAAGACCATCAAGGAGATGATCGTCGGCTCGGTCGACGTGATCATCCAGGCCGCCCGCCTGCGCGACGGCAGCCGCCGCATCACCCACGTCACCGAGGTCGTCGGCCTGGAAGGCGACGTCATCGTCACCCAGGACCTGTTCGTCTACGAGATCACCGGCGAGGACGAGAACGGCAAGGTGCTGGGCAAGCACCGCTCGACCGGCATCGCCCGGCCGCGCTTCTGGGACCGCGCCCGCTACTACGGCCTCGAGCGCGAGCTGGCCGAGGCGCTGGACGCGGCGGAGTAGGGCGGGGTCATGTTCATCCTGATCGCGGTCCTGGGCTTCATCACCATCGCGGGGCTCGGCTTCGTCCTGACGGGCGGCGGCGAGAGCGCCAACGCCAAGGCGTCCAAGCGCGCCCAGGTGATCGTCGGCGGCGGCGAGCGCCAGGTCGCCGCGCGGGCCAAGGTCGCGGCCAACACCCCCGACGCCCGGCGCAAGCAGATTCTCAAGACGCTCAAGGAACAGGATCGCAAGCAGAAGAAGGCCACCCTGACGATCGCCGCGCGCCTGCGGGCCGCCGGCCTGGGCGAGAACGTCAAGCTGTTCTGGATCATCAGCGCGGTGCTGGGGTTGCTGGTCGCCGTGATCCTGCTGGCGGTTCGTCAGATGCCGGTCGTGGCCCTGGCCGGCGGCTTCGCCGCGGCCTTTGGCCTGCCGCGCTGGGTGGTCGGGTTCCTCGGCAAGCAGCGCACCAGGAAGTTCATCGACGCCTTCGCCGACGCCATCGACATCATCGTCCGCGGCATCAAGTCGGGCCTGCCGGTCCACGACTGCCTGAAGATCATCGGCAAGGAGAGCCCCGAGCCCCTGGCCGCCGAGTTTCGCACCCTGACCGAGAACATCGCCATGGGCATGCCGCTGGATGCGGCGCTGGAGCGGCTCTACGAGCGCATGCCGACCGCCGAGGTGCGGTTCTTCGCGATCGTGCTCAACATCCAGCAGAAGACCGGCGGCAACCTGGCCGAGGCGCTGGGCAACCTGTCGACCGTGCTGCGCTCGCGCAAGCTGATGGCCGAGAAGATCAAGGCCCTGTCGGCGGAAGCCGTGGCCTCGGCCTTCATCATCGGCTGCCTGCCGCCCGGCGTGATGATCCTCATCACCGTCATCGCCCCCGACTACATGAGCACCCTGTTCACCGACCTGCGCGGCCGCCTGATGCTGCTGGTGGCGGCGGTCTGGATGAGCATGGGCATCTTCATCATGCGCCGCATGATCAACTTCAAGTTCTAGGGAGACGCGCATGGTCCAGATGCTGACGGATCCTTCGAACCTGCTGACCGCCTTCGTGGCGCTGGTGGTGTTCGCCACCATCATCACCCTGGCCGCGCCGGTGATGAGCAACAACGGGCTGGAAAGCCGGCTGAAGTCGGTGGCCAACCGCCGCGAGGAGCTGCGTCGCCGCTCGCGCGCGGCCATGGCCCAGAAGGGCGCCACGGGCTCCAGCCTGCGCCACACCGACGAGGGCGTCTACAAGACCATCGTCGACCGGTTGCAGCTGTCGAAGCTGCTGGAAGATCCCAAGGTCGTCGACAAGCTGGCCCAGGCCGGCCTCCGCGGTCCCAAGCCGGTGTCGACCTTCTACTTCTTCCGCTTCGTGATGCCGTTCGCCTTCGCCCTGCTGGCGGCGATCTACCTGTTCGGCATGAATGGCTTCGGCCTGCAGATGACCCAGAAGCTGACGATCTGCGTCGGCGCCCTGACGGTCGGCTACTACGCGCCCAACCTCTACATCCAGAACGTCGCCCAGAAGCGTCGCGAGTCGATCGTCGCGGCCTTTCCCGACGCGCTCGACCTGCTGCTGATCTGCGTCGAGAGCGGCATGTCGATCGAGGCGGCGATTCAGAAGGTCAGCGGCGAGGTCGGTACGAGCTCGATGGAGCTGGCCGAGGAACTGTCCCTGCTGACCGCCGAGCTGTCCTACCTGCCCGACCGGCGCCTGGCCTATGAGGGCCTGGCGCGCCGGACCAACCACCCCGGCATCAAGTCGGTGGCCACGGCCATGATCCAGGCCGAGCGCTACGGCACGCCGCTGGGCGCGGCCCTGCGGGTGATGGCCAAGGAAAACCGCGAGCTGCGCCTGTCGGCCGCCGAGAAGAAGGCCGCCAGCCTGCCGCCCAAGCTGACCGTGCCGATGATCGTGTTCTTCCTGCCGGTGCTGTTCATCGTCATCCTGGGCCCGGCCATCCTCAAGGTCACCGACCTGATGGCCAAGAAGCCGGTCGGCTGAACTCCCCGAAAAATCGACCCCCGCCGGCGCAGGTTCCGGCGAGGGTCAGTCAGGGGAAGGGAATCAGCCCGCCAGGCGGGTTTCGGCGCGGCCGAGGAAGGCGGCGTGGGTCGGCAGCGAGGCGGCGGTGCGGCCGGCGATGCGGGCCAGGTCGTCCAGCCAGCCGTCGACCTGGGCGTCGGCGACCACGGCGGTCATCGGATGGGCCGCGGCCGGGGTCACGCCCTGGCCCAGCAGCACCTGCACCCAGCTGCTTTCCTTGAAGAGGTCCTCGTCGCGGCTGAACACCCGGCCGCTGCCGGCGAACAGGGCGATGCGTTCGGCCAGGGTCTCGGGGATTTCCATCGCCTTGCGGCTGGCCCAGAACGGCGTGTCCTCGCGCTGGGTGGCCTTGTAGTGCAGGACCAGAAAGTCGCGGATGCAGGCGTATTCCTGCTCGGTCTGGCGGTTGAACTCGTTGGCCAGCAGCGGGTCGAAGCCCCGGTCGGGAAACAGCGCCAGGAGGCGCGCCAGGCCCGACTGGACGAGGTGGATGCTGGTCGACTCCAGCGGCTCCATGAAGCCCGAAGCCAGGCCCAGGGCCACGACGTTGCGGTTCCAGCTCTTCCTGCGGCGGCCGGTGACGAAGGTCAGCAGGCGCGGTTCGGCCAGGGCCTGGCCTTCCAGGTTGGCCATCAGGGTGCGGGCGGCGGCGTCCTTGTCGGTCCAGGCGCTGGAAAAGACGTGGCCGTTGCCGGTGCGGTGCTGCAACGGGATCCGCCACTGCCAGCCGGCGTCGCGGGCCCAGGCGCGGGTGTAGGGAACCGGCGGGGCGTCGTCGCGGCTGGGCACGGCCCAGGCGCTGTCCATCGGCAGCCACTTGCGCCAGTCCTCGTAGCCCGATTTCAGCGTCTCCTCGATCAGCAGGCCGCGGAAGCCCGAGCAGTCGATGAAGAGGTCGCCCTCGACCCGGCGGTCGCCCTCCAGGGCCACGGCGCGCAGGAAGCCGCTCTCGCCGTCCTGGTCGACGCCGACGATGCGGCCCTCGATCCGCTGGACGCCCCGGGCCTCGGCATAGGTGCGCAGGTGACGGGCATAGAGGGCGGCGTCGAAGTGGAATGCCCAGGTCAGGGGCTCCGACCCGCTCGCTTGCGCCGGAGGAACGCGGCCGAAGCGTCCGGCGCGGGCGGCCAGGGCGTTGGCCGACCAGGCCCAGAAGTCGTCGCCGGCGGTTCCGCGCCGACGGGCGTCCAGCCAGTAGTGATGGAAGGGCGTGGTTCCCAGCGGCCGGCCGATGGGTCCGAAGGCGTGCATGTAGCGGTGGCCGGGGGCCAGCCAGTCGACGAACTCGATGCCCAGCTTGATCGTGCCTTCGGTGGCGCGAAGGAAGGCGTCCTCGTCCAGGCCCAGGAAGGCGTTGAAGTTGCGCAGCTGCGGGATCGAGGCCTCGCCGACCCCGACCGTGCCGATCGCCTCGGACTCCACCAGGCTGATCCGGGCGGCCGGGCCCAGGGCGCGGGCCAGCATCGCCGCGCTCATCCAGCCGGCCGTGCCGCCGCCGACGATGACGATCCTGCCGATGCGGTTGTCCGCCATGGCCCTTGAGTCCTTCTCTCCTTGTGAAAAGCAAAAAGCCCCGCCGGCGGACCGGCGGGGCTCTTCGGAGCGGGCCTAGAACTTGTAGGCGACGCCGAACATGTAGGTGGTGCCGTACTTCTGGTAGTCGATGGTCCGGCGCTTATCGCCGTTCTCGTAGGTCTTGAACGGCTCGTCGGTGATGTTGTTGGCTTGCAGCATCAGCGACAGGCCCTCGAAGCGGCCCTCGCGGAACTCGTAGCCGATCTGGGCGTCGAGCACCGATTCAGCGTCCACCGTGCGGTAGATCCGGGCGGCCGACAGGCCGGCCACCTCGCCCAGGAACTTGCCGCGGTAGCGGTTGCTGATCCGGGCGTTGAAGCCGTTGTTCTCGTAGTAGAACGTGGTGTTGACGACCTTCTTCGACAGGCCGGGCATGTCGATCGGGTCCATGTTGTCTTCCAGCTTCACTTCGCTGTCGGTCAGCGAGGCGCTGAACTGCAGGCCGAAGTGGCGCAGGGGCTCCCACAGCAGGTCGCCTTGCAGCGAGGTCGAGAACTCGACGCCGCGGATGAAGCCGCCCTTGCCGTTGTCGGGGCCGGTGACCAGGCCGACGGTGGTGCCGAGCGCGGCCTGCTGGGCCGGGGTCAGCAGGTAGGTGAAGGCCGCGAAGTCCTTGTAGCTCGAGGAGTTCGAGTTCACGTAGTTCGACAGCTTCTTGTAGTAGGCGGCCACCGAGACATAGGCCGAGCGGCCGAAGTACTTCTCCAGCGACAGGTCGACGCCGTCGGCGATGTATGGACGCAGGCGCGGGTTGCCGCCGTTGGCGCTGAAGTACGACTGGCTCGGATTGGTCGAGGTCAGGTAGGCCGGGTTCTGGTTGAACGACTGGCTGGCGCGCAGTTCGTCCATCCGGGCGCGGGCCAGGGTGCGGGCCAGGCCGACACGCAGCAGGGTCTCGTTGCTGAGGTCGAACGTCAGGTTCAGGCTCGGCAGCACGTAGGTGAACTTGTCGCCGTCGTCGGTCGACATCGGGTTGGCGACGTTGTTGGGATCGACGGCCACGCCGGTCGAGAACTGGTCGGTATAGACCACCTGCACGCCGGCGTTGCCGGTCACCGGGATCGAGCCCAGCGTGCTGTCGATGCCGAACTTGGCGTAGGCCAGGTGGACCTCTTCGCGCACCGACCAGTTGCGGGTCTGCACGGCGGGGTTCTGGTCGGCGATCAGCGTGTAGACGCCGTTCTTCAGCAGGTACATCGGATCATAGGCCAGCATGCCCTTGATGCCGATCATGTCGAGGCTGACCGTGCCCAGGATCGCCGCGGCCGGGATGGCGCGGCTGGTCGGGGCGCCGTCGGCGATGCGGCCGCCGAAGGTCAGGAAGCTTTCGTGCACTTCCTTTGACTTCTCGCGCAGGCTGCCATTGTAGGCGATCTCGACGCTGTTGATCGGCCCCCAGGACAGGTCGCGCTTGGCGGCCAGCTTGACGGCCTTCAGCTCGTCCTCGATCTCCGGAGTGTTGTAGAAGCCGGCCTGGGTCAGGGCCCCGCCGGCCGCGCCCGCGCCCCACCCTTGCGGGTCGGTCAGCACGATCTGGGCGGCGTTGGCGTAGTCCAGCGTCGAGCTGAACAGGGTGCCGGCGCCGGGCGTGGTGCGGAAGCTCAAGGTGTCGGTCGCGCCGCTGCCGCTGGGGCCGGTGCCCGAATAGGACTCGAAGATCACGTCCTTGCGCTCGGCGTGCGACCAGGAGAGGTCGGCGCTGGCCGTCCAGCCGTTGTCGAACGTGTAGGCGGTGTTCCAGCCCAGCGAGGCCAGCTTGGCGTTGCGGGTGTTGAGGTCGTTGCGCATCACGCCCTTGACCCCGGTGTAGGTCCCGGCGGTCACGAAGCCGTCGGTGACGGTGTAGCCGGGCTGCAGCGTGGCCGAGCTCCAGTAGAGCGGCAGCTCGATGCCGCGCAGGATCTGCTTTTCCTTGAAGTCGGAATAGTAGGCGTCGAGCGAGGTGTGGAACTTGTCGTTCGGCTTGTACTCGAACACGCCGATCACGCCGGTGCGCTTGAGGTTGTTGGACTGGTTGTAGGGCTTGGCGCCGCCGATCACCAGGTCGTTGGCCGCGCCCGTGGTGGGATAGCCCCAGGCGTTGAAGCGGCGGCTCTGGGTCGGCGACGAGATGTGCGAGACCGACAGGGCCACGCCGACGGTGTCGTCGGCGAACTGGTCGACGAAGGTGGCGCTGAAGCGGCCGCCCTTGTCCTTGGCGTCGGGGTTCAGCTTCTTCTCGCCGTTCATCTCGTAGCGAGCGTTGGCCGAGATGACCGTCTTGCCGTAGTCGAGCGGGCGGATGGTGCGCAGGTCGACCGTGGCGGCCAGGCCCTGGCCGACGACGCCGGCGTCGGGGGTCTTGTAGACGACCACGCCGCTGAGGATTTCCGACGGATACTGGTCGAACTCGACGCCGCGGTTGTCGCTGGTCGAGACCTGCTCGCGGCTGTTCAGCAGCACGGTGTTGAAGTCGGGGCCCAGGCCCCGGACCGAGATCGACTGGGCGCGGCCGTCGAGGCGCTGGGCGGTCAGGCCCGGCAGGCGCGCCAGGGATTCGGCGATCGAGGTGTCGGGCAGCTTGCCGATGTCTTCGGCCGAGACCGTCTCGACGATCGAGCTGGAGGCCTTCTTCAGGGCGATCGAGTTCTCGATCGAGGCCCGGATGCCGGTGACGGTGATTTCCTCGACGGCGTTGTCTTCGGTGGTCTGGCCGGCGGCCGGGGTCTGCGCCTGGGCCGCCCCGGCGGCGAGCAGCAACGCCAGGCCGGTGGCGGCCCCGCTCATCAGCGCCGCGCGGCGCAGCTTGAATCGGATGTCCATGTGTTCCCTCCCGCAAGTTGGTCCGCGCGGTTCTCCCGCGCCGTGTTGCGCAAATTACTGCAAATGCATCGCGACTTTTGCAACTGAAAAATGGACGGATTGTCATGTTACGTGACGTCAGGCCCCGTGAAGTCCACGTTTCAAAGGGTTTTTGCGGCTATTTGGCCACAGTGCGGCTGGGCTTGATGGGCTGATCGCGAGGCGAATGGATTGACAGCCTGCAAACAGCTTTGCAAATCTATGCAAAATTGACCTGGGCGACGCATCGTTCAGGATCGCGACGCTAGGGATGGAGGGGCAGGGGATGGACACCCGCAATCGGTGGGGGCGGCTGGCGGCCGCGCTCGGCTGCGCCGGCATGACCCTGACCGCCGTTCCGGCCCTGTCGGCGCCGGCCTTAGAAGCGTTCCGCGCCAGGCCTCCGCAGGACGAGGTGATCTATTTCGTCCTGGCCGATCGCTTCGCCAACGGCGACCCGTCCAATGATCGCGGCGGCCTGAAGGGGGCCAATTCGACTGAAGACCGCCTGGCCACCGGCTATGATCCGGCCGATAAGGGCTTCTTCCACGGCGGCGACTTCAAGGGCCTGGCCGGCAAGCTCGACTATGTGCAGGGCCTGGGCGCCACGGCGATCTGGCTGGCGCCGATCTTCGTCAACAAGCCGGTGCAGGGCCCCAAGGGCCAGGAAAGCGCCGCCTATCACGGCTACTGGATCACCGACTTCACCGACGTCGACCCGCACCTGGGAACCAAGGCCGACTTCAAGGCCCTGGTCGACGCCGCCCATGCGCGGGGGATGAAGGTCTATCTCGACATCGTCATCAACCACACCGCCGACGTCATCAAGCTGAAGGAATGCGAGGGCCGCCGCTGCGAGTACCGCGGCAAGGCCGACTATCCGGTCAGTCGCCGGGGCGGGGTCTCGGGCCCGGCGATCAACGCCGGTTTCGCCGGCGACGCCGACGGCTCGGCCGAGAACTTCGCGAAACTGACCCGGCCGGACTTCGCCTATACGCCCTACGTTCCGGCCGCCGAGGCCAGGGTCAAGAAGCCCGACTGGCTGAACGACCCGATCTGGTACCATAACCGCGGCGAGAGCGATTTCGTCGGCGAGAGCTCGCTCTATGGCGACTTCGCCGGGCTCGACGATCTCTATACCGAGCATCCGCGCGTCGTTCAGGGCTTCATCGACATCTACGGCCAGTGGATCGACGAGTTCGGGATCGACGGCTTCCGCGTCGACACCGCCCGTCACGTCAATCCGCAGTTCTGGCAGGCCTTCGTGCCGGCCATGCAGGAACGGGCGGCAAAGCGCGGCATCCCCAACTTCCACATCTTCGCCGAGGTCGCCGACCCGGATCCCGTTGCCCTGGCCCGCTCGACCGTGGTCGACGGCTTTTCCGCCGCGCTCGACTTCGCCTTCCAGCAGGCGGTGACCGAGACCGTGGCGGGCAAGGCCGGGACCGACCGCTTCGCCAGGCTGTACGCCGCCGACGCGCTCTATCGCGGCGGCGAGGCGGCCGGGCCGCAGATCCCCACCTTCCTGGGCAACCACGACATGGGCCGCTTCGGCCGCCTCGCCGCCGCGATAG
>Ga0247823_10000800_pt1 | contig 26489 bp, 18 predicted proteins | sample 13C_PalmiticAcid_2_FD_192426 | JGI IMG/M metagenome (GOLD analysis project Ga0247823, IMG submission 192426) | Soil microbial communities from agricultural site in Penn Yan, New York, United States - 13C_PalmiticAcid_Day30 | ecosystem: Environmental > Terrestrial > Soil > Agricultural land... | reverse complement strand
GTGGAGGAGGGGGCGACCGGGTTCCTGGCCGCCGAGCGCGACGTGGCCGCCATGGCCGACCACATCGGCCGTCTGCTGAACGACCAGCCGCTGTGGAACGCCTTCAGCGAACGCGCGCCGAAGATGGTGGCCGAGCGCTTCGACATCCGCCGCCAGACCGCGCTGCTGGAAGACTATTACGACAGCGTCCTCGACGCCCATAAGAAGGGGGAGGCGCGTCGATGACCCAGCCTGTGCCGCAGACCAAGCCCAAGGGCGTGAAGCCCAAGTGGAGCCTGAACGTGTTCCGGCCGCTGCGGGACGCGATCATCAATGTCCGGCGGGCCTACTACAACAAGGTCTGGGGGATGCACATCCACCCGACCGCGTCGTTCTCGCTGAGCGCCAAGTTCGACCGCACCAACCCCAAGGGCGTGCATGTGGGCGAAGAGACCTACGTGGCCTTCGACGCGGCGATCCTGACCCACGACCTGACCCGCGGCCTGTATCTGAACACCTATATCGGCCGCCGCTGCTTCATCGGCGCGCGCAGCATCATCCTGCCGGGCGTGACCATCGGCGACGAGTGCGTGATCGGCTCGGGCGCGGTCGTGACCAAGGACATCCCGTCGCGATCGCTGGTGGCCGGCAACCCGGCCAAGATCATCCGCTCGGACATCAAGATCATCTCGCGCTACGGCCGCATGGCCCGCGAGGACGAAATCGAGGCGGCCAACGTCGCCGCCCTGGCCCTGGGAGCCGCCGAATGAAGATGTTCTTCTACCGCGGCAAGCACGAGAACTTCGGCGACGAGCTGAACCACTGGCTGTGGCCGCAGATCCTGCCGGAGTTCTTCGACGAGGACGAAAGCGACCTGTTCCTGGGCATCGGCTCGATCCTCTACGACAACTTCGATCCTGGCATCCGCAAGGTCGTCTTCGGTTCGGGCTGGGGCGGCTACACCAAGGCGCCGACGCTGGACGACAAGTGGACGGTCTATTTCGTGCGCGGCAAGAAGACGGCGCAGGAACTGGGCGTCGACGAGAGCCTGGGGATCGGCGACAGCGGCATCCTGATCCGCAGCCTGTGGGACGCCGGCAAGGTCGAGAAGCGCCACGCCGTCTCGTTCATTCCGCACTACGAAAGCGCCATGTACGGCGCCTGGGAGAAGGTCTGCGCCAAGGCCGGCATCCACTTCATCGATCCGCGCTGGTCGGTGGAGAAGGTGCTGGAGGAGATCAGCGCCTCGGAAAAGGTGATCTCCGAGGCCATGCACGGCGTGATCATTTCCGACGCCCTGCGCGTGCCGTGGCGGGCCATCGTGCCGCTGGATCCGGCCAACCGCGCCAAGTGGTACGACTGGGCCAGCGCGCTCGACGTGTCGATCGATTTCGACACCCTGGGCCCGTCCAATCCGGTGGAGGCGCTGGCCGCGCTGCGCAAGGACACGGCTTGGCGCAAGGCGATCACCTTCCGCCATCGGCGCATCCGCCAGCTGACCGGCGACATGGCCTTCGGCTCGGCCGGGGCGACCCTGCAAGCGGTCGCCGCCAAGCCGGGCCAGCTGAGCACCGACGCCGCCATCGAGGCCGCCCACGCCGCCATGCTGGCCCAGGTCGAGAAGCTGAAGGCCGATTTCGCGCCGGCGGCGGTTCGCGACGTCCAGCCCGTCGAGCAGTGAGGGCCGGCCGATGAGCAGCCTTTCCGTCACCGTCATCCTGTCGTCCTACAACGGCGAGAAGCGGCTGCCGAACACGCTGGACTCGTTCGTGCGCCAGGACCTGCCCAAGGACGGGTGGGAGATCATCGCCGTCGACAACAACAGCAGCGACGGCACGTTCGAGCTGCTGCGGTCCTATGCCGACCGCCTGCCGATCAAGCCGTTCCGGCACGTCACGCCCGGCAAGTCGAGCGCCCTGAACGAGGCCATCGCCCGCGCCCAGGGCGAGCTGCTGGTCTTCACCGACGACGACGTCGAGGCCGCGCCGCACTGGCTGTCGTCGATCGTCGAATGCGCCGCCGCCCATCCCGAGGTGTCGGTGATCGGCGGCCGCATCGTTCCCAACTGGGAGCGCCCGCCGGGCGATGATCCGCTCTACACCTGGCTGCCGCTGGGCTCGACCTTCGCCATCGTCGACGACCTGCCGACCGGGCCTTGCGATCCGTCGAAGATCTGGGGTCCCAACACCACGATCCGCGCCAGCGCCCTGGGCGGCGAACGCTATCGCGAGGACATTGGGCCATTGCCCGCCAAGCTCTACGCCATGGGCGAGGATTCCGAGATCGTCATGCGATTGGCCGGGAAGGGCCACAAGGCCTACCACTGCGCCGAAGCCGAGGTGCGCCACTTCGTGCCGGCCTCGAACATGTCGGCCGACTGGGTGCAGAAGCGGGCCGAGCGCCTGGGCTTCGGCATCCCGGCCTTGCAGCCCGAGAAGATCCCCGGCGGCCCGCGCCTGGGCGGCGTGCCGGTCAGGACCTGGCTGGAGACCGCCAGCTGGGGCGCGCGCAGCCTGATGCTGTATCCGCTGCCAAGGTCGCGCCTGCGGTTCTGGGCGATCTGGAAGCTCTATTACATGCGCGGCCTGATCCAGGGCATCCGCCACTACATGCCGGCGGCCCGCGCATGAGCGATCCGATCGACACCCAGGGACCGGCGCAAGCGCCGGCTGGCGGCGCCAGCGGCATCGGCTCCAAGGCCGTGAAGGCCTCGGTCTGGGTGATGGGCGGGGTGGTGTTCACGCGCCTGGCCAACCTCCTGATGACGGTGGTGCTGGCGCGCATCCTGCTGCCGCAGGACTTCGGCCTGGTGGCGCTGGCCACCACCGTGCTGCTGATGCTGCAGGCGATCACCGACCTGTCGCTGGGCAACGCCCTGATCCACAAGCAGGACGCCGACCGCGCCGACTACGACACCGCCTTCACCCTGGGCGTGCTGCGCGGCCTGCTGCTGATGGCGATCATGATCGGCGCCGGCGCGGTGATGGTGAAGGTCTACAACGACCCGCGCCTGTTCGCGATCATGGTCGCGATCAGCGTCCGGCCGCTGATGGCCGGCCTGATGAGCCCCTACTACATCACCCTGGCCAAGCACCTGAAGTTCTCGGTGGTGATCGCCATCGAGAGCCTGGCGGCCGTGCTGCAACTGGTCGCCGCCGTGGCGGTGGCCTGGACCACCCACAGCTACTGGGGGATCGTCGCCGGGGTGATCGCCGCGGGCCTGGTGCCGCTGGTGGCCAGCTATCTCTACGCGCCGTACCGGCCGCGCTTCTCGCTGGCCTCGACCAAGCTGATCCTGGGCTTCTCGATCTGGGTGACGCTGAACCAGTTCATCACCGTCATCGGCAACCGCTTCGACAACCTGGTCATCGCCGGGGTGCTCGGCACCGCCACCTTCGGCGCGTACAACGTCGGCAACAACATCGCCACCATGCTGACCCAGCAGGCCATCCAGCCGCTGGAGCGGGTGTTCTTCCCCAGCTTCGTGCACATCGCCGCCGACCGCGACCGCCTGCGGGCCGCGTTCCAGCGCAGCCAGTCGTCGCTGTTCGCGGTGGGCCTGCCGCTGGGCGTGGGGCTGGCGCTGGTGGCCGAGCCGCTAGTGTCGCTGGCCCTGGGGCCCAAGTGGCACCTGGCGGCCGTCGTCATCCAGCTGATCGCGCCGGTGCTGGGCGTGCAGGTGGTGTTCGGCGCGGTCAACGCCGTGGCCTATGCGCAGGGCGCGACCAAGGATCTCTTCCAGCGCAGCCTGTGGCAGACGCTGGTCCGCGTGCCCGTGGTGCTGGCCGGCCTCTATTTCTGGGGACTCACCGGCCTGCTGGTGGCGCGCATCCTGTCGGGCGGGCTGCTGCTGTCGGTGCTGAACCTGATGCTGGTGCAGAAGCTGACCGGCCTGACGCCGCTGGAGCAGGTGAAGGTGACCTGGCGCTCGCTGGTCAGCACGGCGGTGATGATCGCCGCGGCGCTGGCGGCGGGCTCGCTGTTCCCCAACGTGGAGCATCACGCCGACGCCCTCTACGCCACCGTGGCGATCTCGATCGCCGGCGGGCTGGCCTATGTGTTCACCCACGCGGCGGTCTGGTTCATGGCCGGACGCCCGGGCAACAGCATCGAGGCCGAACTCGCGCGACTGCTGTCGAAAACCACCGGGCGCTTCGCCCGCCTGCGGAATGCATAAGCCATGGCCAAGTCTCCGCTCTCCCCCGCGCCCAGGATCTCGGTCCTCGTCAACAACTACAACTACGCGGCCTATCTGCCGGCCTGCATCGACAGCGTGCTGTCGCAGGACTACCCGGACTTCGAGCTGATCGTCGTCGACGACGGCTCGACCGACGGTTCGCGGGCGATCATCGGCGAGTACGGCGACCGGCTGGTCGCGGTGCTGAAGGAGAACGGCGGCCAGGCCTCGTCCTTCAACGCCGGCTTCGCCGCGGCCACCGGCGAGATCCTCTGCCTGCTGGACGCCGACGACGCCTTCCTGCCGGGCAAGCTGTCGCGCCTGGCCGAGATCTACGCCGGCGACGGCGTCGACTGGTGCTTCGATCGGGTGACCACCGACGAGACGGCCGGGGCGCCGGGCGAGCTGGTGACCAAGCCGGTGGACTATCGCCAGGGCCTGGGCCGGGGGCGCTTTCCGAGCATTCCCGTGCCGACCTCGGGCCTGACCTTCCGGCGCGGGCTGCTGTCGCAGATCCTGCCGATGCCGGTGGCCCAGGACGTGGTGCTCAGCGACAACTACCTGAAGTTCGCCGCCAGCTATCTGGGCGCAGGCGTGCTGGTCGACACGCCACTGACCTTCCAGCGCATCCACGCGACCAACCGCTACACGGGCGCCGTGCAAGCCGGCCCGCTGCGCTCGCGGATCATGATCGCCACCGGCCTGGAGCTGGCCCGCCGCTATCCGGGCCTGAAGAGCCTGGGCGCCAGCCTGGCGGCCGGCGGCTTCGCCCAGGGCGGGCTTTCGGGCCGGGCCCTGCGCGAGCAGCTGGCCGTGGCGACCAACGCCGCGCCCCACCCGCGCCTGGCGGCGCTGGACCTGTGGTGGCGGGTGACGATGAAACGGGCGCGCGCCTCGCTGGCACCGCGCAAGGCGGCGAAGGCGGGCTGACCATGACCACGACCACGGCCACGCTCGATCCCGCCCAGGCCGCCCCGGCGCAGGCTTCCGACGTCGTCCACGTCACGGTCGGCGTGCTGACCTTCAAGCGCCCCGACGGCATCGCCAAGCTGCTGGACTCGCTGGGCGGGCTGACCCTGAGCGCCGAGCGGCCCTACCGGCTGTCGGTGGTGGTGGTCGACAACGATCCCAAGGGCAGCGGCCGCGCGGCGGTCGAGCCGTTCATGGCCTCCAGCGCCTTCCAGCTGATCTACGCCATCGAGCCCGAGCCCGGCATCCCGTTCGGCCGCAACCGCGCCATGGACGAGGCGCCGGCCGACAGCAAGTTCTTCTGCTTCGTCGACGACGACGAGTGGGTGGTTCCGGGCTGGCTGGACGCCCTGCTCGAGGTGCAGGCGCGCACCGGCGCCGACTGCGTCTATGGCCCCGTGGAGCCGGTCTATCCTGAGAACCCGCCCGCCTATTTCATCAAGAGCAAGGTTTTCGAGCGCAAGAAGAACGAGGACGGCGCCCGGATCGGCTATGCCGCCTCCAACAACGTGATGTTCGACCTGCCGCTGTTTCGGCAGATGGGCCTGCGCTTCGAGGAGCGGATGCGCCACACCGGCGGCACCGACTACTTGTTCTTCAATCAGGCGGTCCGCAAGGGCGCGAAGATCCACTGGAGCGACGCGGCCCTGGTCTACGACGTGGTGCCGGCCAACCGGATGACCTGGAAGTGGGTGATCCAGCGGCAGTACCGCCTGGGCAACACCTTCGCGGTCGCCGACCAGCTGCACGGCACACCGGCCAGGCGCGCCTATCGCCTGGTCTACGGCGCGGCGCGGATGGTGCTGGGGGCTGTGATGTCGCCGGCCCTGCTGATCTCGCCCAGCCTCGGCATGCGGGCGATCATCCACGGCGTGCGCGGCGCCGGCGTCGTCAGCGGCATCCTCGGCCACAGCTATCAGGAATACGGAAAGGCCCAGGCCTAGCGCTCGCGCGCGGCTTGGCCCAGTGATCCACCCATGACCCTCGTGAACGACAGTCCCTCGCATCGGCGCGCCGCCCAGGCCAAGGTCAGCGGCGCGGTGCGCCGTGAAAGCCAGCTGAAGGCGCTGCTGACCACCATCCTGATCCTGTGCCTGTGGCGCGCTTCGGGCATGTCGTACGGCTATCCGTCGCGCTTCGACGAGGGCGGCAGCGGCGACAACGTCTTCGTCATGAAGGCGCTGCTCTACAGCCTGATCCCGCTGATCCTGCTCTACGCCGCGCTCGAGGTGGGGCGGGTCAAGCAGATGATCCAGAAGACCCCGATCTCGGTGGTGATCATATTCACCGCCTGCGTGGCGTCGGTGTTCTGGTCGATCAACATGGGCGCCTCGACGCGCGGCCTGACCGCGGTGTCGCTGATCACCATCGCGGCGCTGATGTACCGGCTGAGATACGGGGCGGCGGACACCTGGAACACGGTCTACACGTTCATGGTGGTGTCGGCGATCGCCAACGTGGCCTACACCATCGTCTTCCCCCAGTTCGCCATCATGGGCGGGGCCTACCAGGGCATGGTCAAGGGGATGTTCTACCACAAGAACCTGATGGGCCATTTCTTCTCCCTCGGGTTCTTCATCATCTTCCTGAATTCGCAGCACCGGTACGGCCCGACCTTCCACGGGGTGGTCAAGACCGTGGCCACCGCCTGCGCCCTGGGCCTGGTGGTGCTGGCCCGCTCGTCCACCGCCCTGATGATGATCGGCGTCGGCATGACCGTGATCGTCGGCCTCAACGCCACCCGGGCCCTGAAGAGCAAGCCGGCGCGGGTGGGCCTGATCCTGGGGACCACGGTGGTCATGGCGGCCCTGATCGTGGTCTCCTACAACATCGTCATCGCCACCATCGCCGAGGCGTTCGGCAAGGACGCCACGCTGTCGGGGCGCTCGAACATCTGGGACCAGCTGCTGCCGCTGGTCTATGACCGGCCGCTGTTCGGCTACGGCTTCGCGGTGTTCCGCCAGCCCGAGGTGTTCGACCAGTTCGTGCGCGCCTCCTGGAACGTCAGTTCGACGCACAGCACCTATCTGGAGCTCTGCCTGAACATCGGCGTTCCCGGCGCGGCGGCGCTGCTGTTCCTGATCCTGGTGCGCCTGTTCGCCAAGATCGCCCCGTCGCCGGCCAGCGTCCCGGTCCAGAGGCAGCAGCGGCTGGAGGTGATCATCATCCTGCTGGTGCTGGTGGCCTCGGGCCTCGACGCCGGCATGCTGCTGGCGCCGATCGTGCTTTGGCCGCTGATCGTCATCTCGCTGCCCGCCTCGTTCGAGGCGGCGCCGGCCCGGCGGCCCCTGCGCCGTCCGGCCTTCGTGTCGCGGGGCGCCGCATGAGGCTGCTGTCCGGCCTGGGGATGGGGGAGGCGGCGGCCCGGAGCCCGGCGTCCCTGCCCAAGAACCTGGCCCTGGTGCAGGCCCTGCGGGGCGTGGCCGCCATCGCGGTGGTCGCCCACCACACGATCCGGACCTTCACCGTCAAGGCCAGCGCCGGCATCGTCCCGCCGGCCCTGATCGGCGCGCCGGCCTTCTACGACGCCCTGGCCTTCGGCGTGGACCTGTTCTTCGTCATCAGCGGCTTCATCATGGTCTATGTGTCGGGGGCGTACATGACCGCCGACAAGCCGATCCTGGGCTTCCTGCTCAAGCGCGCGGCGCGGATCTACCCGATCTACATCATCGTCTCGCTGGTGCTGATCGGCCTGAAGGTGATGAACCACGTGACCGAGGGGGCGTCGAGCTTCGACGTCGAGCCCCTGCGGATCGCGACCTCGCTGTTGCTGATCCCGGCGTTCAACGAGGCGGGCGGCGTGCAGCCGATCCTCGGCGTCGGCTGGACCCTGTCCTACGAGCTCTATTTCTACCTGCTGTTCGCCGTCGCCGTGGTGGTGGCGCGCAAGGCGTTCTTCGCGCCGCTGGCGGCGTTCATCCTCCTGGCGATCACGACGTGCAGCCTGCTGCCGGGCAAGGCCGCGATCGTCAGCTTCCTGGCCAATCCGATCGCCATCGAGTTCCTGTTCGGCTGCCTGGTCGCGCTGGCGATCAAGCGCGGGGCGCGGATGCCCTTGCCGTGGCCGGCCATCGCCGTGGCGACCGCGGCCCTGTTCGTCGCGCCGCTGTTCGTGCACGCCGAGGCCTGGCGTGTGCTGTGCTGGGGCCTGCCCAGCGCCGTCATCGTGTTCGCCGCCGTGTCGCTGGAGGCCGACGGCAAGGTCGCGCGGACGCCCAAGGTCTTCGGGCTGGTCGGCGACGCCTCCTACTCGATCTATCTGGTCCACATCCTGATCGTCGGCATCGTCGGCGCGCGCGTCGGCCGCATGGTCAGCGCGGCGATCGGCACGGGCTACGCCAGCGCGGCGGCGGTGGCGGCGATCGTCGTCCTGGCGACCCTGGTCGGCATCGCCATGTACTACGTCGTCGAGCGCCCGATCGCCGACTTCCTCGCCAAAAGGATTGGGGCCTACGAGCGGGCTCGCCTTGGCCGTGTATCCAAGGTTCTCGCGTAAGCAACTGGCGCCTATATTTGAAGCAAAATTAGGTATTGGGAGCGCATGACTCTTTGGTGCATTCTGTGTTTGCTGGGTGAGTAACAGTAAGCCAGAGCGTTGCCATGAAATCCGGGTTCGAGCGTCGCGAAATACTTAAGGTTGGCGCGGCCGCCTTGGGGCTTCCTGGGCTCGCCGCCCTGCCAGCCAGGGCGGGCGCCGCGCCTCGCGCGACCGAGCCGGCGCCGGTCGACGGCTACAGGCTCGACTTCCGCGCCGCCCGCCTGTTCCAGAACGGCCAGGACGCCGGCGCGCTGACGGCCATGCCGGGCCTCGTCATCCGCGCCGCCGGCGGCCTGGCCCTGGGGCCCACGGGCCGGCTCCTGCCCTTCGCCGACGGCCATCTGCGCCAGCACGCGCAGGCCGGCCTGCTGATCGAGCCGGCCTCGCGCAACCTGTGCGCCAGCTTCAACGCCGCCCCGACCACCAGCCTGGGCTGGTCGGCGGGCGCCACGGTCAGCCTCAAGGTCATGGACGCCCGCGACGAACTCTACGCCGCCCAGGATCCGGCCACCGGCGACTACCTGTTTCGCGACCTGCTGGACCAGGGCGTCATGAACGGCATGGTGCTGGAGGCCTACAATTCCGGATCGGCCTCGGCGGCCGTCACCGCCGCCGGCGTGGCCGGCGTCGGCGTCAAGCACACGCTGTCGGCCTGGACCCGCTGCGTGGCGGGCAGCGGCGACCTGCGCCTGACCGGCGGCGCGGCCGGCCCCGCCTACAGCCAGGCCTACTGGGCCCGCGTCGAGCGCGCCGGCCTGACGCCGACCAGCGCCAGCCAGGGGCTGACCATGGCCATCCACGCCAAGGCCCGCATCCGCTGGATCCTGCACCAGCTGGAGCCCGGCGCCGTCGCCACCAGTCCCATCGTCGTGGCCGGGGCCTCGGTGGGGCGGGCGGCCGACGAGCTGGCGATCGACAACGCCAGCCTGTTTGGCCAGCCGTTCACGATCGTCGCCGACACCCACATCCGCCGCGCCGGCGACATCGCCCGCCGCTGGATCACGGTCTCGGGCGGCGACGAGGAGATCGCCGTCACCCGCTCGGCCGACAACGCCCTGACCCTGACCGGCGCGGGAGCCGTTCACGATACGACCGTCGCGCCGCGCATTCCCCGCATCCATGGTCCGGGCGGCGCGCGCGTGGCCTTGCAGGTGCGGCCGCAGGGCAGGGTGCTGTCGGTCGGCGGCGCCAACGCCCACGACGCCTTCAACACCTTCCCCGCCAAGCTCTCGCGCCTGACGCTGGGCGCGCGCCCGGACGGGAGCGAGCCGCTGGCCGGCTGGTTCCGCAGCCTCGACATCCGGGGGCTGGTGGATCCGCGCGAACTGAAGCTGGCCAGCGCCCCGCCGGCCGACGCCATGGCCCACGACATCGTCCGCTATCTCGACCCCAAGGGCAGCGACACCGCCGACGGCCTGACCCCCGCCACCGCCTGGGCCACGCTGGGCAAGGCCGCCGCCTCGGCGACCGCGCTGCCGTCCGGCGTCCACCTGCTGCTGAGGCGGGGCGGGACGTGGCCCGAGATCCTGTCGCCGCCGTCCGACTGGTGCACGGTCAGCGCCTATGGGGAAGGCGCGCGGCCGATCGTCGGCGTCGGCCAGGACTATGGCTGCGACGAGAACAACAAGTCCGGCTTTCGGATCGAGGGGCTGCACTTGCGCGACTGGAAGCTCAAGGGCTTCAACAACTACGGCTTCAACAGCCACATGCTGTGGGACTGCGAGATCGGGCCGATCGCCGCCGGGCAGGCCGAGACCAACCGGGGCGGGGTGACCAGCCGCAACTTCAGGAACTTCTATATCGGCGCCTGCCATGTGCACGACGTCATCGGCGACGACGTCTTCCTGCAGACCACCAAGGGCGGCTGGGTGATCTCGGAGGGCAATCGCTACGACCCCGCCAACGGCGCCGAGGCCGACAACTTCCAGCTCAGCGACAACCAGGGCGCCCGGGTCCGTCTCAGCGGCGACCAGTACGACATGCGCGGCGCCAGCAGCGGCAAGGGCTGCGTCGTGGTCACCGGCAATGCGGGCACGGTGATCGAGGACTTCGTCGCCTACGGCCTTAACTTCTGCATCGGGCTGAACGGCGACAACATGGTCGTGCGGCGGGGCAGGATGAGCAGCGCGCGCCTCAACGCCTACAGCTGGGGCGTGGGCGTCGGCGAGTCGACGAGCGTGCGCCAGCATCTCTACGAGGACCTGGTGATCAGCGACTGCAATCGCGGGGTGTCGATCAGCGGCATCGGCGGCGGGGTGGACACGGGTCCCGACCGGGCCGACATCACCGTGCGGCGCGTCACCGTCCAGAACTGCCAGACCGGCCTTTGGATCGATCGTCCGACCAGCGGCGACCTGTCGGGCGTGTCCTTCGTCGACTGCGCCGTCAATGTCGACAACCGCACCACGGCGATGCCCGCCGACAGCCAGGCCGAAAGCCTGACCCTGCCGCAGAGCTACTAGCGGCGGCGGTACAGGTTGCTATCGAAAGGAAAGAGGGTGGAGGCCCGGCCCGGAATCGAACCGGGGTAAACGGATTTGCAGTCCGGCGCGTAACCACTCCGCCACCGGGCCACCGGGTCGACACGCTTGCGTCGGCGAAGAGGGGGTCTGGCTATCAGAGGTCGGGCAGGCTCGCAATGGCGAAACTGGCTTATCCCCACGCTTTACCGATGGCGAGTCAGGTGAAGACCGCAAATCAAGGCCAGGGTGGCGATCGCGAGGCCTCCGGCCAGCCAGACGGCCGGGCGCACGTCGTGTTCGCCGACGATCAGGGCGGCCAGCAGCGGACCGGTCGCGCAGCCCAGCAGGCTGGCGCCGGGGCCGAGCAGGGCCGCGCGGCGGCTGGGGTCGGCCTCGATGGCCAGCGGCGTCAGGAACGGCGAGGCGAAGAGCCAGGCGAAGCCGAACAGGCCCGAGGCGGCCAGGAAGGCCGGCGCCGGCGGCAGCACCGCGAAGACCACGAGGCAGGCGGCGGCCGCGATCACCCCCAGGGTCAGCGACACGAACCACGACATCCGTCCGGCCAGGGCCGTGGCCGCCGACCCGCCCGCCACCTGGGCGGCCAGCGAGATCGAGAAGGCCAGGCCCGCCGTGGTCGCCGGATGGCCGGCCTGGCGAGACAGCGGCTCGGCGTAGATCCACAGCGCCAGGATGAAGGCCTGGAAGCAGAACACCGCCAGCAGGGCGACCCAGCCGCGAGGGCTGGGCAATCCCTTGGGCGCGTCGTCCGTCTGGGGCAGGGCGGCCCAGCCGCGGGGGATCAGCGCGCCGGCCAGGGCGGCGGAGGCGGCCAGCGCCGCCAGCGCGATGAAGCCGCCATTGGGACCGAAGCGGCCGATGACGAAGACGGTCAGGGCCGACACCACGACCAGCTGGGCCAGGGTCTGGACGGTGAGGTAGATCCCCGACCAGCGATCGGGGCGGGGCGAGCGGACGATCATGCCGGTGACGATCCAGATCAGCGCTCCGGCCGGCAGGCCGGCGGCGGCTCGGGTCAGCACCAGCAGGCCGTCATGGGCGAAGGTCGAGGCCAGGTTCAGCGCCGCCAGGAAGCAGCCGCAGGCCACCGCCGCCGGCCGCAGCCGCTTCGCGCCGAAGGCCGGGCCGAGCAACGCCGCGCCGATCCCCATCGCCGCCAGTTCGGCCATGCCGGCCAGGCCGATCTCTGTCGCCGTCAGCCGTCCGGCCGCCTCCAGCCCGCCCAACAGCAGCGGTCCGACGCCGGGAAAGAGAACGCCGACGATCCCGATCCACAGCACCGCCAGCCGCTCGGAGAGGCTGGGCGAGGGCCCTATCCACGACCCGTCCTGGGCGCTCAATAGCGGGCCCGCAGGTAGAGGCCGTAGGTGCGCGGCGGGCCCATGCTGAAGACGTCGAAGCCCAGGCCCTCGATGGCGGTGATGTCGAGGATGTTGGTCGTATCGAAGAGGTTCTTTCCCCACACGCCCAGCTCGTAGCGGCCGCCGTCGAGCTTCCAGCCCAGCTGGCCGTTGACGTAGGCGCGGCCCTTGTCGCTGAGGCGTTCGGTGTTGGCGGTGTCGAAGAACACCTTCGAGCGATAGGTGAAGTCCAGCTGGCCGGCGAAGTCGCCGACCGGCAGCGGGTGTTCGTAGCGGACCACGCCGTTGACGCTGGCCTTCGGCGCCGAGGGCAGGCGGTTGCCCGAATAGTCCTGCCCGACCGAGACGAAGTCCTTGTACTCGGCGTTCAGCAGGGCCGCGCCGAGGGTCAGCGACAGGCCCCGCACCGGCCGCGCCTCGATCTCGGCTTCGGCGCCATAGACCCGGGCGGCCGAGGCGTTGGTGAAGTACTGCACCGACAGGGCCCCGCGCTGGATCACGGTGTAAACCTGCAGGTCCTGGTAGTCGTAGTAGAAGGCGGCCGCGTTCAGGCGCAGGCGGCGGTCGAGGAACTCGCTCTTGGCGCCCACCTCGAAGGCGTCGACGGTCTCGTCGTCATAGGGGCCCAGGTCCTCCGGCGCGGTGGTCTGGCCGGTGAAGAAGCCGCCGCTCTTGTAGCCGCGATTGTAGGTCGCATAGAGGTTGGCGTCGTCGGTCAGCGCGTAGCGCAGGCCAAGCCGTCCCGACAGCGACTTGAAGGTCTTGTCGCCGTCGTAGGTGAACAGGGTCAGCAGGCCGTAGTCGACGTCGCTGACATAGTGGAAGCTCTTGTCGTCGACCGAGTAGCGCAGGCCGGCCGTGAAGGTCAGGCGCGAGGTCAGGTCGCGGTCGACCTGGCCGAAGACGGCCCAGCTGCGGGTCTTCTGGGTCAGCGGCCAGCCGAACACGCCGATGCTGGCGGCCGGATCCATGCCGGTCGGGTTGTCGGGCGTGGGGCTGCGCAGGTCGCCCAGAACGTCGTAGCGGCTGTCGTTGGAGAGGTCGTCCTTGGCCCAGTAGAGGCCGGTCACCCAACGGGTGGGGCCCGCGCCGTTCGATTGCAGGCGGAACTCCTGGCTGGCCGTCTCCTGCAGGGCGATGTAGCGGGCGCTGATCACCTGCAAGGGGTTGGCGTCGGTGTCCTCCCAGTCGTCGCGGGCCGCGCGCTGGTAGCCGGTGATCGAATAGAGCGTCATGTCGCCCAGGTCGTAGGAAACGCTGGCCGTCGCCCCGAACAGCTTGACGATGTCCTTGCCCTCGAACCGGTAGTCGCCCTCGTAGAGGTTGGAGCTGGTGTTGGCGTAGCCCAGCACGTTCGTGCACTGGCCCGAGGTGTAGTAGGCCGGCTTGCAGACGGCGTAGCCCAGGCTGGGATCGAAGTCGCCGGCCGCCTCGGGCGTCTGGGCCACCAGCGAGCGGTTGTAGGTCCAGATCGAGCCGCCGCGCGACTGGTTGAGGCTCAGCGACAGGTCGGCGGTCAGCTTGTCGTCGGGCTTGTAGCGCAGGGCCAGGCGCGTGGCCCAGCGGTTGGCGTCGTTGCCCTTGGCGCCGGTCAGGCGGTTGGTCGTGTAGCCGTCGTTCTTGTCGTAGAGGCCGCTGATGCGGAACGACAGGGCGTCGCCGGCGATCGGTCCGCCGAAGCCGCCCTGGGCGTTGACGGCGTTGAAGCGGCCGTACTCGACGGCGATGTCGCCGCCCGGCGTGCTCGACGGCTTCCTGGTGACGACGTTGATCGCCCCGCCGGTGGTGTTGCGGCCGTAGAGCGTGCCCTGCGGCCCGCGCAGCACCTCCACCTGTTCCAGGTCGTAGAAGCCGGCCAGCTGGGCCAGGGGCGAGGCGACATAGACCCCGTCCACATAGACGCCGACGGCGCTGGCTGTGCCGGGGTTGAAGTCGTTGACGCCGATGCCGCGGATGAACATGCGCGGGTTGGCGGCGTTGTCGTCGGTCTTGATCTGCAGGCCGGGCGCCAGGCCCGACAGCGCCAGCACGTCGCCGACCCGCTGGTTCTGCAGCTGGGCGCCTGTCATGGCGGTGACCGAGACGGGCACCTCCTGCAGGTTCTCCGCCCGTCTCTGGGCGGTGACGACGATCTCGTCCAACGCGACGGGCGCGGCCTGGTCGGCCGTCTGAGCCCAGGATGAGGTCGCCGACGCCATCAAGGCGACGGCGGCGACCCCGGCGAACACTTGCAGCTTGCGCACTACAACCCCCCGCATGTCCGTACGAGGAGGATGCTAGCTATAACTATCGTTTTGGCAAGCGGCGTTCGGCGAGTTGCGTTTGCCTATTTCGGGTTTGCCCTGGCCAGGGCGGCGGCGACCTCGGCGCGGGCCATTTCCAGGTCGAGGCGGAAGGCGGCCGAGCGGTGTTCGGCGGCGTAGATCACCGCGCCGGCCTGAAGGCCCGCCTCGGTGGCGCTGACCGTGTGCGAGCCGCAGATCCAGCGGCTTTCGGCGTATTCGCGGCCGCGGGCGTAGAGGGCGTCGGCGCGCGAGGGCGCGACCTCGGCCAGGATCATCGCCACGTGCTCGCCATGGGCCGAGTGGCCGGACGGATAGTCGGGATTGCCGGTCAGGTGGGCGGTCTTGGCCTCGCAGGTGGGCGCGCTGTCCTTGCCGACATAGGGACGCTGGGTCCCCCAGAAGGTCTTGGCGACGCCCACCACCGAGCGGTCGTCGCCGGCGCGCTCGAGCAGGGCGGTGAGGACGGGGGCTTCCTGCGGCGTCAGGCGAACGCCGAGGGCGGCGGCGAAGTGGTCGTACATGGGTCCTGAGACGTCCGAGGTCGCCAGCGCCCAGCGCGGCGTGTCCTTCAGGGCGCGGCTGGCGTCGAAGATCGCCGCGTCGGCCAGGGCGCGGGGCGAGCCTGGCCGCGGCGGGGCGGCCAGCACCTTGGTCAGGTCGGGACGCTGGGTCGGGTCGAGATAGCCCTTGGCGGGCGCGCCGGGGGTCATCTCGATCGCGCCGTCGCAGGCCTTGGGCGCGCGCACCGGATTGCAGGCGGCCGCGACGCCGCCGGGCAGGCGCACCGTGTAGCCCCCCGGCAGGCGCGGGTCGGCCCACATGTAGTCGGTCGAGACGTACTGGGCGCCGCTGGACAGGGCGGCGCTACGCTGGGCGACGTCGGCGTCGCGGGCGGCCCAGGTGTCGGCGTCGGCGCGGGTGCGGACGATGAAGCCGGCCTTCACGGCGGCGGCGATGCGGTCCTTCTGGGCGATCGGGTCGTTGAGGGTCAGGTAGGCGGCGGCCGGCGAGGCCTCGTCGGTGTTGACGAACATCGCCCGACCTTCGAGCGAGGCGCGCTTGCCGCGATAGATCGCCACCTTGGCCGGACCCTCGTCGAGGGCGAAGAACACCTTGCCGCGCGCGGCTTCCAGCGTCGGCCAGCCGCCGGCCAGCACCGCCTCGCGCAGGGTCGGCTTGTTGCCCTGGACGAGGTCGGGCGTGATCAGGCGGTCGGGGCCGAACACGCTGCGGATCTCGACGTCCAGCGCGTCGAAGGCTGGCTCGTCGAAGGGCAGGGGCGTGACGCCGCCCGGCAGGCTGGCCTGGCCCTCCTTGGCGTTGAGCATGATCAGGATCGGGGCGTGGCCGCGATGCTGGTCCGACCAGGCGCGGATCTGGGAAAGGCACGCCACGAAGGTCACGCACGAGGAGCGGAAGTCGACGTCGGGCATGTGCAGGGTCTTGAAGCCGGGCCTGGCCAGGGCCTGGGCGGCGGCCGGCGGCAGCACCGTTCCGCCGCCCAGAGCCGTCAGCGGCCTGGCGTAGCGGTTCCCCTGCGGGTCGGCGACGACGTCGATCTCCAGTTGGCGGGCGCCGGCGTCCAGTTGCTCGGCGAGCGGGCGGTGGGCGTAGTCTAGCCCCAGCACCGGCCGGCCGCGCGCGGCGACCATGGCGGCCAGTTCCTCGGCGGGGATCGCCTGCTTGTAGGAATTGTGGGTGCCGACGGCCAGCAGGTCGTTCATTCGCAGCGGCGCCTCGGCTCCCGCCACCATCATCATCGCCGCCACCAGACCCAGCATCGCGCGCTCTCCACCTTGGGAAAGCGGCCTCTCTAGCGGCGGCGCATGACGGTTCGACGTCAGGCGCCGGTGACCGCCCTGCGGCGCGTCGGCAACAAATAAGGGGAAAGTCCGGCCCTCGCTGTCGGGCTTCATCTGGTCGTTATCAAACTCGTAACACGCGGTCACAATTTCGCCCTAACCGCCCCGCCATCGCGCCGGCGGCCCGCTCTGTTCGAGGCCCCCGGCGATCCAGTTGCAGGGGGTCTCATGTCCACCACGAAGAAAGCGCTGTCGCTCAGCGCCGCGTCGGCCGTCCTGGCCTTCGCCATGCTCGCCGCCCAGGCCCAGGCCGCCGACCTGTCGGCCGACGCGCCGATCGCCACCGCCGCCAATCCCGACGAGGCCGAGGTCGAGGCCATCGTCGTCCAGGGCTTCCGCAAGTCGCTGGGCGTCGCCCGCGAGATGAAGCGCGACAGCAGCATCGTCGCCGACGTCATCGTCGCCGAGGACATGGCCAAGTTCCCCGACCTCAACCTCGCCGAGTCGCTGCAGCGCCTGCCGGGCGTGGCCATCAACCGCGAGGCCGGCGAAGGCCGCCGCGTGTCCCTGCGGGGCCTGGGCCCCGACTTCACCCGCGTGCAGCTGAACGGCATGGAAGTGCTGGGCAACGTCGACTCGCCGATGGACAGCCGCGGCCAGACCTCGCGCGACCGGGCCTTCGACTTCAACATCTTCGCCTCGGAGCTGTTCTCGAAGATCGACGTGCGCAAGTCGTTCTCGGCCGAGCAGGACGAAGGCGGCATGGCCGGCACCGTCGGCCTCTACACCGCCAAGCCGTTCGAATATTCGGGCCGCAAGGCCGCGCTGTCGCTGCAAGGCGGCACCAACAGCGCCACCAAGGACTTCCAGCCGCGCGTGGCCGGCATGATCAGCCAGAACTGGGACGACAAGTTCGGCGTCCTGGTTTCGGTGGCCTACTCCAAGCGCCAGGTCGAGGAGCAGGGCTACAACACCTACGGCGCGGGCGTGCAGAAGGCCGTCGCGGCCAACGTGGTCAACCTCAGCCCGGCCGACCGCACCAAGGCCCTGAACGGCGAACTGATCTTCCAGCGCGGCAACCGCCTGTCGGTGTGGGGCGCCGACAACGAGCGCCTGGGCGTCACCACCGCCGTGCAATGGCGTCCGGTCGAGAACCTGACCCTCACGCTGGACGGCCTGTACGGCAAGTTCTCCAACGACCGCAGCGAGAACCACCTGGCCACCCGCGCCAGCGTCGGCTCGACCATCCTGGGCGCGGCCACGCCGCACTCGGGCGTCACGGCCCCGGCCCCGGTGCTGCGCTCGATCCAGTACGACAAGTACAACACCATCATCTACGCTGACGTCGCCAACACGGTGTTCGCCACCGAGACCCGTCGCCAGGAGACCGAGAACACCTTCAAGCAACTGGTGCTGAGCGGCGAGTGGGAACTGTCCGACAAGCTGAAGTTCGACGGCCACATCGGCCAGGAGACCTCGGACTACGACATCCCGATCTCGGACAAGTTCTACACCGAGGCGTTCGGCGACCTGATCACCGACTATCGCGGCAAGACCGGCAAGAACACCTACGGCTGGGACACCACCGACCCCAACAACTACCGCGCCCACGAGATCGACTTCTCGGCCACCTACCAGACGACCAAGCTGAAGAACGCCGAGTTCAACGGCTCCTACGCCTTCGACGACGCCCTGACCCTGAAGGGCGGCGTGTCGTTCCGCGGCTTCGAGAACTCGGGCTACACCCAGACCAACGACGACGTGAACAAGACGCCGTGGGAGCGGGGCACGCTCGATGACCGGGTCAACGACTACTACAAGATCTTCCGCGAGCACGACGACCAGGCCTGGCTGATCGTCGACTGGGACAAGGCGCTGGCCAAGTACAACGTCACCCGCACGCTCGGCGCGCCCAAGTCGATCTACGAGGTGCAGGAAGACACCTCGGCCGGCTACCTGCAGCTGGACTGGAAGACCGAGCTGGCCGGCATGCGCCTGCGCGGCAACATCGGCGCCCGCGCCTACGACACCGAGCTGACCTCGTCGGGCGTCTTGGCCGTGCGCGGCGTCAACACCGCCACCACCGTCAAGAAGACCTATTCGGGCGTGCTGCCGGCCTTCAACGCGGTGCTGGAAGTGAACGACCAGTTCCAGATCCGCGCCGCCGCCGCCCAGAACATCAACCGTCCGTCCCTGGCCTCCTACGCCATGAACGGCTCGATCAGCGTCGACGGCACGACGGTGACGGTGTCGAGCGGCAACCCGAACCTGGAGCCCTACACCTCCGACGAGTTCGACCTGGCCGCCGAGTGGTACTTCGGCAGCGTCGGCATGCTGACCGCCGGCGTCTTCCACAAGAAGATCGACAACCTGGTCGCCAGCACCACGAACGCGGCGGTCTATTCCGATACGGGCCTGGCCGAAGGCCTGGTGGCCGGCGTCACCGGCTCGACCCCGGTGATCTGGACCCGCTCGATCAACAACGCCGGCGCCACCCTGACCGGCCTGGAACTGAGCGCCCAGAGCGACTTCTTCTTCCTGCCGGGTCCGCTGAAGAACCTGGGCATGGTCGCCAACCTGACGCTGATCGACTCCGAGACGACCAACAAGTTCAGCGGCAAGGACGTGAAGGGGCAGATGTACGGCCTGTCGGACGTCAACGCCAACGTCACGCTATACTACGAGGCCGCCAAGTGGGGCGCGCGGGTGTCGTCGAACTACCGCTCGGACTACACGATCGACAGCGGCGGTTTCGAGGCCACCACCTATGTCGACGCCTCGGCCTTCTACCAAGTCTCGCCGCGTATCCGCCTGACCCTGGACGGCGTCAACCTGACCGACGAGCGTGAAGCCCAGTACAACAGCTTCTACATCTACGACGCGGTCAACAAGGTCGACGTCACCCTGCCGGGCGCTCACCGCCTGTGGAACCACACCAAGAGCGGCCGGACGGTCTTCTTCGGCGCCAACATCCAGTTCTAAGGCGCATCTCTTCGCGTAACGGCGCGCCCCGGGGCCGAAAGGCTCCGGGGCGTCGTCGTTTGGGGTCCGTGGTTGACCCGGCGGCGTGATTTCATTTATATCCGACCAGTCGGTTATAAATGGAGTTGGCCATGGGCCGTAAACGCATCGTCGATCGTGACGCGGTGCTCGACGCCGCCGAGGCGGTGGTCGCCCGCGACGGGGCCGCGCGCCTGACGCTGGACGCGGTGGCCGAGCAGGCCGGCATCGGCAAGGCCACGGTCCTGTACGACTTCAAGACCAAGGCGGCGCTGATCGACGCCGTGGTCGAGCGCGCCGTGGCGCGCGACAACGCCTTCAACACCGCCATGACCCAGAGCCTGGGCGGGCAGGGCGACGCGGTGATCCGCGGGCGGATCCTGGCGGCGGCGACGCCCTTGCCGGACGACTTCCGCGCCGTGGCCCTGAACCTCTGCGCGGCCCTGGCCCAGGACGCCGGCCTTCGCGGCCGCATCCAGGAAAATCAGAAGACGGTCATCGGCGCCCTGACCGCCGACGCGGCCAGCCCGCGCGGGGCGCTGCTGGCCTATCTGGCGCTGGAGGGGCTGAAGCTGCTGGAGGCGCTGGACTACCACGCCTGGCCGGCCGATGAGCGCGCCCGGATCCTGCGCGAGATCAACTGGCTGGTGACCGCCAAGCCCGACGGCGACGCGCCCCTGCCGTCGCCGAAGACGACCTGAAGACCCCCACCCAAGGACTTGAGACCATGAACTTCAACGAACCCGCCGTCGGCGGGCGCGCGCCCGCGCGCCTGTTCCTCACCGGAGGCAGCGGCTATGTCGGCCGCAACCTGATCCGCCGCCTTGTCGCCGACGGCGTGCGGGTCGTGGCGCTGGCGCGCAGCGCGGCCGCCATCGAGACCGTCCGCGACCTGGGCGCGCAGCCCGTCGAGGGCGACCTCTTCAGCCCCGACCTGGCGCAGGCCATGGCCGGCTGCGACGCCCTGGTCCACGCCGCCGCCGACACCGACCACGGGGCCGGTGTCGAGGCGCGACTTGCGCGGATCAATGTCGAGGGAACCCGGGCGGTGCTGGCCGCGGCGAGGGCGGCGGGCGTGTCGCGCACGGTGCTGATCAGCACGGAGTCGGTGCTGCTGGACGGCGCGCCGCTGGTCGGGGCGACCGAGGACCATGCCTATCCGCGCCGCCCGGCCGGGGCCTATTCGAAGAGCAAGGCGCAGGCCGAACGCCTGGCGCTGGCGATGAGCGAGCCGGGGTTCGAGGTCATGGCCGTGCGGCCGCGCTTCGTCTGGGGGCGCGACGACACCACGGCCCTGCCGCAACTGGCCGACGCCGTGCGCTCGGGCGCCTTCGCCTGGATCGACGGCGGCCGCTATCGCACCTCGACCACCCATGTGGCCAACCTTTGCGAGGGCGTGGTCCTGGCGCTGAAGAACGGCGCCGGCGGCGAGGCCTATTTCATCACCGACGGCGAGCCGGTGGAGTTCCGCGCCTTCGCCACGCGGCTCTTGGCCACGCAGGGGCTGACCGCGCCGGACAAGGCCGTGCCGCGCGGCCTGCTGAAGACCATCGCCAGCGTCGGCGACGCCCTGGCGGCGATCAGCGGCGGGCGCGTGAAGGGCCCGCTCAGCCGACAGGTCTACGCCACCTCGGCCGTCGAGGTGACCGTCAGCATCGCCAAGGCCCGCGCGGCGCTGGGCTATGCGCCGGTGGTGTCGCGCGAGCAGGGGCTGGCGGAGTTGGCCTTTGCACCTCCCCCGTAAAACGGGGAGGTGGCGCGCTGCGGATACGCAGCGTGACGGAGGGGGCGAGTGACAGAGCGCCGGGCTCAGTCTCGCCCCCTCCACCACTTCGTGGTCCCCCTCCCCCGCAGGCGGGGGAGGAGCAGGCGCCTCCTACCCGAACAACGGCGCCGGCCCTCGTCCGCCGCCGTTCCACGTCGCCCAGTTGGGGAAGACGTACGGCATGTCGGCGGGCGAGACGCCGTACCACTGGGCGATGGCGCCGACATACTCCTCGACGGCGATGCTGGGGATCCAGCGGCCGTCGTTGTAGGCGTCCTCGGCCCCGCCGTAGGTGGTGTCGGGGTAGCGGCCGTGGACCTTGCCCTTGGCCAGGGCCGCGCCTAGCACCAGGTGGTTGGAGCCCCAGGCGTGGTCGGTGCCGGCGTTGGCGTTGGGTTTGTAGACCCGGCCGAAGTCCGACATCGTGAAGGCGGTGACGTTGTTGGCCACGCCTAGCGCCTTCATGGCGTTGTAGAAGGCCGCCAGGGCCATGGCGAGGTCGGCGTACAGGCTGTTGTGCGAGGCGACCTGGCCGTTGTGGGTGTCGTAGCCGCCCTGGCTGACGAAGAAGGTCTGCTTGGCGTGGCCCAGGGTGTTGCGGGCCTCGATCATCCGCGCCGCCCGCAAGAGCTGGCGCGAGATCTCGCTGGTCAGGGTCGCGCCCGTGGTCGGGTTCTTGAAGTACTGGTCCACCGTCGAGGTCGTCGAGGTGATGATGGCGTTCGCCGTCGCCGCCTGGGCGTAGGCCGACGACATGCCCCGGCCCGTGAAGTCGGTCACCGCCCCGAAGGCCGAGGCGTCCGAGAAGGTGTTCAGCGCCTGCTGGCGGGCGATCGTCGCCGCGTCGGTGCTGGCGGCGTTGTAGCCGTTGCGCGAGACGCCGCCGCTGGAGGGCAGGATCAGCGGCGACTTGCGGCTGCCCAGCAGGGCCAGCTGCGAGCCGGCGATCGAGACCAGCGGCGGGATCTCGGCGGCCTCCGCGCGGTCGAGGATGCGGCCCATGAACCCGTCGAGGTTCTTCTCGCGCATGCGCATGCCCTGCCACTCGTTCTGCTGGTCCTCGTGGGACATCAGGTTCAGCGGGCGCAGGTCCGGGCGGCTCTGGTAGATGGTCTTGGTCAGCGGCTGGAACAGCGTGCCGGTGTTGAGGACGACGCTGAGCGCCCCCTCGTCCCAGGCGCTCTTCAGCGGGGCCATGGCCGGATGCAGGCCGAACGCCGTGCCGGTCAGCGGCATCAGGGCGTCCTGCTTGACGGCGATGGCCGAGCGCTTGGCGGCGTAGTCGGCGTAACGCTCGTCGTTGGGGATCACCATGTTCCAGGCGTCGTTGCCGCCGAACAGGAAGACCCCGACCATCGCGCGATAGCTGGAGGTGTCGGCGATGGCGGCCGAAACCCCGATCTGGGCGAGGGCGGCGGTGGCGGAGGCGCCGGCGAGCAGCCGGCCGAAATCACGGCGGGAAAGGGTCATGGCTCAGCGATCGACCTGGAAGTGGGGCGAGGAGGCGACGATGTAGAGGGCGACCTGCGCCCGCTTGCGCGCCTGGATGGCGGGGTCGGTGTTCTTGACGGCGGCCATGGCCGACGACAGCGCGCCGCGCTGGGCCGAGGTCATGGTCCCGTTGAGGAAGACGAGATCGATGCGCTCGAGCATCTTGGCCTCGTCGGCGGCCAGGGCCTCCCATTGCGCCCAGGGCAGTTCGACCGGAACCGAGCCGGGAATGGTGGGCTGGGTCTTGAACTCGGTGCGGGTGGCCTCGCCGCCCATGGTCCAGTCCCAGGCCAGGTTGTGGCGGGCGACCATGGTTGAGGTGGTCATCAGCTTGCTGGCCGGGCTCATCTCGCCCGAGCCCAGCGGCAGCGGGAAGTCGTACGGATAGAAGTTGAACACCGACGGGGCGCGGAAGGGCATCTGACCCAGGCCGTTGTCGCGGTAGTAGAAGGCGTAGCCGTCCGACTTCAGGCCCATGCCGCGGGCGAGACCCGTGAGGAACAGCACCGGCTCCTTGACCTTGCCGGGCGTGGCGGCCGAGCCGCGGGCTTCCGCGTCGGTGAGGATCGCCTTGATCACCGCCTTCATGTCGCCGCGCACGCCCGCGCCATTGTCGGCGAACACGGCCGCGACCCGGCCCACATAGGCGGGCGAGGGATTGGCCAGGGTCAGATGCTGGATCAGCCGCCTGGAGATGAAGGGCGGGGTGTTGGGGTGGTTGAAGACGGTGTCGACCACCGTGTCGACGTTCTGCTGCTGGGTCGCGCCGGCCGGGATCGTCACGTTCAGGAACGTCTTGGCGCCGGTGTCGAACCGGGCGGCGTTGACGATCATCGGCTTGGTGTAGTCGACCTTGACGTAGTCGCTGATCGCCGCCCCATCGAGACGGGCGTAGGTCCAGCCGGTCAGCGCCCGGGCCACTTCCTTGACCTCGGCGTTGGAATAGGTGGCGATCACCGCGCCGTCGGCGCCGGTCTTGGGCGTGCCGTCCATATTCAGCATCACCGTGCCGACCGAGAACAGCTGCATCAGCTCGCGGGCGTAGTTCTCGTTGGGGGCCGACTTGTTGCTGTCGACCATGTCGAGGAAGTTGCCCATGAACGGGTTCAGGGTGACCTCGCGCAGGATGTCCTTGTAGTTGCCGAAGGCGTTGCCCAGCAGGACCTGGTTGAAGGTCGCCAGGCCCGCGGTGGTGTGCACCTCGAGGTCGGAGGCGACCACGATCTGCGACAGGGCGAAGGCCGCGCGCTGGCGCAGCTGGTCGTCCTTGCCCATGGCGTTGGAATAGAACCGCATGGCCATCGGCAGGGCGCCGAAGTTGTCGCGGTTGCAGTTGCTCAGATCCGTGCCGGTCAGGTTCTGGGCCGAGCAGAAGTTGGTCGCCACCGGCCTGGCGGCGATGTCGGCATAGGTGCTGGAGCTCAGCGCCAGCTGCTGGTCGATCCAGGCGCCGGCGCTCTTGGCGGCGACGATCTGGTCGATCAGTTCGGGCGTGGGGCCGAAGCTCGCCTGCTTGGCCAGGCGCGAGGCCTCGGCCGCCGAGATCACCACCGGCGCGGGCGGGGGCGCGGGCGTCGTCCCTCCGCCGCCCTGGGGCGTGGAGGATCCGCCGCCGCCGCCTCCACCGCCGCCGCAGGCCGTCAGAAGAAGGGCCAGGCCGATCCCGGTCCCCGAAGCTAGAAGTCTGGCACGCATGAACAATAGGTCCCCGATCACGCCCGCGGTGCGGGCGCGCTGAACGCGAAAAACAAGGTGGGTGAAGGCCGTCGCTAGCGGTCTATGAACACGATCTCCCGGACGGCGCGGACGCCGTCCTGGCGGTGAAGCTGGACGAAGACGTCGACGACGCGCTCGACGTGGTCGACCACGTCCTGGCGTCGAAGATTGGCGCCGGCCTGCAGGGCCATCAGGGCCAGCTGCTCGACGGCGCCGCGCGGGTCGTCGGCGTGGACCGTGGTCATCGAGCCCGGGTGGCCGCTGGAGACGGCGCGCAGGAAGCTGAAGGCCTCGGCCCCGCGCAGCTCGCCCAGGATGATGCGGTCGGGCCGAAGGCGCAGAGAGGCCTGCAGCAGGTCCTCGGTCCCGATCCGGGCCTCGCCCTGCTCGCCGCGCGCGGCCACCAGGCCCACGGCGTTGGGGTGGACGAGGCGGATCTCGGGCGCATCCTCGATCAGCACCAGGCGCTGGTCGAGAGGGACCTCCTTCAGCAGGGCGTTGAGGAAGGTGGTCTTGCCGGTCGAGGTGCCGCCGCTGACGACGATGTTCTTGCCCGCCCGCACGGCGGCCGACAGGAAGCCGCGCACGTCGCCGGCGTCCAGCAGCGTCCGCAGCGCCGCGTCGGGGCGGACCAGGGGCGCCGTCGCGCGATCGAAGGCGCCGGCGCGGGCGTAGTCGTCGAGCGACAGGTCCGAGACCACGTGCTTGCGGATGGCCATGACGATCCCGCCGCGCGTGGCGGGCGGGGCGACGACCTGCACGCGCGCGCCGTCGGGCAGCACGGCCGACAGCAGGGGGTGCTCGCGGCTTACGCCCTGATGGGCGAGGGCGGCGACCTGGCGGGCGAGGCGCCAGAGGTTGGTCTCGTCGAGGTCGGGCGCGGCCACGGGGGCGACGGCGCCGCCCATCCGCTCGACCCAGAGCTCGCCGGGCCGGTTGACGTAGAGGTCGGTCACCGCCGGATCGGCCAGCCACGGCGCCAGCGGCGCCAGGTAGGCCTCCAGATAGACCCCCATCGGGGCGTGATGGATCATTTCAGGCCCCGCACGCCGGAGAAGTCGAGGTCGCGGGCGACGAAGATCGTCACCGGCGCGCCCTGGGGCGTCCTGATGGTCGGCGAGGTGTTGGTCCCCTTGGCGGCGTTGGCCATGTTGGCCGCTTCCGACATCGAGCCGATGTAGATCTGCGAATTGGCCCGGCTGTTGCTGACCGCCGCGACGCCGGCGCTGAGCACCGAGGTCAGGATCGAGCCGCCGAAGCGGGTGAAGAAGTGGCGGTCGACCTTGCCCTCCAGCCCGCCGCGGCCCAGCGGGTCGGCGGCCGGCGAGCCGATCTGCACCGACACGCCGTCGGGGCGGATCACCCGGGTCCAGATCACGAAGACGCGGCTGGCGCCGAGCGCCAGGCCCGACTTGTACTGGCCGATCACCCGGCTGCCGCGCGGGATCAGCACGGTGGAGCCGTCGAAGCTCTTGACGTCGCGGGTGACCATGGCGCGGGCCAGGCCCGGCAGGTCGGAATTGATCGCCGTCTCCATCACCGCGGGGATCACCGCGCCCTGCGGGACGATGGCGTCGAGGTCACGCATGGCCGTGGCCCTGGCGGGCGCGGCGTCGTCCAGGCCGACGCGGTCGGAGACGCGTTCTTCGGGGTTGAGGGCGACGGCGCGTCCGCCCTCGCCGCCGGCGGTCGGGGCGCCGTCGCGGTCGCTAAGGTCGACCACGAGAGTCGGCGCCCGGCGACGCCCGGCATCGTCCGGTACGGAGATGAGCGGAGCCGGCGGCGGCGGGATCTGGCTCGGATCCGGCAGCGGCGGCCGATCCAGGTCTGGCGCGCTGTTGTCGACCGTGAACTGCGGCGCGGGCACGGTGTAGAGCGGGCCCTGCACCTGGGCGACCTTGGCCACGGGCGGCGGCGGCGGAGGGG
>Ga0247823_10000799_pt1 | contig 26498 bp, 19 predicted proteins | sample 13C_PalmiticAcid_2_FD_192426 | JGI IMG/M metagenome (GOLD analysis project Ga0247823, IMG submission 192426) | Soil microbial communities from agricultural site in Penn Yan, New York, United States - 13C_PalmiticAcid_Day30 | ecosystem: Environmental > Terrestrial > Soil > Agricultural land... | reverse complement strand
TGGAGCAAAGCGGCCTGCACCCCCTGCTGGCGCGCCTGTTCGCCGCGCGCGGCATCACCAGCAAGGACGAGCTCGACGACGCGCTCGCGCGCCTGCTGCCGCCGTCCTCGATGCTCGGCGCCCAGGACGCCGCGCGCGCCCTGGCCGACGCGATGGCAGCCCAGAAGAACATCTGCATCGTGGCCGACTACGACTGCGACGGCGCCACCGCCTGCGCGGTCGGCCTGCGCGGCCTGCGCCTGCTGGGCGCGCCCATGGGCTTCGACCGGGTGAACTACCTGGTGCCCGACCGCGTGACGGACGGCTATGGCCTCACGCCCTCGATCGCCAAACGCGTGAAGGCCCAAGGCGCCGACGTGCTGGTGACGGTGGACAACGGCATCGCCAGCGTGGACGGCGTGCGCGCCGCGCGCGAGCTGGGCCTGGAGGTGATCGTGACCGACCACCACCTGCCCGCGCTGAAGGACGGCGAGATCGCCCTGCCGGTGGACTGCATCATCGTCAACCCCAACCAGCCGGGCTGCGCGTTCGAAAGCAAGTCGATCGCCGGTGTGGGCGTGATGTTCTACGTGCTGCTGGCGCTGCGGGCCGAGCTGCGCGAGCGCGGCGTGTTCACCGCGCAGAACCAGCCCAAGATCGACACCCTGCTGCCGCTGGTGGCGCTGGGGACCGTGGCCGACGTGGTCAAGCTCGACGCCAACAACCGCCGCCTGGTGGCGCAGGGTCTGAAGCGGGTGCGCGCGGGCGCGATGCCGCCGGGCATGGTGGCGCTGTTCAACGCGGCCACGCGCAAGCCGGCCGCCGCCACCGGTTTCGACTTCGGCTTTGCCCTGGGCCCGCGCCTGAACGCGGCCGGTCGGCTGGCCGACATGACGCTGGGCATCGAATGCCTGACCACCGACGACGGCTTGCGGGCCGACGAACTGGCGCGCACGCTGGACGGGATCAACCGCGAGCGCAAGGCGATCGAGGGCGACATGCGCGAGCAGGCCTTGCAGATGGCCGAGGAGATGTTCGACGAATCGGAAGAACCGCCGCCCGCGCTGGTGGTGTTCGACCCCGATTTCCACGAGGGCGTGGTGGGCATCGTGGCCTCGCGGCTGAAGGACAAGCTGCACCGCCCGACCTTCGTGTTCGCGGCCAGCGGCGCCGAGGGCAAGGAGCACGAGCTCAAGGGCTCGGGTCGTTCGATCGCGGGCTTTCATCTGCGCGATGCGCTGGATCTGGTGGCCAAGCGCCACCCGGGGGTGTTGCTGCGGTTCGGCGGCCATGCGATGGCGGCGGGCTGCACCATCGACGAGGATCAGCTGGAGACTTTCGAGGCGGCCTTGCAGCAGGTGGCGCACGAGTGGCTGGACGCGGCGACCTTGCAGCGCCGCATGGAGGCGGACGGGCCGCTGGACACGAAGTACCGCCGCGCGGATCTGGTGGACACGCTGCACCAGGAGGTGTGGGGCCAGGGGTTTGCGCCGCCGGTGTTCTGTGAAGAGGTGGTGGTGGTGTCGCAGCGCCTGGTGGGCGAGAAACACCTGGCACTGAAGCTCAAGCACCAGGGGGAGCCGGTGGACGGCATCTGGTTCGGCCACACGGAGCTGCTGCCGGCGCGGGTGAAGATCGCTTTCCGGCTGGATGCGGATGAGTGGCAGGGGCAGCGACGGGTTCGCTTCTTGGTGGAGGCGGCTGAGGTCTGAACTTCCCTTTGTTCGTTGCACCTCGCGGGTCGCGAGGGTGCGGGCGCTCTGCTCCGCGGGTGTCCCCCGGCGGCTGGTGCCGCCTCCTCCTTTACCCCGCTGCGCAGAACGCCCGCACCCTCGCGCCTGTGACAGGCAGGCACACCCATGCAATGCACCGTCTGCCTGGGAGGTCGACGGTGGCTGGGGTGATCGCCGCAGCGAAGTAAAGGAGGAGAACCGGCGAAGCCGGTTCGGGGGACATGAGCGGAGGCGATCACCCCAGCCGCCGGCGACCGGAGCAACGCCAACGAAGCAAAAAACTCAGCTCATCAAAGCTTCACGAACCGCAGCCAGTTGACGGCGAGAAACGGCCAGACGTTCCTCGACCCCGTCGAGCCGCACCATCCAGCCCTCGCCATCCACGGGGTCGTTGTGTTTTTCAACGGCGCGAACCGCCCGACGAGACACCAGCGCATTGCGGTGCACCCGCACGAACAGGTGGGCGTAGCGCTGTTCCAGATCGCTCAGCGCGCCGTCGAAGATGTGTTCCTTGTCCGCCGTGCGCACCGTGATGTACTTCAACTCGGCCTTGAGGTAGATCACGTCGGCCAGCGCGACCCGCTCGCTGCGGCCCCGCTCCTGGATGATCAGGCTCTCGGGCAAACCGCCGTCCTGCGCGCCCTCGCCCGCGCTGCGCTGCTTCATCACCTTCTGCAGCGCCTGCTGCAGCCGCTCGCGCCGCACCGGCTTGGTGAGGTAATCCACCGCCTCCAGCTCGAACGCATGCACCGCATGCTCCGCATACGCCGTCACGAACACGATCGCCGGTGGCGCCGCCATCTGCCGCAGCGTGCTCGCCAGCGCCATGCCGTCCACGCCGGGCATGTGGATGTCCAGCATCACCAGGTCACAACCCGTGCGCTGGATCTGCTCCATCGCCTGCACCGCGTTCGACGCCTCACCCACCACATCCGCCCGTGGCTCGGTGCATTCGCCCAACAGCGTGCGCAGCCGGGATCGCGCCAGCGCTTCATCGTCAACGATCAGTACCTTCAGTGCCATGTCACGCTCCGTTGCCAGAACCGGTTCGGTGGTTCATTCAAACCCCGCTTATACCGGTATTTCAAGTCTCACCTGAAACACGCCATTCACCAGGGCGCTCTGAAAGCGCCCTTGTACATCATGCAACAGCGTCAGGCGCTGGCGCACATTGTCCAGTGCCAGACCGTTGCCCGGCCGCCCACTGCCCGCCGGCACCGTGTTGGTGACCTTGATCACCACCACACTGCCCCGGCGCTGGGTGCTGATGCGCACCACCGCGCCGCTGGCACTGGGCTCCACCCCGTGCTTGACCGCATTCTCCACCAGCGGCTGCAGGATCAGGGGCGGCAATTTGGCCTTGGAGGCCGCCTCGTCCACGCTCCACTCCACCTTCAGCCGCTCGCCGAACCGCACCTGCTCGATCGCCAGGTAGTGCTCGGCCAGCTCCAGTTCCTGCCACAGCGGCACCGCTTCCTTGGCATCGGCCAGGGCGTGGCGGAACAGCTCGCTCAGGTCCTCCAGCAGGTTCTCGGCCTTGGCCGGCTCCTCGCGCACCAGCGCGATCGCGCTGTTGAGGGTGTTGAACAGGAAATGTGGGCGAATGCGGGCCTGAAGTTCAGCCAGGCGCGCGGTGGCGCCGGCCGGGCCGCGTGCCTTGGAGCGCCACATCAGCGCCGCCACCAGCACCGCCGAGACCAGCGCGCCCGAGGCCGCGCTGGCCAGCCAGGGCGAGGACTCGGCCAGCCCCATCCAGACCAGCAGACCGCAGCCATAGAGGCCGGACAAGGCCCCGAACCCGATCGCCGCCGCCCACTGACCCGGAATGGGCAGCAGGCCCAGCTGGCGCTTGAGGCCGCACACCGTCAGCAACCAGGCCAGCACGGCGGGCAGGGCCGCCCCGGTGAAAATGGCCAGCTGCGTGACCCAGGCGACGAAGGTCTGAGCGCCGAACAGGGCCGCCACCGACACGATGGCCTGCACGAACAGCACCGCCCGCAGCACCGTGCCGACCTGGCAGGTGTCGAACACCTGCACCCGAACCCGCAGGTCTTCCGGCATGTCGGCGATCGGGCGCGCACCCGCAGCGTGGGCCAGTTCCTGGAAGCTCGATAAAATTCTGGAATCTTTCATGGGAAGCACATCCGTCTTCGGGTCGGCCCCGTGAGGGCCTCTACAGGGGTCTGCCGCGCCTTCAATCGGCCCGGGCCCAATGCCCCAAGCCCCATCCCTGGCGCACTTCCGCTCCTTTCTGTCTTTTTCATCCAGCCGCTGGCAACACCATGTCCACCAACCAACTCGACAAAAAATCCGAAGCCTGGTCCGCCCTATTCTCGGAGCCCATGAGCGAGTTGGTCAAGCGCTATACCGCCAGCGTCTTCTTTGACAAGCGCCTGTGGCAAGCCGACATCACCGGCAGCCTCGCCCACGCCGAGATGCTGGCGCACCAGGGCATCATCGGCGCCGCCGACCTCGAGGCCATCCAGCGCGGCATGGGCCAGATCACGGCCGAGATCGAGTCCGGCGAGTTCGAGTGGAAGCTCGACCTGGAAGATGTGCACCTCAACATCGAAGCCCGCCTGACCCAGCTGGTGGGCGACGCCGGCAAGCGCCTGCACACCGGCCGCAGCCGCAACGACCAGGTCGCCACCGACGTGCGCCTGTGGCTGCGCAGCGAGATCGACCTCATCGTCCCGCTGCTCGACGAGCTGCAGACCGCCCTGGTGGCGGTGGCCGAGAAAAACGTCGACGTGATCCTGCCCGGTTTCACCCACCTGCAGGTCGCGCAGCCGGTGAGCTTCGCGCACCACCTGCTGGCCTACGTGGAGATGTTCTCGCGCGACGCCGAGCGCTTCGCCGACGTGCGCCGCCGCACCAACCGCCTGCCACTGGGCAGCGCCGCGCTGGCCGGCACCACCTACCCGCTGGACCGCGAGCGCGTGGCCCGCACCCTGGGCATGGTGGACGAGCGCGGCGAGCCGCAGGTGTGCCAGAACAGCCTGGACGGCGTGAGCGACCGCGACTTCGCGATCGAATTCACCGCCGCAGCCAGCCTGTGCATGGTGCACATCAGCCGCTTCAGCGAGGAACTCATTCTCTGGATGAGCCAGAACTTCGGCTTCGTGAAGATCGCCGACCGCTTCACCACCGGCAGTTCCATCATGCCGCAGAAGAAGAACCCCGACGTGCCCGAACTCGCGCGCGGCAAGACCGGCCGCGTGGTCGGCCACCTCATGGGCCTGATCACGCTCATGAAGGGCCAGCCCCTGGCCTACAACAAGGACAACCAGGAAGACAAGGAACCCTTGTTCGACACCGTGGACACGCTCAAGGACACGCTGCGCATCTTCGGCGAGATGGTGGGCGGCCAGCTCAACCCGGCCACCGGCACCAAGGAAGGCGGCATCACCGTCAACGCCGTGGCCATGGAAGAGGCCGCCAAGAAGGGCTACGCCACGGCGACCGACCTGGCCGACTACCTGGTGAAGAAGGGCCTGCCCTTCCGCGACGCGCACGAAACGGTGGCGCACGCGGTCAAGGCCGCCGTGTCGCACAACTGCGACCTGTCCGAGCTGCCGCTGAGCGTGCTGCAGGGCTTCAACGCCTCGATCGAGAAAGACGTGTACGAGTGCCTGAGCCTGCGCGGCAGCCTGAACGCGCGCAACACCCTGGGCGGCACCGCGCCGGCCCAGGTGCTGGCGCAGATCGCGCGCCACCGCAAGCGCCTGGGCTGAGGCCCCGAAGAGCGGCGAGGTTTCCGCTACCCTTGGCGTCTGCCATGGAGGAAGCCTTGAAGAACAACATCCCGCTCCGCCTTGCCGCCGCCACCGCGTGGCTGGCCATCGCCCTGCCGGCGTCCGCGCTGCAGATCACCAGCGTCTCACCCCAGGGCGAAGTCGCCCGGGTGCGCCAGGTGGTCGTCAAATTCAACGACAGCGCCGTCAACTTCGGCGATGCCAAAGCGCCCGCCCCCGTGTCGCTCAGCTGCAGCGACGCCCAGGCCACCCGGGGCAACGGCCGCTGGACCGGCGACCGCGAATGGGTGTTCGATTTCGAGAACGACCTGCCCCCCGGCGTGAACTGCACGGTGCAGGTGAAAAGCGGCTTCAAGTCGCCCAAGGGCGCGGAGCTGCCCGTGACCCGCAGCACGTTCAACACCGGCGGCCCCTTCGTGCAGCAGGTGCGCCCGGGCCCCTCGTCGCGCATCGACGAGGAACAGCATTTCGTGCTGCGGCTCAACGGCGCGGCGACCACCGCCAGCCTGCAATCCCAGCTGTGGTGCGCGGTCGAGGGCCTGGGCGAACGGGTGCCGGTCCGGCTCATCGAGGGCAAGGACCGCAGCGAGCTGCTGAAAGCCAACGGCTGGGACAAGCTGGCGGACAAGGAGCCGCAGCGTTATGTGACTCTCGCGTGTAACCGCCGCTTCACGCCCGACACCAAGGTCTCGCTCGTGTACGGCAAGGGCGTGGCCACGCCCTCGGGCATCGCGAACACCGTGGAGAAGCGCTTCGACTTCCAGGTGCGCGAAGCCTTGACGGTCGGTTTCAGCTGCGAGCGCGAGAACGCCCAGGCCGCCTGCCTGCCGATCCGGCCGATGACGCTCAACTTCAGCGCGCCGGTGCCGCGCAAGCAGGCCGAAGGCATCCGCCTGAAGTCGTCCCAGCAGACACACAAGCCGGTGTTCGAAGAGGAGAACGCCGACGGCGACAGCGTGGTCACCGAACTCACGTTCAAGCCCCCCTTCGCCGAGCAGGCCGCGTTCACCGTCGAGCTGCCAAAGAACTTCAAGGACGACGCCGGCCGCACGCCGGCCAACGCCGACAGCTTCCCGCTGCCGGTGGCCACGGGCGCCATGCCCCCGCTGGCCAAGTTCGCCGCCTCGCCCTTCGGCATCGTCGAGCGTTTCGCCGAACCCGGCGGCACCCCGCTGCTGCCCGTGACCCTGCGCAACGTGGAGGCCGCGCTCCAGGTGCAGGGCCTGAGCCCCGGCCAGGTCAACGAGCTGCAACCCACCACCGACGCGGAGATCATTGCCTGGTTCCGCAAGCTGCAGCGCTACGACCAGTTCAACGTCTCGCGCAAGCTGGCGCAGGCCGACACGGCGGGCCCGCTGCCCAAGGTGCTGGAAGACCGGGACAAGCGCTGGGTCGAGTCGCGCGCCGTGTCGCTGCTCAAGGGCCAGGCCGGCGTGAAGGCCATGGCCTTGCCCAAGCCCGCCACCAACGACCCGCGCCCCTTCGAGGTGGTCGGCATTCCGCTCACGCCCGGCTTCCACGTGGTGGAGATCGCCTCCCCCGCGCTGGGCGGCGCCCTGCTGGACGAGCGCTATGGCGGCTCGCGCACGATGTACGTGCGGACCTCCGCGCTGGTGACCAACCTGGGCGTGCATTTCAAGCTGGGCCGCGAAAACGCCCTGGCCTGGGTGACCACGCTGGACAAGGGCAAGCCGGCCGCCGGGGCGCGGGTGCGCGTGTCCGACTGCGCCGGCAAGGAGGTCGCCACCGGCACCACCAACGCCCAGGGCGTGGTCGAGTTCAAGGACGTGCCGCCGCAGGCCCCCCGCTGCGCCAGCGGGGACGGTGAAAGCACGCAGGCTTATTTCGTCAGCGCGCGGCTCAAGGACGGCGCCACCGAAGACATGGCCTTCACCTGGAGCGACTGGTACCGCGGCATCGAGCCCTGGCGCTTCAACGTGCCCACCAGCCGCGACCCGCGCCCGGACGCGCGCGCCCACACGGTGTTCGACCGCACCCTCCTGCGCGCGGGCGAGACGGTGTCGATGAAGCACCTGATCCGTACCGAAACCAGCCAGGGCTTCGGCCTGCCAGAAACCCTGCCCGACACCCTGGTGATCACGCACACCGGCAGCGGCCAGCAGTTCACGCAGCCGGTGGCCTGGCGCAAGACGGCCACGGGCGGCCAGAGCGCGGAGAACAGCTTCGCCGTGCCGGCCAGCGCCAAGCTCGGCAACTACGAGGTCACGCTCAAGAGCACCGACGAGCGCCAGCGCCAGTACAGCAGCGGCGAGTTCCGGGTGGAGGAGTTCCGGCTGCCGGTGTTCGAAGGCCGCATCGCGCCGCAGGCGAGCCAGGCGCTGGTCAACGTGAAGACCGTGCCCACGCAGTTGCAGGTCAGCTACGTGTCGGGCGGTGGCGCGGCCAACCTGCCGGTGCGCGTGTCGGCGCTGGTGCGCGACAAATTCCTCAGCTTCCGCGACTTCGATGGCTTCAGCTTCCAGCCGCCCCGCGCCGACCACGCGCGTGGGAACGAAGACGGCGAGGAAGAAGCCACCGCCTCGCAGGACCAGCGCGTCATCGCCGACAAACTGCCCGTCACGCTGGACCGCAACGGCGCGGGCGCGCTCACCATCGAGCAGGTGCCCAGCGCCGCACAGCCGCAGGAGCTGCTGCTGGAGGCGACCTACGCCGACCCGAACGGCGAGGTACAGACGCTGCGCAGCGTGTCCACCGTGTGGCCGGCGAGTGTGGTGGCGGGCATCAAGACCGAAGGCTGGGTGTCGGCCAGCCAGAAGATCAAGTTCCAGGCGCTGGCGCTGGACCTGGCGGGCAAGCCCGCGGCCAACACCTCGCTGAGCGTGAAGGCCGTGGCCCACATCACCACCACCAGCCGCAAGCGCATGGTGGGCGGCTTCTACACCTACGACAACCAGACGCAGACCAAGGACCTGGGCACGGTCTGCAGCGGCCAGAGCGACGCGCGCGGCCTGCTGCTGTGCGAGACCAGGCTCGGCGAGCCGGGCGAGGTGGAACTCATCGTGACCGCGCAGGACGCGGCGGGCCTGAGCATCCAGGCCGCCAGCTCGGTGTGGGTCACGCGCCAGGGCGAACTCTGGTTCGGCGGCGAGAACCACGACCGCATCGACCTGCTGCCCGAGAAGAAAAGCTACCAGCCCGGCGAGACCGCGAAGTTCCAGGTGCGCATGCCGTTCCGCTTCGCCACCGCGCTGCTGACGGTGGAGCGCGAAGGCATCCTCGAGTCGCAGGTGGTGCAGCTCAACGGGCAGGACCCGACGGTGCAGCTGAAGGTCCAGGAAGGCTGGGGGCCCAACGTGTACGTGAGCGTGCTGGCCCTGCGCGGCCGGCTGCGCGAGGTGCCGTGGTACTCGTTCTTCACCTGGGGCTACAAGGCGCCGCGCGAATGGTGGACCTCGTTCTGGTTCGAGGGCCGCGAGTACGTGGCGCCGACCGCGCTGGTGGACCTGAGCAAGCCGGCGTTCCGCCTGGGCCTGGCCGAGATCCGCGTCGGCACGCGGGCACACCAGCTCGACGTGAGCGTCAAGGCCGATCAGGAGACCTACCCGGTGCGCGGTCAGGCGAAGGTGACGATCACCGCCAGGCTGCCCAACGGCCAGCCGGCGGCGAACGCCGAAGTGGCGCTGGCCGCCGTCGATCAGGCCCTGCTGGAGCTCATGCCCAACCGCAGCTGGAACCTGCTCGACGCCATGCTGCAGCAGCGCGCCTGGGGCGTGGAGACGGCCACCGCGCAGATGGAGATCATTGGCCGGCGGCACTACGGCCGCAAGGCGGTGCCGGCCGGTGGCGGCGGCGGCAAGAGCGGCGCGCGCGAACTGCTCGACACCCTGCTGCTGTGGAACCCCAAGGTGACGCTGGACGCCAAGGGCCAGGCCGTCGTCACGGTGCCGCTCAACGACGCGCTCACCACCTTCCAGATCGTCGCCGTGGCCGACCTGGGCACCGGTCTCTTCGGCACCGGTCAGACCAGCGTGCGCGCCACGCAGGACCTGCAGATCATCAGCGGCCTGCCGCCGCTGGTGCGGGAAGACGACCAGTTCCGCGCCCAGCTCACGCTGCGCAACACCACACAGAAGGCGATGAAGGTGGCCGTGTCGCCGCGCGCCACCCTGCTCGAGCTCGCACCGCAGACGGTGGACATCCCGGCCGGCGAGGCGCGCGAGGTCGCGTGGACGGTGACCGCGCCCGCGCAGCTCGCGCAGACGCGCGCCGAAGCCATCCTGTGGGAGATCGAGGCCAAGGACACGCTGGGCGGCGCGAAGGACGCGCTCAAGGCCCGGCAGCGCATCGTGCCCGCCGTGCCGCTGACGGTGCAGCAGGCCACGCTGGTGCAGGTCGATGGCGCGTTCAACCTCGACGTGGCGCCGCCGGCCGGCGCCCTGCCGGGCCGGGGCGGCCTGAAGCTCGCGCTGCAGCCCAAGCTGGCCGAAGGCCTGCCCGGCGTGCGCGACTGGTTCGCCAACTACCCCTTCGTCTGCCTGGAGCAGAAGACCAGCAAGGCCGTGGGCCTGCGCGACGCCAGGCTGTGGCAGGGCGTGGTGGCGCAGCTGCCCACCTACCTCGACGCCGACGGCCTCGCCAGCTACTTCCCGCCGCGCGAAGGCGACGCCAACCGCGGCAGCGACACGCTCACCGCCTACCTGCTGGCGGCCACGCACGAGGCCTCGGGCCTCGACCCGGCCTTCGGCCTGCCCGACGAGGTGCGCGCGCCGATGGAGCGCGGCCTGATCGCGTTCGTCGAAGGCCGCATCTCGCGCGAGTTCTGGAGCCCGCGCAAGGACCTGGACGTGCGCAAGCTCGCCGCCATCGAGGCCCTCTCGCGCTACGGCAAGGCGCGCGGCCGCATGCTGGGCAGCGTCACCCTCGCGCCCAACCAGTGGCCCACCGGCGCGGTGATCGACTGGGTCAACATCCTGCAGCGCGTGAGCGACGTGCCGCAGCGCGAGCAGCGCCTGGCCGAGGCCATGCAGGTGCTGCGCGCGCGCCTGAGCTTCCAGGGCACCAAGCTGGTGTTCAGCACCGAGCAGGACGACTACTGGTGGTGGCTCATGGCCAACGGCGACGTGAACACCGCGCGCCTGATGCTCACCGTCATGAACGACCCGGCCTGGCAGGACGACATGGGCCGCCTGGCCAGCGGCTTCATCGGCCGCCAGCAGAGCGGCGCCTGGCACACGACCACCGCCAACCTCTGGGGCGGCCTGGCGCTGGAGAAGTTCTCGGCCAAGTTCGAGGCCACACCGGTCGCGGGCACGACGCGCGCCACCCTGGGCGCGGGTGCCGCCGCGATCGACTGGGCCAAGGTCGAGCGGGTCAAGACCAGCGACGCGCTGGGTGCGCCCAACCAGACGACCTGGTTCGGCGCCCCCGCCGGCCCCGGCAACCTGAAGAACAACACCGGCTTCCTGCCCTGGCTGGCCGACGGGAGCAAAGGCGCGCTGACTGTGGCCCACCAGGGCAGCGGCAAGCCCTGGCTCACGCTGCAGTCTCTCGCCGCCGTCCCGCTCAAGGCGCCGTTCAGCGCCGGCTACACCATCAAGAAGAGCATCACGCCGGTGGAGCAGGCCGTGAGCGGCACGCACACGCGCGGCGACGTGTGGCGCGTGTCGCTGGAGGTCAACGCCGCCACCGACATGACCTGGGTGGTGGTCACCGACCCGATCCCCGGCGGCGCGACCATCCTCGGCGGCGGGTTGGGCCGCGATTCGCAGATCGCCACCTCGGGCCAGAAGAGCCCGACGGGCAACGCCTGGCCGGCCTTCGAGGAACGCAGCTTCGAGGCCTACCGCAGCTATTACGAGTACGTGCCCAAGGGCGTGTTCAAGATGGAGTACACGGTGCGCCTGAACAACGTCGGCGAGTTCTCGCTGCCGCCCAGCCGGGTGGAGGCGATGTACGCGCCCGAGGTGTTCGGCGAGACGCCGAACGCCCGCGTGAAGGTGGAGGCGGCGCGGTGAACCTGCGCCCCGCGCTCGTGGCACTGGCGCTCGGCCTGGGCCTGGCGCTGCCCGCGCAGGCCCTGCCCGGCTTCGCCGAGGTCCGCGCGGACTGGCGGCCATCCGACGCGCGCGTACTCGACCGCCACGGCGAGCTGCTGCAGCGCGTGCGCATCGACCACCAGGTGCGCCGGGGCGAGTGGATCGCGCTGGCCGACGTGTCGCCAGCGTTGCGCACGGCCCTGCTGCTGAGCGAGGACAAGCGCTTCTACGAGCACAGTGGCGTGGACTGGCGCGCCGTCTCGGCCGCGGCCTGGGGCAACCTGTGGAACAGCCGCACGCGCGGTGCGTCCACCATCACCATGCAGCTGGCCGCGCTGCTGGACGACCCCGACGGCGACCTGCAGCGCGGTGTGGGCGGGCGCCGCCTGCCGCAGAAGCTCGGCCAGGCCGTGGCTGCGCAGCAACTGGAGCGGCGCTGGCGCAAGGACCAGATCCTGGAGGCCTACCTCAACCTGGTGCCGTTCCGGGGCGAGCTGGTCGGTATCGATGCGCTCTCGCGCACCCTTTTTGGCAAGGCCGCCCACGGCCTGGACGAGCGCGAAGCCACCGTGGCCGCCGCCCTGGTGCGTGCCCCCAACGCGAAACCCGCGCAAGTGGCGCAACGCGCCTGCGGTGTGCTCCAGCTCATGCAGCCCGGCACACCGGTGGATTGCGGCGAGCTGCGCATCCTGGCCGACATCGCCCTGCCCAGCCGCGAATTCGCCGCCAGCGAAGGCATCGCGCCCCACCACGCGCGGCAGGTGCTCGCGGCCGGCCCGGCGCAGACGGTGCGCTCCACCGTGTCCGCCCCGCTGCAGCGCTTCGCCGTGCAGACGCTGCAGCGCCACCTGCGCGAGCTCAAGGGCCGCAACGTGCAGGACGGCGCGCTGGTCGTGCTCGACAACGCCAGCGGCGAGGTGCTGGCCTGGGTCGGCTCGTCGGGCGAGCTGAGCGCGGCGTCGGAAGTGGACGGCGTGACCGCGCTGCGCCAGCCCGGCTCCACGCTCAAGCCCTTCCTCTACGCCCAGGCCATCGCCGAGCGGCGCATGACGGCCGCCTCCCTGCTGGAGGACTCGCCCGCCGCCATCCCCACCACCAGCGGCCTCTACATCCCGCAGAACTACGACCGCCGTTTCAAGGGCTGGGTGTCCGCGCGCACCGCGCTCGCGGCCTCGCTCAACGTGCCGGCGGTGCGCACACTGGTCATGGTCTCGCCCGACGCCTTTCACCACCAGCTCGGCGCGCTCGGCCTGCCGCTGCGCGAGCCCGCCGGCTACTACGGCTACAGCCTGGCCCTGGGCAGCGCCGAAGTGCCGCTGCTCTCGCTGACCAACGCCTTCCGCACCCTCGCCAACGGCGGGCGCTACGGCCCCGTGGGCTCGCCGCCACAGGCCGTCCCGGCCATCGACCCGCGCGCGGCCTTCATCGTCGGCGACATCCTGAGCGACAGCAACGCACGCGCCCGCACCTTCGGCACGGACAGCCTCCTGGCCACGCGCTTCTGGTCCGCCGTGAAGACCGGCACCAGCAAGGACATGCGCGACAACTGGGCCGTGGGCTGGTCCGAGCGCTACACCGTCGGCGTGTGGGTGGGCAACGCCGGCGGCGCGCCGATGTGGGACGTGAGCGGCACCAGCGGCGCGGCGCCCGTGTGGGCCACCGTCATGCAGCACCTGCACGCCCGCACGCCCAGCCGCGCGCCGCCGCCGCCCGCCGGCCTGGTGCAGGCGCGCGCCGTGTTCGAAGGCGGCGCAGGCGCGCGGCCGCTGGAAGCGGCGCGCAGCGAATGGTTCCTCGCCGGCACCGAACAGGCCCGCTTCGCCATGGACACGCCAGCCCCGACGAGGGCATCCGGCAGCGCGCTGCGCATCCGCAGCCCGGCCCCCGGCACCATCGTCGCGCTGGACCCGGACATTCCCCCCAACCGCCAGCGCCTGAGCTTCGTGGCCAGCGGCGCAGGCGGCCGCTGGCGCCTGGATGGCAAGCCCGTGGGCCAGGGCACCCAGCTGCAGTGGCTGCCCTGGCCCGGTCGACACGTGATGCAACTCACCGATGCGCGCGGCCAGGTGCTGGACGAGGTGCGCTTCGAGGTGCGCGGCGCCGGCGTGAGAGAAACCCATGCAAGAAACCATTGACCTGAGCACCCTGCGCGTGGTGGTGGCCGCGGCCGACCTCGGCTCCATCAGCGCCGCCAGCGAACGCCTGCAGCTGGCCGTGGCCGCCGCCAGCTCGCGCATCACGGCGCTCGAGGAATCGCTCGGCTTCCGGGTCTTCGAGCGCTCCTCGCGCGGCGTGCAGCTCACCCCGGCCGGGCAGATGCTGGTGCAGCGCAGCCGCGCGCTGCTGACCGATGCCGACCGGCTGGCGCTGCACCTGCGCGGCTACAGCGAGGGCCTGCAAGGCCATGTGCGCGTGCTGGCCAACACCTCGGCCCTGCTGGAGGTGCTGCCGCAGCGCCTGGCGCAGTTCATGCAGGCGCACCCGCTGATCCGCATCGACATGGAAGAACGCGGCAGCCCCGAGATCCCGCTCGCGCTGATCGAGGGTCGCGCCGACTTCGGCGTGGTGGACCTGCCCGTGCCGCCCGCCGGCCTGGCCTTCACGCCCTTCTTCAGCGACACCCTGGTGCTGCTCACGCCGCGCTCGCACCGGCTGGCAACGCGCCGCCGGCTGCGCCTGGCCGACGCGCTGGACGAGCCGTTCATCACGCTCACCGACGGCACCGCCCTGTCCAACCGCCTGCTGGCGTCGGCCGCCGACGCCGGCAAGCCGCTGCACGTGCGCATGCGCATGCGCGGCTTCGACGCGGTGTGCCGCATGGTGGCCGCCGGCCTGGGCGTGGGCGTGCTGCCGCTGGAGGCGATCGCGCCGCAGCTGGCGCACCTGCCACTGGCGGCGGTGCCGCTGTCCGACCCCTGGGCGCAGCGCACCCACCACATCGCCACCCGCACCGATGCGCCGCCGGCGCCGGCCGCGCTGACGCTGATCAAGGCATTGACCGCCTGACCGGGCTTTCGCGAAACGCGAAAGCCGCCTTTGCCGCACGCCATTGCGGCCCACACGGGGCCGTTCCTACACTGGCCCCCAGACCCCACAACACCAAGCGCCGCCACCTCGGCCGCGCCGGAGACTTCATGAAAATCGCCCGCGTCAGCGCCACGCCGCTGAACCTGCCCGTCACCGTGCAATCCCCCAGCCGCAGCCAGACCACCAGCCTCTCGGTCTGCCTCGTCACCATCGAAACCGACACCGGCCTCATCGGCACCGGCATGACCGCCATCACCGAGGAAGAGGTGATCGGCAGCATCGTCAACGACATCGCCGCGCACCACCTGGTGGGCATGGACCCGATGCGCCACGAACAGATCTGGGAGCGCCTCTGCTGGCTGCTCACGCCGCGCGGCCAGTCCGGCTACGCGAGCCATGCCATCGCCGCCATCGACCTCGCGCTCTGGGACATCAAGGGCCAGGCCCTGGGCGAGCCCTGCTGGCGCCTGCTCGGCGGCGCGCGCGCCGAGGTGCCGGTGTACGCCACCTTCGGCTTCAACTTCTTCGACCGCGACGAGCTCGCCGCCGCCGCGCGCGAGTGGGTGGGCCGCGGCTTCTCGCGCCTGAAGATGACGGTGGGCCACCACGCGCTGCAGCGGCGCGACGAGCCCCGGCCGATCGACCAGGTGATCGCCGAGGACGTGCAGCGCATCCGCGCGGTGCGCGAGGCGGTCGGGCCGGACGTGCAGATCTACATCGACGCCAACTGCAGCCTCGACTACTTCCACGCCCTGTCGCTGGCGAAGAAGGTCGAGCCCTACGACATCAGCTTCTTCGAGGAGCCGGTGTCGCAGAACGACATTCCCAACCTGGCCAAGCTTCGCGCCAAGACCTCGATCCCGCTGGCCGCCGGGCAGAACGAAGGCTTGGCCTCGCGCTTTCGCGACATGCTGGTTGCGCAGGCGGTGGACGTGGTGCAGCCCAACGCCTGCATCAGCGGCGGTTTCACGCAATGCAGCCGCATCGCGGGCATGGCCTCGGCCTTCAACACGCGCTTCGCCAACGGCGGCGCCTGGCCGCACCACAACATGCACCTGCACGCCGGCCTGGCCAACGGCTCGCTGGTGGAATACCACTCGGTGGCCGTGCAGTGCTGCGAGCTGGTCTTCGACGACCTGCCCAAACCCGAACGCGGCGTGCTGCGCCTGCCCGAGACACCGGGCCTGGGCTTCAAGCCCAACCCCGAGCGGCTGGCGGAACTCGCCAAACGCCCCGGCTCACGCGGCGCCGGCAAGGCCTGAAACAGATTCCCCACGATAAAAACGGAGACAAAGACATGCAGACAACCCACCAACGCTTCTCGACGGGCCGGCGGTCCGCGCTCATCCTGGCGCTGGCCGCCACCCTGGGCACGGGCGCCTGGGCGCAGGCCTGGCCCAACAAGCCGGTGCGCCTGCTGGTCGGTTACTCGGCGGGCGGCGGCGTCGACGCCATGGCCCGCCTGATCGCACCGCGCCTGTCCACGCTGCTGGGCCAGCAGGTGGTGGTGGACAACCGCACCGGCGCGGCCGGCCTGATCGCGGGTGACGCGGTGGCGCGCGCCGCGCCCGACGGCTACACCCTGATGCTGGGCGACAGCTCGCTGCTGATCGCGCAGCACCTGCAGTCGCGCATGAGCTTCGACCCCATCAAGGCCTTCACACCCGTGGCCGGCGTGTTCACCCTGCCCCTGGTGATCGTGGCCAACAACGAGGTGCCCGCCAAGACGCCGGCCGAGTTCGTGAAGCTGCTCAAGGACAACCCGGGCCGCTACTCCTACGCCACCTCGGGCGTGGGCACGGTGCACCACCTGGGCTTCGAGATGCTCAAGGGCCAGGCGCGCAGCTTCGTCGTCCACATCCCCTACCGGGGCGCGTCGCAGATCGTGCCCGATGTGATGAGCGGCCAGGTGCCCTTCGGCGTGGTGAGCGCGACCTCGGCGATCGCCCAGGCCAAGGCGGGCAAGCTGCGCGCGGTGGCGGTGATGAACCCGGTGAAGCTGGCCGGCGCCGAAGACATCGCGCCGCTGTCCGACGCCCTGCCCGGCTTCTCCGCCGTGCCGCGCCTGTACGTGCTCGCGCCGGCGGGCACGCCCGCGCCCATCGTCGAGCGGCTGAGCGACTCGCTGCGCACCGTGATGGAAGCACCGGACATCGCCCAGATCGCCGCCCAGCAAGGCGCCGTGCCGGCCTACATGCCGGCCGGTCCGCTGGCCGCCGACATCGTTCGCGAGTCGGCCGAATGGGGCAAGGTCATCCGCGAGCAGAAGATCACCGCGCAATGAGCCCCGAGGCCGTCACCGGCCCGGGTTCAGGTGCAGGGTTCCGGTTGCGGCACTTCGGTGCAGCGCCGGTAGGCCTCGGCCTTGAGGCCGCCGCCGACCACGCGGTACTGGTCGAAGCACGCGGCGCTGGCCATGTAGCGGTGCCAGCGCGCCTCGCAGGCGCTGGTGCCCGGGGGCAACGGCGCGTCGGCCGGCAAGGCCCGGGCCCGGTGCTGCGGCGGCACATGGGTGCCGTAGACCCACTGGCCGCGTTCGTCGACCCAGCGGAACACGTCAGCGGCCAGGGCCGCACCGGGGAGCGCGAGGGCGAAGACCAGGGCCAGGGTGTTCAGCTTCATGGCCATGGGACTCCGGCGACCCGCGGGCGGTTCCGCCGTCCGTCTCCCCGGCGCCGCTGCACCGCAGCAAAAATTTCAAAGGGGTCCGCCCCGCTTTCACAAGCCTTTTGCAGGGGGCGCGGCTAACATGCCACGTCACCCAAAACACCGGAGACTTCCGAGATGACCGTCATCACCAACGTGGAGGACCTGCGCGTCCTGGCCCAGCGGCGCGTGCCCCGCATGTTCTACGACTACGCCGACAGCGGCTCGTGGACCGAAGGCACCTACCGCGCCAACAACGAGGACTTCCAGAAGATCAAGCTGCGCCAGCGCGTGGCGGTCAACATGGAAAACCGCAGCACGCGCAGCACCATGGTCGGCCAGGAAGTGGCCATGCCGGTGGCGATCGCGCCCACCGGGCTCACCGGCATGCAGCACGCCGACGGCGAGATCCTGGCCGCGCGCGCGGCGCGCAAGTTCGGCATCCCGTTCACGCTCTCGACCATGAGCATCTGCTCGATCGAGGACGTGGCGCAGCACGCGGGCGAAGGCTTCTGGTTCCAGCTCTACGTGATGCGCGACCGGGGTTTCATCGAACGCCTGATCGACCGCGCCAAGGCCGCGAAGTGCAGCGCGCTGGTGCTGACCCTGGACCTGCAGATCATCGGCCAGCGCCACAAGGACCTGAAGAACGGCCTGACCGCGCCACCCAAGATGACGCTCACCAACCTGATCGACATCGCCACCAAGCCGCGCTGGGCGCTGGGCATGATGGGCACCAAGCGCAAGCAGTTCGGCAACATCTTCGGCCACGTCAGCGGCATCGAGAACATGGGCAGCCTGAGCGAGTGGACCGCCAAGCAGTTCGACCCCTCGCTCAACTGGGGCGATGTGGAATGGATCAAGAAGCGCTGGGGCGGCAAGCTGATCCTCAAGGGCATCCAGGACGTGGAAGACGCCAAGCTGTGCGTGGCCTCGGGCGCGGACGCGCTGATCGTGAGCAACCACGGCGGCCGCCAGCTCGACGGCGCGCAGAGCAGCATCGAGGCGCTGCCGGCCATCGTGGACGCGGTCGGCAGCCAGATCGAGGTGCACATGGACGGCGGCATCCGCAGCGGGCAGGACGTGCTCAAGGCCCGCGCGCTCGGCGCCCGGGGCGTCTACATCGGGCGGCCCATGCTGTACGGCCTGGGCGCGATGGGCGAGGCCGGCGTGAGCAAGTGCCTGGAGATCCTGCACAAGGAACTCGACCTCACCATGGCCTTCTGCGGCCACACGCAGATCGAGAAGGTCGATAAAGGCATCCTGCTGCCGGGCACGTACCCGACCTGAGCGTGAGGGCGGCACCACTGCCGCTATGCTCACCGCCGTGACCTCTCCCACGGCCCGCCTCCGGCGCATCGCGCACCTCGACATGGACGCCTTCTTCGCGTCCGTCGAGTTGCTGCGCTACCCGCAGCTCAAGGGCCTGCCGGTGGTGATCGGCGGTGGGCGGCGGCGCGAGGACGACATGTTCGCGCGGCTGCGCGAGACCTATCCCGAGCGCGAATGGACCGGCGAGGACCTGGCCCACATCCCGATCGAATTTTTCCCCCTGCTGGAGCACTACGTGGGCCGGGGCGTGGCCACCACCGCCACCTACGCCGCGCGCCAGTTCGGCGTCGGCTCGGCCATGGGCCTGATGAAGGCGGCCAAGCTCTGCCCGCAGGCCATCCTGCTGCCGGTGGACTTCGACGAGGTGCGCCGCATCTCGCGCCTGTTCAAGCAGACCATCCGCGAGATCGCGCCGGTGATGGAAGACCGGGGCGTGGACGAGGTCTACATCGACTTCACCGACGTGCCCGGCGGCCAGCGCGAGGGCGGGCGCGTGCTGGCGCGCCTGATCCAGAAGAGCATCTTCCAGGCCACCGGCCTGACCTGCTCGCTCGGCGTGGCGCCCAACAAGCTGATCGCCAAGATGGCGAGCGAATTCCAGAAGCCCAACGGCATCAGCATCGTGCACACCGACGACCTGCAGGCGCTGATCTGGCCCCTGCCCTGCCGCAAGATCAACGGCGTGGGGCCCAAGGCCGACGCCAAGCTGCAAGGCCACGGCATCCACACCATCGGCGACCTCGCGCTGCGCGAACGGCCCTGGCTGGTGGAGCATTTCGGCAAGAGCTACGGCGCCTGGCTGCACGAGGTGTCCTGGGGCCGCGACGAGCGCGCGGTGCAGACCGAGAGCGAGCCGGTGAGCATGAGCCGCGAAACCACCTTCGACCGCGACCTGCACGCCGTGCGCGACCGCACCGAACTCGGCGCCATCTTCACCCAGCTGTGCGAGCAGGTGGCCGACGACCTGCAGCGCAAGGGTTACGTGGGCAAGACCATCGGCGTGAAGCTGCGCTACGACAACTTCCAGATCGTCACGCGCGACAGCACCATCGGCCATTTCACCAGCGACGCGGCCAGCATCCGCCGCCAGGCCGGCCTGTGCCTCAAGCGGGTGGACCTCACGCGCCGCATCCGCCTGCTGGGCGTGCGCGTGGGCTCGCTGGCCCGGCTCGGCGAGGTGCCGCCGGAGCCCGAACGCCCCCCGGAACCGGCCCAATTGTTCTGAAGCCGCGCGACGGCCATTGACGCAAGCTGACGCCAAACTTACAGTAACGGAGACTGGATCTCAGCCGCATTCCCGAGGGGTCTGCCATGAATCTCTGTCTCAAGCTCGATGAGCTGGAGCGCATCAAACGCTGGCACGTGGCGCACCGCGGGGACCACCCGCTGGAGTACCAGCTGTGGGACGGCATGCTCACGGCCTGGGTGATGGGCTGGGTGGGCTGTGTGCCGGCCTTTTTCTCGGACGAGCTGTGGCTGCTGCCCTTCTGCGTAATGGGCATCTGGGCGCCCGGGTTGTACGTGCGCTGGCGCCGCAAGGTGCACCGCTCGCACCGCCTGCGCTGCGACTGGCTGGGCCCCAACGGCTGACGTCCGCACCGGGACAGGCCGCGAGCCGCGCGCGAGCTACAGTGACCCGTTGCCCATCACCACCGAGACAAGCCCTGCCATGACCGCACCGACCTGCTTCGCCCTCACCACCACCGACCACATCGCCCACCTGGTGCTGAACCGGCCCGCCGAACTCAACACCATGCACCCGACCTTCTGGCGCGAGCTCGACGAGTTGCTCACGCAGATCCACACCGAAGGCACGGCGCGCGCCCTGGTCATCAGCAGCACCGGCAAGCACTTCAGCGCCGGCATGGCGCTGGACACCTTCGGTGGCGCGATCCAGATGGACGACCAGAGCCCCGAAGGCCGCGCCGCCATCTACGACCTGCTGATGGACATCCAGTCCACCTTCAGCAAGATCGAGAGCCTGCGCATCCCGGTGATCTGCGCCATCCAGGGCGGCTGCGTGGGCGGGGCGGTGGACATGGTCACGGCGGCCTGCATCCGCTACGCCAGCGCCGACGCCTTCTTCTGCATCCAGGAAATCAACATCGGCATGGTGGCCGACGTGGGCACGCTGCAGCGCCTGCCCAAGCTGATCCCCTTCGGCGTGGTGAAGGAACTGGCCTACACCGGCCGCCGCCTCCCGGCGAGCAAGGCGCTCGGCTACGGCCTGGTCAACGAGGTGTTCGAGACCCATGAAGCCACGGTGGCCGCCGCGCTCCAATGCGCCAAGGAAATCGCGGCCAAGCCGCCAGTGGCGATCTGGGGCACCAAGCAGGTCGTGACCTACGCGCGCGACCACTCGGTGGAAGACAGCCTGCGCCAGATGGGCTGGATCCAGGGCACGGTGTGGAGCAACACCCACGTGCGCGAGGCCATCGGCGCGATGAAGGACAAGCGCGCCGGCAACTTCACGCCGCTGGCCGGCCTGCAGTCGTTCAAGGCCCAGGGCTGAGCCGGCCCGGGTCGACGTCGGCGCTGTTCACCGCCCGCACGCGCGGGCCAAAGCTGGTGATGTGGGTGAGCGTCGCGTTGTGGTGCGCGATCACCTGCGGTGCGCTCAGCACCGCATTGCCCGCCGAAGTGTGGGCGTCGGCCACCAGCGTGACCGGATAACCCAGCGCCAGCGCGCGCCGCGTGGTGGTGTCCACGCAGAACTCGGTGTGCATGCCGCAAATGACCAGCTCTTCCACGCCCCGGGCCTTGAGCAGCGCTTCCAGGTCGGTGTTCAGGAAGGCATCGGGCGTCTTCTTGCGCACCCGCAGATCACCGGGTTGCAGTTCCAGGCCATCGGCCAGCTGCCATTCGCGTGTGCCGTGTTCCAGGTAGCCCGCCGTGGATTCGTGCTGGATGAAGATCACCGGGGCATGGACCGCGCGCTGCCGGGCGGCCACGCGGTTGATGCGCGCGATCACCTCGTCGCTCGCATAGGCGCGCCCTTCGCCTTCGCACAGGCCCTGTTGCATGTCGATGATGAGCAGGGCTGTTTTCATGGGTGCTCCGGGAAGGGTCAGGACAGGCGGTACGTGGCCAGGTGCAGGCTGGTCTCGGTGCTGCTGATGCCGCGGATGAGGCGGATGCGTTCGAGCACCTGAGAGAGTTCCGCCAGGCTGCCCGCGCGCAGCTCAGCCAGCAGGTCCCAGCGGCCGTTGGTGTCGTGCAGCTCGGCCACGCCGGGCTCACCCAGCAGGCTGGCGATCACCGCGCGCGTCTGGTTGCCTTCGACCGCCACGCTCATCCAGGCGCTGATCTCGTCGGGCTTGGCATCGGGCCGCAGGCGCACGGTGTAGCCGACGATGACCCCGCTGTCTTCCAGCCGCGCGATGCGGTTGGTGACCGTGCCGCGCGACACGTCCAGCTTCTTGGCCAGGGCGGCGACGTTGGTGCGCGCGTCCTTGCGCAAAAGGCCGATCAGTTGCTGGTCCAGGGCGTCCATTGGCGCATTATGCGATCCAAGCCTGACTTTTTGGCAATTTTCTGACGAAATTCAAGCACAGTTGACGATTTACATTGACCGGCGGCTTGGGGACACTGAGAGCCACTCCAAGGACGCCCCATGAAAGCCGCCACCTCTTCCTCCCTGCCCACCCTGTTCCTCAGCGCCCAGGATGTGGCCACCCTGGTCCACCGGCTGGGCCTGCCCGCCGCGCTGGACCGCCTGGCCGGCACCCTGCACGCCGACTACCTGCGCTGGCCGGCGTTCGACAAGTCGGCGCGCGTGGCCAGCCACTCGGCCGACGGCGTGATCGAGCTGATGCCGATAGCCGACGACACCACCTACGCCTTCAAGTACGTCAACGGCCACCCCAAGAACACCCGCAACGGCCTGCCCACGGTGATGGCTTTCGGCGTGCTGGCCGACGTGGACACCGGCGTGCCCGTGCTGCTGAGCGAACTCACGCTCACCACCGCGCTGCGCACCGCCGCCATGTCGGTGGTGGCCGCGCGCGCGCTGGCCCGCCCGAACAGCCGCCGCATGGCGCTGATCGGCAACGGCGCGCAGAGCGAATTCCAGGCCCTGGCCTTCCACCACCTGATGGGCATCGACGAGATCCGCCTGTTCGACACCGACCCCGCCGCCACGCGCAAGCTGATGGACAACCTCGCGGGCCAGCCCGGCCTGAAGCTGATCGCCTGCGACAGCATCGCCCAGGCCGTTCGCGGCGCCGACATCGTGACCACCGTCACCGCCGACAAGACCAACGCCACCATCCTCACGCCCGAGATGGTCGAGCCTGGCATGCACATCAACGGCGTGGGTGGTGACTGCCCGGGCAAGACCGAGCTGCACCCCGACGTGCTGCGCCAAGCCTCGGTGTTCGTCGAGTACGAGCCGCAGACCCGCATCGAAGGCGACCTGCAGCACCTGCCCGCCGACTTCGCCGTGACCGAGCTCTGGCACGTGCTGGCCGGCCACACCCCGGGCCGCACCGGCGCGGCGCAGGTCACGCTGTTCGATTCGGTCGGCTTCGCGCTGGAGGACTACTCGGCACTGCGCTTCCTGCGCGAGGCCGCGGGCGAACTCGGCCTGGGCCAGGCGCTGCCGCTGATCCCCGCGCTGGCCGACCCGAAAGACCTGTTCGGCCTGTTGCGCCGGTCCGAGCCGAGGCAAGTGGAACTCGCCCTGGCCGCCTGAGGCGACCGCTTTCGCTACGATGGGCGTCCCCCCTCGTTCGCGTGTGCATGAAAACCTTTCACAACCCCCACCACGCCGGCCACGCCGGTCAGCAGGAAATGTTTCGCGGCCGCATGGTGCCCTGCCATGAAGTGCCGGCGCGGCTGGACTTCGTGCTCGCCGAGCTGCAGCGCCGGCCCCTCGGCCCGCTCACGCCGCCGGCGGTGGACGCCGCCGCGCTGGACACCGCCATCGCCCGCGTGCACGACGCGCGCTACCTCGCCTTTCTCGCCACCGCCTGGGACGACTGGGTGGCCATGGACCCGGCCAACGCGCAGCGCGACGCCCTGCCCTCGGTGTGGCCGCTGGCCAACCGGCACGGCTTTCGCAACGACGTGCTGCCGCACAACTTCGCTGCGCGCCTGGGCCTGTTCTCGTTCGACTCCGGCTCGCCCCTGACCGCCGGCACCTGGGCCGCCGCGCGCGGCGGCGCGGCCTGCGCGCTGGCCGCGGCGCAGGCCGTGGCCGGTGGCGATCGCAGCGCCTTCGCGCTCTCGCGCCCACCCGGCCACCACGCGGGGCCTGACTCTCTGGGCGGCTACTGCTTCCTGAACAACGCCGCGATCGCCGCGCAGGCGCTGCGCGACGCCGGCCACGCCAAGGTGGCGGTGCTCGACGTGGACTACCACCACGGCAACGGCACGCAGACCATCTTCTACGAACGCGCCGACGTGCTCACGGTCTCGATCCACGGCGACCCGGCCACCGAGTACCCCTTCTTCCTCGGCCACGCGGACGAGCGCGGCGCGGGCGCGGGCACCGGCTTCAACCTCAACCTGCCGCTGCCGCGCGGCACCGGCGTGCAGGCCTGGCGCGCCGCGCTGGACACGGCCCTGCGCGCGGTGAGCGATTTCGGTGCCGATGCGCTCGTCGTTCCCATGGGCCTGGACACCTTCGAGGGCGATCCGATCTCCGGCTTCACGCTCCAGACCGGCGACTACGCCGCCGTCGGTGCGGCGCTGGCCGGCGCGGGCCTGCCCACGGTGTTCACCTTCGAGGGCGGCTACGCGGTGGACGAAGTCGGCACCAACGCCGTCAACCTGCTCGAAGGCTTCCAGCGGGCGGCCTGAGCCGCCTCACTGCCGCGCGGTGCGCACGTTGGCCGGTGGCGATTGCGGGTGGCTGCTGCGCCAGGGGTTGATGTCCAGCCCGCCCCGGCGCGTGTAGCGCGCGTAGACCGTGAGCTTGGCCGGCTTGCAGCGCTGCCAGACGTCCATGTAGATGCGCTCGACGCACTGCTCGTGAAATTCGTTGTGGTTGCGAAAGCTCACGATGTACTGCAGCAGGCCGGCCTGGTCGATCTGCGGGCCGCTGTAGCTGATCTGCACGCTGCCCCAGTCGGGCTGGCCCGTCACCAGGCAGTTGCTCTTGAGCAGGTGGCTCACCAGGGTCTCGGTGACCGGTTGCTCGTCGAGCGCGGCCGTCAGCAGCTCGGGCGCGGGCTGGTACTGCGTGCACTCCACGTCGAGCCGGTCGATCGACAGGCCGCTGAGTTCGTGCACCGGCTCGCGGTCGAAATGCTCGGGCAGCAGCAGCTTCACGCCGGCGCCGGCCTGCATCGGGCCGCCGTGCCAGATCGTGGCGCTCACGTCGGCGCGGATGCGGTCACGCACCGCGTCGGCGCTGTCGAAGCGCGTGTTGTTGAAGCTGTTGAGGTAGAGCTTGAACGACTTGCTCTCGACGATGTGCGTGCTCTCGCAGGGAATCGTGATGTGGGCCAGCGCCACCATGGGCTTGCCGCGCGGGTTGAGCCAGCTCAGTTCGAAGGCAGTCCAGAGGTCGGCGCCCAGAAAGGGCACGCTGCCGGTGATGCCGATCTCGCGCCGCTTGGTTTCGCGCGGCAGCGGAAACAGCAGGGAGGCGTCGTACTGGTCGACGTAGGCCGAGGTGCGGCCGAGCTGGGACTGTTCGGGGGTGTTCTGGGACATAAGAAAGAGCGTCAGATGAACTCGCGTTCGCGCAGCCACTTGGTGGCGACCCACTTCTCGCCCTCGATCACCGGCGCACCGCCGTGCAGTGTGCGGGTGGAAGGGTGGGCGCGGTCGTAGCTGAAGAAGACGGCGTTGCCGCGCACCGGGGCCACCTCGAAGCCCACGTCGGGGAAGGTGGTGCCGCCACCGCGCGCGGGTTCGTTGAGGTACATGACCAGCGTGGCCACGCGCTGGCCGCCGCGCCGCAGGATGGTGGGCGTGCCTGGCTCGGCGGGGTCGAAGTAGTCGTAGTGCGGCTTGTACTCGGCACCGGGCTTGTAGTTCAGCACCTGGAAGCCCTCGCCGTTCTCCAGCGGCCAGTTCAGCAGGCGGGCGATGCGCGCCTCGACGGCCGCCACCTCGGGCGTCTGGCCCCGGGTGAAGAACATGCCGCTGCTGGTGCGGTCGGGGTTGAGTTCCTCGCCGCCGGTCTTGGTCTCCACCGTGAGCGAGCGCGCCAGGTGCGGGCGCGCGGATTCGATCAGCGCCTCGCATTCCTCGGCGCTCAGCAGGTTGCCCAGCACCACCACGCGCGGGTGGTTCAGCGTGGCGATCACGTCCACCATGCGGTCGCCCGCGTCGATCTGGCGCGGGGACTGGCTCAGGTTGAAGTCGGGCACCGGCACGCCCGCGCCGGTCGAGGCCGCGTCGGGCTGGGTCACGGGCACCACCACCGGGGGTTTGGCGGCCTGCGCTCGCAGGTGTTCGCGCAGCGTGCTCTCCAGCGCCGCCACGGCCACCGACTCCTGCCAGCCGGAGGACACCATGGAGGCCAGCACCACCTCGGGGGTGAAGCCGGCGGACGCCTGATCGATGATCCAGCGGCGCAGTTCGGGGGTGATGGTCTGGCTCATAGGTGTGTCGAGGCGGTCAGGCCTTCTGTTCGCGGCGGAACACCAGCCGGTCCGGCGAGGACGCGGCGGGCACGAAACGGTACCCCTCAAGGTCGAAGCCCTTGAGCTGTTCGGGCGTGGTCGCCCGGTGCGTCACAGCGTAACGCACCATCAGGCCGCGCGCACGCTTGGCCATGAAGCTGATGACCTTATAGCCATCGTTCTTGCGCTCCTCGAAGGCGCAGGTGACCACGCGCGGCAGCAGGGCCTTGCGGTCCACCGCCTTGAAGTACTCCTCGCTGGCGAGGTTGATCACCACCGGGCTCAGGTCGGCCTTGGCGCGCTGGTTGAGGTACTCGGCGATCTGGCGGCCCCAGAACTCGTAGAGGTTCTTGCCCCGGGCCGTCTTCAGGCGCGTGCCCATCTCCAGCCGGTAGGGCTGCATCCAGTCGAGCGGGCGCAGCACGCCGTACAGGCCGCTGAGGATGCACAGGT
>Ga0247823_10000798_pt1 | contig 26510 bp, 16 predicted proteins | sample 13C_PalmiticAcid_2_FD_192426 | JGI IMG/M metagenome (GOLD analysis project Ga0247823, IMG submission 192426) | Soil microbial communities from agricultural site in Penn Yan, New York, United States - 13C_PalmiticAcid_Day30 | ecosystem: Environmental > Terrestrial > Soil > Agricultural land... | reverse complement strand
GCGCACGCGTACATGTACCTCCCCGCGTGCCCGCTCACGCAGACCAACGCGCTGTACCTCGCGCGGCAGCGCAAGACGTTCCTGCTGGGGCTGCCCGGCCCGGACTTTGGCGGGGGCCGCGGGGAGAGCGAGCACGCGGGGCGGCCGGGGGTGCAGGACGTGAACGACGCGGGCGGCGACGACGGGCTGCGGGCGATGGGCCTGCTGCCGTGGGACGAGGAGGAGTCGGACTCGGACCGGGAGAGGGAGGTATTGGCCATGGCGAACGGGATCTTGTTTCCGGATTTGTACGATATGTTGTAAGATACCATTTTGTGTGTTTGCGAGAGGGCGGCGCGGGTATTGTGCATCATAGATGGCTAGACGGGGGTTTCACCAAGGTACTTTACCTTTAGACATACAGGAAGGTTGGGGGCTTATTAGACTAGAGATCTGGGTGGGCAAAGTCGCTTCTGTACCAGTCAGATAGACTTGAACACAGGAGAATTTCAGATACAGAACCATTCCCATGTAACTGCAAACAGCTGGCTAACATAAACCGGCGCCCAATCCTCGCTCCCTCTCTGACTATTATCATACACAGGGCTCTTCTGCCGGCCTATTCTCATCTCCTTCCACCCCCCAGAGATTCCGTTCGTTCGTTCGCTCGCTAGACTCGCTCACACTAACAGCGAGTGAGCTGTGAGGGGGTTCCCAAGCGGCAAGATCAAGGTGACCAGATGTTGAGCGGCGGTGACTTTCGCTGCCTCGGCGTATCGCCCTTCTTCTCGTCAACCGACGAAGCTGTCCCGAGCGCGTCGAGGCCGTCCCAAAGGTCATTCTCCTATTTGTCCTTCTTCGGGACCCCGTCGTCAAGAGTGCGCCCGTACTTCTCAGCCAGGGCGTCGTACTCCTTGTGGAGCCCCGACGCCTGCTTCTTGAGAGTCGCAATGTCCTTGTCACGCAGCTCGACCTCACGCTTGAGGCGCGAAATCTCACCGGGGTCGCCGGCCATGGCCAGCTTCTCGGACTGCTTCGTGTTCTTGTCGGTGCCCTCGTACTGCTTCAGCTTCTCCTCCAGGCGCAGCACCTCGAGGATCATGATGTAGGTCCGGTTGAGGATAAGCGACAGGAAGAGGGTGAAGCCGCACAGGTACATGTTGCGCTGCGAGTAGAACTTGCGGGCCTGCACTTCGAGACGCTCATGGCCCATGATGGCGGGTCTGTTGTGAGATGGTCAGCTCTCGTATTCTTTATATGCGCGCGCAGCCCCTTGGGTGCGGTGTATGGAAGCCCGTGAGACATACGCAGAGGCGCCAGTGTTCTCGGCGGCGGCAGCCAGCTCGACTTGGACGCGGTAGACGCGGTTGACGCTGTCGATGAACAGGATCAAGATGAAGACAAAGGTGATCTTCAACCAATACTGGACCTTGGCCACAATGGGATTCTCGGAAATGAAGCTGGGAGCCAAACGGTGAGCTGCTGGAACAGAGCCAAAGAATGGCGGGGAGACGTGGAGGCGGAGCGGCGGAGAGAGCTTACGTGAACACCTTCCTGCGCATCGCGAAAGGCAATGGCATAATCAGGAGCATGAAAAGGGCCATTTCTGCCACGAGGAGCAGAAAGACCTGGGAATACGGTCAGCTCGAGTTCGGCTGTCAGGGCTGGCTGCTGGCTGCTGCTGGCTCGCAGCCACTCGGGAGGCCGAGGGGACGAGTGCATACCAAGGTGTAGTAGAGCGTCATCTTGGCGCGTGGTGAGGGGTTAGCTTTGTGGTGTCAGTGGTCGTGATGGTGTTGTTGCTGTTGTGCTGTGAATCAAAGGGGAAGGGACAGATGTCGCCGAAGACAGTGCTGCAGGTCCGCAGTAAAGAGCTGGAGCTCTGCAAGCTTACGATACCTCAAAGTGTGACGTGTTGGTGTGGGAACCAAGGAGGGAAGGGCCCACTGCCCAGTGCGACCAGGGTCGGAAGTCGACAACGTCATTGCCTCGGTGGCTGGTGGCAGGCAGAAATGAAATGGTCCGTGCTTGCTCTCTTCACATGCAGAACAGCAAAACAGGGCTGGAATGACCCTAACCCTACCACAACCGTCAACCAGATCCTCAGGCGACATCGTTCTCGAACCACTCGCAAAGCCGAAGCTGAAAACCCAGCAGGGCTGAGGTCGAAACCGAAGCGACGCCTTTTCTTCCGACGCAGGTCTCGACCTTTCTGTGTGATTTTGCTTCTCAACTTTGACGTCCAGGCTGATTCTTGGTCTCGACTCCCCCAGAGTCTCAACTTCGACCCTCACTTCGTGACTTGCCTTGGGGAGCGCTGGACTCCTTGCTTGTGTTCCGAATCCTGCGCTGGGTTTTGGAAAGTACGCAACCCCCATTACACTGGGCTCTCGGAGATGGGCCGTTGGGTCTGTTGGGCTTTATAAACAAGTGTCTGTCCACAATTCCGAGTTCTTACCGCTGCCTCGTGCCTGCCACCTGCCTAGAGATGGCCCTACCGAACATGATTTCGGGGTCCTTTACGAGTCGGGTGGCAATGTGAATGGACCTCCACCGATTCTCGAGTAAGCCAGCTGAGCGATATTTAGGGCTGGGCCTGCCATTGGCCAACCGGCGGCCAGCCATGCTGAGCCATGGCATCGAGGGCTCCCGTTTCTTCAACACGACCTAATGGGGTCCTCTTTCCCCACTCCACAGTACGCCGCCATACTCCGCCCCGCCGCATGACGAGCCTCCCAGGTCAATGGATCGGGATGGCCGCCGATTCCTCGCCCGTGGAAGTGGGACGCGGGGAGGCCCGTCAGGGCTGCGAAGTGTGCCGAAAGCTTGCATAGCATGAAACATCTGCCCGCAAGCCCAGGCAGATCCGGTGCAAAGGGGCCTCGACCTGGAGGTTGGACCAAAGGGCTGGACCCTGACATTTCTTCAAACGAACCCCCCATCTTCAAAGCGGGCCATAACATCGTGTCCTTCGTTCCTCTGCCTCGGCCTGCGTATTCAAGCCTCTGAGCACGCCCATCCTAGCTCGCAAAGTGGAAAAGTGAGCATGACGTTGTGCGGACAGACCGGCAACCGCTCCACCTAAATCTTTGGTTAAAGATAGACACACTCGTATTCAGTCGATCCCCTCACGCCATACTGCACTGTGCGGCTGTTCCGCGGGCTGTGCCAAGTGGCCTTGTCATGGTTGTATATCAACATCACGATTCGGCCAACTAAACCGGAATCTCAACTTGGTCAAAAACACGCTCTTTCTGTCCCTCGGTCTTTCCTTGCACGGATAACCTACACCGCATTTCGAGTTTCACTTCAGCCACCGGTTTCCCTCCGAAATCTACACAAAAACATTCACACAAACCGGCAAACAAGAAAAAAGACAATTAAGAGAACGGGAAAAATGAGACTCAAGTCCCTTGTCGCCCTATTTTTCCTCGCGGGCGACCTAGCCACAGCGACCCCCATATCCTGTTCAGAGGTACGTCCACTCTCAGTCTTCTCCCGGTGCTATTAGCCTCCCGGTTCGGCTAACCACCAGCTCCAGTCCAAGCGCGACCTCATCCTCAAGGGCGAGTTGCCACCAGAAGCCTGCTGCAGCTACGGGCGGTGCCTCGGCGACGTGGTTGTGGCCATGTTTTGAACGGCTACATCCTCAATGAAGTCGAATTGGGTTGGGCCCCGAGCTCGCAACAAGTCGACAGCATGAACGACTTTCTCTTTCTCTTCCGGTACATGGATTATTACGGCATAACGATTCCCCTACTCGGCTTCATCACGGTGGCGGTAACGAGCACATGGGATTGTGGGATTATGACAGCAACCCATTTCGGTAGGGCTGTCCATGGGCGTTTGGTGGGATAAAACTGTTGGGTTTGTGCCTGGGTTTGATCTGGGCAGGCGTTCCTGTGGTGGCTGTTTGTTGGAACTTGCGTTTTCACTTTCTTCGGCCTGCTGCTGGCTCATAATTTCCTTCATACGTACCTCGTCCAACGGGCCGAGCGGCTTGCACGCAATCATTCGGCAAGGAGGGTTCGAGAGAGCGGACCTGGGTTGGCGAAGGAGCACTCGTGCTGGACGGAGCATATTTGTGTAAACCGTTGATCTTGATCCTCAGCGGGAAGGCAGCCTGACGGATATGTCCGTCCGCTGGCCAACCATGGTTGATTTATCACATTTCCCATTTATATCTCAGTTCAACCGTGGGGTAGAAATGTGCCCTCCACCGCGAACCCCCACCGGGATAATGGCGGCTGCGACTGCGCGGCTCGTCCCAGAGCCTCCGATAGGCGGCATTTTCAAGTGCCGGTGATTGGCGCGCATACAACGTGGAGGGGCCCCGCGTCAAGGGCCGGCATTCGGTCTTGCCGCTGCCGAATCGGCGGAGCCAACGCGGGCGAGCTGCCGAAGCGCAGACACCACCGGCCAAATTTCTCGAGCAGCCATTCGGCTCAATCTTCGGTGTGGATTTCGGGGGAAAGGCACCTGACTCCTAGAGACAGGCGCAGCCTATCAAACCCGCGGCGGGCGTTCCATTGGAGTCGAGGCCTTGCGCTTGGTGGAACAGTCGCACTTCCGTGCCCATCAGAGGCCGTCGCGCATCTGTCTCTTCCGGGGGATGCGGTGGGGGCTTGGCGCAACTGGAGATGGGCACTTACAACGGAAGTGCTACACGTCGACGTAACAGCCGCCGGCCAGCAGGACGTATCCCGGAAAACCCGGGCATCCATGCGCAACGTTGCGAAAGGTCAACTCGTCAGTAGACACGTGTATAAGACGCGACCACCCCCCGCTACCCCGCCTTGTTTTTTGAGTGCTCCGTGTAATCAACTCTCGACAAGTCCTTCCAGAATCGCCTCGTCGCGGGTCTCTCTCGTACCCTCGCTTCAAGATGAACGGCACAAAGGGCATCAACGGCACCAACGGCACCAACGGCACCAACGGCAAGATAAATGCAGCCAAGCCCAACATCGGCGTCTTCACAAACCCAAAGCATGACCTGTGGATAAGCGAAGCCACGCCGACGCTGGAGAGCGTCCAGAAGGGGGAGGAGCTCCGGGAGGGACAGGTCACCATTGCCATCAGGAGCACCGGCATCTGCGGGTAAGAGCCATGCCCAGGCCCTCAGCATGATAAGCATCTCGACTTACACCGTCGTCCCTCCCAGGTCGGATGTCCACTTTTGGAAGCATGGCTGCATCGGCCCCATGATCGTCGGCTGCGACCACATCCTCGGGCACGAGTCGGCCGGTGAGATCATCGCCGTGCACCCGAGCGTCAAGAACCTCAAGGTCGGCGACCGCGTCGCCGTCGAGCCGCAGGTCATCTGCAACGCGTGCGAGCCGTGCCTGACGGGCCGTTACAACGGGTGCGAATCCGTCGACTTCCTGTCCACACCACCCGTCCCCGGCCTGCTCCGGCGTTACGTCAACCACCCCGCGGTGTGGTGCCACAAGATCGGGGACATGTCGTATGAGGACGGCGCCATGCTCGAGCCGCTCTCCGTGGCGCTGGCCGGACTGCATCGGGCCGAGGTGCGGCTGGGCGACCCCGTGCTCGTCTGCGGCGCCGGGCCCATCGGCTTGATCACCATGCTCTGCGCCAAGGCGGCCGGCGCGTGCCCGCTGGTCATCACAGATATCGACGAGGGCCGTCTCCAGTTCGCCAAGGAGATTTGCCCGGAGGTCATCACGCACAAGGTGGAGCGGCTGTCAGCCGAGGACTCGGCCAAGGCGGTCGTGGCGAGCTTCGGGGGCATCGAGCCTGCGGTGGCGCTCGAGTGCACGGGTGTCGAGAGCAGCATCGCGGCGGCCATCTGGGCGGTCAAGTTCGGCGGCAAGGTGTTCGTCATTGGCGTGGGCAAGAACGAGATCCAGATCCCCTTTATGCGCGCCAGCGTGCGCGAGGTCGACTTGCAGTTCCAGTACCGGTACAGCAATACCTGGCCCCGGGCCATTCGGCTGGTGCAGAACGGCGTCATTGACCTCACCCGGCTCGTCACGCACCGGTTCGGGCTGGAGGATGCGATCAAGGCGTTCGACACGGCGTCGGACCCAAAGACGGGCGCCATCAAGGTGCAGATTCAGAGCTTGGACTGAAGATGAGACTGCCTGTTTTTTTTTGTTTTTTTTTGCTTTTTTTTCTGTTTGCATTTTCGAGACCGGCGCATAGATGTGTAGCAGCGTGTGTGATAAACTGAAATTCAATTGAGCTCGCCAGCATTGTTAGATGAAGCTACATTGAGCCATGAAGATCAGTCAGTGCCCTCAGGAGGTGTCTTGAGAGGAAGGAAGGGAGTCGGGTTGGTTCCGATGAATGGTCGCATGCTTGACCATGGAAGGAAATGTTCCAAGTGCCTGTACGTGTCATGTTGCGCATTGGTAAACAACTTCAATCGACCCTCTCAAATAAAATGTTACAGCAGTAGATGGTATATTTTTCAGTTTGGATGGAAGAGCGAGTGTTGCAGCATCCGAGACAAGGCCTGTTGCTCAGCGAGAGCTGGTGTTTGGCAGGGGATGCCCAGCCTGCACAGGGGAGCTCGCATCCGTCTGAGCTGTGCCCCGGGCCCTCAATTCGGCCTTCTGATTGGTTGCACTGTTGCCGAGAACCTGGCAGTCGCCAACAACGCCTTTCGAAATCTTCCGAGCTTCCCAATCCAATTTTTCTCGATCTCCGGCCCCATCCTGTCCCAAGCTGCGCGATATCGTTCCTTTCGCCGAACCCAGCTCCCATACGGCCGCCATCCGCACTCGCTCCCCCGGCGCAGCACCCCGTCCTCCCATCTCCGCTCCGCCCGCCGACTTTCGCATCCGCGATCCGCATTCCTCTTTTTTCCCCTCACCCCAAAACACGCCGCATCCACAATGTCGTTCGCCCTAGTCATGAGGCGATCGGGCCTCTCGATGGGCCGCCGCATGGTCCGCTTCGAGTCGAGCACAACAACAAAGGCCGCCGAGGCCGCCAAGGAGACCGCCTCCAAGGCCTCGTCCACCGCGTCCGAGGTCTCCTCCAAGGCCACCGAGGGCCTGTCGCGCGTCACCTCGGCCGCCGGCCCGGCCATTGCCAACGCCGCCAAGGGTGTGTCGGGTGCTCTGGGCCGCGTGGGCGGCCGCACAGGTCGTCTGGTTGCGTTCGTTGAGCGTAAGGAACCACCCCCAACAATACCAGCGGCCAACATGTTGGGTCCTAGTCTGCCATCGATTCTCTGCGCCCTTGGGTCGTGCATGGTGTGATGGCGACGCATAAGCTCGGGATCGATGGGCTCGACTGTTTGATGTTTCGTGGCGCCAATGGCTGACCGTTGTTTTCTCTCAATGCAGGCCAGACTCCGCTTGTCGTCTACTACTCCAAGGTCGGCCTCGAGATGGCCAAGCTCGTTGTCAAGGGCCAGAGCATGAGCCCGCCGTAAGTCTTCCCCCCCGCCATCCCGTCACATCCGAAGGCATGCATACGAGGGGCGCTTTTGTTTGTTGTCGATCTTGGGGGCTGTTGTTGACATGTTGTTTCTCGCTTTTCCTTGCGCCACAGTTCCGTTTCGACCTTCCAGACCTACTTCCAAAACCTGTGGAAGCAGCTGCAGACCCCCGGCGCCTTCTTCTCGAACCTCCTGCAGTCCGCCAACCCCCAGCAAGTCCGGACCTTGTCGAGGACACAACTCGCGGCTGGCGGTGTGCTCGTGGCCGAGCTGCTCGGCTTCTTCACTGTCGGCGAGATGATCGGCAGGCTCAAGCTGATTGGGTACCACGGCGAGACGCACGCTGCTCACCACTGAGCTGTGTCTGCCGTGAAGGGTGGAGGTGGGGGGGAGGACGGTGTTGGATTAGGAACGATGCTTTTCCTCACGTGTATGCTCGGCCACCGCTCTTTGCTCGGTGGCTGGCAGCACGGAGAGGCATAAGGGAGGCAAGCGAGGAGGGAATTCTGCGTGTTGCACGGGAATAGACTTGGTGGCGTATCGAGGGTGTGCCGCTCATACTAGATTCGCCGACACCTCCGGCACCATTACATCTCGCAGCCTCAACGAGGGAGCCGTCTGGCCGCGCCCGAGACTACTTGGCCAAGAGGTGTCCCCGACGGGTAGGGTCCCATCATACACTTACCTGACCTTGGCCTGGGTTAGGGGTTGCCACACAACAGAGCAGGGCAAAAGGGGCTCAAAAGGTATCCCTTTCCTATCTCGCCTGTACATTTGTCTCTCGTGTCTGCGGCAGCCGAGGAGCCTGTGTCTTTTCATTTGTCGTCCTGTACCACTAGAGTCTATTGCATGAAGCCAATCAAAGCAAATTACCCGATCCTGATTTTGCCAATCATGGCTGCCATCACATTCGGTTCTCGTTCTGTGGTTTTGAGACATACATACCCGACTCTTCGCTCGTCAACACATCGTTACCGATCGAGTTAGCCAGCCCTTACCGGTCACCACCACCCTTGCGCTCTTGGAGTTTGGGTACATGACTCCCAACCAACCGGAGCCGCAGGTGACTGGGACCCCGAGCGGGATGGTGATGAGTGGTGCAGCTTTCACCTGCCATGCAGGGAGGCGACCTTGCCATGCTGCCATGCTGCTGTGCGTACGTGTGGCTTGAAAGCTCTGGATTCCCCTGGGTCGCGAGCACATCGGCAAAACGGATCGATGGCAGGACGCAACCTGCCCGGCGTGTGGGGTGGGTGCCGGTAGATACCGGGAAGGAGGGTGAAAACAATACACAAACACGGGGGAGACTATTTGGGTCTGAGGTTCCTCGAGTCGAGGGGCGCCAGTGTCCGCGGTTCTGTCCTGCCCAGCAACACGAGCGAGGAAGATCCCAAGCATCACTACCCTACTAAGTGACATCGTACATCCTTGGTTCTGTTCTTCCATCTTCCCCGTATGCACTGCACCGTGGCGTGGCTTAGCTGCTCTCGGTATTTCCCTTGCTTTCGAGTTGCGTGGTCGGCTCATGGCACCCCCTTTTTTTGTCCCTTCCTCTCCTTTGCCCCCATCTTTTTAGGGTCGCATTCTCGAGCTGGAAGATGCAGATGCAGTTGGACCCTCTTGCATGTCTCACTTTACCCTTTTGGGGGTCCATTACAGCGCGGCCGCCGCTGCTGGCCGCCGAGGGTGCAGCCGTTGTCTGCTCCTGTGTCTTGCTTGATGCTCTGCTTTGGTCGAGGAATCACGCGCTAGTGTGTCTAATGCGTGTGGATGGACGTGCTGTTCCCGCGGCGGTGTTCTATAGGGTGATGCTCCCTCCTTTGAAACCGGTGATGCCATCGCGAACCCCAACTCGCCTCGAAGCTCGCCTCATTCTCGTGGAAGGGTTGATGTCCAATGGTTTGTATTTGTTTGCATTCGCAAGGAGCACGGGCTTGCCCCCAGCTGAGCTACTTCGCTTATCCAGAAGCAAGGGCGGGTAAGGTACTGCTCAGGAGTGAAGGGCCGTCAGGCGTTCGGGAGAAGTCGTGCCCCTATCTCCCATTCCCGGCTGCTGCAATGGTCTCATGACCCCCAATCAGGCCAGGATATCGCCATTCATGCACCTGGATGTGTGAACGAGCATACAGATATTGGGTTTCATTCATCGGCTGGCCTGCTTCGCTGCCGCCCACGGGGCAGCTGTGTTTTGCCATCCCTGTTCCCATCATCCTGTTTTTATCCTGCTCCCTCTCCCCGGTTATTGCTCTCCATGGTTAGAAAGATGGCGCGTAGCCTGGCACCGCAAGCTAGTCCATGCAGGTGGGCTTTCTGGACTCGGACTACCGTGCACCAGTGGCTCAACCCAGCCCCTACAGAGATACCCTCCTTGGGGGAGCACTCTTTGTCGAAGTTCAACGGCTTCTGGTTGCACAGGGGCATGAGACACCATAGCCCGTGCCACATCATTCGAGCCCCCAAACGATGATTTCTATCGAAGCACTGGCAACTAACCGATGACCACTGTTGCAGCAGCGAGACGCTGGTTATCCACAAGTCCCTCCAAATTCTTGTCTATATACAATGAAGCGGGGTTGGGATGGAGAACCATCGGTGACATCAAGTGACCCAACATTTCCACAGCCGGATTGCTTCCGGATGCAAGACAAGCATGCACGACGGGATACCAACACACTTCCCCAACATCCTCACACCATTTCCCAATCACCGCCGGTGCTCAACCCCTGGCCGTTGGGCATTCACGGACACCCCCGGGTCGGCCAAGACCATGCTGGGCTGCTCACTGCGTGAAGGCGTTATCGTGACATGATGGCAGGGCGGTTTGCAGAAAGCCAGAGGTTGACAGGTTCAGGGTGGCTCTGCAATGGCCGGCCACCGGCCGGGTCTGCCTTGGCCCCCAAAAACGGCCTTTCCCACTAACAGTGCGTGGTGGGTATGCAAGGTCCGACATGCATCCTGGTAGCTGCCAACCGCGGCGGGTTTCTGCGCACCCATCATGTTCGACAACACTCGGATCTCAGACGGCACCATGCCAGCGAGTCTCATTTTGCTCACACCGCCCCGCGGTTGCACCCGGGCAATCTGCCGTTTCGCGTCCCTTGTGTTGAACCGAAGGACTGGCGGAATCGATGTGGCCAAACTCAGCATCGACGGCACAGCTGCCAAGGAGCAAAGATGTTTGGCGGTGTGCTCTCAATGGCTGACTGACGGGTCCCTGTCGAGCTTGGTTTCCCGACCAAAGGCGTAGGTGGCGGTAAAGCAGGCGTAAGCTTGGGGGGGTTGCCTTCTCCAACTGTAGCGGTGTTGCGATTCCTTTTCAGGCCTGACGGGGTCGGGTCCTAGGTGGGTTGCGGGCTGAGTGATTGCCTGCCCTGTCGTTGAGAAAGATGGAAATCGTTAATGGGCCAGCAAATAGTGAAGCTGTAAAAATGGAGAAATCCAACTGCTTGAAGCAACCCAGTCCCGGCGCTGCGTCGAACATACGACGGCCGACGCGCCGGGAGGAATGGGTACCTGATCATCGGCATGGGCTCTGTGTGCCGTGATCTTGCTAGGCCAGGCGATGACACCAAGAACGAGCCAGACTCACCGTGGCTTTCTGGCTGTGAAGATATGCCTAGGACGGGTCAGCGAGGTTCCGCCTCACCCAGACTGCCTCCAACAAACGGCAACGTGCAGGTTTCGTGGGCACTTACAATGAGCAGAAAACGTGCACGCTATTGCTGAACACCTCGGCCCTGACCTTTTCGGATAGTTCGTACACCTCAGCCGGGGTCCGGCCATGACCTCGACCTAACGGAGCCAAAGTGAGGGGCTGGTAGGTCTGACGCATCCCGAGGTTAAACCACCGACCAATGTCTTTGAGATGTGGATCTCGAGACCAGCCGTTGAGGGGCAACTGGACAACCTCCTCCTTAATGTCGACGAAGCCTGCATCTTCCAACCGCCGCTTGGTGAGTTCGGCGTCCATGCGCATCGGGCGACCAAAGCTATCCATGGCATCCAAAAGTTCATTCGCCCACTGCACGACGCAAGAATCGCGGGGGATGACGCCGCCCTCGAAACGCGGGTTCCAGTCTATCTCGACCTGTTCGAGATAGCCGTAGTAAGGTTTAAGATGCCTTCACAGAGTGTCAACAAGACTCATCGACCCATGGCAGGAGACTCACCTGAAGATCTCGGCGTAAACTCTGGGCCAATTACTGATGCTACCATTGAGAGTGCGCATATGAATGAGATCCCACGAGTTAGGTTCAAGATCCTGCCACCGGTCTTCCATATCCTTCTGCAGAAAACTCATGTTGGCGGGGATGCTGGGAGGGATTAGCATGGCGACTGGCTGGCGCGGAATGCGGACACTGACAATTCGGGCTGGATGTAGTTCAGGTCGATGCCCACGTGAATTCCACCAGGATACTTGCTGTTCGACATCGTGAGGTTAGAATGCCGGATTCTGTAGAAAGGGCACGAAAAACGCTCACTCGGCCATGTCAATACCCCAGATGCCTGTACCGCAACCCAGGTCCAGGATCCGGGGATTCTCCTGGTTGTGAATAGGCGCGCTATGAAGGGCATCCTTCCGCGCAACGAGGAATATCTTGTGGAAAACATCCAGTCTCTCACACTCGGTCTAGACTCAAGATCAGCTTTGCCCCCTCGACAAGGGGACGAACCAATGGGTGGGATGAAACAACGTGAGAGTGGGCTCACCTCGTCAATGGGAAACATGTACTTTCCCTTTTTGTATGTGCCATACCACCGGCCGTTCTCGTGGTAGACCTCTTGGTAGGTCCGGTGTGCCTGAGGTCCATGGCCTCTGCGAGCGGTCATAATCAGCCCTCCGTAGGTTGGTTCTCAAGTTGCCAGTCTCAAGCTTACATAGGGCTTCTGTACGGCTGCGAATCCATTGCCATTGTCGGGCAGGAGGTAGACAAATGCGAGATGCTGGAGGGATGCTCATGGACAATGGCCGAGGGGTGTCTGACCGAGGAGGACGAGGGACGACTGTCACAAGTGATGTCAGGCTATATTTTGGGTGTGGTCAGGCTGGTCAAGACCATGCGCAGCGTGTGTTGCTCGGCGTGGTGCCCAACAAAACAACGAACAATGCGAAGAACGGAAGGAGATTAGGAGGCGCAACAAAAGCGCAGCGGTTTGCCATCAACAAGCACGAAACGAGGTGTAGCGGTTGACAGGGACTGGGTTCTAGAGCCATCCCGCAGCCTCCCGCAAAGCCGGGGGATGACGAAGAGGAAAGAAATTCAGGATGGGGCGAGACGCCGAACTCTCAAAGGCCCCGTCAAGACCCAGGACTCTCCCGCGATCGCAAGGCACGCCGGGCGAGAGGAGAGGAAAAAAGAAGCCAGAGACAGCAATTGCTCACCTGTGAAGCTGTGAAGTTGTGAAGCTGTGCGCGCTGAAGGATTGGTCAAGGACATGCGCGGCCGGCATTCGATGTGGCCGCAAAGTGGCCAGGCCTCGCGTTATATGATAAGCAAAGCAAGAACGCGGTTGCGGTTGCAGTCGAAATTGCGGTCGAGGTGTGGTCGATGCGGGTGGCCATGGGCCAACAACGCCCTGTTCGGTTGTGCAGGCTGGGGACCGGGAAGGCAAGGGGGCAGCAGGGGCGCCTTTAAAATCCTCGACGTCGCAATGATGCAGCGCCAGGGTACCAGGAGGAATCCCGAGATGGAATTCGGCGTCACCGTATCATGTACGGCGCACCGTCGACCTGCTCGTTAACGGAGAGCCGTATTTTCGAAGGGGGCACGAGTCCAGCGCGCGTTGGTTGATGTCTTTCGAACTAAGGGCGCCTAGCAGCAAGAATTACCCGCCCGTCGGCCAGACAAGGCAGGCAGCTCCCGAGCAATGGTGTGAAACCCAGGGTTCAGGGTTTGGCGGGATTCGACCAGAAGAGGTGGGAATTGTGCTGCCGTGTGGGGTTGCCGTCCTGGGCAGGGAGGTTGGTTGGGCGGAAGGAGCTGCGTCCGAAACTCGCAGCGTGGGAAGGAAGGCACCCCTCGACGTGCGCCATGGGGACGCAGCGCGCTTTGAAGGACTGCGGTGTTTGCCTCTGCCCTTTGAGCCGTCCCGAAGGCTCGGGTTCGTTCCCAGCCAGGGCCCCATCACAGGGCATTTCCGTCCTAGCTCCCGCTCCCGCTCTCCCGTATCCGGCGCTGGCCAGTGCCAAACCAGACATTGGGCACAGCCCTCGGACGGCAGTCCCCAGAGGAAGGGCACGCAATTCCACCACGCCGCCGCCCATCTGCCTGCCCTGCTGCTTCATGAAACACTGTTTCAAGAGCCATGACCGACAATCCTTCGCTACCCAGGTATGAACATTGTCGGTGCCAGCAGATCCGCCTTCGCAAATTAGCCCCCGAAACGTGATTCCACTGCCTCACCTCACGACCGCCGGAGGCTATAGCGTGTGAAATTCTCAGTACGCACAGCCCATGCTGGGTACCTGGGGACTGGCGTCCTGGCGGACCTGTTTCCCATCGCCCAGGCAACGGCAAGACCGGGCAAGCCATGCGTCTAGAGATCGCGCAAAGGAACGCGGAGGGCAGCGCCATCCTCACAGATCACGCCGCACACAGTACCATCAAGGCTCCCATCATCAACACCTGGTCTCGAGCTGATCAAGTCTTTGCGTTCAGCGTTCGCTGCGAGGCTCCGTTTCTCTCACGATTCCGTTGGGCGCTGCTTCCATCTGATCTGCCGATGTGCCTTGGTCTGTTCCCGGTCCCTTGTCTAGCGCGCTCTGAGCGAAGATGGGTCCCAAGGATCAGCAAATTTCGCCGAGGAGCAAGCTCCTGGGCTGTGGTGGGATGCGACTCTGGGCGGTGCACACAGTGGCTTGCACTGGCTTGTGACCAAGATGCGTGGCGGCTAGACCAAGTTGGATGTCGGCTCCAGGCTGTCGGGTCATAAAGCGAACGTCGGTCAAAGACCACACCACCAAAGCCACGCCCAATCAGAGCAGGGAGAGGGAGAGCCCAGGAGGGACACCAAAGAGGCAGTGCCTCTAGAAATCAATGACACGTCGTACTAACAGACCCTGAGAGCCACACACCGCTGCTTGCAGTGCTCCTCGGCCACTCGCCTCGTCTGTCCATTCCATTGCTGCAGTTTGTCAACCTCACGACTCCAAGACGACTGCGAGCAAAGCGACTGGCTTCAGTTTGAGGAAGGACAGATTGGGGCCTGGAAGTCTGAATGCTAAGTGGGTCCAGCCAACCTCTTCTGGAAGGCACGGCCCTCGAGTCCGACAAAAAAGCAACTTGAAGAAGATTGACGTGCTCTAGCGCGCCATGTGATGACGACCGAGTTCTTGTCTCCCAGTCTTTCCCTCAAGGCTCAGTCTCGAGCATCCACATGCGTGCATGCTGGCAAACCGGTGACAAAAGTCATCAACACTATTTTCTGACCGCGCCGGTTGGAGGGACGAAAACCCACGCATCCAAATCATTCTCATCATCGCAGCGCCAACGGCGCGAAAAGACCAGGCACAAGCCAACTAGGCTACTCGGTGAAACGAGGACCAGTCAGATGCGCCCCGCCAATAGTCACCCCCCGGGTCCCATAGACTAGAGAGCCCTTACAGGTCATCAAGAGGCCTACCCGAGGCTCATGTCCTGGCCCTTTTCCCCCCTTTCTTTGCTCTCAAGACCCTGTTCCGGCTCAGCGGGGCGTTTGCCGACCTTGAGTTTTCTGAAAACAAGGAGTCAGCCTTCCCCGACTGTCCAGTTTGCCAGGGCCCAACAATCCCGGCACAGATACCCGCACCCGATGGCATCGTGCAGGCGATGGAGCCGGACATTCAACTGCCTTGCCAGCGTCACACAGCTCAACCAGGAACGCCGCTGAACGGCCCCCACACACCTCGCATCCCGGCTTCACGCTTCCCCATGGAGTCAATTGCATCTAGGTCGGCGACATCTCCGGTGTCAACTTCAGTCGCGTCTACTGCACCCACTTCTGCCACGTCAAAGCGAGATGACCTGAACGATCCTGTGACGATACAATTTACCAATGTGCAAGACGTCTTCGCCGCGATCAATTGCATTCCTGGGGATTTCCTGATCGTCGAACGTATAGTATTACCCTCTCCTTTCGTTATAGTACCGACGTAAACTAATTTATTAGATGTCTCTCCTGGTAACTATGCCGACATTGAGCGTGAGCGAGAGAAACGACGCCGTAAGTTCCGTTTTCGCCGCTACGATAGGAATTCCCAAGTCCTCTTTATCACAATCCCGACGATATTACATGAAGCACTCCATGCCGAACTCTACATGGTGTTTCATGCACAACTTGTTAGCTGCGGTAAACACCAGAGCTGGAAAACGTCTGCCGCGGCTAGATTTCGAGCACAACATGGCCACCCTGGAGGAGATGGCGGAGAGGGCGACTCTACCGGCGGTCCAAAACCAGAGCGTCAGCTTAGAGATGACTGGCCAACGCTTGTCATCGAAGGGGGAGCCTCAGAGTCATTGGGCGAGCTGCACAACGACATGAGGTGGTGGTTCTCGGCGTCAGAGCACCAGGTACAGATTGTTGTTCTCGCCAAATTCGATTATACTCGCCGCGCCATTGTCTTGGAGAAGTGGGAAGAAGAATCCTGGAATACGCGTCCGGGAGCGACTACGACACGACATGCGGCTGCCCTTCGGCCTGTACTCCGGCAGCACATCACCATTACTCAGAATACCAACCCGGTCTCGTACAATGTCACTAGAGGTGCATTGGTATTAGGGTTTAGGCTCCTGTTTCTTCGAGACCCGGGCCCTGGAGAGGGAGACTTTGTGTTGAGCGTTCAAGAGCTGGAGGAATACGCGGAAAATGTCTGGAATGCTTTGTAGGATTAGGCGGCGCTAGGAGCTGGACCAAGCCGGCAGAATCTGGGGTTGGCGTCGGGTGGCCAGGATTCGAACAGTGATTATTCCGACTTCAAGAGGCTACGCGATGCGGGGGCATCCATCATAACTCGGAGTGTGTCCCGGAAACAGAGCCGATGTCCCACCAAGGGCCAATAACCCCACCTGCTGTCGTGGATGTTAAGCTGACCGCCAAAGCACCAAGGGCGTGCCCCATCAATATCAACGCAAAGGGATGGGCCCGGATGGGGCTGACATACATACAGGACATGTAGGAGCCCGCTCCATTTCCGCGGATTGGACAGATTGCCCCCAGCCTGCCAGATTTGGGGCACAGAGACGACATGCTGTGCGACCTCGGTGGGGAAACGCTATTTCGACGATGGGCTGTTGTTGGTTGTCTAGTGCCGAGGCTTGCAGCTCGACCATCATGGCCTCTAATCACTGCCAGTGGACCGACTGGTACATGAGAAATCCACGCTAACTATGCGTGAATTACGTGTTCTTCGCACTTGGGTAAAATCTGGAAGGACTTGCTTGTCGGTGTGGTGCTTGAATGAAACGAAAGGATCGTGGGGGAGCCAAACAGGCGAGTGGTACAGTCAGGGCCCGGGCACCCTGATGTACAGTACTTTTGGAGAGATGACCAATGACACCAGGCCGTTGCCCTCGAGTTGTTTGTGCTACTGCGAGTCAAATCTATGAGAAGAAATCCGAGAGTGTAGATTCTAGTCTCTTTGCTCCCTTGGCCACCAGGCATGTAAGGCAAAAAGATGCAGGAGCATCGTGTGGTCGTGTGCTGAGGTGAACACCGACACGCCATAAATCATCCAGTGCATCCGCATACACCAGAACTCGTTGAGTAACCGACCCAGAAGGTCGGTAGTATACTCCGTACCGATTACCAGACTGCTGCATTGGGAGCGTTGTGTGCCTGTGGCACGCTCGCTTACCCCAGACTAAGAAACCTAACAAGCCGCAACATTGACGGAGACTGGATCCCAAGCGCGCTCTTCCAATGAACAGTCTCGACGAAAAAAAACGGAAGCAGATTGACAACTAGGATTGAGGGCTTCGCTTGCTGCTGGTTCTTGGTCTTCCCGTTTGCCAAAATAGCTGGTACCAGCGGAGCAATAAACGGCGTCCCAGAAGAGTAGAAAGGAGTCGAGTCCAGTCTGTGTCACTGTCTACACTCTATTGGCGCGTGCCGATCTGATAATACTCCAAGGCAAATAGCCTTACCAAAGTCAAACAGCCAGCCCATACACCCACCGACGGGGATTTCCCAATACGCGACAAAACTCAGATCTCATCGGCCAAGGCGATGACGGAGGCACGCCGAAATCGGCTGGCATCTCCAGCTCCTTCAGAAGGAGCTACGACTTGACGGTGTCTTCCTCGCGGCCCCATCTGGCTGTCTCATCACCGCCCTCCCATGCCTTCTCAACATAGCCCAGTTCGTGCTTGACCCTCTCGACCGTCGCCTTGTCTCCAGTGTTCTTCCCAATGTTGTCGCTATCGTAGTATTAGTTACATCCCGAGACAGGCCTAAAGAACTCGAGGACCTCTTACCTGATCTTGATGGCCGGATTCCCGTCTGCCGAGCTGATCTTGATGACGATGTTCAGCGGCGTCGATTTTCTCCCCGTTTTTGTGTTGACAAAGTCGTTGGTGAGGAAGGTCCCGACACCGAACGTGGGCTGGAAACCGGCCTCTTCCGAGACGAGCTTATACTCCAAGCACCGGTCAATGTTCAGAGAATCGGAGAAGACAATGACCTTCTTGTCACTGATCCGCTGCTCGTCGTAGAATTTGCGCATGATCTTGACGAAGGTCTTTGGGTCTCCCGAGTCCTGCCTGACGCCGGTGAAGACATCGGCGTACGTCTGATTTGTTTTCTGCTTGGATTCCGCCGAAGTCAAGATTGAGATGAAAGAGTCGGCTACACTCGGCTTCCTCGCAGTCACCGGCGAGGGCTCTTCCAGATACTTGATCGGCTTGCTGAACGCATTCAAGAACTCGGGCGTCCCGAACGTGTCGGTCAGCGCAATGCCGAGCACCCCTTCCCCGAAGCAGCCGATCCAGCGGGACAGCGCTTCCTCAGTTGCCTTGCGGTAATCGCCCACGATAGCAGCGGTGCCCATGAACCACTCGTGGGCAACGGTACCGACGGGAGGGATGTTGAACCGCATGGCCAGATGGACGTTGCTGGTCCCCGAGAGCTTTCCAGACAGACCGCGCTTCTCGGCCTCCTTGCTGGCTTTGGTGAGGCCCCTGAACACCAAAGCCTGGGTGTGGTAGTCCCGCCGGCGGCGGGTGCCGAACTCGGAGAAGACGCACCCGGCCTCCAGCAAGCGCATGCCCTTCTCAAACGCAAGCTCTTCCTGACCCTCATACGTCCAATCCGGCTCCATGAACTTGAAGTACGCTTCCGAGGTCAGGGCGAGGAGCGGGATCTCATAGAGAATAGTGTCGACCCAGGAGCCGCTGATCTTGATGTCCAAGTCTCCAATATCGGTCTCAGCGCCCGAGTCATCACCCACCGGCAGGAAAGTGAGGACGACCTGGTCTCTCGGTCGGAGTCGGAACTCGGAGAGAAAATCCAGATAGGCGGGTGTTAGGTACGAGCAGTGCTCTTGCAAGTAGTGCAGCTCATCGGTAGAAAGAGAAATGTTGCCGAGCTTCCTGACTTGGTCCTCCAGCCAGTGGAACGCCTTGCGGGAGAGCTTCTTTTCCGGGGTTCGGTTGGTGAACTTGTATGTGACTGGAACATCCTTGTAGTACTTCAACACAGCACACTGCATCGTCAACTTGTACAGGTCCGTGTCCAGAAAGGAGATAACACCCTCCGGGTAGGGCGAAGAGCTGTTAAAATCCATGACGAGAGAGAAGGCTGGCGGGGACTTGAACAGAAAGTTGTAACGGGGCCGATGACTCTTTCAGCTTTCTTCAATCTTGCCTTGGGTTGTCGCAGAAATGCCAAGCAAACGCAAGGAGAATCGCGGGCCGAAGATATTTGACGGTCCCACGTTCGAGGGTGCAGGTGGTGGTTCGCGTCTTGTGTAACGGTTCTGGTGACGTTGTGGAGAGTTGGTGGACGGGGTATTGCCGAAACAAACAAAAGCTCAGTGACTGTTGGTCGCGTGTGGAGACCCGTATGAGACAATCGCCGACTCAAAAAGCTGACTGTGCTGACCGTCGGAGTTGGTCGAACAGGAGTTGTTCCTGCGAGGCTCGGCCTCCAGGGTTTTGCTCGAATATTATTCTCTTGAAATGGTAATGAATGGGCGCCGAATACGCTTTCTTACTTGTAAGTCCGGTCATTCACACGGCATACCCGGGCGTCAGTGACGGCAAAGTCAAACATGGGAACTGTCAGGTCCTTCCTGGGCGCATTCGGAGCGCGGGGTGCAGCGGCGGGGTACCTTCTATGCACGACACACACCAGCATGGGCGATTGCTGGGCGGCCTTTCCAACGGGACAAGAAATCCCCTGAAAAACGCCTGTAGGAATCCCTGTTTCTTGTGGGTTGGCCAGTTGGTTCAGCGCCCCATCCACCGCCACGCACAGACCATAGCTTATTTGCTGACCGACTTCCCTCCAAAAAGTTTTGGAGCCGGCAGAAAAAAAAAAAAAAAGAGTCGAGGATCGCTGTCGAGTCGCAGACAGCAGGAACACAGATCCAACGCCCTCCCACGCGACGCAGGGCTGACAACACCGGAACCATGGATATCCACCGGTGCCGCTTTGTCCGCTATCCTGGCTCGGCCATCAATGCCGTCGCATTCACACACTCGTCGCTCCCCTCGGTCTCGGCCCAGAAGCAGCGCCAACAAAAACACAAGCAGGTCCGCCTGGCCATCGGCAGAGCCAATGGCGACATTGAGATCTGGAACCCGCTCCAGGGCGCCTGGCACCAGGAGCTCGTCATCCCCGGAGGCAAGGGCCGAAGCGTCGACGGCTTAGTCTGGGTCACGGATCCCGACGAGGAGCTGCCCGACGGCAAGACCATCTGCGGCAAGTCGCGCCTCTTCAGCATCGGCTACACGGCCACCATCACCGAGTGGGACTTGGAGAAGGCCAGCGCAAAGAAGCACGCAAGCGGCCAGCACGGAGAAATATGGTGTCTTGGTGTTCAGCCTCCCCCGACCAAGGGTGCCGCCTCGGCCGGAAGTCGGAAACTCGTCGCCGGCACCGTCGACGGCAACCTGGTGCTCTACTCGATTGAGGACGGCGATTTGAGGTTCCAGCGAACCCTCATCAGGACCCCGTCGAAAAAGACAAAGTTTGTCAGCATCGCCTTCCAGTCCCACAATGTCGTCGTCGTCGGCTGCTCGAACAGCACCATCTGCGCCTACGACATCAGAAACGGCACGCTACTGAGACAGATGACTCTGGGCACCGACATCTCTGGCGGCTCCAAGAACATTATTGTGTGGGCTGTCAAATGCCTGCCCAACGGCGATATCGTGTCGGGCGACTCGACGGGCCAGGTGTGCATCTGGGACGGCAAGACCTACACCCAGGCTCAGCGGATTCAGAGCCATTCACAGGATGTCCTGTGCCTGTCGGTCAGCGCTGATGGCTCCAAGATTGTTTCGGGTGGGATGGACAGGAGGACGGCCATCTATGAACCAATTGCTGGGCAAACCGGCCGTTGGTCCAAGGTGTTCCATCGCCGGTATCACCAGCACGATGTCAAGGCGATGGCCTCTTTCGAGGGCAAAGGGATGAGTGTTGTGGTCTCTGGTGGTATGTCTATCAAATCCGGCGGCTTACGTGCAAAACTAACACACCCAAAAGGCTCGGATGCCAACCCCGTGGTCTTGCCCCTGCGCGCCGCAGGGAAAGAGAACCACAGAACGCTTCCACATCTCCCACAGAGCGCGCCCCTACAAAGCGCCCCGAAAGCCCGATTCATTCTCAGCTGGTGGGGGAACGAGATCCGGATTTGGCATCTTCTCAGCCAAGCCCAGCAACTCCTCGATGACCCGCAAGCTGCCCTCAGCTTGCGCAAAAACAGGAAGTTCCTCGCCCAAGTACTCGTGAAAGGCGACTCTCACATATCATCGGCCGCGATCAGCGAAGACGGAACCCTTCTCGTTGCCTCGACCGCGAGCGATATCAAGGTGTTCCAGCTCGTGTTGGCAAAGGACGAGCACGCCGGGCAACTCCAGATCAAGAAAGTCGAGATGCCTACGGCGGGCCTTGCGGCTACCAAAGTCCAGATCTCGCCCGATAACAAATGGATATCCTGGGTTGAGGAAGGGAGCAAAGTCATGGTTGTCAGGGTGCACACAACCGAATCGGCCACCGGCATCTCGTACACAGTTTCTCAGCCTCGCAAATTGCACCGACTCCGGCGTCAGACTCCCAAGCACATTCTTCTCGGCGGCCTTGGGACCTACGATCGGAACATTACTCAAATGACCTTTTCTCCCGACAGCAGGCTGCTCGGTGTCGCCGATCTGGCAGGGTACATGGACACCTGGATCTTACGCGGCCCTGGTGAGGGGGCGAATGGCGTGGGTGGCGAGGATGACGATGGGGCAGCTAGCGGGTCATTATCAAGCGATTCGTCGGACGAGGAAACGGAGGACGTCGCGGGCGAACGCTGGGTCCGGAATCCAAAGGCCGCTCTTCTCCCCAAACTGTCTGCCACGCCTGTGGTACTCTCGTTTGCAAAGACGCAGCGGGATGACGGCGATTATGACCTCTTGGCCATCACCACGATCAAGCAGTTCTTCGTCTTCAACCCCCTTCGCGGTGTGCTCTCCGAATGGTCCCGTCGGAACGGCTTCCCCAAGCTCCCAGTGCAGTTCAGGGACACGCGGGACCAAGTCAAGGGTGTCGTATGGCAAGGCCACAGGGCCTGGGTCTACGGCGTCTCCTCCCTGTTCATGTTGGACCTTTCCCAGGACTTCAACCCGGACAAGGACTTGCCGGAAGGCAAGAACGGGCAAAAACACGGCACCAAACGAAAGCGTGATGGGCAAGAGAGCGGCGCGGGCGGGAAGATGGAGAAGCATTCTCTCGCGGCCCAACGCGTCAAAACGGCCGTGGGAACCGACGGAGCAAAGTGGGAGGATGTGGAGATGGCCGATGCTGACGACCAGAAGAGCGTTGGCGCAAGCAGTGGGGTCGACGATGACGACGACGACGTCGATGGCGGTGAGCTCCAGCGTCTGAGAGACGACCAAGGAGCCAACGGCAGCGCGCAGGATTCCGACAAGGAGGGGGCAAGGGCGAGGTGGTGGCATACGTACCAATTCCGGCCGATATTGGGCATCGTGCCAGTGGAGAGCGTGCAGCAAGCGAAGCCCCTGACGAACGGGGATGCTTCGGAAGTGCTGCCGCCTCTCGAGGTTGCTCTTGTCGAGCGGCCGCTGTCCAGCGATGACCTGCCGGAGCGTTACTTTGCAGAGGGCGAGTGGGAGAGATAGATTCGACTTGGGAGGGTGGAGGTTCGCTAGCGGTGAGCGCGCTGGCGCGGAGAAAGGTGGCAGGCTTGTAATAGACCAAGCTTGCTTCTCCGAGCATTTAGACTATTGGGATAGCAGGCATGTCATGTATCAATGCATCTACGACGAGTCTGTGGCCCTCGAAGGGCTTGTATCAGAGTCTTACACAATCATGGTGTATGAGTGAATCAGTTCCTCACAGCCCCTGGCCAACCTTCCAAGCGGAGGATTCCTGAACTACCGACACCGCAAAACGACACCAACGTCGCCATCAACAAACCGGTCGCTTGATCGGATAGCTACCACCCCCGCCGTCAACCCAACCCGTCAACCGAACATTCCCCCTCGTTGCTGCCATCCGAAAGCGGACCCCCTTTTTTTTCCCCGTTGGGATAATTATCTAAACCGCGCATACCCAGCCGAGACTGATGCAGCTCCGCGCCCGCCCGCCGTCTGATGACGTGGTCCGGCCTTGGTGTTCTCCCGTCTGGCGAGCCCAGGAAGGAAAAAAGCCAGGAACCGGGCCGGCGGGACATTCTTGCCTCTGTTTTTCTCTCCACTGTTTGCGTGTCTCCGAGGAGGCGAGCGGGCCTGCTGATTGAGGTGTCTTTTCTTCTTGATCAATGCTCTGCTAGGGCTGTTTACTGAGATCGTGAGTGGATGGGGAAAGTGTTCCAGGGCCGCGGGGGAGGAGGGGTTGACACATGGAGACTGTTATCTCGTGCCTACCTGCGAAGCGGTACTGTATTTTGACATGCTCACGCATACTCGGATGGCATCGGAGTCCCATGTCAGAGGAAACCCTATCTCATGTATCCATGTATGTATATGGGTACCACGTAACCATCATCACACACCCCCTTTGGTCAGGTCAGGGGCTGCTGGCGTGCCACACAGGAAAGCACTGGGCACCCGGGGGAGCGGTCTGCGCGTGGGTTGCTCTGGAAGCAAGCTTCCCATGCGGTCCGGACAGTTTGGCGGCAATATTCGGGGCACGGGGGAACTTTTGGGTGGAGCGGAGCACCGAGACGCGCGTTCAAGGTCTTGTTCACTCACTCCCCCCTCATCTTTCCTTGCTTGGTACCTCTCTCGGACTCTCTCGGATAGGGTGGCTGGGATAGCTTGGCTTCGAGGAGGAAATATTGAATGTGAGAAAGTTTACGCGGAGACACGTGGAACCTTAACGTTACGTTTGATGTTGTGTCCTGTTTGACCCCGGTGCGTTGGGAGGAGCATGCCTGCCTGGCGAGGCTGGGGGACGACCTTGTCGAGAAAGCACGTGATATACACCAGTGATATCTTCAGAATGATCTGGATAGAAATGTCATGAAAGCCCAGCAGCATGCGGAGGGCGAGGGAGGGGCATCAGAGAGAGAGAGAGAGAGAGATGGGCCTGGGTGCAGAAATAAGCCCGAAGTGGAAGAACGGACCTGGCTGATAGATGCCGGGTCATCAACTCGAGCTTGACGAGGGCCGCCCGAGAATACATGAGATCCATGTGGTCGAGTGTGATCCAGATCAAGCGAGAGACCAAATGTCGACGGGCTCACCTTCCTGGCCAGGCCTCTGGTGAGTTGATTGATTGTAGATGTGCTGCGAGCTCCCAGATGGAAGCCAGTGTTGGGTAGCCACTCAGGTGCTGGGGTGCTCTGCAGTTAGATTTGCCGGGATTCGTATCTGCGTCTAATTACAGGCTCTTTATACATGGTAGAGGTGCCAAGACGGAATCAATCAACATGAACCCTGAGTTGAGGTGAGGGCGAAATGGGGGCAGCACACACGAATTCTGGCGACCCCAGAGCTTGTCTCCACGGACATCCCTCATCACGGCGGTCCCGGCTAGCAGGGAATGAAACGACCCGGGCAGTTCTGAAACTCATACGGAATATCACAGGCTTGCGTGGGAAATGTGGCGACTCTGGTTCCTGATGGCTTGCTGGATGCAGCCAGAACAGGGTGGAGGGAGCCCATGATGGGACCGACTCGACGGTTGCCAAGAGAGGATGAAAGGAGAACTAGATGCCGCGTAATCGCGCCGGCTTGGAACGCCACCAAAGACTGACCAGCCGCACAGTGCTCCCGCCAACGACGCAGCACGGTGGTGGCCGTTTCGACAACCTGCAAGAGGGAACCTCCCGTCGTAAAATCGGGCTTTGGGAAAGGGAGCGATTTGGGACCCGTTGACTGTTGACGCTTTGTTTTGTGCAACTCTGCTTATCTTTATAAAATGCATCCTCCTTTCTCAGGACTGTCGTGAGCGCCGCGGAGGAACCCGCTCTAGGCGAGCTGAGGCTGTCGTAGGGCGTCGAATACCGCGTGTCCCTCCAGGGGACAATGACGAATGATCCCGGAACTGCCTGGCGACGCAGTCGGTGGTGGCAAACAGCAAGGCGTCAGCTGAAGATTTGGTCCAACATTGTCAGCCGTCCAACCCCGGGCCGAACACAGTTCACCTCACCGTAGCACACCGAGAACGATCGAGCCTTGACACGACACGCCTCCCTCGAGTGCAAGACACCGGCATGCCGCCTCCCGTGGTAAGCCGTCGTCATCGGCTGTTGGAGGCCGGGACCACTCCAGTGTCGTGCCGAGTAGACACGGCCCCGGCGATGGGCTGTGGGCGGGCCACAGCAGGAAGCCGCACACGTGGCGGGTTGGTCTTCCGGGCTTCAATTCTCAAATTCTCAGGTTAGTGTGTTTTGCCTATTCTGGGTTTGTCAAGTCGATGCTACCTCCGGCAATTGCAGCTTGGCGACGGCAGCAATCTTGGCGGTGGTTGCTGTTGCCATTCAACTTGGGCCTGAAGGAAGAGGGAGGAAGAAGAGACAAGCGAGACCGAGGCCAGTGTTGGCGGCCTTCCCCCGCACAGTCCGGGCCAGTGAACGGTGCCAGTTGAGCCTCAGCCACAGACATGGCTGAACAATTCTCGACACAAGATTGGCCAGGCAGGCGTCAGCCACGCCTCGTCATCCTGTCCCCACCGGGCCACCCCATCCTCCATGATTGGTACGGAGCAGGTCCCAGCCTCGATTGCACCCATTTCATCCGTTTCATGCAGCCTTTGTCGATTGATTCCTTCAAAAAACGCAGCTTCCATTTTCAATCATCACACGCAGTGAAGGGATGAAAAGGGTGATATACCTAGATGCGAACGCCTTCTCACACTTTTGACACTAGCGGGTTTGCGACTGTCGGGTTCTGCTGGTCTTGTATTGCGCCTCGAGTGTGCCTGTGGTCGCTGGAATGAGGCGGAGACCCGATCCGTGGGGACTGCATTTGGGGCGAAGGCACCCGAGACCAGCCCTCATTGGCCGCGACTGAACTGGACGCGCGTTCTCTGTCCAAGACGCCTCCCGCTGTGCTCCCCTTTCCCCCCTCACTCGCGGACCCAGACGCTGCTTCCGAGCAAAGATTCGTCGGCTTGTTGCCTGCACCCCTCCCTCCAGCGAGTCTGTCTGCAAATTCTGATTACGTCTGCTCTTGCGGGTGACGAGTACGGAGGGAAGGCGGCGCTGGGCGGGCGAAAGATCTGTAATGAAGTGAGAGCGATCGTCTTCTGGCATCAGCATGATCGCCCGGCCCCGACTCTGAGCAAAAGCCTGGCCTGAGAGTGCTCCGTCACTGGGGGAGAGTCAAACCGACGCACTGTAACTGCCACGCAACCCTCGATCGAGAGTGTGGTAAGGGGACGCCGTGACAGGCCCACCCCCCATTACACACGCCTGGTCGGCTCCCTGAAACCTTGCACACCCCCCACTACCCGCAGCTTTATCCTTTCC
>Ga0247823_10000797_pt1 | contig 26524 bp, 24 predicted proteins | sample 13C_PalmiticAcid_2_FD_192426 | JGI IMG/M metagenome (GOLD analysis project Ga0247823, IMG submission 192426) | Soil microbial communities from agricultural site in Penn Yan, New York, United States - 13C_PalmiticAcid_Day30 | ecosystem: Environmental > Terrestrial > Soil > Agricultural land... | reverse complement strand
CCAAAGGAGTCGCCCCATGAAACACGATCACCCCACCCCCGACACCACCGACGACCCCCTCGAAACCTACGCCCCCATTCCGCTGCGCGAACGCCATGACGGCTGGACCGCGGAGCGCCAGCGCGGCTTTCTGCGCGCGCTCGCCGAAACCGGCTGCATCAGCGAAGCTGCGCACCTCACCGGCATCACCCCGCGCTCGGCCTATCGGCTGCGTCACCATCCTGAGGGCAGGGGCTTCGCCGCCGCCTGGGATCGCGCGCTTCAGCTTGCCGCCGCGCGGCTGATGACCACGGCCTATGAGCGCGCGATCAAGGGCGGGATTCGTGAGATGTGGCGGAACGGCAAGATCGTCGCCGAGGTGCGCGAGCCTTCGGACCGGCTGCTGGTGTGGCTGCTCAACCGCTTCGCCGCGACCTATCACCACCCGACCGGCGCGCATTGGCAGAGCGTGATGAACTGGAGCGCCACTGCAGGCACCGGCCTCGATGCCACGCTCGACACCCTTGCTGATAGCGATGTCCCCGCCGATCCGCTCACCGCGGTCCATTATCAGGCGCCACCCATCGGCGATGGCCGCGAGGCGCTTTGCCCGCCCGATGCGGAGGATGACGACGACTATGATTATGCCGACGACTGACTCGCGCGCGTGTAGGACCGTGACTTTCGGGACTTTCGGGAGGCCGCGACGCCCCTCAGAGCCACAGCCCGACCGTGACCGTCTCGCCCTCGCCGACCCCGGCCGCCTTGCGCACCGCGGCCTTGACCGGGATCAGATAGCCGCCGCTCGTCTTGTGCGGAAAGGCGGAGGTTTCGAAGGGCGTGCCGTCGACGCTCGCCCGGATGCGAACGGAGCCGAACCCGCGTGCTCCGCCCAGCGCGCGCCGTTCGAAGCCCAGCGCGCGGATCGCGTCGGCCGCTTCGCCGGTGATGGTCACGAAATACCAGCTCGCCTTGGCCGGCGGCTCGGGCGTCCAGCGCCACAGCTGCGCCTCGACCTCGAACGAAGGATCGCCGTCATGCGTCATCCCGCCAGCCTAGCCGCGCCGCCCGTCCGCCGGAAGCCGCGATGCCCCGGCGCGGCGGCTCAATGCCACCGCGTCGGGGTCGCCGCGTCGGGCTTGGCGACGATCTGCCAGTCGTCGCGGTACAGGATCGTGCCCGGCCGGTGCGTCACATGACGCGTCACCGGCACGCCCAGCTCGTGCAGCAATGCCGCCAGCACATGGGCGTGCGCGATCATCGCGCGTGCATCGTCGCGGAACCAGCAGATGCCGTGCGAACGCCAGCGCCGCTTCGACCGCACCTGAAAGGCGCCACGACGCGGCACCGGCAGCTCGTCCTCGAACCAATGGATCTCGTGCCACAGGGCACGCGCGATGCTCTCGGGCGTGTCCGTGTCGCGGGCATGATAATAGGCCGGGCCGAACAGGCCACGGTCCACGCCGCGGCGGATCTCCCACCCCGGCGCGATGAAGCGCAGATACATGACGATGCTCCCCCGCGCGTCGCGCGGGACTTGTCGATTGTCGGAAAACGGGCCGGCCATCGGGCCGGCGGGCCTACACAGCCGTGGCTGGTCGCCGCGTTTCAGGGAGCGCGGAAACGATTTTGAACATGTCCGCCCTCCTCAATCGGGTCCGGCCAATCCGGACGAGCGCGCCGCCGTTAGCAGCATCGGGCGGGAAAATAAAGTCGCAGGCGAAACGATCAGCGCCGCAGCCACCGCCCGATCAGCGACCGGTCGCGCAATATCTCGCGCGCCGCATTGTGCCCCGGCGCTCCGGTCACGCCCCCGCCGGGATGCGTGCCCGCGCCGCACATGTACAGGCCGGCGATCGGTCCGCGATAATCGCCATGCCCCAGCACCGGCCGCGCCGCCCACAATTGGTCCAGCGACATGCGCCCGTGGAAGATGTCGCCATCGACCAGCCCGAACTTGCGCTCCAGATCGGTGGGCGAGTGGATCTGCCGCGCGATCACCGAGCCCCGGAAATTGGGCGCATGCTCGGTCAGCGTATCTATGATGTCGTCCGCCGCCGCCTCGCGCTCGTCGTCCCAGCTTCGGCCGTTGGGCAGGGTCGGCGCGAAATGCTGGCAGAACAGGCTCGCGACATGCGCCCCCGGCGGGGCGAGGCTGTCGTCGACGAGGGAGGGAATGGTCATCTCCACCACCGGCGCGTTCGACCAGCCATATGTCACCGCGTCGGCATGCGCGCGGTCCATATAGTCCATGGTCGGCGCGATGATGATCCCGCTGCGGTGGTGCTCCCCGTCCTTGCCCGGCAACACGGTGAAGTCGGGCAGTTGCGACAGTGCCACGTTCATCCGGAAGCTGCCCGATCCGGTCTTGAACCCCGCGATCCGCCGCCGGAAATCCGCGTCCAGGTCGCTCGCGTCGATCATCTGGCGGTACAGCAAAGCCGGGCCGATATTGGCCGCGACCACCGACGCCGCGATCTCCTCGCCGCTCGCCAGCCGCACCCCGGCGACCTTGCCGCCCTCCACCAGCACCCGGCTGACCGGCGCCTCCAGGCTGATCTCGACCCCGGCCTCGCGCGCCGCGTCCGCCATGTACCCGGTGATCGCGCCCATCCCGCCGATCGGGTGGCCCCATGCGCCCTTCTTGCCGTTCACCTCGCCGAAAACGTGGTGCAGCAGCACATATGCCGATCCGGGTGCCGACGGCCCGGCGAAATTGCCGACGACCGCGTCGAACGCGAACGCGGCCTTCACATGCTCGTTCTCGAACCACTGGTCGAGGAACTCGCGCGCCGACTGGACGAACAGGGCGAGGGCGTCGCGCTGCCCGGCGATCGGCATCTTCGCCAGCTCGCGGCCCTGTGCGGCGGCGGCGAGCAGCGCGGCGATCCCGCCCCCGGCATTGGGCGGGGTCTTGAGCGCCATCGCCCGCAGCATGTCCGCGACCCGCTCCAGCGCCTCCTCATATCCGGAGAGCGCGGCGGCATCCTTTGGTGAGAAGCGCGCGAACTCCGCCCGCGTCCGCTCGGCCCCGCCGCCAAGGATCAGATGCCCGTTCTCGAGCGGGAAGAAGTTGCTGACCGGCCGCTCGATCACGCGATACCCGCGCTGGGCGAGCTTCATGTCGGCGATGACCCTCGGCTGGAGGAGGCTGACCGTGTAGCTCGCCGCCGAATTGCGGAAACCGGGGTGGAACTCCTCCGTCACCGCCGCGCCGCCGACCACCGCGCGCCGTTCCAGCACCCGCACCTTCAACCCCGCTCTGGCGAGGTAGAAGGCGCAGACAAGGCCGTTATGGCCCCCGCCGATGATCAGCGCGTCGTAGCGGGCGGTCACCTCAGCGGGTCACTTGGACAGCTCGGCCACCACCCGCCGGAAATAGGTGACGGCCGGTGCCAGCTCGCTCAGCGGCGTGCGTTCGTTCAGGCCATGGGCGAACTGGTCGGACTGCTTCATGAAGATCGGCGCGATGCCGTAGCTCGGCACCCCGCGGCCGCGGAAATGCATCGAATCGGTCGCCCCGGCCGACATGCTCGGGATGACCTTCACTGTGGGGAAACGGGCATGGATGCCGTCGGTCACCGCCTTCATCACATCGGCCCGCAATGGCGAGGCGGGGCCGGGCTTGCCGCCGCTGTCGTCCTTGACGATCGTCAGGCTCGGCTCGGCGGCGATCTCCTTGAGCTTCGCCTGGATGCTCTCGATCGAATTGCCGGGGAAGATGCGGCAATTGATGTTGGCGGTGGCGCGCTGGGGCAGGGCGTTCTGAGCGTGGCCGGCATTGACCATCGTCGGGACGCAAGTGGTGCCGATCTGCCCGACCAGTCCGTAATTGGCGCGCAGCACCTTGAGCGCCGCTTCGTCCTGCGGATTGGTCAGGAACGCGCGGATCGCCGCGGCGTCCTCGGGCTTGGCGGTCTCCGCCGCGACGGCGAGCGATGCCTTGGTGATCTCGTTCACCTCCGGCGCGAACTTGTAGTTGCCGATCCGCTCCAGCGCCCGGGCCAGCGTGACGATCGCGTTGACCGGGCGCGGCGCGCTCGAATGCCCGCCGGGATCGGTGATGGTCAGGGTGAAGTCGGCATAGGTCTTCTCCGCCGCCTGAAGCCCGTAATATTCGGCCTTGCCCTCGGGCGAATAGCGCCCGCCGCCGGCATCGATGTTCAGCAGCAGCTCGAGGCCGGTATATTTCTCCGCCAGCGCGGCGGTGGTCTTCATGTCGGTTTCCTCGTCGCCCGACCCCATGAAGACGATGTCGCGCTTCGGCTTGAACCCGTCCTTCTTCAGCTGGATCAGCGCCGCGACCATCGCCGATACGCTGAACTTATTGTCGGTCGAGCCACGGCCGAAGATATAACCATTCTCGATGATCGGGGTGAACGGATCGCGCTCCCAGTCCTTGGGATCGGCGGCGACGACGTCCATATGGCCGATGATCCCGATCGGCTTCAGAGTGCCGGGCTTGGCGGTGCCGCGATAGCGGGCGACGAGCATCGCCGTGCCGTCCCGCTGCTCAACCGTCACGTCCTCGGCGGCGAACCCGCCGGCGACCAATGCGTCGCGCAGATAATTTGCATAGTCGGGCGTCTGGTTGCCGGGGCCGGCGACGGTGCGGAACGCGATCGCTCGCTTGAGCAGTTCCAGCGCCTGTGCGTCCGCTTCGGGCGCCGCCTTCTGGGCGTTCGCGACACCCGCCGCCGCCACCGTCATCGCCAACACCGCAATCATCGTCCGCATACGCTGTCCCCTCGCTGTTTTGCGCGCAGGCTAGAGGCGCGAACGCGGATCAGCAATGCGCGTCAGGCGTCATTTCAACCGCTGCGCGTGCCAGGCGACATGTTCGGGCAGGAAGCTGGAGGTGAAGTAATAGCTGTGATCGTAGCCGGGCTGCATGCGCAGGGTCAGATCGATCCCGGCATCCTTGCACGCCTTCTCCAACAATTCGGGCTTCAACTGCTCAGTCAGGAACGCGTCGGCATCGCCCTGATCGACCAGCAGCTCGGGGACCTTGAGTCCGTCCTCGATCATCGCGCAGGCATCATAGGCGCGCCAATCCTCGTGATTGCCGCCCAGATAGCCGGTCAGCGCCTTCTCGCCCCACGGGCACTGGCTCGGCGCGGAGATCGGCGCGAACGCGGAGACCGAACGGAACCGGTCGGGGTTGCGCAGGCCAATCGTCAATGCCCCGTGCCCGCCCATAGAATGGCCGGTGATGCCCTGACGCGACAGATCAGCGCAGGCGAACTCGCGCAGGATCAGCGCGGGCAGTTCGTCCTCGATGTACGAGCGCATCCGGTAATTGGCTGCCCACGGCTCCTCCGTCGCATCGACATAGAAGCCCGCACCCTTGCCGAAGTCATAGCCCTCATCATCGGGCACCTCGTCGCCGCGGGGCGAGGTGTCCGGCGCGATGAAGATCACGCCATGCTCCGCGCAGGCCGCGCGATACTCGCCCTTCTCGGTGACGTTGGCATGAGTGCAGGTCAGGCCCGAAAGATACCAGAGCACCGGCAGCTTCGCGCCTTCCGCATGATCGGGGACGAAGGCCGAAAAGGTCATCGGCGTACCGGTGGTCGCGCTCGCGTGCCGGTACACGCCCTGCGTGCCACCATGCGCCTTGTTGGTCGAAAGCGTTTCGAGGGTCATCTGAACACCAAAGTCCGGTTGCCGTTGAGGAACAGGCGCCGCTCGCCCAGCGCGTCCACGGCGCGGGCGAGTACCTGCGCCTCGATGTCGCGGCCGATGCGGATCAGGTCGTCGACCGAATCCCGGTGGTCGACCCGTTCCACCGCCTGTTCGATGATCGGCCCTTCGTCGAGGTCGCTGGTCACGAAATGCGCGGTCGCGCCGATCAGCTTCACCCCGCGGTCGTGCGCGCGATGATAGGGCTTGGCGCCCTTGAAGCCGGGCAGGAAGCTGTGGTGGATGTTGACGCACCGCCCCGCCAGCCGGTCGGCGAATTCGGGCGTCAGCACCTGCATATAGCGGGCGAGGATGAGGTACGGCGCGCCGGCCTCCGCCATCACCGCCTCGATCCGCCGTTCCTGCGCGGCGTTGTCGCCGTCCTCGACGGGCAGATGGTGATACGGCACGCCGTGCCATTCGGTCAGGCCGCGCAGCTTGTCGTGGTTGGAGACGACCGCGGCGATCTGCGCCGACAGCGTCCCCGATTGCTGGCGGTGGAGCAGGTCGTTGAGGCAGTGCGAACCCTTCGACACCGCGACCACGAGGCGAGGCTTCTCGCCGCTCGCCGACAGCCCCCAGTCGAGCTCGAACTGGGCGGCGACCGGGGTGAACGCGGCGACCAGCGCCTCGCGGCCCTCGGGAAACTCCGGTCCGCCCCATGTGAAGACGACGCGCATGAAGAAGCGCCCCGTCTCCAGATCGGCATATTGCTGGCTGTCGAGGATGAAGCCGTCGTTCCGTGCCAGGAACCCGCTCACCCCCGCGACGATCCCAACCCGGTCCGCGCAGGTGAGGGTGAGGATCCAGCCGGTTTCGCTCATGCAGGCATCCGGTACATTGCGCACACCTTGTTCCCCGCCGGATCGCGGAGATACGCCAAATACAGCTTGCCGAACCCGCCCTCGCGCACGCCCGGCGGATCCTCGATCGCGGTGCCGCCATGCGCGAGTCCCGCGGCGTGCCACGCATCCACCGCTTCCGGGCCGGCCGCCGCAAAGCCCACCGTGCCGCCATTGGCGTGGCAGGCGGGCTGGCCGTCGATCGGGTTGCTCAGCATGAAGACGCCGCCATTGTGCATGTAGAAGGCGCGCCCCTTGGGGTCGGTGCGGCCGGGCTGAGCGCCGAGCGCGCCGAGCGTGGCATCATAAAACGCCTTGGACGCCTCGACGTCGTTGGCGCCCAGCATGACGTGACTGAACATGGCTCCTCTCCTTCTTGGTCAGTAGACCACGACGCTGCGGATCGACTCGCCCGCGTGCATCAGGTCGAACCCCTTGTTGATCTCCTCGAGGCTCAGCACATGGGTGATCATCGGGTCGATCGCGATCTTGCCGTTCATATACCAGTCGACGATCTTGGGCACGTCGGTACGCCCTCTGGCGCCGCCGAACGCGGTGCCCTTCCACACCCGGCCGGTAACGAGCTGGAACGGGCGCGTCGCGATCTCCTTGCCCGCTTCCGCCACTCCGATGATGATGCTCTCGCCCCAGCCGCGATGGCAGCATTCCAATGCCGTGCGCATCACCTCGGTATTGCCGGTCGCGTCGAAGCTGTAGTCGGCGCCGCCGTCGGTCAGCGCCAGCACCTCGGCGATCACCTCGTCGCGGCTCTTGCCCTTGCCGTTGATGAAATGGGTCATGCCGAATTTGCGGCCCCATTCCTCGCGATCGGCGTTGATGTCGACGCCGACAATGACGTCCGCACCGACCATCTTCGCGCCCTGAATGACATTAAGGCCGATGCCGCCCAGGCCGAACACCACGACCTTTTCGCCCACCTGCACCTTGGCGGTGTTGACCACCGCGCCGACGCCGGTGGTGACGCCGCAGCCGATATAGCAGCTGGTCTGGAACGGCGCGTCCTGGCGGATCTTGGCGACCGCGATTTCGGGCAGCACGGTGAAGTTCGAGAAGGTCGAGCAGCCCATGTAATGGAAGATCGGCTGGCCCTTGTAGGAAAAGCGCGTGGTCCCGTCCGGCATCAGCCCCTTGCCCTGCGTCGCGCGTATCGCGGTGCACAGGTTGGTTTTGCCCGAGAGGCACGACTTACACTGGCGGCATTCGGGGGTGTAGAGCGGGATGACATGGTCGCCCGGCTTCACGCTGGTCACGCCGGCGCCCACCTCGCGCACGATTCCCGCGCCTTCATGACCCAGTACGGACGGGAAGATGCCCTCGCTGTCGAAGCCGTCGAGCGTATAGGCGTCGGTATGGCAGATTCCCGTCGCCATGATCTCGACCAGCACCTCGCCGGGCTTGGGCCCTTCCAGATCGAGCTCGACGATCTCGAGCGGCTTCTTCGCCTCGAATGCGACGGCTGCGCGGGTCTTCATGGAATGGGGCCTCCTTACTGTCCCGCGCTCTTTGGCAAGGGACGCGCGGAGGCGCCAGCCCGATCTCACCGCTACCCGTCGCGGGCGCTCAGATTACCTCCATCTCGGCCTTGTAATGATGCCATGCAAGGATCGCCGCCGCGCCGCGATGCGGGCGCCACGGTTCGGCGATCTCGCGGGTCAGCTTCTCCGACGGACGCTCGGCGTGTCCCATGATCCGCCCGATCTCGATCTGCACCGCCAGATCGCCCGCCGGCCAGATATCGGGCCGTCCCTCGGCGAACAGCAGGTAGATCTCCGCCGACCAGCGCCCGATGCCTTTGATGCGGACCAGCTGTGCGATCGCTTCCTCATCGTCGGCGGAAAGGTGGGCGAGGTCGAGCCGTCCGCTCGTCACCTCGTCCGCGAGACTGCGGGCATAGCTCGCTTTCTGCCGCGAAAGGCCCGCAGCGCGCAGATCCTCATCGCTGGCGGCGGCGACGATTTCGGGTTTGGTCAGGTCGCCAAGGCCGGCGGCCAGCTTGTTCCAGATCGACGCGGCTGCCGCGACGCTCACCTGCTGGCCGACGATCGTGCGCAACAGCGTCTCGTAGCCACGGTCGCGGAGGCGCGGTTCGGGGTAGCCGACACGGCCGACCGCCGCCGCGATCAGCGGCTCGGACGCGGCAAGGGCGTCAAGCGCGGTGCGAAGCTGTTCGGCGCTCAGGCCCATGCGATGATTTCCTCAAGAACGAAGCGTTGCCGGAGGGAAACTTGAAAGCCGCGCCGTTCCCCGGCATTGGCGCGGCAGAGACAGGAGAATCCAATGCCCAAGCTTATCGTCGTCACGCGCGAAGGAGAAGAACGCGAAGTCGAAGGCGAAGTGGGCCTGAGCGTCATGGAAGTGATCCGGGACAATGGGTTCGACGAATTGCTCGCGTTGTGCGGCGGCTGCTGCTCGTGCGCGACCTGCCACGTCCATGTCGATCCGGAATTTGCGGGCAAACTGACGCCGATGAGCGAGGACGAGAACGACCTGCTCGACAGTTCGTCCGACCGTGACGACCGCTCGCGCCTGTCGTGCCAGATCCAGTTCACCAGCGCGCTGGACGGCCTCAAAGTGACGATCGCCGCCGAGGATTGATCCCGGCGCGCCGCCCCTCAGGACAGCGGCGCGATCTTCACCACCGCCATCGGCGCGTCCTTGGTCAGCGGGGTCGCCTTCCACGTCACGGTCTTGCGACCATTCGTACTGGTCGCGCCGTCCTCGTTGTTCTGGCTCACCAACTCGCCGTCAGTGACGAGGGTGAAGGTGCCGTCGAGTTTCGCCTTGCTGTCGTCGCCCTTGCCCTTGGCGGGCGAATCATCGTCGCCGAACGCGGGCGCCTTGACCCGGACCTGATCCTTGCCGCGCATCTCGAGCACCACGAAGGGAAAGATTACCTCGGCGTCGAGATTGTACGGCCACAGGAAATTGTGGGTGAGCTTGCCGCTGATCTGATAGTCGATCAGGAACACGCCCTTGCCCTTGTAGGTAACGGAGCGGTAGCCGGCTTCCCTGGTCAGCGCTTCGCCGATCGCCTTGAACTTGGCTTCCTTCTTGGCTGCCTCCTCGGCCGAATCCGCTTTCCCGGTCTCTTCGGCCGCATCCTCGTCCTGCCACGCCGCCGCCTGAAGCAGCGCGGTGTTGCTGGTTTCCTTCTTGTCCTTCTCGTCGTCCTTGAAGGCGTCGCCCATGCCCTTGGCCATCTCGCCGGCGAGGTCGACCGCGATCACCTCGCCCTGATAGCTGAAGGTGAAGCTGCGGTCGGCGAGGAGGGTGAGCGAAGAGGTGAACTTGCCCGGGCTGAACGCGCAGCCGACCAGTACCAGCGGCGCGATCAGCACCAGCGCGATGCCTTTGAACCGTTCGAACATCGCTTTCCCCCTCTGGTGCCTCAGCGCGAGACCGCGGCGTAGAGCGCGATCGCGGCGGCGTTGGATACGTTCAGGCTCTCGACCTTAGGAGAGATCGGCAGCCGTGCAAGTTCGTCGCAATGCTGCGCGGTGTTGTGGCGCATGCCCTCGCCCTCGGCGCCCAGCACCAGCGCCGGGCGGGTGTCGCCCATCACTTCCGCCAGCGTGCCCTTGGCCTCTCCCGCAAGGCCGATGCGCCAGAAGCCGGCCTCGCCGATCTCGTCGAGCGCGCGGGCAAGATTAACCACCCGGACCCATGGCACGATCTCGAGCGCGCCGGATGCCGAGCGCGCCAGCGTCCCCGATTCGGGCGGCGTATGCCGATCGTGCGTGACGATCCCCAGCGCATCGAATGCCGCGGCTGACCGAAGGATCGCGCCGACATTGTGCGGATCGGTGACGTGGTCCAGCACGAGCAGCGGCCGCCGGTCGTCGGCGCCCTGCTCCAGCAGATCGCCCAGCCAGATATCTTCCAGCGGATCGACTTCGATGACGATGCCCTGATGTGGTGCATCGCCGGGCACCATCCGGGCAAGGTCCGCCACGTCGGCATAGGTGATCGGCAGCACCGGCGGCAGCTCGAGCGCCGCCAGCGCCTCGCGCGTGCCCCATACCTTGCGCACCGTCCGCTCCGGATTGGCCAGCGCCGCGGTCACGGCGTGGCGGCCCCAGAAACGGGGGCGGTTGCTATTGCCTGAATTGCCCGAGGGGCGATGCCCGCGACGTAGTCCCTTGCTCATCGCGAGACGCTAGGCGGCACAAATCTCCCGCGCAAGGCGTTGACAGGGGCGGTGCGCTTCGGCAATGGCGCCCACTCGCTTCGGCGTGCCGCATGGAAGGGTGGCCGAGTGGTTAAAGGCAGCAGACTGTAAATCTGCCCGCGTGAGCGTACACTGGTTCGAATCCAGTCCCTTCCACCATCCCCCTGGCGGGATATGCTGCGAGCCATGGGCGGGTATAGCACAATGGTAGTGCAGCAGCCTTCCAAGCTGAATACGCGGGTTCGATTCCCGCTACCCGCTCCACCCATTTCCTGAATGAAGTCGGTGACTTAGCGATTCGCGCCCGGCTTCCACAACACATCGCCGCCGCGGCCGAGGTTGGCCTCTCGCGCCAGCACGAACAACAGGTCCGACAGCCGGTTGAGATAGGCGAGCGCCTGCGGGTTCAGCGAAACCTCGCGCGATGCCGCGACCGCGCTACGCTCGGCCCGGCGCGCGACCGCGCGAGCGAGGTGGATCGCGACCGCCGCTGCTGACCCGCCGGGCAGGATGAAGCTGCGCAGCGGCTCGAGTTGAGCATTGGCCGCATCGATCGCCGTTTCGATCCGCGTGACCTGCGCGGGGACGATGCGCAACGCCATTTCGGAAGGCGTGAAATCCTCGCCCGGCGTGGCGAGGTCCGCGCCAAGGTCGAACAGGTCATTCTGCACGGTTTCGAGCAGATCGGCGGGATAGCCGGCGCCGATCGCCGCGATCGCGACTCCGATCGCGCTGTTCGCCTCATCGACGTCGCCGATCGCCGCCATGCGCGGATCGTTCTTGGCGACGCGCGATCCGTCGACCAGCCCGGTGGTGCCATCGTCGCCGGTGCGCGTGTAGATCTTGTTGAGCTTGACCATTTGCTGGGTTCCGCACCGGCCCGCTCCCCCACCCGGCCACCCAGCGCCAGTATCCTATGGGTGGCCGGGTGGGGGAGCGGGCCGGTGCCGCTCTGAATTAAAGAATCTAGCTGCTGCTCGCCATCAGCAGCAGGATGGCGACGATCACGATCGCGATGCCCTGGAACAGGATGCGCTGCTGCATCATCTTGTTCGACTTGAGCGCCGATGCGCTCGGGCCGCTGCCGCCCTTCAAGTCCGCCTCGGTGACGCGGAGAAAGGTGATGATCCCGCGGACCAGCGCGACGACGGTCGCGATCATCGCCGCGATCAGGAGCAGGATGAGGAAGAGTTTCATGGATGTGACTTAGGCCTTTGCGGCGGCGAATCCAATCGGGAGTTCGCCCCGGCGTAATGTCTCCGCCAGCGCTCGCCCGTCCTCGCCCGTCTCGCGCAAAGCGGCGAGGGTGGGAGCGCCATTTCGCTTGGCGAGCCGCTGCCCGTCCGGACCGGTCAGCAACGCGTGATGATGATAGCGTGGCACGGGCAGGCCTAGGAGTTGCTGAAGCAGCCGGTGAACATGCGTCGCGGCGAACAGATCTTCGCCCCGGACGATATCGGTGACGCCCTGAGCGGCGTCGTCGATCGTGACGGCGAGGTGGTAGGAGGCGGGCGCGTCCTTCCGCGCGAGCACGACGTCGCCATGCGCCGCCGGGTCCGCGGCGACCGTACCGCGCCCGGAATCCTCGAAGCTGAGGGGGCAGGCGATCGCTGCGAGCGCCTTCGTCATATCGATCCGCCAGCAGTGCGCGCGGGACAGGTCGGGTGCGTCCAGCCCCCGGCAGGTGCCGGGGTAGATGGCACCCTCCGGCCCGTGCGGCGCGGTGATGCTCGCGGCGATATCGGCGCGGGTGCAGAAACACGGATAGAGCAGCCCCACCGCCTTCAGCCGCTCGAGCGCCGCTTCGTACAATGTCAGCCGGTGCGACTGGAACACGACCTCGCCGTCCCAGCTCAGCCCGAGCCATTCCATGTCGCGCAGGATCGTCTCGACATGCCCGGGCCGGCTGCGCGTGCCGTCGATATCCTCGATCCGCAACAGAAAGGAGCCGCCGCGCTGGCGCGCGAAATCATGCGCGCGGATCGCCGAGAAAGCGTGGCCCAAATGCAACCGTCCGGTGGGGCTGGGTGCAAATCGCGAGACGATCATCGCGCGGACTCTTGACCGCGAGTCACGGCATATGGTGTCATCACCGTGCAACGCTTCGTGGCGAGAGGCGGATAGGCGTAACGGGCACGAGGGGACCATGTACCATCCCGATCTGATCCGCCATCCCGACGGGTGTCCAGCCCTTGTGCTGAACGCCGACTATACGCCGCTGTCCTATTATCCGCTGAGCGTGTGGCCCTGGCAGACCGCGATCAAGGCGGTATTTCTGGATCGGGTGGATATCGTCAGCCACTATGAGCGCGAGGTGCGCAGCCCCTCCGCCGCGATCAAGCTGCCATCGGTGATCGCGCTCAAGCAATATGTGCGGCCGTCGCAATTCCCGGCTTTCACCCGCTTCAACCTGTTCCTGCGGGACAAGTTCGAATGTCAGTATTGCGGCACCCACCGTGATCTGACCTTCGATCACGTCATCCCGCGTGCACAGGGCGGGCGCACCACTTGGGAGAATGTCGCCACCGCCTGTGCCCCCTGCAACCTCAAAAAGGGCGGGCGCACTCCCAAGCAGGCGGCGATGCCGCTCCATATCGCGCCGATCCGGCCGACCAGCTGGCAGTTGCAGGAACATGGCCGCCGCTTCCCGCCCGGCTATCTGCATGAGACATGGCATGACTGGCTCTATTGGGATGTCGAGCTGGAAGCATAGCCCTCGACAAATCCCCTCCGTGGATTAGCCTTCGCACCCAGCGGAGGGATTTCAATGAGCGGTTTGACGATCGACCGGCGCGGTGCGCTGGTGCTTGGGTTGGGTGGGGCGGCGGAGCTGATTTCGCCCTCATGGGCGCGGGAATCGGCAGCGGCGGCGCCGGACGCGGCGGTCGACGCCATCGTCGCCAGCTTCATGAAGGCGTTCGAGACCCCCGGCATCGGCGTCGCGATCGTGCGCAAGGGGCAGGCGTCGTGGCTCAAGGGCTATGGCGTGCGGACGATGGGCAAGCCCGATCCGGTCGATGCGCATACCCGCTTCGGCATCGCGTCGAACAGCAAGGCGTTCACCGGCGCCGCGCTGGCGATGCTGGTCGAGGAGAAGAAGCTCGGCTGGGACGAGCCGCTGATCAAATACCTCCCCGAATTCAAGATGGCGGACCCGGCGGTAACGGGCATGTTCACCGTGCGCGACCTGCTGGTCCATCGCTCGGGCCTGCCGCTCGGCGCGGGCGACCTCATGTACTTCCCCCAGTCGAGCGCCGATTCCGCGCAGGTGATGCGCGCGCTCCGCTTCCTTCAGCCCGCGCGCGGTTTCCGCGCCGGCTATGACTATGACAACATCCTCTACATCGTCGCGGGGGTGCTGATCGAGAAGATGTCGGGCCTGTCGTGGCGCGACTTCATCACGAGGCGCGTGCTCCGGCCGCTGGGCATGGCCGACGCGGTGCCCTCGCGCGAGTTGCTGCGGACACCCAACGTCGCGGGGCGGCACGCGCGGCTGGGGCCGCCGGCGCGGGGCATCGGACCGATGCAGGTGATCCAGCCGGACGAGGGACCGCTGATCGACGCCGCGGGCGGGATCAACGCCAGCGTCGCGGACGTCGCCAAATGGCTCGAGGTCCAGCTCGCGCTGGGTGAACTGCCGGGCGGCGAGAGGCTGTGGAGCAAGGAATCCGCCGCCGAGATGTGGAAGCCGCAAGTCATCGTCTCGTCGAGCGACGGCGGCACTGACATCAATCCCGCCCGCGCGGTGATGTCGGGCTATGCGCTCGGTTGGTTCGTCCAGGACTTCCGCGGCTGCCGCCTCATCAGCCATTCGGGGGGGCTGTCGGGGCAGGTGACGCAGACCGCGATGATCCCGTCGGCCGGCATCGGCGTGGTGGTGCTCAGCAATGTCGAGGACGGCGTGTCGGGCGGGATCCGCAACGCGATCCTCGACCACCTGCTGGGCGCGCCCGCCTTCGACTGGGTGGCGAGCTATGTCGCGCGCAACAAGCAGGCGCAGGACGAGGCGATGGCGGGCCTGGCGGCAGGTGAAGCCAAGCCGCCCGAGGGCGCCCCGAGCCTGCCGCTCGCCGGTTATGCCGGGCGCTATCGCGACGCGTGGTATGGCGACATCGTCGTCACCGTGAAGGGCCGGGGAAATGCCGAACGGCTGAACATCCAGTTCGTACCGACGCCGGTGTTCCGGAGCGCGCTCGAGCCATGGGGTACCGACACCTTCCGGACCCGCTTCCCGGCCGGGGCGGGCGAGGACGCAGTGGTGAGCTTCACGGTCGCCGGCGGCAAGGTCACCGGCGTCAAGATGAAGGCGCTCTCCCCGCTCGCCGACTTCAGCTATGATTTCCACCATCTCGACTTCGTACCGGTACCGTAGGCGTATTATTGCAATAATACACTGGCGGGGTTAGGCTCGTCGCATCAACGGAGGGATTCATCGATGAACCGATTCGTCATTGCCCTGCTGTCCGGCGTCGCGTTGCTGAGCACCGGAACCGCCGTCGCCACCCCGCCGCAGGCCGGCGCGGACACGCTGATCCCGCGCGACAAGATCTTCGGCAACCCCAGCCGCGCTGGCGGGCAGATCAGCCCCGACGGTAAGCATGTCAGCTGGCTCGCCCCGGTCGACGGCGTGATGAACGTGTGGGTCGCCCCGATCGCCAATCCCGGCATCGCTAAGGCGGTGACCAGGGAGAGCAAGCGTGGCCTTCAGGCCTATTTCTGGGCGCCGGACGGCGCACACATCATCTATCTGCAGGACAGCGGCGGGAACGAGAATTTCCGCGTCCATTCGGTCGCGATCACCGATGGCAAGGACACCGCGCTGACCAAGGCGGGCGACAAGGTCCGCGCGCAGATTCAGGGGGTGAGCAAGGAGCGCCCGGACGTCGTGCTGATCGGTCTCAACGACCGTAATCCGCAATTCTTCGATCTGTACGAGGTCAACTACAAGACCGGCGCGAGCAAGCTGGTGATGCAGAATCCCGGCTATGGCGGGTTCGTCACCGACAATCAGTTGAAGCCGCGCTTCGCTTTCCAGCAAGTGCCCGGCGGCGGCAGCAAATATTTCCGCCTCGGCGCCGACGGCAAATGGGTGGAAGCGTTTTCGATCGCGAACGAGGACTTCTTTACCACCAACCCCGTCGGCTTCAACAAGGACGGGACCACGCTCTACTGGGCGGACAGCCGTGGCCGCGACAAGGCCGCTTTGGTCAAGATGGATGTGGCGACCCTCAAGACCGAGGTGATCGCGGCGAGCGACAAGGCCGACATCGCCGGGCTGCTCACCGATCCCGAGACCTATGAGCCGATCGCCTATTCGGTGAACTATCTCAAGAACGAGTGGACCCCGCTCAACGCCGCGGCGAAGGCGGATTTCGCTTTCCTCAAATCGAAGCTGCCGGGCGAGATCGCGATCACCTCCGCGACCGATGACGGATCGAAGCTGATCGTCGCGGCGAGCGCGGCGGAGAAGCCGGCGACCGCCTATATCTACGATCGCAAAGCGCAGACGCTGACCAAGCTCTATGAAACGCGCCCGGACCTTGCCGCTTACAAGCTCCAGCCGATGTGGCCGGTCGAGATCCCGGCGGGCGACGGCAAGACGCTGGTCAGCTATCTGACGCTTCCCGCCGGGGCCGACGCCAACAATGACGGCAAGCCCGACAAGCCGGTGCCGCTGGTGCTCAACGTCCATGGCGGCCCGTGGGCGCGCGACGGCTATGGCTATAACAGCGCGCACCAGTGGTTCGCCAATCGCGGCTATGCGGTGCTGTCGGTCAATTACCGCGGTTCGACCGGCTTCGGTAAGGGCTTCATCAATGCCGCGATCGGCGAATGGTCGGGCAAGATGCACCAGGACCTGCTCGATGCGGTCGACTGGGCGGTGAAGGGCGGCGTCACGACCCGGGACAAGGTCGCGATCTTCGGCGGCTCGTACGGCGGCTACGCGACGCTGGTCGGCCTCACCTTCACCCCCGATACCTTCGCCTGCGGGGTCGATATCGTCGGCCCTTCGAACCTCAAGACGCTGATGGAGAGCTTCCCCGCTTATTGGCGCCCGATCCTTGAGGGCACCTTCTACAAGCACATCGGCGATCCCTCGAAGCCCGAGGACCTGAAGCGAATGATGGCGCAGTCGCCGATCAGCCGGGTCGATGCGATCAAGCGGCCGCTGCTGATCGGGCAGGGCGGCAACGATCCGCGCGTGGTGAAGGCCGAGAGCGACCAGATCGTCGCGGCGATGAAGGCGAAGGGGCTGCCGGTCACCTACATCAACTATCCCGATGAGGGGCATGGCTTCGTGCGGCCGGAGAACCGGTTGAGCTTCTTCGGCATCACCGAGGGTTTCCTTGCCAAATGCCTTGGCGGCCGCGCGCAGCCGATCGGAGGCGACTTCGCCGGTTCGAGCCTAGAGATACTCGAAGGTGCGGCCTATGTGCCCGGGCTGGCGGAGGCCGAGCCCACGGTCGCGGCAGCCGCGCCGGACGCCAAGTGAAGGTGGCCAAGTGACGCAGGCGCTCGCCGCTTCGCCCGATGCGGGGCGGCGGGCGCTTGAACGCGCTGTCGGGGCGGGGTAAAACAGTGCCCGGTTCCATGCGCTACGACACTTTGTATCCCGAGATCGCGGACCCGCGCGCGTCCGCGGCTCCGCCCCCCGATCCCTTTGGCGGTCTGAACGGTGGCGACCTTCCGCCGTCCGATGGCGGCCCGCGGCTTCCGTTGCGCAAACGCCCGTGGTGGCGCTGGACGATGCGCGGTCTTGCCGCCTTTATCGTGCTGTTCGTCATCACGATCGGCTGGCTGATCTTCACCGCCCCGCTCTCCAAGTCGCTCGAGCCGCCGGTGCCGCCGTCGATCACCTTGCTCTCCGCAGAGGGAACGCCGATCGCCAGGACCGGCGCCGAGGTCGGCAAGCCGGTCGATGCGACCAAATTGCCTGATCATGTCGTCGATGCCTTCATAGCGGTCGAGGACCGGCGCTTCCGCAGCCATTGGGGCATCGATCCGCGCGGCATCTTGCGCGCCTTCGTCAACAACGTCTTCACGAGCAAGAGTTCGCAGGGCGGCAGCACGATCACCCAGCAGCTCGCCAAGAACGCGTTCCTCAGCTCCAAGCGCACCTTCGGCCGCAAGTTCCAGGAGGTGCTGATCGCCTTCTGGCTCGAAGCCTGGCTGACCAAGGACGAGATCCTCTCGCGCTATCTCTCCAACGTCTATTTTGGCGACAACCAATATGGACTCGACGCCGCCGCGCGGCACTATTTCAGCCGGCCCGCGACCGATCTGACCACCGGGCAGGCGGCGATGCTCGCCGGCCTCGTCAAGGCCCCCTCGCGGCTAGCGCCGTCGGGCAATCTCAAGGGCGCGCAGGAGCGTCAGTCGGTGGTGGTGGGCACGATGGTCGATGCCGGCCTTTTGACCGAGGCCGAGGGCAGGGCAATCGGACCGGCGCGGCTGAGGCTGGCGCGGAGCAAGGCGCTGCCCAGCGGTACCTATTTCGCCGACTGGGTACTGCCCGAGGCGCGCGATCAGGCGGGCGAGCTCGGCGCGGTGCGCGAGGTGACGACCACGCTCGAAACGCGGATGCAGCGGGCCGCCGAGCGTGCGGTGCGCAATGCCGGGCTGCGTCAGTCGCAGATCGCGATCGTCGCGATGCGTCCAGACGGGCGGGTGATCGCGATGGTCGGCGGCAAGAATTACGGCGAATCCCCCTTCAATCGCGCGACGCAGGCGCGGCGCCAGCCGGGTTCGACCTTCAAGCTGTTCGTCTATCTCGCCGCGCTGCGTAACGGGATGACGCCCGATTCCACCGTGCTCGACGAGCCGGTGACGATCGGGGAGTGGAGCCCCAAGAACAATGACGGCCGCTATCGGGGCGAGATCACGCTGCGGCAGGCCTTCGCGCGATCGAGCAACGTCGCGGCGGCGCGGCTGATCAAGGATGTCGGCCCGCGCGCGGTAATCCGCGCCGCCCGCGACCTCGGCATTTCCACGCCGATCGCGGAAGAAGCATCGATCGCGCTCGGCACCTCGACCGTGTCGCTGCTCGAACTGACCGCTGCTTATGCCGCGATCGCCAACGGCGAGGCGCCGGTGCGTCCCCGCGGCCTGTCCGAAGCCGATGAACCGGGCTGGCTCGACCGCTTCACAGGAGCGCAGCGCCCGATCGGCAGCCGCGAGCTGGCGGGCATGCGTGAGCTGCTCAGCGCTTCGGTGAACGAAGGCACGGGCCGCGGTGCCGCGCTGTCGGTCGAGACCTTCGGCAAGACCGGGACGACGCAGGACAATCGCGATGCGCTGTTCGTGGGCTATGCCGATGGCATCGTTACCGCCGTGTGGATGGGCAATGACGACAACACCTCCAACCCCGGCCTCGCCGGTGGCGGAGCACCGGCGCGGGTGTGGCGGGATTTCATGGCGCAGGCGCTGGGCGTCGCGGTGCAGGCCCGGCCCGAGCCGGTGGTCGAGAACCTGTCCGACGTGCTGGTGGACGACGGAGCGAACGTCATCGACGAGCCGATCGAGATCGAGGGCAGTTTTGGCGGGCAGGCGGTCGGCGTTCGCGTCAACCGTGACGGCAGCCTCGAAATGACCCGACCCGAGGAAGACCGGATCGACGCGCCGCCGCCCGAACGCGACCGCCGCCGCCGCGAGCCCGGCCCTCCCGACGAAGACTTTTAGCGCGCGTCGTCCGGCTTGAGCGACTTCTCGAAGAAGACCTCCGCATAGGGGTTGTCGTTGTAGCGCGCGATCTCGCTCCAGCCCGCGGTGCGGTAGAAGCGCTCGGCTTCGGGCAGCGCGCGGTTGGTGTCGAGCCGCAGCGTGGTGATTTTCAGCTCGAGCGCGGCGTCTTCGGCGGCGGCCATCAGGCGCCGGGCGAGGCCGAGTCCCCGCGCGCCGCGATCGACCCACAACCGCTTGATCTCGGCGCTGCGGTCGCCGTCGCTCTTAAGCGCCACGCAGCCGACCGGCAGCCCGTCCGACACGGCGATGAAGAAGGCGCCGCGCGGGCGGACCATGTCCTTCGCGTCGGGGTCGCGGGACTGCTGGACGTCGAATCCGCCGGGGAAGCGGGCGTCAAGCTCGGCATAATAGCTTGTGAGGCAATGGCGCGCCGCGTCGCATGCGGGATCCACCTCGTCGAGGGTGACACCATCGCGCCCGAACGCCGAGGCGATCAGGTCCATCGCTTCGAGCAGCGCCGCGCTGTTCGGCGCGCGATCCAGGAACGACGCCGCGCGGCTGTCGGAAAGCGCCTCATAGGCTCGGAACTCCCGCTCTCCGCCGGCCGTCAATGCGGCGACGCGGCGCCGGGCGTCTTCGGGGTGCGGCGTGGTGCGGATCAGCCCTTCATCCTCGAGGCCGCGCAGCAGGCGACTCATCAGCCCTGAATCGAGGCCGAGATAGGCGCGCAGCTCGGCGACGTCGCTTCGCCCCGATCCGATCGCATTGATCACGCGCGCCGCGCCCAGCGGACGGCCGCGGCCGAGGAACGAGGTGTCGAGCGCCCCGACCTCGCGGGTGACGGCGCGGGCGAAGCGGCGGAAGCGGTTGACGGGATCGGCGCTCATTTCTCTGACTTAGGTCAGATAATTCGCCAGGGTCAAGCGTGCGGCTTACGGGCTGGCGGCGACAACGCCGTTATGCAAAGGATCGAAGGCTGGCCCGATGGAGTTGCGCAGATGACAGCCGTTGCAATGATCACCTCGCTGCTGTTGGCCGCATCGCCGCAACCCGTCGCCCAGACCGAGCCGGAGGCCTTGAGGCCGGGCACCGTCGCGATTGAGCCTGTCGCCGACCCGGCGGTGCCCGCTTCTGCGCGGCAGACCTTCGCCGATGCGGTCGAGCGGGCGCTGTCCGATGCGCGCTTCACCGCGTTGCCGGCGACCAGCCGCAGCCGCTATATCGCGCGGGTCAAGGTGACGCGCACCGCGCGGGGCGCGGTCACCTCCAACGCGCGCGAGCCGGGCGCAGGCGCCGCCATCGGCAATTGGGGCGGAGCGGTGGCGGTGACCTTGCCGTCGGACAAGCGTCAGCTGCGTGGTCTGATCGTCACCGAGCTGGAGGTCGAACTGGTCCAGCGTGAAGGGATGCAGCCGGTGTGGCGCGGCCGCGCGCTCACCGCTCAGGCCGAGGGCACCCGTGCCGACGCGCCCGCGACGCTCGCGCCAAAGCTGGCCAGCGCCGCGGTCCGTGGCTTCCCGGCGCAGCAGCCCGAGCCGGTCTCGATTCCCTGACTTTCTAGAGGTCGAGCTTCTCGTACTCGGGCGGCGGATTGATTCCCTCCATCCGCTCGGCGAGCAACGGGCGGAAGCTGGGGCGGCTCTTCATGCCGATATACCAGCGCTTGGCCTGTTCGTGGCTCTTCCAGTCGATCCCGCCAAGATAATCGGCGACGCTGATCTGCGCGGCTGCGGCAAGGTCGGCGAGGCTCATCGTGGCGCCGCCCAGCCAGGTGCGGTGATCGAGCAGAAAGTCGATATAGTCGAGGTGCGCGACCGCCGCCTTCATCGCCTCGCGCAGCGCCGTAGAATCCGGGGTCGCACGATGGACGATGCGCTTGAGCATCCGCTCGTGCAGCAGCGGCCCTGTGATGTCGCGGAAGAACTGGACGTCGAACCACGCGACCAGACGGCGGATCTCGGCGCGGTCGGCGGCGGTGCCGTTGAGCAGGGCGGCCTTGCTCACCGTTTCCTCGAAGAACTCGCAGATCGCGACGGAATCGATCAGCACCACGCCGCGGTCGTCAGCCATGACCGGCGTCTGCCCAGCGGGATTCATGTCGAGGAACTCGTCCCGCCGCGCCCACGGAGATTCGCGCACAGGTTCATAGCCGACGCCCTTCTCACCAAGGACGAGCCGAACCTTGCGCGAAAAGGGGCAAAGCGGGAATTGGTAGAGCTGCCACATGTCTCAAGGCTTTAGGCGGCGGGAGCGGGCCACGGCAAGCGATGAGGCGGCAGCTTGCGTTTTTCGCTGTGGGCGATCACGCTTGAGGCATGGATGACCTCGATCCGTTCGACACGGTGGTGATCGCCTACAGCCAGCCGCAGGCCGCGGTGCTGATGTCGCTGTTCCAATGGCACGGCATTCCCGCCTACGCCCAGAATATCGAGATGGTGCGCGCCAACAGCCCGCTCACGCTGGCGCTCGGCGGCATCCCGATCCGGGTGCATCGCGAAGCGGCGCCGGCAGCGCGGGAGCTGCTCGCGGCCGCGATCGCCGACCCCGAGCCACCCATCGCCCGGTCCGCAGGCCGTCGTGCGGCCAGCGGCCTTGGCGCACTGGTCGCTTTCCTGTTCGCCGGGATCGCTCCGCCACCGCTGATGAGCGCGGTGGCGGTCGACGCGGCGGAGTAGCTACTCCGCCGCGACAAGCTCCTGCGTGTCATCCAGCGGATGCGACAGCCGCTCGAGCATTTCCTTGGGCACGACCTGCCAGAAATTGCCGCGGATGCGGTCCCAGTCCTCAAGCAGCCCGCCCGACCAGTTGCTGTCGGTCGAGGCATGGTGCTCGGTGACGAGGTTCTTGAGCACCGCTTCCCAATGCGCCGAGGACAGGCGCTGCCACACGATGCTGTCGGGGTTGGCATTGGCCTCGAACACGCCGTCCTCATCATAGATGAACGCCATGCCGCCGGTCATACCCGCGCCGAAATTGGTGCCGGTGCGGCCGAGAACCACCGCGACGCCGCCGGTCATATATTCGCAGCCATTGGCGCCGCAGCCTTCGACCACGACCTGAGCGCCCGAGTTGCGGACCGCGAAACGCTCGCCGGCCTGACCCGCCGCGAACAGCTTGCCGCTGGTCGCGCCGTAGAGGACGGTGTTGCCGATGATGGTGTTCCGCCGGCTGTCGAGCGGTGAGCTGACCAGTGGGCGCACGACGATCGTGCCGCCGGACAGGCCCTTGCCGACATAGTCGTTGGCGTCCCCGAACACTTCGAGCGTCACGCCCTTGCACAGGAACGCGCCGAGCGACTGGCCGGCCGAGCCGCGCAGGCGGACCTGCACATGCCCGTCGGCGAGCTTCGACATGCCGAAGATCCGCGTGATCTCGCTCGACAAGCGCGTGCCCACCGCGCGGTGGGTGTTGCGGACGTTGTAAGCGAGCTGCATCTTCTCGCCGCGTTCGAACACCGCCTTCGCATCGGCGATGATCTGCGCATCGAGGCTGTCGGGCACCGCGTTGCGCCAGGTGTCGAGGCTGAAGCGGCGCTCGCTCTCGTCCGCATCGACCTTGGCGAGGATCGGGTTGAGATCGAGATCGTCGAGATGCTCGGCGCCGCGGCTGACCTGACGGAGCAGCTCGGTACGGCCGATCACCTCGTCGAGGCTCTTGACCCCGAGCTTGGCGAGGATCTCGCGCACCTCTTCGGCGATGAAGGTCATCAGGTTGATGACCTTCTCCGGCGACCCGGTGAACTTCTGCCGCAGGCGTTCGTCCTGCGTGCAGACGCCGACCGGGCAGGTGTTGCTGTGGCACTGGCGGACCATGATGCAGCCCATCGCGACGAGCGAGAGCGTGCCGATGCCGAATTCCTCGGCGCCCAGGATCGCGGCGACGACGATGTCGCGCCCGGTCTTGAGCCCGCCATCGGTGCGCAGCCGCACGCGGCCGCGCAGGCCGTTGAGGGTCAGCGTCTGGTTGACTTCCGAAAGCCCCATTTCCCACGGCGTGCCGGCGTACTTGACGCTGGTTTGCGGCGAGGCGCCGGTGCCGCCGACATGGCCGGCGACGAGGATCACGTCGGCATGCGCCTTGGCCACGCCGGCCGCGACAGTGCCGATGCCTGCCGAGCTGACCAGCTTCACGCAAACGCGCGCGCGCGGGTTGATCTGCTTCAGGTCGTAGATGAGCTGCGCAAGATCCTCGATCGAGTAGATGTCGTGGTGCGGCGGCGGCGAGATCAGCGTCACGCCGGGCGTCGCATGACGCAGCCGGGCGATGAACTCGGTGACCTTGAAGCCGGGTAGCTGGCCGCCCTCGCCGGGCTTGGCGCCCTGCGCGACCTTGATCTCGACCTCGTCGCATGCGCCGAGATACTCGGCGGTGACGCCGAAGCGGCCGCTCGCGATCTGCTTGATCGTCGAGTTGGCGTTATCGCCATTGGCATAGGGCTTGTAGCGGATCGAATCCTCGCCGCCCTCGCCCGACACCGCCTTGGCGCCGATGCGGTTCATCGCGATCGCCAGCGTCTCATGCGCCTCGGGCGACAGCGCGCCCAGCGACATGCCGGGGGTGACGAAACGTTTGCGGATCTCGGTGATCGCCTCGACCTGATCGATCCCCACACCCTCGTTCGGGAAGTTGAACTCGAGCAGGTCGCGCAGATAGACCGGCGGCAGATCGCGCACCCCGCGCGAGAATTGCAGATAGGTCGAATAGCTGTCGGTCGCGACCGCGGTCTGCAGCGTGTGCATCAGCTGCGCCGAATAGGCATGCGTCTCGCCGCCGTGCCGCTGACGGTAGAAGCCGCCGATCGGCAGCGTCGCGACGCCGGTGTCGAACGCGGCGTCATGGCGCAGCTTGGCGTTGAGATGGAGCGAGGCATAACCCTCGCCCGAGATCTTCGCCGGCATACCGGGGAAGAAGTCGTTGACCAGCGCGCGGCTGAGGCCAACCGCCTCGAAATTATATCCGCCGCGATAGGAGGAGATCACCGCGATCCCCATCTTCGACATGATCTTGAGCAGCCCCTCGTCGATCGCCTTGCGATGGTTCTTGAGCGCCTGTTCGAACGGCATGTCGCCGAACAGCCCGCGGGCATGGCGGTCGGCGATCGAGGCCTCGGCGAGATAGGCGTTCACCGTGGTCGCGCCGACGCCGATCAGCACCGCATAATAATGCGTGTCGAGGCACTCGGCCGAGCGGACGTTGACGCTGGCGTAGCTGCGCAGCCCCTTGCGGACGAGATGCGTGTGCACCGCCGCCGCCGCCAGCACGCCGGCGATGGCGATGCGATCCGGCCCGACATGCTCGTCGGTCAGGAACAGCTCGGTCGCGCCCGCGCGCACCGCCTGCTCCGCCTGAAAGCGGATGTCGGTGATCGCCGCGCGTAGCGTCTCCGGCCCGCCGCCGGCGGGGAAGGTGCAGTCGATCTCGGCGGCGAGGTCGCCGAAATGGCCCTTGAGGCGTGCCCAGTCATTGTTGGTCAGCACCGGGCTTTCGAGCACCAGCACCTTGTTCGCTGTTTCCCCGGTATCGAGGATGTTGGCGAGGTTGCCGAAGCGCGTCTTGAGCGACATCACATGCCGTTCGCGCAAGGAATCGATCGGCGGGTTGGTGACTTGCGAGAAGTTCTGGCGGAAGAACTGGCTGATCAGACGCGGCTTGTCGCTGATCACGGCGAGCGGGGTGTCGTCACCCATCGATCCCACCGCTTCCTTGGCGTCGGTCACCATCGGCGACAGGATCAGCTCCATGTCCTCCAGCGTCTGGCCCGCGGCGACCTGACGGCGCGTCAGCTCGGCGCGGTCGAAGCGCGGCCCGGCTTCATCGGCCGCGGACAGGTGCTCGATGGTGACGAACTCGCCGATCATGCCGGCATAGTCGTACTCGTCGGCGATCCGGTCCTTGACCTCGTCGTCCTCGTAGAAACGGCCTTCGTCGAGATCGACCGCGATCATCTCGCCCGGGCCGAGGCGGCCCTTGGCGACGACGGTCGATTCAGGAAGCTGAACCATGCCGGTCTCGGACCCGACGACGAGCAGCCCGTCGGCGGTGCGCGTGTAGCGCAGCGGACGCAGCGCATTGCGGTCGACGCCCGCGACCGCCCAGCGGCCGTCGGTCATCGCCAGCGCGGCCGGGCCGTCCCACGGCTCCATCACCGAGGCGAGATACTTGTACATCGCCAGATGGTTGGCGGGCGTTTCCGGCCCCATCGCCTCTGGCACCAGCATCAGCTTTGCTGTCGGCGCGTCGCGGCCGGAGCGACAGATCGCCTCGAACACCGCGTCGAGCGCGGCGGTGTCGGACGCGCCCGCCGGGATCACCGGCTTGATGTCCTCCGAATGCTCGCCAAAGGCGAGGCTCGCCATCTTGATCTCGTGACTGAGCATCCAGTTCTTGTTGCCGCGGATCGTGTTGATCTCGCCATTGTGCGCGAGACAGCGGAACGGCTGCGCCAGCCACCATTGCGGGAAGGTGTTGGTCGAATAGCGCTGATGGAAGATCGCGACGCGGCTGACGAAGCGCTCGTCCTTGAGGTCGGGATAGAATTCCGACAGCGATTCCGCGAGGAACAGCCCCTTGTAGATCACCGAACGGCAGCTCAGCGAGCAGATGTAGAAGCCGCTGATCTGCGCCGCGATGATGCGCTTTTCGATCCGGCGGCGGACGAGATAGAGGTTCTTCTCGAACTCGTCCTCGGACACCTCGTCGGGCAGCGGCCCGGCGATCATGATCTGCTCGATCTCGGGACGCGTCGCCTGTGCCTTCTGGCCGATGACGGAGACGTCGACTGGCACCTGGCGCCAGCCATAGATGGTGTAGCCGGCCTCGATGATCACGCTTTCGACGATTGTGCGGCATGCTTCCTGCGCGCCCAGATCGACGCGCGGCATGAAGATCATGCCGACCGCGAGCCGATTGGGCAGCACGCGGTGGCCGGAAGCCAGCACCGCATCGTCGAAAAAGCGCAGGGGCAGGTCGACATGGATGCCCGCGCCGTCGCCGGTCTTGCCGTCGGCATCGACCGCGCCGCGGTGCCACACCGCCTTCAGCGCGTCGATCGCGCTCTGCACCACGCGGCGTGAGGCCTGACCGTCGATCGCCGCGACCATGCCGACGCCACAGGCATCGCCCTCGAATTCGGGGCGGTACATGCCCTCGG
>Ga0247823_10000796_pt1 | contig 26535 bp, 24 predicted proteins | sample 13C_PalmiticAcid_2_FD_192426 | JGI IMG/M metagenome (GOLD analysis project Ga0247823, IMG submission 192426) | Soil microbial communities from agricultural site in Penn Yan, New York, United States - 13C_PalmiticAcid_Day30 | ecosystem: Environmental > Terrestrial > Soil > Agricultural land... | reverse complement strand
CGGTCGTTGGCATGCGGACAACGCGGATTGAAAGCACACCCGCTGGGCGGGTTCAGCGGGTTGGGCACCTCACCCGAGACCGGTGTGCGCGCCTTGCCGGTGTCGTGCATCTTCGGAATCGCATCGAGCAGCATGCGCGTGTAGGGATGGCGCGGCCGGTCGAACAGCGTGTGCTTGGGCGCCAGCTCCACCAGCCGCCCCAGGTACATCACCCCCACCTGATCGCTCACGTGGCGCACCACCGCCAGGTTGTGGCTGATGAACAGGTAGGTCAGCCCGCGCTCGCGCTGCAGGTCCTTCATGATGTTGAGCACCTGCGCCTGCACGCTCACGTCCAGTGCCGAGGTGGGCTCATCGCACACCAGAAACTCCGGCTGCGTGGCCAGGGCCCGCGCGATGGAAATGCGCTGGCGCTGCCCGCCCGAGAACTGGTGCGGGTACTTCACGCGGTCCAGCGGCGACAGGCCCACCGACTTCAACAACTCATCCACCCGTGCGCGCAAAGCCACGGGCTCGGTCTCGATCTCGTGCTCGCGCAGCGGCTCGGCAATGATGTCCTCCACGCGCCAGCGCGGGTTCAGGCTCGCGTACGGGTCCTGGAAAATCATCTGGATCCGGCGGCGCAGCTTGCGGCCTTCCGGCGTCTTGAACGCCGCATGCGCGTCCTGGCCATCGAACTCGAAACCACCCCGCGTGGGCTCGTACAAGCCCACGAGCAGGCGCGCCACCGTGCTCTTGCCGCAGCCCGACTCACCCACCAGGGCCAGCGTCTGACCCCGTGGAATGTCGAAGGACACGCCGTCCACCGCACGCAACAGCTGGCGCGGCTGGCGCTCGATCACGCGATTGAGCCAGGGCGCGGACACGTCGAAGGTCTTGGCCAGGTCGGTCGCACGCACCAACGGCGCCTCGAGGGCGGCAGCAGGTACCGCGGCACGGCTTGAAGCACCACGGTTTTGCGCGGCCAGCACCGCTTTTTCGATCATGTCGGCGCTCATGCCAGGGCTCCTGCTTGCGCGTGCAGCCAGCAGGCCGCCCGGGTGGCTCCGGCCGGGAGCAGATCGGGCCGGTCGACGTGGCAGCGATCGAACACCTTCTCGCACCGCGGGTTGTAGGCACAGCCGGAGGGAATGGCGTTGAGCCGCGGCATCGCGCCGTCGATCTGGTGCAGGCGCTCGCGGTCCTGGCTCATGTCGGGAATGCAGGCCATCAGGCCGGCGGTGTAAGGGTGCGCCGGGTGGTTGATGACCTCGTGCACCGGGCCGATCTCGGCGACGCGCCCGGCGTACATCACGGCCACGCGGTCGCAGGTCTCGGCGATCACGCCCATGTCGTGCGTGATCAGCATCACCGCCGCCCCACGCTGTTTGCAGATGGTCTTGAGCAGCGTGATGATCTGCGCCTGGATCGAGACATCGAGCGCGGTGGTGGGTTCGTCGGCCACGATGAGTTGCGGCTCGGCCGCGAGTGCCAGCGCGATCACGACGCGCTGGCGCATGCCACCGGAGAACTGGTGCGGGAAGTGGTCGATGCGCTGCTCGGCGGCCGGGATGCCGGTGTCCTTGAGCAGGTCGATCGCGCGCCTGCGCGCCTCGGCCTGGCTCACGGGCAAGTGCGTGGTGATGGTCTCGATGAGCTGGCGGCCCACAGAATACAGGGGGTTGAGCGAGGTCAACGGGTCCTGGAAGATCGCGCCGATCTGGCGGCCCCGCACCTTGCGCATCTGGTCGTGCGGCAAGTTGTCGATGCGACGGCCGTGCAGCAGGATCTCGCCCGAGGCGACACGGCCCGGCGGCTCCAGCAAGCCGATGATGGAGGCACCCGTGAGCGACTTGCCCGCGCCGGACTCACCCACCACGCCGAGGATCTCGCCCGGGGCGATATCGAAGGAAACGTCGTCCAGCGCGCGCAGCGTGCCGCGGCGGCCGGGGAATTCGACGACCAGGTTCTTGACTTGGAGAAGGCTCATCTTGGTCTCAGCGCAGGCGGGGGTTGAGTGCGTCGCGCAGCCAGTCGCCCAGCAGGTTCACGCTGAGTGCGATCAGCACCAGCATGGCGCCCGGAAAAATGGTGATCCACCATTCACCGGAGAACAGGTAGTCGTTGCCCACGCGGATCAGCGTGCCCAGCGACGGTGAGGTGGGCGGAGCGCCCACGCCCAGGAAAGACAGCGTGGCCTCGGTGATGATGGCCGTGGCCACCTGGATGGTGGCCAGCACCAGCACCGGGCCCATGACGTTGGGCAGCACATGGCTGCGCATGATGTGCAGCGGCGCCACGCCGGTCACGCGCGCGGCCTGCACGTACTCCTTGTTGCGCTCCACCAGCGTGGAACCCCGCACCGTGCGCGCGTACTGCACCCAGCCGGTGAGTGTGATCGAGATGATCAGCACGCCAAAGGCCAGCGTCTCGTGCGCATTGGGGAACAGGGCCCGGCCCACGCCGGCGATCAGCAAGGCGATGAGGATCGGCGGGAAGGACAGCATCACGTCGCACAGGCGCATGAGGAAGCCGTCCACCCAACCGCCGAGGAAGCCGGCCAGCAGGCCGAAAGTGACGCCGATCACTACCGAGAGCAGCACCGAGGCCAGACCCACCGCGAGCGAGATGCGCGCGCCGTACATCAATGCCGAGAGGATGTCGCGGCCCTGGTCGTCCGTCCCGAGCAGGAAGTTGCTGGATCCATCGGGGTGCCAGGCTGGCGGCAGCCGGGCATTCGTGAGTTCGAGCGTCGCAAGGTCAAAAGGGTTGTGCGGAGCCACCCACGGCGCGAAGACCGCGCAGAACACGCAGATGAAAGCGATCACCGCCGCGACGATGGCGGTCGGCGAGGTGCGGAAGCTGTGGCCGACATCGCTGTCGAGCCCTCTTTTGATGAGGCTGATCACGTGGGGAACCTGGTTGGGTGCGACGCCACCACAAGGCCGGGGCCTCGTGGTGGCGAGGGCCGGCTTATTTCGCCGGTTTCACCGACATGAAACGGAACGGCATGAAGTTGTCGGCCAGCTGGACCAGCTCCACGTTGTTGGCCACGCCCCAGGCCAGGGCCTGTTGGTGCAGCGGCAGGTGGCCGATGTCGTCCGAGTGCAGCTTGAAGGCTTCCTTGATCAGGGCGTCGCGCTTGGCCTTGTCGGTCTCCGACTGGATCTGCACCGTCAGCTCGTCGACCTTGGGGTTGCAGTAGGCGCCCAGGTTGAACTGGCCACTGCCCTTGTCGTCCACGCAGCGCATCAAGGCATTCAGGGCGTTGTGCGCGTCGTAGGTGCCCGGGGTCCAGCCCAGCATGAAGAAGCTGGTATCGCGGCGCAGGATCTTGGGGAAGTAGGTGCCCTTGGTTTCGGCCTGCAGGTTGATCTTCACCCCGATGCGCGCGAGGTTGGCGGCGACCGCCTGGCAGATCGCGCCGTCGTTCACGTAGCGGTCGTTGGGGCAGTTCAAGGCCACTTCAAAGCCATTGGGGTAGCCGGCATCGGCCAGCAACTTCTTGGCTGCGTCGGGGTCGTACGGCAGGCGGTTGTTCATGGCGTTGTCGAAGCCATTGATGCCGGGACCCACCATCAGCGCCATGGGCTTGGAGGCGCCGCGCATCACGGTGCGCTGGATGCCGTTGATGTCGATGGCCTGGTAGAAGGCCTGGCGCACGCGCTTGTCCTTGAAGGGGTTCTTGCCCTTGACGCTGGAGTACAGCAGCTCGTCGCGCTTCTGGTCCATGCCCAGGAAGATGGTGCGCAGTTCGGGACCTTGCATCACCTTGCTCTTGCCGCTGGCGTTGATGCGCGCCACGTCCTGCAGCGGGACCGGCTCGATCACGTCCACCTGGCCCGAGAGCAGCGCCGCCACGCGGGTGGAGTCGTTGCCGATCGGCGTGTACTCCACGTTGACCACGTTGCCTTCGATCTTGCCCCAGTAGCTGCCATTGCGAACGAAGCTGGTCTTGACGTTCGGCTGGCGCTCGCGCAGGCGGAACGGGCCGGTGCCATTGGCGCGAAACGAGGCCGCATTCTCGACACCCTTTCGTCGGTCCACGGGTCGCGTGGCCTGGTTGTCCTCGGCCCACTTCTTGTTCATCACGAACAGCAGCGACAGCACGTCGGGCAGGATAGGGAACGGTCCCTTGGTCTCGATGTCGACCGTGAAGTCGTTGACCTTGCGGACTTCCTTCACGTCGTTGGTGTAGCTCTTCATGTCCGAGCCTTCGCCCGAAGCGCGCGCGAAGGTGAACAACACGTCATCGGCCGTGAAGGGTGCGCCGTCGTGGAATTTCACGCCCTTGCGCAGTTCGAAACGCCAGATGCTGGGCGAGGTCTGTTTCCAGCTCGTCGCCAGCCCGGGCACCAGCTTCAGGTTCTGGTCGCGCGCCACCAAGGGTTCGTAGACGTTGTTCGTCACGCTGAGCTGCAAGGACTCGTTGAGCGAATGCGGGTCCATGGACAGGGCATCGCCCTGGTTGCCGATGCGGATGGTCTGCGCCGAGGCGGCCCCCAGGGTGAGCATGGCGGTTGTGACCAGTGCGGCCGCCAGCGTTCTCCGGAAAATCATGCTTCGCTCCTTGATGCGTTTGTGGTTGTGGAAGGGGTTTTGCTCGACGCGTGAGCCTCATCGGCCAATGGCATGGCCTGCTCCACCAAGCTGGCGTGCAGGGCCGCTCCGAGCGGCAGAACCTCGTCGTTGAAGTCGTAGCGGCTGTTGTGCAGGAAACAGCTGCCAAGGCCGTTTTCGGCACCTTGCCCCAGGCGCAGGTAGGCCCCGGGCTTGACCTGCAGCATGAACGAGAAGTCCTCGGCCCCCATGCTCGGGTCCATGTTGCGGTCCACGTGATCGTGGCCGACCAGCTTCTGCGCCACATCGGCCGCGAAACGGGCTTCGTCCCGCGTGTTGATGGTGGCCGGGTAGATGCGCTCGTAGTTCACGTGCGCCGTGGCACCCAGGCCCAGCGCCACGCCGGAGCAGACCTCCTGCAGGCGTTTCTCGACCATGGCCTGCACTTCGGGGTTGAAGGTGCGCACCGTGCCCACCAGCGTGGCCTTGCCCGGCATCACGCTGAACGCGCCCATGTCGCCAGCCTGCATCGCGCACAGGCTGATGACCGCGCTGTCGATGGCGCGCACGTTGCGCGAGACGATGCTCTGCACCGCCGTGATGATGTGGGCCGACACCAGCACCGGGTCCACCGTCTGGTACGGGTGCGCGCCGTGGCCGCCCTTGCCCGTGACTTCGATGGTGATGCGATCGGCCGAGGCCATCATGGGGCCGGGGTTCACGCCCACCATGCCAGGGCGCATCTGCGGCCAGTTGTGCATGCCGAAAACGGACTGCACCGGGAAGCGGTCGAACAGGCCGTCCTCGATCATGGCCTTGGCGCCCGCAAAACCTTCTTCGCCGGGCTGGAAGATCAGCACCGCCGTGCCGTCGAACTGGCGCGTTTCGGCCAGGTAGCGCGCCGCACCCACCAGCATGGCGGTGTGGCCGTCGTGGCCGCAGCCGTGCATCATGCCGGGGCGCATGGACTTCCAGGCAAAATCGTTGTGCTCGGTCATGGGCAGCGCGTCCATGTCGGCGCGCAGGCCGACCATGCGGCCACTGGTGTGGCGGCGGCCGCGGATCACGGCCACCACCCCCGTCTTTCCGATGCCGGTGTGGATCTCGTCCACGCCGCACACCTTGAGCGACTCGACCACGCGCTGCGCGGTGTAGTGCTCTTCGAAACCGATTTCCGGATGGGCGTGCAGATCACGGCGCAAGGCCGTGAGCTCGGGATGGAAGGCCGCGATGTGGGAAAACGCGCGGCCATGGGCCTTGATGCGGGACGGGGTGGACATCAATGGCCTCCCGCCTTCTCCACGCGAAGGCGGGGGTCGACCGCGAAGTACAGCAGATCGACGATCAGGTTGATGACCACGAAGATCAGCGCGATGAGGCACAGGTAGGCGGCCATCACCGGGATGTCGGCGAAGGTCACGGCCTGGATGAACAGCAGCCCCATGCCCGGCCACTGGAACACCGTCTCCGTGATGATGGCGAAGGCGATCAAGCCCCCCAGTTGCAGACCGGTGATGGTCATCACCGGCACCAGCGTGTTCTTCAGCGCGTGTCCAAAATGCACCGCGCGGTTGGTCAGGCCTCGGGCGCGCGCGAACTTGATGTAGTCGGTGCGCAGCACCTCCAGCATTTCCGCGCGCACCAGCCGCATGATCAACGTGAGCTGGAAGATCGCCAGCGTGATGGCCGGCAGGGTGATGTGGTGCCAGCCCTTCGGAGTCAACAAGCCGGTGCTCCACCAACCCAGCTGTGTCACGTCACCCCGACCGAAGCTGGGGAACCAGCCCAATGTGACGGCGAACAGCAGGATCAGCAAGATGCCGATCAGAAACGTGGGCAGAGACACACCGAGCAGCGACACGGTCATGAACACCTGGCTCATGAACGTACCGCGCCGCAACGCCGCGTACACCCCCATCGGGATGCCCACCATCAGCGCGAGCACCGCCGCCACCATGGACAGCTCCAGCGTGGCAGGGAAACGCTCGGCGATCAGGCGCGAGACCTTGGCCCCCTGCCGCAGCGACAGGCCGAATTCACCTTGCACCGCGTTGGCGAGGAAATGCCAGAACTGCACGAAGAAGGGGCGGTCCAGACCGAGCTCGGTGCGCAGTTCGCGCACCTGGTCCGGGGTGGCATCCTGCCCGAGCAGGAACACCACGGGATCCCCCACATACTGAAACAACATGAACGCGATGAACGCCACGCTGACCATGACGATCACGGCTTGCGCCAGTCGCCGAAGAATGAATGCGAACATCGTGTGAAAAATAAAGAGAGGGTCGCCCCCTGCGGTGCGCGACCCTCGACTGACGCTGTGAAATCAGTTTACCTTGATGAGACGCCAGTCCAGGCGGTTGTCCGCCCGGTGCACCACGTCGACATTCTTCTTCATGGCCCAGGGAATGATCTGGTTGTGCAGGGGAATGTGGGCCACGTCCTCGTTCTGCAGCGCCAAGGCCTTGGTCAGCAGTTCCGTGCGCAGCTTGAGATCCGTTTCCTTTTTGGTGCGCTCCACCAGCGCGTCCATCTGCGGGTTGCTGTAGCGGCCCACGTTGTAGTTGCCATCGCCACCCGCCCCGACCGAACGCACCAGGGACTGCAGGCTGTAGAGCGCGTCAAAGGTGGGCACACCCCAACCCAGCATGTAGATGCTGGCTTCGTAGCGCTGGATCATCGGGAAATAGGTCACCAGCGGCAAGGTGCGCAGCTTGGCCTTCACACCGATGCGCGCCCACATGGACGTCACGGCCTGGCAGATCTGCTCGTCGTTGATGTAGCGGTTGTTGGGGCAAGCGAAGTCGACCTCAAAGCCATCCTTGTAGCCCGCATCGGCCAGCAGCTTCTGGGCTGCCGCCACGTCGAAAGGATGCCGCTTGTGAACCGCCTCCGTCCAACCATTGACCTGCGGAGCCACCAGGGCGCCAGTGGGCTGCCCCAGACCACGCAGGCTCACACGGGCGATCGTGTTCATGTCGATGGCCTGGTACAACGCCTTGCGGACCCGCTGGTCCTTCAAGGGGTTCTTGCCCTTGATGTTGCTGCCCGGCAGTTCATCGCGAAACTGGTCCATGCCGAAGAAGATGGTCCGGTTTTCCACGCCATCGATCACCTTGAGGTTCTGGTCGCCACGCACGCGCGCCAGATCCTGCGGGCTGGGGTCGAGCACCAGATCCACCTCACCTGAAAGCAGCGCCGCCATGCGCGTGGCCACCGCTTTGACGGGCGTGTAGACCACTTCGGTCACGTTGCCTTCCGACTTGCCCCACCAGTTCGGGTTGCGCGTGACGACCAACTTCTGGTCCGGCTGCCACTCCTTCAGCACGAAGGGGCCCGTGCCATTGGCGTTGCGATGGGCGAAGTTCTCGTCCTGCGTCTTGATGTCCTTGGGCATGGTCGAGTTGTTCTTCTCCGCCCAGGCCTTGCTCATCATGCGCAACTCGGTGAGCTGGTTCAGCAACACCGGGTTGGGGTCCTTCGTGAAGATGTCGATGGTGTTGGCGTCCACCTTCACCACCCGGTCGATGCCTTGCGCATAGATGCCGAAGTTCGATGTCTTGGTCATTGCCCGTTCGATCGAGAACACCGCGTCGTCCGCCGAGAACGTCGAGCCATCGTGGAACTTGACCCCCGTGCGCAGATTCATGCGCAACTGCGTGGGCGTCACCTGCTTCCAGGCCGTCGCCAGAACGGGCTCGGGCTTGAAGGTCTTGCTGTTGTAGTAAACCAGCGACTCATACACCGACGCGTGGATACCGTTGGCCAGGGCGTTGTTCTGGGAATGGATGTCCCACGTGGGAATGTCACTGGCGCTCGTCCATTTGAAAGTTTTGGCGTGAGCACCGCCGGCACCAACGGCCATCGCGGCGAACAGGACTGCAAGTGGGAGCTTCATTTGTTGACACCTAAATAAAGTGGACATCCCGCCACTATGCAACAAACGTTCCCGGCCAATGCACCGGAGTAACCCGAACGGACAGACGCCCTGGCGTCAATCTGAGGCGCGTTCCAGCCTCAGCGCGCCATACCACGCCGTGAGTTGGCTGTCCGTGTTGTCGGTGTCCGTCATCAGCGCCACCAGGCGCAAGGGTCCCGGTTCCTCGCCAAACGCCAGACGGAAGTCGGCGCGCACGTCGCGCACATGATCGCGCCACTGCCCCAAGTTGGCCACATCGCTGTCCACCACCAGCTTTCGGATGCGGTCCGTGCGGGGGTTCACCACAACGGTGCCCGGTTCGTGCTTTGCGCTCCAGACGTAGACCAAGGAGGCATAGGGCATCTCTTCGCCCGTCAGCAAGCGACTCATCTCCGACAGGCGATGGTTTCTGGGCGTCCAGCGCGCGCGATCACCATCGAAGGCGAGGACCACCCGCACCGCCGAGTCCGCCTGACTGGACACGGCCAGATCGGCATCCGTGGGCAAGCCATCGACCCGCCACGAAAAAGACAGACGCCCCACGGATTCCAGCGAAGGCACAAACCGCTGCCGCAGGATGCTGACGGAACTCTTCGCGCGCACCTGCAGCGCCGGGCGCCCCGCGGCCTGAACCGGCTCGAACGCCAGGTACCGCTTGCCGGGGAAGAAGAACGGCTCCCATGGCACACCCGCCACCGGTGTGAAGAAAAGCTGGTTCGCGGCTTTCAGCACTTCTGGGCTGGCTCCGCTGGGCACCTTTTGGGGCCGGGAAGGTGGCCCATCTTCCGCCAGCTCGTCTGACATCGCCGGTGATCCTGCGCACCCTCCCAACGCCAAGGTGACCGATCCCACACAGACAAGGGACGCCATCACGCGCACCAGACTCTTTTTTGGCGCTCGAAAGGACGCCTTCATGTTGCAAACATGCATAAAGAATGAATTGGATTTATAAAAATGAAGATTTATCTTCAAAAAATCAAACTTTAGAAATAAATTCATGACCCGAAGCCATGGTGGCTTCGGGTCATGAATGGGGAAGCGCATCTTGCAAGCCCAGCCATGGCGTGTCAAAACGTTTCAATGGAGAGGAATCCATGTTCAAGAAAATCCTGACCAGTCTGCTGGCCCTTCTCGCCGCCGCCAGTTTCGCGGCAGTGGACATCAACACCGCCACCGTGGCCGACCTTGACAGCATCAAAGGCATCGGACCAAGCACCTCGGCCAAGATCCTGGAAGCGCGCAAGGCCTCCCCCTTCAAGAACTGGGGCGATCTGATTCAGAGGGTACCCGGCATTGGTGACAAACGCGCCGCCAAGCTGTCGTCGGAGGGACTGACCGTCAATGGGGACAGTTTCAAACCCGCAGCGGCTGCGTCAGCAGACAAGAAGTCTGCGGCCCCGACAAAGTAGTCTCGCGGCATGCCCATAAAAAAAGCCACCCGGCATGCCGGGTGGCTTTTGGCTGATCGGTGTTCCGAAGAACGGAGATCAGAACTTGTGCTGCAGGCCAACACCGAACACGGTGCCCTTGACGGCGGTCGTGCCAGCGACTTCTTCCTTGGCCTTGGTGAAGGCGGCGTAGGTCGAGGTGCGCTTGGACAGCGCGTACAGGGCGCCCACGGAGTAGCCGGTGCGCTTGGTGTCCGTGCCATCCTTGTCCTTGGACGAGGCGTAGCCGGTCGACAGGCTCAGAGCGGACGACAGGGGGAAGTCGGCGCCGATTTGCCAGTCGTTGGTCTTCGTGGCGAACACATTGCGGGTCTGGCCAACGCCGCCCTTCAGCACGGCCACGCCCAGGTCGTAGGCGGCGGTGAAGTAGGTGAACTTGGCGTCTTGGCCAACGCCAGCAGCGTCGTTTTGCAGCTGGTAGGCGAAAGCAGCCGTCAGAGGACCAGCAGCGTACTGCAGGTTGAAGTCGGTCTGGTCGCGCTTGACAGCAGCGTTCTCGTCCAGGCCGTGCGACACAGCAGCGCTGAAGCCGCCGAAGTTGGGCGAGGTGTAACGCAGGGCGTTGCGCGGCTTGTCGTTATAGGCAGCAACGCTCATGACAGCGTATGCGGGCGAGAAGGACACTGCGTCGAAGATGGAGTTGCCGATGTAGAACACATCGTCAAAAGCCGACCACACGTTACCGAACTGGACGGTACCGAAGCCGCCTTCCAGACCCACCCACGATTGGCGGTTGAAAGCGGTGCCAGCAACGGCCGTGCCGTTGGAAGCATCAAAGCCTTGCTCCAGCTTGAAGATGGCCTTCAAGCCGCCGCCCAGGTCTTCCGAACCCTGCACGCCCCAGCGGCTGGTGGCCAGACCAGCGGAGTCCAGACGCGTGGAAGACACGGAGCCCACGCCAGGCACTTCCGTCTTGACGCGGCCAGCCCAAACGTCCACCAGACCGTACATGGTCACGCTGGATTGGGCTTGGGCCACACCAGCCACGGAGCCGAGAACTGCCAGGGCGATCAATGATTTTTTCATGGTTACTTCCTTAAAAATATTGCGGTGAGAACCACCACAAAGTTAGAAAACTGACTGGTGCATGTTAGGAGGAAAGCTCCTCGCCCCTAGGGTAAGCCCTGAAAAACGGTTCAAATTCCGTCCGTTTTGTTGCCTCAGTGCAACAACACGCGGACGGCGGCCCTCTGTGGCCGTCAACCAACCAAACAAAAAAAAGCCACCTGTCCGAAGACAGGTGGCTTTCAAACATCTGAACAAGCTGGCTTGGAGCCAGCGAGTCGATCAGAAGTTGTGTTGCAGACCGAAGCCGAAGCCGGTGCTGGACTTGGCGCCGTTGCCGCCAGCGGCCGTCACCGTAGCCGGGACCCAAGCGGCGTTGCGGCGTGCAACGTTCACGTAGGCCTGGGTGCGCTTGCTCAGGAAGTACTTGTAGCCAGCGATGATGGTGCGGCCATCGTCACCCACTTGCTCGTTGCTGTTGAACGAGGCGTAGATCAGGCCAGGACCGACAGGAGCGGTCAGACCCAGCGCCCAGGAGTTGTCGGCATCGGAAGACACACCACCTTGGTCACGGATGGTGAACAGCACCTTGACGACGCTGAAGTCATAGGACACAGCGAACTGATTCACAGCCGTGAGACCGTTGGCAGCGGCGGTACTAGCAACAGCACCCCTGTAGTTAACAAACGTCGCGCTCAGAGGACCGCCGTCATAGCGGACACCCACGCCCCTGCCGGCCTTGTTGCCAGCAAGAGTGGATTCGGAAGGAGCGTATTCCAGCTGCACCTGGACGCCACCGAAACGGGGCGAGTGGTACTGCACAGCATTGGGCACGTACACCGAGCTCGAAGCATTGGACGTCTTGCCAGTTGCGCCGATACCGCCGGCAGCATTGCCACCGAGAACCGAGTTGGCGTCATGCACGGAAACACCCTTGGTGCCGTTGGCCAGCAGGACGTTGGCGTACAGCGTGTTGACCGGACGGCCAGCGCGCAGGGTACCGAAGCCGCCGGTCAGGCCAACGAACATGCCGTTGTTGCCCAGGCCATCAACGGAAGACACGGTGCCGGTGTCGCTGTTGAACGAGGTCGACACTTGGAACACAGCCTTCAGGCCGCCGCCGAGGTCTTCGGTGCCGGCCAGGGTCCAGTTGCTGGTGCCGTTGCGGTTGGCGGTCATGCGCAGGGCGTCGCCAGAGAAACGCTTCTCGAGGCCAACGTCAACGGTGCCCGACAGGGTCACGGTCGACTGTGCGAAAGCGGCGCCGGTGGCTGCCACGGCGGCCAGAGCGATCAGGGTCTTTTTCATTGAAGGGTTCTCCAAGGGTTAATAAGGGCCGGGGGTCTTTGCCACCGAGCCAACCTCCATCCAGGAAGCTACGCTAATTGCATCAGAAAGTTTCCGATGGCGCCATGGTGGTGAAGGCTTTTCTCGCCTCATGGCGGTGCATCCGTTGCACCTGTGCCACGTTGTTAGTAGATACCCGCATATGGTGAGGCCCACAAATCATGATCCGTGGCTCGTGGCGTTCAGCCCAGGAAACCGGCGCAGGCAGCCGGTCGCCAAAATCATCGATGAGCAATCCATGGCAGCATGTGCCCTGGCGACTCCTTCTGTCCACACCATGCCCAACACCACCGATGCCTTGCTGAACGCCGCCGACTCGGCCCTGAGGACCCTGTTCGTTTCGCCGAGGGGCACGCGCGAGTGCCCGACCTTGCCCGAACGGGCATCGGACGCGGAACTCGGCCCGGAAGAGCGCCAGCTCTCTGGCGCCCTGATGCGTGTGAACCATGTCGGCGAGGTCTGTGCCCAAGCGCTGTACACAGCGCAGGCCTTGGCGGCGCGCTGGCCCCGGGCTACCAGCGCCATGCCCAATGAGGCACTCGCCCTGCAATTGGAAGCCGCGGGGCGTGAAGAGACGGACCACCTCGCGTGGACCCAGGCACGCCTGGACGAGCTGGGCGCCCGACCCTCTCTGCTCAACCCGCTCTGGTATGCAGGGGCCTTTGGCCTGGGCTTGATCGCCGGACGCGTGGGGCCGGGTGTGAGTCTGGGTTTCGTGGTCGAAACCGAGCGCCAGGTGGAAGCCCATCTGGCGAGCCACATGGACCGCCTGCCCGCGAAGGACCAAGCCTCCAGAGCCATCGTCGCGCAAATGAAGGACGACGAAGCCCGACACGCCCGTGAGGCTCAGCAGGCTGGCGCGGTGGAGCTCCCCGCCCCGGTCAAAGGACTGATGCGCATGGCGGCCAAGGTCATGACCACCGTGGCACACCGCATCTGAGCAGTGCACAAGCGCCGACGCTCAAGCCTCCAGCAGATCAAAGCTGGTCGTGATCTCAGCGGTCTTGCCCAGCATGATGCTGGCCGAGCAGTATTTGTCGTGGCTCATGGCAATGGCGCGCTCCACCGCCACGGCCGGAATGCCTTTCCCGGTCACCGTGAAATGCATGTGGATCTTGGTGAACACCTTGGGATCGACAGGCGCGCGCTCGGTCACCAGCTTCACGCTGCAACCGCGCACGTCGTGGCGCCCTCTTTTGAGGATCAGGACCACGTCGTAGGCGGTGCATCCGCCCGTGCCGGCCAGCACCGTTTCCATCGGGCGGGCCGCCAGGTTGGCGCCCCCGTTATCCGGTTTCGCTTCATCCGGGGCGCCATCCATGGCGATCACGTGGCCACTGCCGGTCTCGGCCACAAAGCCCATGTTGGAGCGGGTACCGGCAGCGCCGGTCCAGGTGACGGTGCATTCCATGAGGTGTCCTGTCGTTAAATAACCAAAGGTATTGGGGTGAGCGCTCTAAAAATCATAGAAATCTGATTGGCGATGTTGCAATGCAGCATGCGAGCGCTATACTGGCGTCATTGTATTTACGGTTGTCTCCTCTACCCTCCACGGGTGGATTCAAGCCCGGTCTGGTTCTGCCAGCCCGGGCTTTTTTTCGCCCCCGATATGATGTGCGGCGAGGAACACCATGCCGCCAGCCCGCCCCAAACAACACAACAACACCCCAAAAGCCTCGTCGACCACCACCATGGGGCCGGCGGACTACCTGAAAAAAATCCTGAATGCCCGGGTGTATGACGTCGCGGTGGAATCCGCGCTGGAGCCGGCAACCAACCTGAGCCGGCGGCTGCACAACACCGTGCTGCTCAAGCGGGAAGACCAGCAGCCCGTGTTCAGCTTCAAGTTGCGGGGCGCCTACAACAAGATGGCGCACCTCTCGCCAGAGCAGTTGAAGAAAGGCGTCATCTGTGCCTCGGCAGGCAACCATGCCCAGGGGGTGGCGCTGGGCGCGCGCAAACTCGGCACGCGCGCGGTGATCGTGATGCCGACCACCACGCCCCAGGTCAAGATCGACGCGGTCCGTGGTTTTGGTGGTGAAGTGGTCCTGCATGGCGATAGCTATTCCGACGCCTATACCCACTCCCTTACCCTGCAGAAGAAGCAGGGACTCACTTTCGTGCATCCTTTCGATGACCCGGACGTGATCGCGGGTCAGGGCACGATCGCCATGGAGATCCTGCGCCAGCTCCAGAGCCTGGGCTCGGACCACCTGGATGCCGTGTTCGTGGCGATCGGCGGCGGCGGTCTCATTTCGGGCGTGGCCAACTACATCAAGGCCGTGCGCCCCGAAATCAAGGTGATCGGTGTGCAGACGACCGACTCGGACGCGATGTTGCGCTCGGTCGAGGGAGGTGAACGCGTCACCCTGGCCGACGTGGGCCTGTTCGCCGACGGCACGGCCGTCAAGCTGGTCGGCGAAGAAACCTTCCGCATCGCACGCGATCTGGTTGACGGGTACATCACCGTCGACACGGACGCGGTGTGCGCCGCGATCAAGGACGTGTTCGTGGACACGCGCAGCATCGTCGAGCCCTCGGGGGCGCTCGCGGTGGCGGCCATCAAGCAATACGTGGCCCAGCACAAGACCCGCGGCGAAACCTATGCCGCCATCCTGTGCGGCGCCAACATGAACTTCGACCGCCTGCGCTTCGTGGCCGAGCGCGCCGAAGTGGGCGAGGAGCGTGAGGCGCTGTTTGCCGTCACCATCCCCGAGGAGCGTGGCAGCTTCCGCCGCTTCTGCGAAGCGATCGAAAAGCTGCCAGGCGGACCGCGCAACGTGACCGAGTTCAACTACCGCATCCACGACGGCAGCGCGGCCCATGTGTTCGTGGGCCTGACCACCCATGGCAAGGGCGAGTCCGGCAAGATCGCGGCCAACCTGATCAGGCACGGCTTCGAGACTCTGGACCTCACGCACGACGAACTGGCCAAGGAGCACATCCGGCACATGGTGGGTGGGCATTCGCCCCTGGCGCACGACGAGCGCCTGCTGCGCTTCGTGTTCCCGGAACGGCCAGGCGCGCTGCTCAAATTCCTGAGTCTGATGCGCCCGGGCTGGAACATCAGCCTGTTCCACTACCGCAACCAGGGCGCCGACTACGGCCGCATCCTGGTCGGGCTTCAGGTGCCTGCAAAGGACCACAAGGCGTTCGACAAGTTTCTCGACACGTTGGGTTATCCGTACGTGGAGGAAACCAGCAATCCGGTGTACCGTCTGTTCCTCAAAAGCTGACCACCCGCCATGGCCCTCGACCCCGTCTTCGAACCGATCACCCGACGGGCACCCGAGTTGCCCGCGAACCTGAAGCTGCCCCACATCGCCGCCACGACGGACACGCTGCTGGATCACTCGGTGATGCTGCGCCTGGCGCCCGAAGGCATGCCGGAGCACTCGCTCGGCCGCATGGAAGCCCTGGTGCTGCAGCTGGCGCGCATCCAGCACGGCAGCCCCCTGCCCTTTGACCTGCTGGTTTTCGACTCCCCTCAACTGGTCGTGTTCGCGGCCGACCACGGCATTGCCGACGAGGGCATGTCGGAATTGCCGCAGTCCATGACCTGCGAGCACGTGCTGCAACTGCTGCTCGGCGCCGCACCGGTCAACGCACTGGCCCAGATGCACGGATTCGACCTCACGGTGGTCGACGCCGGCGTGGCCTCCCACATCACCCTGCCCGACGATGCCCGGCGCAAGGCACCGCTGCTGCTGCGCAAGATCGGCTATGGCACCCGCAACCTGATGATCGGCCCGGCCATGTCACAGGCGCAGGCTGTGTCGGCTTTGCACGCGGGCATGGACGTGGTGCGCCACCTCCCCGGCAACGTGATTGCCCTGGGCGACGTGGGCGTGGCCAACAACGTCGCCGCCTCCCTGCTGCTCTCCCGGCTGTGTGGCGTGCCGCTGTCCGACGCCTGCGGACGCGACGATTTCCACGGCGCGGGCCCCCACGACGACCCGCACCCCCAGCGCATCGAAAAACTCTCGGCCGCCGCCAGCCGGCACCGCAAGGCGCTGGGGCCGCTGGACGCGCTGGCCGCGCTCGGTGGATTCGAGATCGCCATGATGGCCGGCGCCATGTTGCAGGCGGCCGCCGAGCGGCGGGTGGTGCTGGTGGATGGGTACGTGGCGAGCGCGGCCGCCCTGGTGGCGCGGGGCCTTGTGCCAGCCGTGGCCGACTACCTGGTGTTCGGCCACCGCTCGGCCGAAAGCGGGCACCGCCTGATGCTGATCCATCTGCAGGCCCAGCCTCTGCTGGACATGGGCATGCGCATGGGCCAGGGCACCGGCGCTCTGCTGGCGTGGCCCCTGCTGCTCGCCGCCCAGGGCCTGCTCGAACGCTGAGCCCGGATTCAGGGCGTGGTGGCGGTCTCGGGCAGGGTCAGCTCCACCGAGGCCGGGGCTTCCAGCGAAGGCCCCAGGTGCACCGCGCGGCGCGAGACGGATTGCAGCACCAGCCCACCCTCCAGCGAGGCCCCTAGGCGGTAAGGCCGGGGTGGTTGGCCATCAACCGCGATCAGCGCGGCACCATCCCGGGTACCGACCGCGACCACCCCCAGCAAGTTGTACCGGGGCGGCGCTGCGCTGGCCACCGCACCCGTGGACGCGACAGCGGGCAAGGCACCCAGCGAGCGGGCCACGGAAGCCGTATCGGCCGCCACCTGCGCCGGTGCCATGGCCGACACCGGCGTCACCGGCGACCGGCCCCAGGCCAGCAACACCCAGTAACCCGCGCTCAGGCCGGCCGCCAGCCACAGGAGACCTGCGGCGATGGTCGGCCCTCGCCGTCCTGCGGTCTGCAGGGCGGCTGGGCTTTCCATGAGGAAGCCGGAATGGCCGAACGCGGGTGCCTTGTTCATATGGGCGCATTATGATCGACGACCACCGGTTTCCGGCCTGGCCATCGGGCCGTTCCACAGGCCCTTGTTCGCGGGAGATTGATTTGCCACACCTGACCACCCCCACCCTGCGCACGCCGGCCTTCGCGGCCCGCCTGGCCCGCACCCTGCAACGCGGCTTCACGCTCATCGAGCTCATGGTGGTGCTGGTCATCATCGGTGTGCTCGCGGCGCTGATCGTACCCAACGTGCTGGACCGTGCCGACGATGCGCGCGTGACCGCCGCCAAGACCGACGTCAACAACCTGATGCAGGCGCTCAAGCTGTACCGGCTGGACAACCAGCGCTACCCGACGAACGAACAAGGCCTGAACGCCCTGGTGGCCAAACCGACCGCCGGCCCCGTGCCACCGAACTGGCGCCCCTATCTCGACAAGCTGCCCGGCGACCCCTGGGGCCGCCCCTACCAGTACATCAACCCGGGCCTGAGGGGCGAGGTGGACGTGCTGTCGCTCGGCGCCGACGGCCAGGCGGGCGGCGAGGGCAAGGACGCCGACATCGGCAGCTGGCAGTGAAAAACAAGCCCCCACGCTCCGCTGCCGCGCGGGTCGCTGCCCCCCAAGGGGACTGGCCGTGCTTGGGGCCGCCCTGCGCGGCGGCCACCATCGGCCTTCCGGCAACGCGGTTTCCCTGATCATGGCCAGCAAGGCACACGGCTTCACCCTGCTCGAACTCATGGTGGTGCTGGTGATCGTGGCCTTCGCCACCGCCGGTGTGAGCGTGGCCTTGCGCGACGACGGCGCCACCCGCCTGGAGCGCGAGGGTCTTCGGCTCACGGCCATGCTGGAGTCCGCGCGTGCCCAGTCGCGCACCAGTGGGCTGCCGGTGGTCTGGCGCAGCCTGCCGCAAGGCTTCGAATTCCTCGGCCTGCCCACCCAGGCCGGCACCGGCTCGCTCACCGGGCCGCGCCCTTGGCTCAACCAGGACACCCAGGCCCAAGTGCTGCAACCGCCGGGCGCGCAAACCCTGGTGCTCGGGCCCGAACCGCTGATCGCCGCACAGCGGGTGATGCTGGTCCAGGGGGACCGGCGCATCACCCTGGGCACCGACGGCCTTTCGCCCTTCACCGTGCTGGCCGCCACACCATGACGCGCCCGCGCGGCTTCACGCTGATCGAGGTGCTCGTCGCCCTCGCGGTGGTCGCCATCACCCTGGCCGCCGGGCTGCAGGCCACCGGCGCTCTCACGCGGGCATCCGGCCGGCAGAGCGACCAATGGCTGGCCCAGCTCTGCGCCGAAAACGAACTCACCCGCCTGCGCCTGCAACGCCAGTTGCCCGGCACCGGCGACACCGACAGCGTGTGCACGCAGGCGGGGCGCGAGATGCGCGTGCGCTTGTCGGTGCTGCCCACGCCTAACCCGAACTTCCGGCGCGTGGACACGGTCGTCGAAGCCGCCGTGGATGGGGTGAACGTGCGCCTGCTCAGTCTCTCCACCGTGATGGGCCGGTATTGAGCACGATGAAACACGCGCGCGGTTTCACCCTCGTCGAACTGCTGGTGGCCATCGTCGTGATGTCCATGCTCGCGCTGCTGAGCTGGCGCTCGCTGGACGGCATGACGCGCACCCAGAACATCACCCAGCAACGCGCCGACGATTTGCTGCGCATGCAGGCGGCCATGGGCCAGTGGGCCGCCGACCTGGACGCCCTGATCGACACCGGCGAAGTCAACGCGCTCGACTTCAACGGCCAGGTGTTGCGCATGACGCGGCGCGACAGCGGCGAAACCGGCCTGGACAGCCGTGGCATCCGCGTCGTGGCCTGGGCGCGCCTGACCGGCGTGGCGCTGGCCGGCCTGCCGCAGATTTCATCGAGCATCAACGCCAGCGGCCAATGGGTGCGCTGGCAGTCCGGTCCGCTGTTGCGGCGCGACGAACTGGCGCGCGCTTGGCAACGGGCTGGCGAATGGGGCCGTGGCGCCCTGCCCTCCCAGGCGGGCAACGCCAGCTCCGACAGCGCCATCGCCCTGCTCGGCATCGACAACTGGCAGCTCTTCTACCACCGGGGTGAAACCTGGGGCAACCCGCAGTCGTCCACGGGCAATGAAGAGCCCGTGGGCGGCCCCGAGGGCGCGCGCACCGGCAGCCTGCCCAATGGCGTGCGCCTGGAGCTCGTGCTCGGCACCGGCGAAGGCCTCAGCGGCAGCCTGGTGCGCGACTGGGTCCGCCCCACCCTGGAAGCGGGGCGCTGATGAAGACCCTGCGACGACACCAGAACGGCGCAGCGCTGCTGCTCGCCATGCTCGTCGTCACGCTGGTGGCGACCCTGGCCTCGGCCGCGCTCTGGCAGCAGTGGCGCTCGGCCGAGGTCGAACAGGCCGAGCGGCGCCGCGTGCAGGCCGGCTGGGTGTTGACCGGTGCGCTCGACTGGGCGCGCCTGATCCTGCGCGAGGACGCGCGCGACAACCAGAGCAGCGGCAACGCCGACCACCTGGGCGAACCCTGGGCCATGCCGCTGGAGGAGGCGCGCCTCTCCAGCTTTCTCGCCGCCGACAAGAACAACAACACCGACGGCATGCTGGAGGCCTTTCTCTCGGGCGAAGTGATCGACATGCAGTCGCGCATGAACTTCCTGAACGTGGTGCGGACCGTGGGCGCGGGCGCCCAGGCCAAGGTGGAACTCTCCGAAGCCGACATGCGCAGCTTCGCCAAGCTCTACGAACAACTCGGGCTGCCGGTCTCGGAACTCAACGCCGCCGCCAACGAGCTGCGCACCTCCATGAGCCTGGCCCTGAGCGACCCCCTGCCCTCGCGCACCGCCCTGCTGCCCCGGAAATACGCGCAACTGGCCTGGCTCGGCATCAGCCGCAACAGCCTGGCCGTGCTCGAACCCCACGTCACCGTGCTGCCCACCCGCTCCACGCTCAACCTCAACACCGCCAGCGCCCAGGCCATCTGTGCCAGCGTGCCGGGCCTGGACATGGCCCAGGCGCGGCAAATCACCAGCGCCCGCGAGCGCGAACCGTTCAAGAGCCTGGCGGACGCCAGCGCCGTGGTGCCCGCCATGACGGGCCAACTGTCTGATCTGTACCACGGTGTGCGCAGCAGCCACTTCGAGGTGCGCGGGCGCCTGCGGCTCGACGACACCATCATCGAAGAGCGCTCTCTCGTCGTGCGCAACAACCTCGATGTGCGCGTGAACTGGCGCGAACGCTTCGCCCGGCGCTGAGACGGCGTGTTTTCCCGGTGCACATCAGGCCCCTGAGAGTCACCCAGGGTCTCTAGAATGAGGGGCTCGCCGCCCTGTAACACCTTCGCATGACCGCATCACCGTGCTGATCGTCACTCCCTCGGACTTCTCCGCTGCGCCCCCTGCGGGACCCACGGCCCTTTTCGACTGGGCCACGTCCAGCAATGGCCAGCAGATCACCGACCACGGTCAGTGCGCGGCCGCGTTGCTGCCGCGGGACGACGACGTGGTGCTCGTGCTGCCGCCGCGCGCCGTCTCCTGGCACCGGGTCGCCCTACCCAAGGTCGCCACCGCGCGCCTGCGGGCCGCGCTCGAAGGCCTGCTGGAAGACCGCCTGCTGGCCGACACGGCCGACCTGCACTTCGCGCTGGAGCCCGGTGGCCGTTCGGGCCAGACGGTGTGGGTTGCCGCCTGCCACAAGGTCTGGCTGCGCGGCTGGCTGCAGATCCTCGAGGGCGCGGCCCGCCCGGCCGGGCGCATCGCGCCGGCCCTGTGGCCGCTGGTGCCCTCCGAAACCCCCGGCGCCACGCCGGGCTCCTCGCGCAGTTTCGCGCTGGACGTGCCCTCCAACGTCCACTGGGCCTACAACGAGAACGGCGATATCTGGCTGGGCAGCGCCGGCCTGCTCGGCGTGAGCTGCACACCGTTGCGAGAAACTCCCCTGGGCCATGGCACCGCGGGCGACATGGTGGTCACCGCGCTCATGCCGCCCGCCAGCGACGCGCCAGGCGAGCCCGGTGAATACGACGTCTGGCTGGCCGACCCCACCGTGGCCGGACAGGCCGAGCAGGTGCTGCAACAGCGTTTTGAGCTCGTCGCCCTGCCCGCGTGGTTGCTGCGCTGCGCCCAGTCCGACTGGAACCTCGCCCAGTTCGACCTCAGCCTGTCGGCGGGCGCGCGGCGCGGCCAACGGCTCAAGCGCAGCTTCCGGCAATGGCGCAACGCCCCGGCCTGGCGGCCCGCGCGCTGGGGCCTGGCGGCGCTGGTGGGCGTGCAGCTGGTGGGTCTGAATGCCGCCGCCTGGCACGAGCGCAGCGGCCTTGAAGCCAAACAGAAAGCCGTGGTGCAAACCCTGCAGAAAAGCTTCCCACAGGTGACGTTGGTGCTCGATGCACCAGTGCAGATGCAGCGCGAGGTCGCCCGCCTGCAACAGGCCACCGGCGCCCTGTCCGAAGGCGACCTGGAAACCCTGCTCGCGGCGATCGACCAGGCCTCGGCCGGCGAAGCCCTGCTGCCCTCCACCATCGCCTACAGCACGGGCGAAGGGCGCTTCTCGGGCTGGCGCGCCACCCAGGACCAATTGCGCGCCCTGCAACAGTCGCTGCAGAACAGTGGCTGGCGGGTGCGTTTCGATGGCAATGAGCTGGCCCTGCGCCCGCCGGAACCCTGACCATGGCCACCGCCTCTTCTTCCCCCTCCCCCATCGCCAGGCTCACCCTGGCCCTCTCGGTGGCGCTGGCCCGCCTCTCGTCCCGCGAGCGCAACGCCGTGACCATCGCCGCCTGGGTGATCGGCCTGGGCCTGGTGTGGTGGGTGGCCATCGCGCCCGCCCTGGACACGCTGCGCCAGGCCCCCGCGCGCCACGCCCGGCTGGATGCCCAGCTCGGCCAGATGCAGCGCATGGCCGCCACCGCCGAAACCCTGCGCAGCCAGAACACCGCCCAACCGCCCGGGCGCGACGAGGTGTTGCGCGCCGTCGAGACCGCCACCAACGGCCTGTCCGGCACCGGCCAGCTTTCGGTGCTGGGTGAGCGCGCCACGCTGACCCTGCGCAACACCCCGCCCGAGGCCCTGGCCCAGTGGCTGGCCCAGGTGCGCATCAACGCCCGTCTGCTGCCGGTGGACAGCCAGATCCACCGCGAACCCGGCAGCCCCGGTTGGAGCGGCACCGTGGTCCTGACCGGCCCCGGCCTGGGTGGCACGCCATGAACGGCAACTGGCCCATCCGCCTGGCCTGGATCGGTGGCCTGCTCGGCCTGCTGTTCGCCGTCATCGTGTTCGCGCCCGCGCGCTGGCTCGCCAGCGGCGTGACGTCGGCCACCCAGGGCCAGCTGCAACTGGTCAATGCCCGCGGCACGGTCTGGAACGGCCAGGCCGATCTGGTGCTGACCGGCGGCGAAGGCAGCCGCACCCAGACCGCGCTGCCCCAGGGCCTGCAATGGCAGCTCGCGCCGCGCCTGGCCTCGGGATCGCCCGCGATGGCGCTGCGCCTGATGACCCCCTGCTGCACCCCCGAGCCCCTGGCGATGACCTTCATTCCCCGCCTGGGCGGCGGCGAACTGCGCGTGGCCAGCTCCACCAGCCTGTGGCCGGCCGAACTGCTCAGCGGCCTGGGCACGCCCTGGAACACCTTGCGCGTGGAAGGCCAACTGGCCCTGCAGACCGCCGGTCTCACTCTGCGCTGGGACGAAGGCCGCGCCAGCATGCAGGGTGAGGCCGCCATCGACGCGCTCGACCTGGCCTCGCGCCTGTCCACCCTGCGCCCGCTGGGCAGCTACCGCATGACCCTGCGCGCCGACGCCGACGGCAACACCACCACGCTGAACCTGGAAACCCTCAGCGGCGCGCTCAAGCTGCAGGGCGCGGGCCGCTGGGTCGGTGGCCGGCTGCGCTTCGAAGGCGTGGCCGAGGCCGCGCCCGAAGCCGAAGCCGCACTGGGCAACCTGCTCAACATCATGGGCCGCCGCCAAGGCCCACGCTCGCTGCTCAACATTGGCTGACAACTGAGCGCGCCCCTTCTCCACACTTCAAGATACGATCCGACCATGAAACCGAACCCACTCCGTGTCGCCCCGGGCCGTGCAGCCCACGGCGGTGCGCTCACGGCGCTGGCACTGGTCCTGTGCCTGCTGTCGGGCAACGGCATCTCGCAGACGGCGCGCGCGCCGGCCGCGGCGAACGAGCCCGTCACCCTCAACTTCGTCGCCGCCGAAATCGAAGCGGTGGCGCGCACCATGGCCACCATCACGGGCCGCAACGTGGTGGTCGATCCGCGCGTGAAGGGCACCGTCAACCTCGTCACCGAGCGGCCCGTCACCCCCACCGCGGCGCTCAACCAGTTCGCCGCCGTGCTGCGGCTGCAGGGCTTCTCGCTGGTGGACACCGGCGGCCTCTACAAGATCGTGCCCGAGGCCGACGCCAAGCTGCAGGGCAACGTGGTGAGCGCCGGTTCGGTGTCGGCCCTGCCCGCCTCCAACACCGTGGTCACGCAGATCTTCCGGCTCAACCACGAATCGGCCAACAACCTCGTGCCGGTGCTGCGCCCGCTGATCGGCCCGAACAACACCATCAACGTCAACCCCGGCAACAACTCGCTGGTCATCACCGACTACGCGGACAACCTGCAGCGCATCGGCCGCATCATCGCCTCGCTCGACGTCGCGGGCGCGACCGACGTGGAGATCATCCCGCTGCAGCACGCCGTGGCGGCCGACATGGCCGCGCTCGTCACCCGGCTGATCGACCCCGCCACCGCCGGCGGAGGTGCGCAGGCCGACCAGTCGTACAAGACCACTTTGGTGGCCGAACCGCGCAGCAACAGCCTGGTGCTGCGCGCGGCCAACCCCGCCCGCCTGGCCCTGGTGCGCTCGCTGGTGGCCCGGCTGGACCAGCCCTCTTCCGACAAGCTCAGCGGCAACATCCACGTCGTCTACCTGAAGAACGCCGACGCCACCTCGCTGGCCACCACCCTGCGCGCCGCGCTGGCGGGTGAGTCCTCCGGTGGGCTGAGCGGCGGTTCCCTGGGCGGTGGTGCGACGTCCCCGCTCAACCGCGCGGCCCTCACGCCCACCGGCAGCGCAGGCGCGAACAACAACAACAACGCGGCCACCGCCGCCGTCACGCCCAGCGGCTCGCCGTCGACCGGCGGCCAGATCCAGGCCGACCCGGCCACCAACTCGCTCATCATCACCGCGCCCGAGCCGCAGTACCGCCAATTGCGCGCCGTGATCGACCAGCTCGACTCGCGCCGCGCCCAGGTCTACGTGGAAAGCCTGATCGCCGAAGTGAACGCCGAGAAGGCGGCCGAGTTCGGCATCCAGTGGCAAGGCGCCCTCGGCAGCTCGGGCGACCGCGTGATCGGCCTGCTGGGCACCAACTTCGGCACCGGTGGCCGCAACATCCTGGAACTGGCCCAGGGCAACGCCACGCCATCCCCCGGCATGAACCTGGGCCTGGCGCGCCGCACCAACGGCGTGTACGTGCTGGGCTTCCTCGCGCGCTTCCTGCAGGAAAACGGCGAAGGCAACGTGCTCTCCACCCCCAACCTGCTCACGCTGGACAACGAAGAAGCCAAGATCGTGATCGGCCAGAACGTGCCCTTCGTCACCGGCCAGTTCACCAACACCGGCAGCAACGAAGGCTCGGTCAACCCGTTCCAGACCATCGAGCGCAAGGACGTGGGCCTGACGCTGCGCGTGAAGCCGCAGATCAGCGAGAACGGCACCATCAAGATGACCATCTACCAGGAGGTCAGCAACGTCGTGCCCTCTTCGGTCAACTCCACCACCGGCCTGATCACCAACAAGCGCACCATCGAATCGACCGTGCTGGTCGAGGACGGCGCGGTCGTGGTGCTGGGCGGCCTGCTGCAGGACGAGTACGCCGGCAACCAGGAGAAGGTGCCCGGCCTGGGCGACGTGCCCATCTTCGGCAACCTGTTCCGCAGCGAAACCCGCTCGCGCAAGAAGACCAACCTGATGGTGTTCCTGCGCCCCGTGGTGATGCGCGACGGGCGCGAAACCAGCAGCCTGGCACTCGACCGCTACGAACTCATGCGCTCGGTGCAGAAGGACGCCCAACCCCGGCAGAGCAGCGTGCTGGGCGTGAACGAGGCGCCGGTCATGCCACCGCAACTGCCGCCACGCGCGCCCTCGCCAGACGGCACGGCGCCGGTGCGCTCGCTGGCCGACCCGCAAACGACGCCCCCGGTGAACCCGGCGCCGCAGAACACGGCGCCCCGGCAGTGAGGCGGCGGCCGTGAAGTACCCGCTGCCCTACGCCTTCGCCCGCGAGCACCACTGGCTCATCGAGGACGACGGCGCCACGCTGACCCTGCTGGGCAGCAGCACGCCCGCCACCGATTCCGGCGCGCAGACGCGGCGCCTCTCGGCGCTGACGGAAATCCTGCGCGTGCACCCGGTCAACGACATCCGCTGGGAAAGCGGCGAGACGCTCAAGCAGCGCATCAGCGCGGCCTACGCCCAGGGCGAGTCCAGCGCCGCCGCCGTGGTCAGCGAGGTGCAGAGCGACGCCGACCTCAGCCGCATGATGCAGGAGCTGCCGGCGATCGAGGACTTGCTGGAGACCGCCGACGACGCGCCCATCATCCGCATGCTCAACGCCTTGCTCACGCAGGCCGCGCGCGACGGCGCGAGCGACATCCACATCGAACCCTACGAACGGCATTCCAGCGTGCGCTTTCGCGTCGACGGCTCGCTGCGCGAAGTGGTGCAGCCCAACCGCGCGCTGCACGCGGCGCTGATCTCGCGCCTGAAGATCATGGCCGAGCTCGACATTTCCGAGAAGCGCCTGCCGCAGGACGGCCGCATCTCGCTGCGCATTGGCACCCGCGCGGTGGACGTGCGCGTCTCCACCCTGCCCAGCGCCCACGGCGAACGTGCCGTGCTGCGCCTGCTGGACAAGAGCGAGAGCAAGCTCAGCCTGGAAGCCGTGGGCATGCAGGGCGATGTGCTCAATGCCTTCCGCAAACTCATCGGCCAGCCGCACGGCATCATCCTCGTCACCGGCCCGACCGGCTCGGGCAAGACCACCACGCTGTACGCCGCGCTGCAGCGCCTGGACGCCAACGCCCAGAACATCATGACGGTGGAAGACCCGATCGAATACGAACTGCCCGGCGTGGGACAGACGCAGGTCAATGCCCGCATCGAACTGACCTTCGCCAAGGCCTTGCGCGCCATCCTGCGGCAGGACCCGGACGTGATCATGATCGGTGAGATCCGCGACTTCGAGACCGCGCAGATCGCCATCCAGGCCTCGCTCACCGGCCACCTCGTGCTGGCCACGCTGCACACCAACGACGCGCCCAGTGCCGTCACCCGCCTGACCGACATGGGCGTGGAGCCCTTCCTGCTGAGCTCCTCGCTGCTGGGCGTGCTCGCGCAGCGCCTGGTGCGCAAGCTCTGCCCGCACTGCCGCCGCGCCGACGACAAGGGCCATTGGCACCCGGTGGG
>Ga0247823_10000794_pt1 | contig 26603 bp, 32 predicted proteins | sample 13C_PalmiticAcid_2_FD_192426 | JGI IMG/M metagenome (GOLD analysis project Ga0247823, IMG submission 192426) | Soil microbial communities from agricultural site in Penn Yan, New York, United States - 13C_PalmiticAcid_Day30 | ecosystem: Environmental > Terrestrial > Soil > Agricultural land... | reverse complement strand
GGCGGGGAATGGGGGAGCGTGGTGTTAAAATTCGCCGATTCGCGTTGGACCCTGGATTGAGGGACCATGCCTCTTTTGGGCCGCAACCTTGGAAGCAGCCCAGAAGCTGGCAAGCTTCGTTCGGTTGGCTCCAGGGACAAAAGCTCCGGCGAGAGAAACCCTAAGCTCAACGCAGGCTGTTTTGCTGCAGTTCATTTCCGCCTTGGGGACATTGACCTGGTGCCAGCGAAGCGGAGGGCACTAGCAAATCACGGCATGATGGTCAACTGACGAGATGTGACAATCTACGTTCCCGGATTCTGCACATCAAAGAAAGGATGGGAAATTGGTGTGATGGGTATTCTCCTGAGCCAAATGGAAGAGGGCGCACAATATGGCGCAAAATTCCATCCCTCTGTCGAAAGGGGCGGGCGCGCCTCCGTCGTGAAATTCAGGGTCTTGGGTCGGCGTGTGACATTGATGAGGTGAGGTGAGAGCTGACCCGGACCATGCTGAAGCGGGATCGAGCTTTTGGGATGCGATCGAGAACAGCGTGGGGCCTTCTCAAAAGGCATGCTGGTCGACCCCACACCGGCCAAACCCCAGGCCCATGCCTGGGTCGCCCCGCCCACGGTTTGGCAGTGGGTTGCTGGGCAGTTTGGCCCGCAGGCCCGTTCCTGATTTTCCTAACCGCCCGCCCAGACACTGGAAACTGAACTCGAAGCCCCAGACGGAGGGCCCAATGATCGGCAACACTTGCCGGAGGGCAAGCCTTGCAGACGCAGGATTTCTCAAGGTGACGACATCAAGCAGCACAGACCCCGCCAACCAGGGCGGGGGGGGGCTCAGGGTGCGCATCCTGGCTCGCCGTTGTGGGAGAGGAGGCTGCAGTGGGCCGGAGCTGATTCTCCGGGACGGCACCGGTGAGAACCACCGCCACCAACGCCAACGGAGCGAGAGTGGCTCGTGAGTGGTGCTGCGGAAGCCATGCACAGGGATTTATCACAGACCCTTGCCCGATAAGACGAGACATGCAGTTTCACCACGCACCCTTCCCGCAGTGCTTGGCTGCTTGGGGACCCTGAACCTGCCAGAGTACCTCCAGTCTCACTGTGTCATCAGATCATGGACGGAAAAAAAAAAACCTGGAATGTCCCTCGAAATATTGGGCATGCATCGCACAAGCTCGAGACACAAGGCCGTCTCTTGCGACTCTGCTGATTGACCTCTCAAAACCACTGAACGGGACGGCAGGGAAGCGCATCCTCGAAGTTGAATCCCCGCCCTGATGACCCGAGCCTGCTTACGTCCACAAAAAGTTCGTTTCATTGAGCTCTTCGCACCGATCGATCGATCGGTGGATTCGTCTGCCGTAATTCCCGCGAAAAACCACGCGATATTCACCCTCATTCCCCAGTCACTTATACGCAAATACCCTGCATTCCACCGTCAAGCGATGTGGGCCCGTTCGACTGCCGTCGTGCTCGACCGACGGAGCTTGAAAAGGGTTCAAGACGCCCTGCAGCGCAGCGCATTGACAGACGCCGCCCGCAAAACGCCCGCGTCGCATATTCCTTCGTGCGCGAGCGGCAGCGGACTGCCGAGGGCACGTTCGGGAGCCTCGGATGGTGATGGATGGCCTTTTCGACACCGCCATTGATATGCACCACTTCCCAGATGCCGGTTGCATGGAGCTTGAACCACAATCCCATCCCATCCGCAGCAACCGGGGCCTGGTTTTCCGCCTAGTGATACACCAAGTCAACGGTACATCTGTGCCCTTGCCCACCACTCCTGTGCGCTGTCCTCAGACCCAGGCAGCCCTTCTGCATGCCATCGCGAGCCGTGACCAATACGAGCCCACAGCGCCGACGCATGGCAACCACACCTGTCTTCAAGGGCGCTGTCGCAATGTAAAAATGTAGAGTGCCAGGGTGATGAACCAAAGACGCGTACCTTCTCCTCCCGGCCCCTCCTCGCCCTAACTGTCCCATCCCTCCAACCCCGTAACCCGATCCCCACCAGGACCTAAATCCCAGGGGTTCATCAAAATCAAAGCGGCAAAGATAAGCACCGTGATAATGAGGGATCGGATGAAGAGGAAAGCTGCCAATTGGAGGCGCCTCCGTAATCCCGCCGGTATCTCTTTGAGACGAAACGGCCCTGTTCGGTGGGAATGCTGTACCTGTCGGGGCGAGATGGTGCATGCCCGTGCACCTGGCGCTTATGGCATTCTGCTGCCGAAACATGGCATTCTGCAAGAATGCCATGGCACATGGTGATGCGGGGCTCGGGGTCCGGCCGTTTCCCCTCAGATGGCCTAGACCCTGTGATCGTCCGACCGTGACAGGAAATTGACGTTAGTGGCAGGGAGGGTGTTGGCACGTCGGCGGGGAAATCTGCAGGCTGGGGGCGCCCGTGGTGCATTCATCAAAATGACAGCACGTTGAGTCAAACCCTGCATGGGAGAGCCCCTCAGGGTGCAAAGCTGCTGCGTCAAAACTTCGTACAATGCCTTCAAGCAACGGCGCCTGAGCGACACTCCCGGGAAAGCACGCCGGAACCAAACAAACAACCGTCACCCGAGTGTGTGTGTGTGTATACATCGTATGAAAAAGTCAAAACCCACTACAATACACCCAAACCCCCCGCCGCGGGGTAGCTCTCCAGACGCCGCCGAAGAATGAACGAATGCCCTCGTAACTGGACCACACACCCCCCACTCTCTCCCCTCCACCGGCATTCGTATTGGCTGCCGCACTCCTCGGAGCCAAGCACGGCCCCACACAATACGCGGTTCACAACCGCACACGCAGACACAGCTACTTTGTTGAGCCCGTGTCGAGCCGTTTGTTTGGCGGAAGCTCGGGCTTCTTGAAGCCATCGTTGCCGTTGCCGGCGCCGCCCACCTGCGTAAACGAGCCGCTCTTGAACCACCGATCCTCGTCTGCCTTGCGCTTTCGGCTCAGCTCGGCCTGCACCTTGGGATCGACCAGCTCGAGTCCTTGGGTCGCCGTAAACGCCAGCGAGGACACGGTGCCGGCGGTGGCCGAGCCCAGCGTCGTGCCCACGCCCGACGTCCGCAGCCCCTTGCTGCTGGCCAGGCTGAGGTTGCTCACGCCACCCCCGCCTAAGCCCCTGAGTGACGAAGCACTGCCGCTGGCGAGCGAGCTCGCGCCGCCCCAGCCTTTGCTCTTCGCGCTCAGTTTGGCCCGCGTCCGGTTGTCGATCTGGGCCACGCGCAACCGCCCGTCGTCTCGCTGACCGATCATGCCCATGCCCTTGGTGCTGTCGCCCACCCCGTAGCCGACCTCCTGCTCTTCCTTTCCAAACGCTACGCGGTTCTGTGCCTTGCGCAGGTCTGTCATGGCCGTCGCTTCCTTGGCCTTGCGTGCGCGACGACCGCCACGCTTCCTACTTGGCTTGTCGTCGGGCGCTGGCAAGGCGCGGCCGCCCTTGCTGAGGGGCTTTTGCTGGAGCTTGTCCAGGCGGTCCAGACATTCATCCTTCAGACGCTCGCCTTCAGAGCCGTCGCGGAACTGGTGGAAGCAGTCGGTGCGAGCGCACATGACGATCTTGTTGGCGAACATCTTGATGGCTTGTTTCTTGAGATCGCTGGGGATGCTGCGGATCACGGGCGACTGGAAGATGAAGCCCTGATGGCGGATGCCCACGTTGGTGGCCAGCGCGGCGCTGGCCTGCTTCTTCGAGCCCCACGCAGGGAGATTGCAAGCGGGCGCCTTGGAGAGACCGGTCAGACCGCCAGCTTGGTTGAGCAGCTGCGCTGCCGTCAGAGAGCCGATGAGCTCCGTCAGGTTGGGCGCGAAGGTGTTCATGCGCGACTGCACATACTCGGTCAAGGTCTTCTTGGCTTTGTCGAGCGCGATGACCATCTCGCACGCCTGCACCACCCGCTGGAGCTGTTCTGGTGACATGGCCTGGCCCTTGGATGTGGTGGCCTCCACGGTGACGATCATCAATGACGGACCATCGAGGGTCGCCTTGAGCGTCACGCCCAGGGGGTTGTCTGTTGATGTTTGGAGAGACTTGATGCTCTCCGAGTCCATCGGCCCATTGCCCAAAATCGCCACCACCTTTGCATACTCAAGAGGGTTGGTAATCAGCGTCTCGAGCTCCGGGAACCGCACAGAGTAGTGGTCTCGGATGAACTTGTGCACCAGGACGATCTCGTTGTCGATTTGAGTGGACAGACTGTTGGACTGGGTCAACAGGTGGTACTCGGGATGGTCCTCCACGTTGCCGACGTTTTCTCTCGATTCGGCGGGTTGCGACTGATAGTGTGCGATTTTCTGCAGCGTTCGAGGCAAACTGTCAGGGCTATTGCTCAGGAAAATAGATGTAAACGCTTTTCCACGGCTGATGGGCATCGGTAGGGATAACTTGGGAAGGGGTCGACTAACCTCAAGGACAGGCGTCAGGGTCTTCATAAGACCTGCAACGGCGCGCACATCCCGTACACCCCCAAGCTGCAAGTTCTCAATCTTGGCCTTTGCATCGTCGTCGTCGGCTGCGGGAGCGGCGTTGCCGTCGAGCCCGTCCATCATGTCGGCATCCCCGTCTTCGTCTGCATCCTCGTCGCGGGCTTCCTCCATGGCCGTATCTTCTCCATTTGTATGCGCGCCAGCTGAGAGGCCGGCCTCGCCGAAGAATCCATCGTCGTGCTCATCGCCTTCGCCCTCTGACCCGGACCCCTCGAAGTCCTGGAGCAACTCGTCCGCGAGTGTCGACATTTTGTAGACCTCTAAGTGTCCAACTGTAGCGGAGGTCCAAGCGTGATGGTTGTTTTGGCGGGGTGAAACGTTGTTGAAAACGTCGCGATCTGGAAGTTGGGTTGAGAGTGTGACGTGACGACCGCGACGGGACTTTTGAGGTTGGAAGAGGCTTCGGCTGTGGCACAGGAACGGCATGCAGTGTGGGGCCCTAGCTTCCAGCGGCTTGGCGCACGGTCCTGCAGAGTGTTCCAGATCGCTGCGCAACCACTGTAATCCACCAATGAAGCCAACCTCAGACCTGATCTAAACATTCAGCGTGGAAAGACCTCCACAACCCAGACAAGGTCACTACCTCCACCGCCCGCGCCCGTTCCAGCATCCCAAGTACCGCTGAGCTTGACAAGATGGAGTCCTCGCGCGGCCCGCCGAGGGTCAAAAACAAGGCGGCGGCGCCGGTGCAGATCTCGGCCGAGCAGCTGTTGCGCGAAGCCGTCGACCGCCAGGAGACGGCCATCCAGAAACCGACCCAGCGATTCGCTGACCTCGAGGAGCTGAAGGAGTATCAGGGCCGCAAGCGCCGCGAGTTCGAGGACTACATCCGTCGCAACCGCGTCCGTCTCGCAAACTGGTTCCAGTACGCCCAGTGGGAGCTTGAGCAGAAGGAGTTTGCGCGCGCCCGTTCAGTCTTTGAGCGCGCCCTCGACGTGCACCCAAACAACACCCGTAAGTTCTCCCGCGCTTGGGGAAATGGAGATGTGTCGGCAGCCGCTAACATGGATCGCCAGAACTCTGGATCAGGTACGTCGAGGCCGAGATCAAGAACCGCAACATCAACCATGCCCGCAACCTCCTGGACCGCGCCGTCACCCGGCTGCCGCGCATCCCAAAGCTCTGGTACAAGTACCTGTGGGTCACCGAGATGCTCGGCGACATCCCGGGCACCCGCCAAGTGTTCGACCGGTGGATGAAATGGGAGCCAGACGAGGATGCCTGGAACGCCTACATCAAGCTCGAAAAGCGCTACGGCGAGTTCGAAAGAGCGAGGCAGATCTTCCACGCCTTCACCGCGGTGCACCCCGAGCCGAGGACGTGGCTGAAGTGGGCCAAGTTCGAAGAGGAGTACGGAACGGGCGACATGGTCCGCGATGTCTTCCAAACCGCCATCCAAACCATTGCCGAGACGATAGGCGACGACGAGGTAGACGAGAGATTGTTCATCGCATTTGCCCGGTTTGAGGCCCGCCAGAAGGAGTACGAGCGGGCCCGCGCCATCTACAAGTTCGGCCTTGACAACCTCCCCCGTTCCCGGTCCATGGCCCTGCATGCGCAATACACCACCTTTGAGAAGCAGTTTGGCGACAGAGAGGGTGTCGAGGATGTCGTCATAACAAAGCGGAGGAGGCTTTACGAAGAGCAGGTGAAGGAGAACCCCAAGAACTACGACGTGTGGTTCGATTTTGCCCGGCTGGAAGAGACCGGAGGCGATGCGGACCGTGTCCGGGAAGTCTATGAGCGGGCCATCGCCCAGGTACCCCCTACCCAGGAGAAGCGCCACTGGAGGCGATACATCTTTCTCTTTCTCTTCTACGCGATATGGGAAGAGAGGGAAGCCAAGAACGTCGAGCGGGCACGGCAAATCTACGACACTTGCCTAGGCCTCATACCTCACAAGAAGTTCACCTTTGCCAAGTTATGGGTCGCCAAGGCACATTTCGAGATCCGTCAGGGGCAGCTGACCCCCGCCCGGAAATCCTTGGGAAGAGCGATCGGGATGTGTCCCAAAGATAAGCTCTTCAAGGAGTACATCACGTTGGAACAGAAGCTGTACGAGTTCGAGAGATGTCGGACACTGTACGAGAAGCATGCTCTGTACAACCCGTCCAACTGCCAGACGTGGATCAAGTGGGCCGAACTGGAACGGGGCCTGGACGACCTCGACCGGACCCGCGCCATCTTCGAGCTTGCCATTAGCCAACCGGTCCTGGACATGCCCGAGGTGGTCTGGAAGGCATACATCGACTTCGAGGAGGAGGAGGGCGAGTACGAGAGGACGCGCGAGCTGTACGAACGCCTGCTCGAGAAGGCCGACCACCCCAAGGTCTGGATCAGCTACGCCCAGTTCGAGATCAACATCCCCGAGGCAGACGAAGGCGAGGAGGAAGAGGCCGAGGAGGAGCGGCCCGTCAGCGAGGAGGCCAAGGCGCGCGCCCGCAAGATCTTTGAGCGCGCGCTCAAGAGCATGAAGGATCGCGAGCTCAAGGCCGAGCGCGTGTCGCTGCTGAATGCCTGGCGCGAGTTCGAGGGCATGCACGGTTCGCCCGAGGACATTGAGAAGATTGAGAAGCAGATGCCGCGCCGGACCAAGAAGAAGAGAAAGCTGGCCGATGACACGTACGAGGAGTACGTCGACTACATCTTCCCCGCCGACGATCAGCAGACAAAGAACCTGTCGAACTTGCTGGCCATGGCCAACGCTTGGAAGCAGACTGGAGGCAAGATTACGGGCGGCGAGTGAGCGGGGGTTTAGGGCTGGTCGGGTCTTCTAGCGCGCGTATCCCGTTTTTTAGTTGTGCTGCGATATGTGCTTTCTCAGAGCGGAGCTGTCTCAGGCCTAGTCGGGCGATGGAGACGGAGTGTAGCCGGTTGAAGCATCTGGATTTCAGTTTCATGCTACTCTGCGCCATAATCTCAGCATGTTCCGAAGCCACCTGCCTGTCTGAAGCCTCATTGTTACCCATGTTTGCGAATACCGTCCTCTCGCTTGAATATGGATTATATCCTCCGTGGCCCCTTCTTAGCTTGCCAACTGCAAATGATACCGTCCATGCTCAGACCCAACTCGGCCAACTGGCCGGTTGTCCAAGTGTTGGCAGTGATGCTCATCAATACCCCTCACGGTCGACGCATCCCACGGCATTGAAAGCATGCAACGACAGGCAGTGAAAGATGCCACGTTCAAGGTCCTGACCAGCAGATGGGATGCGTCAATCTTTGATTAGGCCTCGATGGCAGAAACAAGATCGTTCAACCACCTCGACATGAAAACCCCAGCTGTGTAAATCTCAGACATAGCCAAGGAGAGATATGGAACGAAGGCTTCTTCGAAGCCAGGTAAACAATCGAAGGATATACAAGACATCGACGAGGTCACCATAACTCATCATCTCATCCAAGAAAACACCAGTCAATTCATTGCGGCTAGGTAACATAACATCATCATAGATCTTTTCATCAAGGTCATACCCTCATCCAAACAAAAAGGAGGAAAAAAGAAACCACAACACAGCCAAAAGCGAGGGAAAAAAAAGCCATCCACAAAATCCACCATTCTTGCCAGGCATAACTTGATCATAACCATCCCTCCTCCCATTCCTTGCCGTTCCAACCCATCTCATGGCTAGATAGCATCCCATCCCACCAAAGACAACCGAATCCACCAAATGAATGAGAGACCGAGGTATCACCCAACGTGTGCTTGCACGGTTTGCCCAGAGGAATAAAAGAAAACCAGAATGGATAAGACAGAAAGAAGAGGGAGGATAGGGCAGTTGACTAGCGTGATGGGAAAAGCGAGGGGCAAGGCAAGCCGAAGACCGAAGTAAGTTGTTGATTTGATCTCCGAGTGTGGAATTCTGCTTCCCGGTTGGGATACCGTCCTGGTCCGGTCTTATCGACTGCCGTTCCTTGCCGCCTGCTGCTCACCCAGCCCAAGGGGACTGAGTCAGCCACCCGTCGTCATGCCTTGCCTCGTCCGTTGGTAGAGAGGGTGTGGTGGTGGTTGGTTGCCGACCCCCCTCCAGGCTCTTGAAATGGGCTTAGTAGCGGCGGCGATCGTCTATCACGGGTAAGATTAATTAGGATATTCTTCAGTAAAGTCTATGCGGATCGTGAAAGTGAATAAGAAGTAAGGAAGAGCCGCGCAGTGCCAGATCCAGAGCATGGATGAGAGGAGGTGGTGGAGGGGCGGGCAGCCCGCCGTCGACCGTCTGAGAAACGCAAGACGCGTCAAGTGCCACAGGAGAAGGCTGGTCGTCCCATCAGGCGTGTTGGTGAAAATTCGTCCAGCTTGCGGCGGTGGCGGCGTTGGCGGTGGCACAGCTGACGATAGTGCTGACAGTTGGAAGGGTTGTGCGTACGTGTGCGGCACATGCTGGAAACCCGGCAGCGGGAGAGTGGACGTATTGTCTCTCAATCGGAAGAGCAGTATTCTGGTGCAACGCGTTGCGGGACCAACGCCTCAGGCTTGAGTGAACGGCGGACACGAGAGAGGTGTGTTACCCTCTCCTATCTCCGGTCGGGTGGTCCGCCAGAGAGCATCGCGCCGTACGGGTTCCCGTCGACGTAACGAGGCCCATCGTTGTACCCGTCGCCCCTTGGTGGAGCTGCCGAAGACCAATTGTCAGCCCTGCGTCCGCCGAGCTGGTCGGTGCCACCACCACCACGGCCGCCGTTCGCCATCAGCCTCTGTCTCTCGAGACGCCGCATGTGTCTCTCTTGCTTCTCCTTCTTCCACTCGCGCATCTCGTGTCTCATCTCGTTCGCTTCCTTCACCTCGGAAATGGCGCCTTTGATACCAAGCGCCGCGATGCCGACGGCGGCGGCGTCCTGGAGGAGAGCCCTGTTCTTCATCTTCTCGGCTTGCTCCTCGCTTATCTTGCCTTCTTTTACCGCCTTGTTCCGAAGGTGACGCTTCTCCATGCTCTGGTAGACACTGTGGGCCGCGTGGATGGTCGCCACAGCGGCCAGGCCTGTAGTGATGATTTGCTTACCTCTCAGTTTCTTGCCTCTCTTCTTGTCGTCGTCCGAGTCGCCGAGGTCGTCTGAAGACACCGAACCGCGTCTCGGCCGGGACCGGTCCCTTCCACTGCCGCGGCGGTCGTCGCCGTGGTCGTCCCGCTTGCGCCGGTCGCGAGAACGGTCCCTGTCGTAGTCGTCATAGTCGTCACGGTGTCTGCGGGAGCGACCGGAATCCTCATAGTCGTCGTAGTCGCGTCTCCGGTCGCGGCTGCGGTCGCGGCGGTCCCGGTCGTCGTCATCAGGGCCGTTGCCGATGCCCACCTTGGCGAGACGACGGCGGGCAGCGTCCACCACGCTCCGGCTCCGGCTTCGGTGATGCCGGTCAGGAGAGCCTTCGCGGCTACCGCGCGAGTCATCTCTGTGTCGGGACTTGGAACGTTCACGATTGTCCATGATCTTCTTCGCGCCGATTGCGCCCAGGCCGGCAGTTGCGAGAGCGGCAAGCCCGCTCACACCGCCGCCGCCGCCGGCCTCCTTTGACCGTGCGCGAGAGCGGGACCGAGAGCGGCCGGTCCTCTCGTCCATCTCGATGTTCTTCTTGGAGCCGTTGATGACGCGATTGCCGAGGAGACCGCCGACGACGGCTTCAGCCAGGCCAAGCTTGCTACCGGCCTTGTCCGAGTCCTGAGCCGCGTCGAGGGTAGCAGCACCAGCCGCAGCAGTAACAATGCGCTTGACCTTTTCGCCCTTCCACGAGCCTGGCTGCTTGGAGATGCGGAAGGCCTCAGTGGCGCCGGCAATGAGCGAGGCCATGGCGGCCTTCTGGATCTTGTTGCTCCCCTCGCCCTTGCCCTTGTCCCGGTCCTTGCCTCGGGATCGGGAGGAAGAGCGAGATCTGGACCTGGATCGGGAGCGGCTGCCGCGGCGGCTCCTGGTGTCCGACTTGTCGTCTTTGCCTGTCAAGGCCTTGACGGCACCGCCCAGACCGGCCGCAGCAAGAGCGCTCTCCAAGAAGTTCTTGTGGCCCTTCTTCTCCTTGGCAGTCTCTTCTTCCTCTGAGTAGTAGCCGGACCTGTGGGCGACGACCTTCTTCTCCTCCTTCTCCTTGTGCTTGTTGTAGAACTCGGTACCCTGGTAGCCAGCGAAAGCGCCAGCGGCGCCGAGTGCTGCCGAGGCTAGGAGGTTCCGCTGGACGTCACTGCCATGCTGGTTGGCTTCGCGGCGATCATAGAGTTCCTTTCCGCCGATGGCGAGGGCGGCGCCGGTCACAGCGGCGATGATCTGCTCTTGCTTGGACAGCATGCGGGCCTTCTTGCGCTCCTCCTCATAGTAGGCGACTTCGGTCTTCTTGTGGGGCTTGCGGGCATAGTCGTCGTAGCCCCGGTCCCGGCTGTAGTGGGAGCGGCGGTCATCGTAGTCGTCGTAGTGCCCGGGTTCGGCAGACCGGGCGCGGCGGAGGTCTCTGGTCGAGTAGCCCGGCGGCGGGAAGTCACGGCGGATCTCCTCGACCGAGAGGTCGCTATCCTCGCGGTGCCTGGGGACAACAAGATCACGAGACGGCTGGACATGGAGGGTCTCGCGCGACTCGTAGTAGCGAGGGTCGTAGTCATCACGGCGCTCCTCCCGGTAGTAGCGCTTTGTGGTGCGCTCCCTGCCGGGTGCGTCATAGGGGTCGTACGAAGCCATCACCAGACGGATGTTCGATCGACACAGTCAACCAAGCCAAGCGTCCGGAATGGTGGATGACTGTCTTCGGTTGTTTGTTGGATTCGGGATGTTGTGTGTGGCTGTTGGCGGATTCTCTTGGCTTCCAGTTGGTCCTCTGGGGAAGATTTAGGGCAGGAAAGAGGCAGGTGAGCGTGAGGTCAGCTGGGTGTGGGTTGTTGGGAGGCTGGCTGCCTGGGAATGGAAGGCTCGGAGCGGGGCCAAGGTATTAATGGCGAGCAGGGGTGTGGAAGTGAGGGGGAGGGGCAGGGCGCGGGCAACAGGGCAGTGACGCTGCCGGTGGATTCTCTCAGGCACCCTTGGAAATCCCATCCCATGTCAGCATCCACGACCCTGGCAATCCTGCGAGAGTGGAGCGATGGGATGAACAGTGCAGATCAACTATTGGATGCGCCTTCCAGCAGCTGCGAACAAACCTCACAAAAAAGAGAGCAAGATGCGTCGGGCATGAAGCGAGACGAGCGAGACTCATGGGAGGCCTGCCCGACCAGTCTCTGATGTGCTCGTTGGCCTCCTCCGACCTGGCAAGGCTCCCGGGCCAGGCGGGCGCGGCGATCAAGGGTGAGACGCTCCAGGGTCGCCCGGCTTGGCCCGCCCCGGCCAGCTGCGTCATGGATGACCGCATTTAACGTAGCAACACGGCCAAAATGCGAGCATCTGTGTCCAGTCTCACACTAAATGCTCGCCCTCTCTGGCTTCCAAAAATGTTTCAGGGGTCTGGCGCAAGGGGTCCGTTTCGTCAGCACACAAAACATCCGAATCCCCCAACCGTTTCTTGGTCAAGCGAACCGGCCGGCGAGATGAATAAGAAGCCCGCAAGCGGCCGCGATTCTCCCACCTCTACCAACAGCGGGCGCGGCTCTGTCAAGACCTTCGGTGACCCGATCCGCTCCGTTTGCGCCAGGCTACGTACGTACCTCAGCCCGCCCTCAACAATGCGACATGCCCGTCGCCCGAGAAGGCGCGCGGCCCAACAATCGGCGTGACCCACCCATGCGGTTGACTGTGAGACATTCTGGTCGGGCACAGCGCGAGGTGGTGTGCAACGCCACACCATGACCAACGCCGGCAGTCAACCAAGCAATGACGCATTTCCTCACTGGACAGGCTCGACGGGTCATGAGAGCTGAGGGACTGGACCGAACCCCAGGCGCCAGTACCATTCGAGAAGATGTCGTGCATTAGCCACAAGTCGTCTCCGTCCAATGCCTTGGGCTGCTTCGTCCGATGATGTCATGGGTCAAACCCCAGCCACACAAGCAGTCTTCCTCAGGCGGGACTCGGACTACGCGCGAATTCACGCGGCTTGCGAGATCGGATGCTGTCCTTTGTGCACCTTAGTGTTGATGCGCTACAACTGTATTAGTATTGGACGCTGGTCGGCGTTTTGTGTGAAGACTATTTAGGGAGCGCTTCTCATTTTGTTTGGACGACCCCTTGTGCGAGGGTCCAATGTTGAGGTGATGCCTCGGCTCCCTTTCAACATACTGCTACTAGCTCTGCCAGCGCGAACGATATGGCCAGTTTTACACACCCATTCCCATCTGCCTGATCCCTTCTATGTATCGTGCTTTTTCGTGGGGATTCGTCGCATTTCGTATATAAACAATTCCGTGACCGGCACCCACCACCGTAGCGTTATGTCGCGCTCATGTCGCACTCATGTCGTGCCCTCGGGCTCACTGCCGTCTCGCTGGCTCCCGCCGCTCCCTGCCGCTTGGCTCGGCTCGCGGCTTTGCTGGCCCTCTCCCAACGGCACGGAGCCTCCGTCGAGCCAGCCCGGGGGAACCGATTCCAGAGCCCTACACACAACACAAGACATGTCAGCCAGCTGAGATCACACATCCAAAAACCACCCACTCCACTCCCAGACGGAGGGTTTGAGGAACCTATGCCAAGAAAACTCACTTCTTCATCTCCGGATCCACAGCAACCCCCTTGGACTCCAGAGACTCAATCATGCTTCGCCGCTCCACCAGCAGCGTCTTGATGTAGTCGACTGTGCCATGGAGCACGACACCCTCCGACCGCGCCTGACCGTGGAGACCCGGCACCAGGCAACTCAGTCGATCGAACCCTTCCCGAATGGCCTGCCGCCGCTTTTGCTCTGTGCCCGCCCAGTCAGCATCCAAAACAAACGGGTGTTGTTGCTCTTCTCGCCCACGGTGCTGTTGGGTGGGTGTGTGGGTGGGTGTCAACTCACCGGATGCGATGTGATTAGCCTTCTTCTCCCCATCCGTCAAACGCGGTCTCTCTGGCGTGTCGTCCGCCGGTACCTGAGACGAGGGTCGTGAAGCTGGCATGGTTGTGCGTGCTTTGTCTCTAACTTGGTGGTCCGCACAGAACAAACGTTGTTGAACCCCTTGGGTGTGTATCGGAAGCGATGCCTTTCGGGGGTAAGGCCGGGTGAGAGGCGAGATGCTTTAAGACGAAGGCGTCCCTTGAGACAAGATAGACCGATGATGGAAAATAGGACAGGACACAAGACAGACGAGCAGCTGTTGCTACCAGGCCAGGACCAGAACGCAGGACCAGCCGCAGCCGCAGCGCAGTGCAGCGCAACAGCGCGACTTAAAGTAGCAGAGCAAACCCCAATTAACGAACGAAAAGAGGCCGGGCTTGCAAGCTGCAAGAAATAGAGTATGTCGCAATGGCGTTTATGTTTATGCAGTCCAGGGCTTCCCTCTCCTTGCGTGTCGTTCCAAGTCCCAACAGACCGCGGGCTGCTATCGGCATGTGATTGTGGCTCTGGCGTAGAACGTGTCGGCTTCCTTCTTTTTCGACATGATGCTGCAGCCGCCAAACGCTCGAGGGGATCCGCCGGGGAATGGAGCCCGTGTGTTTGAGGGGACGAAAGCAAGGGCGTCAAAAAGTTCGAGGCATGTCGACGCCGCGACTAAGGAAGGCGCGAAAGAGCACCAGAGGTTAGTGTTCGTGGCCGTTGTGTTTTGGATGCAACCCAGGAGGGTCCCTCTTTTATCTTAGAGGCTCAAATCGCCGTCCCTAGCGGCCTTTGGCTGCGCTGGGTGTCCCCGAGCACCTGCCCCACCAGACGTGGAAAGCCCCATTGAGGCATGAACTCCAAATTCCGGGTTACCTCGGCGCGGGGACGTTTCCCTCACACCTGACCTCCTTCTCCATCAGTCCCTTTTTGACACACGCTAACGACGGCGGGCTCTTGGGTTGCCCAGCCTTGGCTTTTCAACACACTTCGCCCAGAGCCAAGCGTCATGACACAAAACTTAAAATTCGGAGTTTCTGCCATGTGAAGGAATGGCCGTGGCCATCAAGGTATGACGCAAAGCAACGATTTTTGTTTTTCATTTTGCTGTCTATTTATACACTTTACAAGCCAAAAACGCTTTTATCTTCCGTAGAGGAACGAGAATTCGGCCATCCCCACGCTGGGCCGAGGTTCCCAGGAGCAGTGTCAAGTCTAAAACGTCGACTTCGCCCATCCCACTTCTCCCCCTTGACACCGTCATTCATGAAGAAGCCCCCCGTCCCCCCGTGTCTGCCCGGTAAATGCAACGACCGCCGATAGTGAGCTGCAGTACCGAGCCGCCTTCACTGCCGGAAGGATTCTGCGTGCCGAAACCGACATGTGCTCTCTTTCATCATCGAACCTGGCGGCAACCCTGGCAAGGCGACGCAAACCCCCGATCCCTCATGCCACATGCCAGCCCTGTCCGTCCGGCATGTCGCGGAATGCACTGCCATGTTCTCCCGCTGCCTCCAGAATGGTGACCGAGAGACAGATGGCAAGATGTGGCTTGCAAGGATGAACCCCGGGGCTCATGCCAAGGGATCATATGTCGAAGTTATGAAACCCAAAATCGTGACAAATCGCAGCAAGCCAGAAAGAAGATTATTGCCCCGAAACCGACCATGCATCGCATCGGGCCTCATCAACGTCCAAGCAGTCGCCCTCCCCTCGCCCCACGGACCCATCCCCAGGCCCTTGCTGCTGTTCATAAAACGCCTTGCCATCTTTCCGCCCGCCCTCCCCAATAATGTAGACCGACTCCAGAAGAAAAAGGAAAAAGGCATCGGCTGGTGCCCCAGCCACAACTCAGCAAGCGGGACTCGACGCCGAAGCCGCCGAACCGGTGGGAAAGCAAGCCAGGTGCGGGAGTCAGTCCCGCGGGTGTCGCCAAAGCCAATTGCACAGGATAGAACTCCCGCTGGAACACGGCGCTGCCAAATTCGAGTGGTCGTTTTCTGAGCGGGCTCCTGCAAAATAAGGCCCTGTAAAATAATATCGCTGCCGATGAGATGCAATTGCTCGACAACGCCATAGCCCAGACCAAAAGGGGAAGAATTAACTGGCCCATTGGGATGCCGTAGCTCATGCCAGATCTTTTAGTGAATCGCCATTTTATGTAATGTGCACGCCTGGGTATGGACGAGTCGAATGAACGAGACCGCCCAACCGATTTTGTGAACCCCCGAAAGATTGTTGTAGGTCAAAAGAAGGTAATGCTGACGGGTTCCGCCGGTGCAGTGCTGTGAGCAGCCCGGGGGATTGCCAGCCGGACGCCCAAGTGAACAGGTTGCACTCAGACGGAGACCACGTCCTTCCCGCCGAGCTTGCGGTCCAGCTCGACAGCTTCGTTCAAGTGGGCTGTGAAGATCTCGGGCACCGCCCGGTCCTGAGGCCAAGGCTTCCGAGTGTTGGTCTTGATGAGAAGCTTGTCGTAGAACTCGAGGAGGTACTTCAGGCCACACTTGGAAGGAGCCTCGCCCGACGCGTCCTCAAGGGCGAAATCCCTGAACTCCTGGTAGACCTTGGAGTTGAAGTCGTTGAGCAGCATTTGCGACCAGAACTTGTAGAGCTTCTGCATCTCTCTCGGAGTGTCGCCCGCCTTGGCATTCTGCCGTTGCTCAAGTGCCGCGTTGCGGATCTCCGTATACGGCTTGCGGTCTCTCTGTTCCTTCGTGGAAGCAGATGCCTGTCCGTCAACCCAAACGATCCCGCGTTCGGGCTCAGTGCCAGCGACCTCCCCATTGGCGCTATCAAGAGGTTAGAGTCATTCCGAGCGAGGTTGAGGGCGAAAGCCGATTTTGGTTTGGTGGTGCGGGTAATTACCTTGCAACTTCATGCGAGCTGGCAGAGACGCCGTTTTGGCCGGTCTGGCGAGCATCCGACACATAGCCTGCCACACCGGCAGCATCCGATGAGCCGGCACTATCCTTCTCGTCAAAGCTCAAGATCATCATCAGATTCTCCACCTGTGAGTCTGGGAAGTTGGTCATGCTCTCCAGCGTCACAGGAGACTGGGGAGGCGCATATTCCGGAACACCGGCAGACAACCGGGTCTCGTGGCTGGGGTGATGGCCGTTTACTGCACCTCCGTTGACCGCAGGGTCGTACGGAGCTCCATTGGCAAAGGGCGGCGCGTACATCTGCTCCTCAGGAAACGCCGGGAACGCACCGGCGACGGCAGCAGGATAAGGTTGAGGAACCATCTGACCAGGGAAGGGAGCAGCAAACTGAGCGTCCGGCTTGGCATAGGGGGTCCAGTTTGCCGGGCCGTCGTTGCGGTAAGGCTCTGCTCGCTCGCTGGCAGGCAAGACAAAGTGTTGCCACTTCTCACGAGTCCGCAGCCGCTCAATGCCGTCGTCGCCAACGCCAAACTCGATCAGTTCAGAGAACGAACAAGCCAAGCGAAGCAGCTCCACGTCCTCGGTCACGGCCTTGATGCGCTTGAATGCTGCGATGGTCGCAAGATGAACGAAGCCTTGCCCATCCATGTGTTGACGGAGATAATAATCCTTGCAAAGGTTCTCCACGGAGAGATAGTACTCAACCTGCGACCTGAGGATGGACACCGAGGCATCGAAGACTGGTGAATACATGTACGGAGGGTATTGTTGGCCGACCGCAAAGTCATTCACCTGGGCAGCCTTCGGGGGAAATCCGGTGGTACCAGAGTTATTGCGTCCCGCAGGTTGGCCAGAGCCAGCCCACTTGTTTCCTCTGCCCCTTGATGGGTGGCCAAAGGACGTCGGGAACTGGCCAGCAAAAGGAGGCGGGCTGTGGGCGTTGGGGTTCTGACGGGATTGGAAGCCGTTGGGAGCTGGGTAATGGCCGTTGGGAGCGAACGAGCCCGACGGGAGATGTGAAGACGAGCTGTTGTGGCCACCGCGGGCCCGGTAGGCGCCACCACGCCCGCGTTCTGGACGACCGTCGCGGGCAGGATACTGCTGACCGTGTGCACCGTCCTTGGTATAATCGCCCCTGACCTGGAAGTTGGACCGCTCTTGGGGAAGAGAGCGGGCTCCGCCCGCTCCGTTCTCAGAGCCCAAGGGGCCATTCTCAGTCCGGATGTCTCGTGTCGCGCTAGCTCTCTTCGACGCCTGCAAACCGTCAACAGTTGGTCACGAGAAGAAGATACTCTGAAACACAGCTTGCAGTCTGCTTCGGGATTTAAACTTACCAATGAAGTGTCGAGACTGGCATCGCGAGCCTGCTCTGTTGAGCTCCCTGGCACGGACGACTTGCGCTGGTCCCGCGAAGCGGCATCAATCGAGCCGCGCTTCGCTGGCTGAGGCTGAGCAGCCGCTCTGGAAGGCACGCTTCCCTCACGAGGGCGAGCGGTGGCAGTCTTGGCGCCAGCAGTTCCTCCAGGGGAGGGTGTCTTGTCGCTCACTGAGGCAGTGTTGGACTGCGTGGTGGCAGGGGCGGCAGCGCTGTGGCTGCCCCTCATGGAACCAGCTTCACGACCGCCTCGCGACGCACCACCGCGGGGCTTGGACGCACGAAGCGGAGGTAGTTGAGTCTCAAAGAGAACCGAGTGCACAATCTCAAGCTTCTCCCATGTCTTCTTCCGGGCTGGGCCAGCTTCATCCAGGCTGTCCTTATCCGTGGTATCGGTCTTCTCCTGGGTCTTGCGGGCGGGCTGCTCTCGCTCGGCGGCAGACTTCGGATCCGGCCAAGACGAGGGATCAGCAGCCAGAGGCAGCGCACCTGAGCTCTTCTCGTCCTTGTCGCCCACGCGGCTGCCGCGGGGACCGCTTCGGCGAGGAGCTTGGTCAGCAGGCCGCGAGGCCTCGGCGGGCTTCTTTTGTGCCCATTTGTCTTCGGCGATGCCATTCTGCATCGCGCTGCGCACACCTGCTTCTTCTTGAGAGGGTGCTTGTTTCGGTTCGGTCTCGGCTGCGGTGCTCTCAGGTGCCAACTTGGCCTGGACTGCCGCCTTCTGGGCTTCCATACGCTTGGCCCAGGGATTGACAGCGGGAGGAGCCGCTTCTGTGAGGATCACCGGCTTGGGGGGCTCCTTCACCTTCTCCGCATCTTCTTCTTGATTTTGGTCACTCTGCGCATCCTTGTCGCTAGAACGGCCCTTCTTGCCCTTGCGGCCTTTCCTGCTGTCCGCGTTGTCGTTGGACCGCGAGGTCCGGCTAGTAGAGCGGGATGCCTTATCCTCGGTTTGACTCTGGGTCTGGTTCTGGGCTTCGGCCGATTTTGCGCCGCCGTCTTGGGTGGTCTTGCCAGCCTGCTCCGTGGCCAATGCCGTAGAAGAACTCGAGTCGACCACAGATGAGGCTTCCGAATCCTGCTTCGACAGCCCACCGTCGACTGGAGCTTGGGTCGCCGGCTCTGTATCCTGGATCTCGGCCCCGGTGGAGGCAACTGATGGTGCTGTTACCGATGTGGCGCCAGTCGAGGCGTCATCTTTGCCTTGGGAGCCGGTCGTCGACGGGGCAGCGCTCGATGTCTCATCCTGGTTCGGTTGGGAGACAGTTCGGCCCCTCGCGGCTTGGGCGTAGGAGAAAGTCGAGGCCGACATTTTGTTGCGGGGTCGCAGTCGGCGCTGTGTAGACGATGCTGAGTGCACGGCAGTGACGAATCACTCTGGCCGTGAACGGGTATGAGCCCTGGTTGGTCAGGAATCTGCTAGCAGAAACGGCCTGCTAACCTTGGGTCTGTCTGGCCAAGGTCAGGCAATGTCCGGAGAGGTTCAACACAACCTCCCCGCACTGACGGAACGTGAAAGCCGTCGAGGCTCGAGGGGAACGGCTCGAGAGCGAGCTTTCGCTTTGGATTGAGCGACAGTCGGCGAGCTGGGCCGATCGATAGTCTAAGCCGGGCAAACGACTTGTCTCCAACGGGAGCGAAGGCGGGTCGGTTGGTCGCGGGGAACAAAAAGTCGTGCAGCCGCGGGATCCGGTCAGGTCCGAGGTGGTGATGCCTTCGGGTTCGATAGATCGTGCGTGTAACGACGTCTCGAGGCGGGCAGACTGGGGCAGCGATGCGGACCGAGGAGGGGTCGGAAAGAGTGAGGAAGGCAAACGCCGCGGGCAGACGCCAGTGCAACTTTTGTTGTCGGCTGGCAATGGCAGCGAGATTGGTCTGCAGCAGCCCGAAGGAAGCCTCACGCCAACGGACAACCGAAGACAACGCCCAAGCGACCGACCTCTGGAAAGAGTGTCTTGGGGATGCACGAGGGCAGAAAGCGGCAGTCGGGAGTGAGGGATGGGTTAGAGAAAAAAAGGAAGAAAAAAAAGTGTGCCGGGGGATATGCGGAAGTGCTTCCCAGGGCGAAGGGTGGACAAGATTTGTGTGTGTGTGTGGAATAAATTTTTCTCGGTTCTCAGGCTCTGCTAAAAGAAATGGTGGAGATAGAGCCCGGTACCTAAACAATTGGCATTGTACCGGTGCCCGGCGCTGGCAGTTCGGCGGAGGGGCCCCGGGTCTGCGACTTGTGGGGTTGCGCGAATATAAATCGGTTGCTGCACCGGATTGCAAGAGGGGAAAAAGTCCAGAAGTGAAAGGGCACAAGGAGTCTGGAAATTTCAAGGTTCAGAATGGCATGACACCGGGTCACAGCGAGGCAAGGGCGCGTGTCTGGGTGTTACCTTTTGAGGATTCTTTCGGGTTGTTTGTATTGGCCTGTTACCTGCATTCATCCAGGTCTCGTGAAAATTACATCAGACCAGTGGGACGGCAGGAAGCCCCGTTCCACCCATCGGCAACCGCAACCATGGTTGTTTTCCGATCCTCGTGGCTTTCCATCTTGCATTGCTGTTTCTATGGCCTGCTCGTGAATGAGTCTCAATCAACAACACCTGACCTTGACCTCAACGATCAGGCCCGCCAACAGGGACAGCGCGTGGCCGTCTGACATGTACGAATGTCAGTTAGGTACCTTAGTCCGACTCTGGCTTTCCGGGTTAGTGCTGAGCCGGAGCCCAGTTCCCGCACTGCTGCGAGAGGCATACACTGCGGACCAGGACACACCGGCGGGAGGAACTCCAGCAATCTCCGCCTGGTAGCATTGTGCTGGATGGTAACCCAGGAGAGGTGTGAGGGGAACCTGGCTGTTGCTCCCTCTGCTTGGCGACAACGCAGGTCGCCCTGACTCTGTTCACGCAGCATTCCTCGCACGATGCAAATGGACGATCCCTGTACCTCAACGCAGGCTCTTCCTCGACCTGTCCCCGCCGTGTCTCGGATGTCTGAGGTTCTGGCCGCTCCGTCGATATAACACAGTGCACCGACTTTGTGCCATGAACGGTTCTCTTCCCACGAGAGCTCTCTCCCCTTCCCTTTACCCTTGTGGCTGCAACACGAGCAGCCAGCATCAAACCGCAGCCACAGCACCTGAAGACGAAAGTTTGGTCTGCATGACACGAACCCCCTCGTTGAGTATCCCGGGTGAGGTGGCACAAATACTACATATGTACTTGCCATGTTTGGCCATCTACAACATAAAGCTGCCAGTTGGTGGTTTGATGTTTTGCTGCAGAGGTCGCGTTTACAGATCTGTGAGGTACCTTATGGTCGGTAAGGTAATTCGGCCCGGTACTGTACAGATACAGAGCAGGCAAGGCGTGTCCTGTATAAGTGGGAGACCGGAACCCGGAAGCGCTGTATTAATTACCTAGCCCAACAGCACAGATGGCAGACACTGTCACTGGTTCAGTGTTTGTATGAAATATCGTAATCGTCGTCCAACCCGGAATATGACTTGATTCCACAAACCTATTTCTAGAAGCCTTCTCTGATTTCCCATACACGCCTTAATTTGACGCACTTTGTGTCCCCAGACACGGTTGGGCAGGCCCCTCTAATGAGCGTCGCATCGCACTGTGACGGAGGGGCGGGAGTTTCCTCGGGCGGAGGGGTCGGCCGAGGCGGGGTTCCTGCCCCGGTCTGGAGAACTGCGACCTCCACAATACGGAGAGCGTAAACTTGCTTCTGGAAGCGCGCTCCCGGTAAACGTTCCACGTCACCTGGGCCCAGGCAGGCAATTTGTCGCAGTAAACCGCACGGCTGGGAAAGAAAGCCTACCAGGGCAGGCAGATGCTTTAATTACCTTAGCTGGCACCCAAATATACCGGCGCAACCCCGATTCCACCGACTGCACCGGAGGGTTGGTTGTGGTTCAAGCCAAATTGTGCCCCTCCGACGTTGCCGGTGGCTTCCCTTGGCCTCGGCAGAAACCCATTCGGCGAATGCAAAAATGGCCCTTCTTTGACTGGCTAGTCAGTCCCTCGTCCCTTTGCCGGACTCGTGCTTCCCAGCCGGGAATGCGGCTCTTGGCCCGCCAGTCAGGGTTCCGATTCGACGATTCTTTCCTGCAGCCTCGCCTGCCATGCGTCGCTTCACCCAGGGTAAAAATGCCCGATTCTTCTCGCCTGGTCGCGCTGGTGCTGGACTTGTTATTCTGTCGCGCCTCCCGCCTCTCGAGGCGAGACTGGCCTGAGACAGGGTGGACGGGCCAAGCAACATGTTGTCGGCTAAAAGCCGGAGTCATATTGCAGCTGAGGGCCGTTCCGTAACGAGCTCCAACTTCCACTCTGGGTTTGAGGTGACCGGGCCGTGCCTTGTGCCGTGATGGCAGGGTTGAAGGCCATGCTAACGACTCGCCAAGCCGTATATGAGGACTTCCGGGTGTCGGGACATACCCTTAGAATACAAATATCGCGAGTGGCGCTGGGGTCATCAACAAGCGGCCTCCATGGCACTGGAAGCACAAACCAAGATCTGCGTGCTTGAGACATACACGTTTACATCATGTACAGTACAATCGCGACATAAGAATACAGCAGCGGTTACAAGGACAACATGTCCGTTCAGCTGGTCATCCAGGCTGCTGCCCTGCGGGCGCCGAAAGTGCTGACAAGGCGCAGTCCGCTGGAGCCCATCGGGAAGTAGCTGATCAGATACCAGATGAGGGAAGCGAGTTGAATCAGACCCGCAAAAAGCGTGAGAATCGTGCTTTGGAGCTGCTAGAACTTTAGCAACCACGCCGTTTGCGAGGAACGCAAGCTTGGACTTACGCCGACAGAAAAGTAGAGAGTCAACCCAAGAGACCCAAAATAGGCAGCCGTAAAAGGCAGTCGTGGAGTTGAGGCGAGATGCTGTAGATATGCCCACGGCCCCATAATGGCGGCGAAGGACGATAAGAAGAGAATCGAGCCCAGAGTCCATCTAGAAGTGGAGAATCAAGTAAGCCTAGTGTCATCACAACATGATCATTCACAACATGGCTTCACCGAAGGCAGTTCTCCGGAGCCCGGTGCCACCAAGTTGCCCAAGAATCAGCATTCCTAGCAGCTGCAGGGGGCTAGAGTGCCTGGTTCTGGGTAAAGCGAGCTTGCGGAACGGCTCCTCAGGGGCAGTGCAGCTGGAGCTGCTGGAAGGAGGACACTTACAAAACAACCAGCTTGCGCGGCTTGCCGAGAGATATGATGGGGAAGAGGAAGAAGCAGATGACGAAGCATGCAAGAGCCCCGAGGTTGCAGGCGCCAAAGATCAGCAAACGATCCCATCGGCTTACTATGTCTCGCGAGTTAGCTTCTGTTGCCGTAGCGAGTCAACTCGTGACTGAGAGATGCGAGATATGATAATGATAGAGACATCGCGGTCAAACCGTCCCAAGTGGGGCGACCTGAGACATGGCCATGCAGACCCGGCACATGTCCTGCATCGCAGGTCTGTCTGCAGGGGTAACAAGGTCCTTTGGGCAGGGGAGCCAAACAAGGAAACGGGGCGTGGGGGAAGGCAGCAAGAGAACCGAGTTGACTCACAGGCAAACCACCCTTCTTCCTCTTCACGGCGACTAGGCGCCGGCAACGGTGCGCCTGGGCCCTCGGTCGTTGGGAGTTGGACATAGCCACGGTCGCCAAAAGGGTTGAGAGATTGCAGCGATGACAAAAACCCGCCCTGTGGCGCCGTGTTCACCGGGACATCCGCATTGCGGCGAGACCAGCCCAGCGAGTTGATCGAGTCGCGGAACGATGTGGATGCCATGGCCTGCCAAGAGTTGTTGGTTCCAGTCCCACGATCTGATAGTACCGGGTTTCGGCAAGGCTGATGGAGCGAAGGGGCGGGCGCGTCGGCGGATGGGTCGGGCGTATCAACTGGAAACTCGGCAAGGGGGAGGGAAAGTAGGAAGTTGGCAAGGCTGACGGGGTCCCGGTGACCGCACTATCGGCCTAGTATGGTGTGTGAGCGAGGACTGCACAGTGTCCGTAGGCTGAGTGAAGTTGGGGTGGTGTATTGGGGGTTGGGGAACAGGAGGTAGGGTCAGGGCCGGAGCAAGCAGAACGCTGCCAAGGAAAGGGGAGAGGTGTCGTCGGTTTTTTGACACTGTCGCGGATCAAAAAGTCATGCGGAAAGCTCACGTTGAGGTGGGAACCAAAATGGTCTGGCGCGCGGCACTCAGATGATTCGGGAGGTTGCTGAAGGTTGTCGAGCGCCCCTGTTACCCTGCTGCGCTGCTCGCTCTTCCTTGATTCCGCTGCTGCCGTGATGGATTCAAGCCGGTCGACCTCAGCGAAGCTCGATAAGGAGCGCGACCTCGTTTATGCGGGCGCGGCCGTGGCGTTCTTGGGCTGTGTGGAGGGTGGTTTCTGGTCGCTGCCTGTCGATGGAAGAGAGAGCTCAAGGTTGGCTTGCGGTTTGTTGCTTGCGCAAGCGTCAGAAACGGCAACCTTGCAGATGTGGGGCCTGGATGCACCCTCCTCGTCGATCCCGTCCATGTGATTGGCTTTTCTGACCAGGCTGACCCGCCCAAAAACTGATCACGGACCACCTCCAGGATACCATCCAGTCTCGGAGGGTTGTCTCTCTTGCTTCCTTCCACCACACCTCACAGCAACTGGGTGCCGGTCAGTGCCGGTCTGTCCCGCTCACGGCGAAGGACGGACCACACCCGCACGTGGAAACTCACTTGACTCCTCTCCGAGATACACAGGACGCGGGATGCGGCGCAGCGCGGCATGGCATTCGTAAGACGCCAGGGCCAAGAATGGGTGGATCCAGTCCTCCAGAGCCCAGCAAAGGCGGGCAAGGACCGCCTCGGCCTGGCCTGGCCGCCAAACTCCCATGTCAGGGACGCAGACGGCGATGCTTCCGAGTTTACTACCGTTCAGGCAAGCGGTCCCCTATGATAGGGAGACAGGTTGCCTGTGGTGAAGACTGCCGGACAAGGGGACAGGGGATCTGCACGGATCTGACATGACAGATGCGGCATCCCGCACATCTCTGTCCACCAGGCGCGGCATACCTGAGCTATCTCCGGCAGTCGAAGAGGGCACGATGTTTTGTGTATCACACGGGCCGATCCCTTCTTGCGGCTGCATCGTGCTGTGGAGCTTGACGCCGGCATTGCTACTGCTGGGACCGTTGCCCTCGTCCCTGTGGTCCCCCAGGTGTCCCGACCACACCTTGGACATGTCTTGGCGCGCCCGAACCTGGAATTCAGAGACATTACGTATCGCGCACCGCCTGGGGTGAAGGGTGGCTGCGCTTCTCGGTTTGGTGTGCCTTGATGTCTCAGCTGCAAGTCACATTGATGGCTGGGCTGAGTACCTTCGGTCCAGTTCGGTGAAGCGCACGAGAGCCCGCCGGGTGGGAAAAGCCAAGGCTCACGACCAACCCGGTCAGTTCTGGTCACTTTCAAGTCTGCCCTTATGCGCTCCTCCAGGTCTCGATTTCTCAGCACACACACTCGCACTCAGACACACACCAACTTTTGGCCCGTCCAAAAGTCAGACGACGTGCCTTGATCCAAGGCAAGACACTGAGCAGGGCCGAGACGGTCTGGTGAGGTCCCAGGATAAAAACCCCCCAGCTTGCCACACGCGTGAAGCATGCCAGACGGTCGTCGGTTTCCTTCTCACATCGCTCACCGTGGCTCACCGTCGCCTATTCCGCTCACCTCGACCCTCGTCGTCCCCCTGTCGCACGAGGCTCAACGCGTCAACCCAAGCCATCCTGCGGGGTCAGCCAATCGAACCTGCAGACTCCACGTCAAACCAATAAGTCAAGCTTCAAAACCAACAAGGAGTTGGCCCATCATCACAAGCCAGGGACGAGCCAGGCCTTGCATCCAAACATCTGTAGCCGCCGGAGACCAAGGCACCGGGCCCCAAAAAGCACCTAGGCTGTTGTGTCAGTTGTTGCCCGTCAAGAGAACCCCGCAACCAACCCAGCCGCCCGCACTTGGGACTGGGACTTACCCCACCAGGAGGTGACTTTGCCTCCCCTCCTTACAGCTAGCCCTGGTTGTTGCCAACCGTTTCCAGGGTTCTGAACAGAGGAATTAACGAGCTTTGGTTTCCTTGCACCGTCTGGATCTCAAGCACAACCGGCCGAGGTGTGGATTCCTCGGACGGCAATCATCATCAAGGAAGGACAGCCGACAAGGAGGAAAGAACGGACTGCTCCGACTCGTTGAGCTGCTGTCAATCCTGTCAAACCGGACTGGGCGCCGTTTTGCCAAGAACCAATCAACAGCCCTGGTCGGATCACGGCGAGCCAGGTCTCGGAGGGTAACGACGACGTTGCAGACGTCTTACCTTGATCGCATCTCGCGAGCTACCTCACTTGAGAGGAAGCAAAGGAACCCTTGCCTGCTTTGCCTTATCTCCCACGGCCGCTGCTCCGTGTCTGGAACTGCCGGTGCTTGCCCTGCTCATATCTGGACCATCGCAGCGAATACTGGGCGGCGTCCAAGCAGACTGGAAGACCAAGCTGGCGCATCAGCCCGCGCTGACTCTCTTGCGCTCCCTTGCACACCATTCCCGGAACCTCACACACCACACCGTTCCCTGGTGGATGTGCCTTGCTCCGAAATAGGTACTCCGCGAAAGCGAGGTCCCCAGCCGCAGCCGCAGCTCCCGCATTTCCGTTATCGATACGAATATATAGGTACCCGTCCCTTCTCCAACACCCAGGCAGTTGGCCGTTCCTCGGTCGACCTTGGTCGTCATCCCAACTTCCTTTGTCCCCTCCCTGAGTTTGGAACAAGCGCTTGTTGCCGCCGCTGGCCTCCACGCCCGGTCCTCGAACTTCAGCAACCCGCATCGACTGATAAACAAACGACCTTGCCGCTCCATCCGAGCCCGAATTCACAAAAGCCCACGGTCTCCCTTCTTCAGGGTTATAAAGAGGCCCCACACCCCGTTCCCTCC
>Ga0247823_10000793_pt1 | contig 26608 bp, 22 predicted proteins | sample 13C_PalmiticAcid_2_FD_192426 | JGI IMG/M metagenome (GOLD analysis project Ga0247823, IMG submission 192426) | Soil microbial communities from agricultural site in Penn Yan, New York, United States - 13C_PalmiticAcid_Day30 | ecosystem: Environmental > Terrestrial > Soil > Agricultural land... | reverse complement strand
CCACTCGCCGATGGGGCCGGGTCAGTTAGAGGAACCGATGCCCCTGCCAAACGCTGTTCCGGTGTCACGATCTGCTGTGGCAGAAAGGAACAAGTCATGGGCGTAGAAGGAAAAATCAAGGAGGCCGCCGGTTACATCAAGGAAGAAGCCTTCGAGCACGGCACCTCTCCCGAGAGCAAGAAGAAGGCTCAGGAAGGCCGCGATCTGCGCAACGAAGGCCGGATCGAGGACGGCAAGCCGCCCAAGCCTGGCGAGCCCGGAACCGGCCAGTCCTGAAGACTGACCCTCATAGCGCCCCCGTATCGTTCGGGGGCGCCTGCTTGTGCGGGAGGCGCACATGACCCTCCCCCTCAGCGAAACCCGAAATCTGCGAACCGGGGCGGTGCCGTGGGATCAGGATGGCTGGACGCTTCCGCCCGCATCGCCCCGCGCGCGGACGCGCGTGGATGTCGCCATTCTCGGATCTGGCATCATGGGCGAGATTCTCGCCGAACGTCTCGCGGACGGATCGCGCAGCGTCGCGCTGTTCGATCGCAGGCCGCCCGGTTGCGGCAGTACCGCAGCATCGACCGCCGAGGTCATGTGGGCGATGGACGTGCCGCTGCTCCATCTCGGCACCAAGCTCGGCGAGGCGGAGGCGGCGCGCCGCTGGCGGCGGGTATTCGCGGCGGTACGCGAATTGGCGGACCGGATCGATGCCCTTGGCGATTGCGGCGAGCGGATCGAGCGGCCGACGCTCTATCTCGCCGGCAACGTCCTGGGCGAAGCCGAGCTGGCCGAGGAAGCGGCACTGCACCAGCGGTTCGGCCTCCCGTCGGCCTTCCTCACCGCAGCGGAGGTATCGGAACGCTTCGGCATCGCTCCGCGCGCAGCGATCCTGTCCGATGGCGGGTACGAGATCGATCCTGTCGCGCTGTGCCATGCGCTGCTGTGGCGCGCGATCGGCAATGGTGCAGCGCTCACCTATCCCGCCGATGTTGTCGCGCTGCATCCCACAGCAGGCGGTGTCGAGCTCGAATGCTCTACTGGGCATCGTTGCGTCGCAGCGAAGGTGGTGTTGGCTACCGGATACGAGCGAGCGCGGCTCTTTCTGCCGCCTGCTTTCAAACTGATCTCGACCTTCGCTATCGCGACGCCGCCCGGCACCGCACCGTTATGGGGCGAGAACGCGATGATCTGGGAGGCGGCGGATCCGTACCTCTACGTCCGGACCGACATCGAAGGCCGCATCATCGCCGGCGGCGAGGATATTGAAACCGCCGATGAGACTAGGCGCGATGCGCTGATCGAGCCGAGCGCGGGTAGGATTGCGGCCAAGCTGGAAGCTCTGCTCAACGGCAGACGAGTCATGATCGACCGCGCATGGGGTGCGACGTTCGGTTTCTCGCCTGATGGGCTGCCGGCGATCGGCCCCACCTCGCTGATGCCCGACGTTTGCCTAGCAGCGGGCTATGGCGGAAATGGCATCGCGTTCGCGGCGCTCGCGGCGCAAATGCTCGAGCGCAGTTTCTCAGGCGAACCTGATCCCGACCTTGGATGCTTCGATCCCTATAGATTCACCTGAGCTGATCGCACCGGTGCTGTGTGCCCAGTTCCAGAGTCGGGGCCGGAGCGGTCGGTTCGTTCTCATTGGGATGGGACATCCCGAATCTCTACCGGGTTCCCGCAGTCGAACTGCGCTAAGATAGGTGAGCTTATCTATGCTTGCTGAAGCGGCCCGATTTCGCGCAGGGCGCCATCCGCAATGCGTTGGTAGTGCTCCGCAAGCATCTGGTGCGTCCTGCGCGCGCAAGCATCGTTCGCTGCTTCGGCCATAGCTCGCTCCTGCTTTGCTCGGGCCGCATAATAGTCAGCGTCCTGCCGGGACATTTCTCTACCCTCCGTTTCCAAATCCCTGCTCGAAACGAGAATAGAAAATCGACTCGCAGAGTTTCAAGAGAAGACTCGTGTTGCCGGACGGGCGGCGGCGACCGAAACGACGACGCATTGCGGCCGACAATGAGCAAGCAATGAAGCGTCTACTAGCGACCCAATAGCAGCCCCGAATCCAAGCCTGAACGAACGGCGGCTTTCAGGATCGACCGCGGTCTACGTGGACGGCTGCAATGAGGACGCAAAGCTGCGAGGCGACGTCGATCGAACACCGCTTGCAGCCGCCATTGCTTGGCTACTTCTTGGGCCAGCGGAACGCTGGATATCTTCGGGAGCAGCGATCCCAGTCGCTATTCCTTTTCGTACCGGGGTTGGTGGCGCTCTCTCGGTGTTCGCCAACCGAGGAAGAAGTCCAAGGGGTCATTTGAGCCTAGAAACTCTCTGGCCAGCGTTAGTCTATGGAGCACCGCGGCTTTCTCGTCAGGTTCCAGCGATGCTGAGCGCGCTTCGACGCCCAGAAAGAATCGTTCGATTTCCATCACACGCGACCAGCGCTCGATCACGTTGGCAAGCGCGTCGCGACTATCCTCGATCGATTTCTCCGCGCGCCGGCGGTCATCCTCCCTCCGCCATTGCTCCTGCCGCGTCTCCCATGCCTGACGCTCGATCTCGGCTTTGCGCTCGGCCTCCTCGAGTTTGCCGATCAGTGTCCGGGCTTCGCTGGAGGCCGCGCTGACGATCGCTGCGACCGAAATGCCGTCGGTCTTGCCTTTGGACTCCTGCCACGTCCGCGACCACGCGACACGGCCATAGGGGGAATAGGCAATGACACGAAGCCGGCCAGAGGCCACCGCCTGAACGGTCGTAAAGCTATGTTGCGTGACCGCTCCATCCGCGCCGCGAGTTCGGGCGTGTCGCGGACATAGCCGCCATTCATATAGCGCATCGTGACCCGTTCGGTCATCTCGATCACGCACAGGCCGATCGCGACCGAACCGATCGATACTATGGTCGGGCGGTCGGGCGCCCAGAACGGTGGATAGGGAGGATGAGTACGCTCGAGGCCATTTGCTTCGCGTTCATCGATCATGCCGCGGCGCAACCCCGATGACGCTGCCGCCAGCATGACCGGGTGCCCCGCCGCTTCGAACGCGTTGAACAAGTTGTTGCCGAGTAGCAGCGCCCGGTCGAGGCAGGCTTGCGAGGCGGAGATGTCGACCAGCTTGCGCTTGAAGGGCCGCAGAAGGGCGCCGTCGTCGACGGACCGGCTATGCAGCATCACAGCCTTGGCGCCGCTGACGAGGCCATGCATTGCCGGTACGGACGACCGGGTGGCAACACGCGGGGCTCCCGCTTTGGGCAGGGCCGGTTTCGCATGTGGAACCGGTGTATCATCCCGCAACCAGCTAAGAGGATCCCCTGCCCTCGGTTTGGGCAATGCGGAAGCCGGGGTCGCCTTGCCGACAGCGAGCTTGGCCCAATATCCGCGCGGCGGCCGGGGCACGTTCAGCATTTCGCAGACGCGCGCCAGATAGCTCCCCGAAACCTCGAAGCGGGCCGCAATCTTCGTCATCGGCTCAGCCCAGGCCAGCCGATAAAGTTCCTCCCGCAGAATCATGCCAACCAACCCACCGATCCGTTCTTGATAGCGGTGCTTACCTAGCATCGCAGTCACGAGGGTTGCGTGTTTTTGAGCGGTCCTCAGCTATCTTCCGGGGCGTTGACGCCCCTCCCGTCGCCGCACGTGGGCCGTGTTGCGGCACTTCAATTAGTTCTCTTTTTGTTCTATTTGGCTTACATGGAACGAATCGCTGCCCATTCGATGGCACAAGCCATCCTAGCCGCCCCTGCCTGGGTCCGCGTCGGTATAACCGCGCCGACTGAGAACATACGGGTGGAGGCGGCGAGTGAGCTTGCTCTGACGCTTCTCAACCTGCGAGATTGCGAAGAGCACATCGCCGATGATCGACAACTGGCACTTGCGCTCTGAGTCCGGTTGCCTGGGTGGTGTTCAAGCCGACATCCTGCACGGGCTGAAGCGGACTCCATCCGTGCAGGATATCGCTCCAACTATTGCCGAACCACGCGGCTAGCACCGAAATCAGGCCGCAGAACTTTCCCGCCATCGCGCACCAAATCGAGATAATCCGACCAGTGCTGCATCATCTCCACGCGCTCATCCCAATATTCGCCGCGCGCATAGGCGCGCCGGACCTGGTTGGTATCCACATGCGCCAGTTGCCGCTCGATCGCGTCGGGATTCCACTGGCCCATTTCGTTGAGGAGCGTCGCTGCCATCGCCCTGAACCCATGCGCCGTCATCTGGTCCGAGGTGTAGCCGAGCCGGCGCAATCCCTGGTTCACGACGTTCTCCGACATCATGTTGCGCGGCCGGATATTGCACGAGAACATGTGCGGCCAGGGACCCGTAAGCGCATGCAATTCCTCAAGCAGGGCGACCACCTGACGGGATAGCGGCACCCGGTGCGGCCGACGCATCTTCATCCGTTCCGCCGGGATCGACCAGACCATCTCCTCCAGATCGATGTCGCACCACTGGGCCTGCCTGAGCTCGCCGGGACGCAGTAGGACGTGCGGGGAAAGCCGCATCGCCATGCGCCGGACCGGCAGCCGGTCGGGTGTGTCGATGGCGCGCAGAAGCGCGCCGACTTCGGAGGGCTTCGTGATGGCGGCGAAGTGCTTGGGCTTCGGGGTCGCTATCGCGCCGCGCAGATCGGCCGCGACATCCTTGTCGCATCGCACCGTCGCTACGCCATAGCGGAATACACGGCTGAGCACGCTGCGCATGCGGCGCGCGCTTTCATAGGCACCCGTCGCCTCGATCTTGCGCAGCACGGCGAGCGCTTCATGCGGTGTGATCTGAGAGATCGGCAGGCTGCCGATCAAAGGGTAGGCCTTTTCGAGCAGCCACCGGATCTTGTCGATCGTCACCGACGCCAGGCCGTCGCGCTCGCACTTCACCAGCCATTCCTTGGCGACCAGCTCGAACGTGTTGGCGGCCGCATATTTGGCGGCGATGCGCGCCCGCTTCCTTTCGACCGCTGGATCGAAGCCCGCCGCGATCTGCTCCTTTGCCTTGTCGCGCCGAGCGCGCGCTTCGGCGAGGCTGACCGTGGGCCACTTTCCGAGGTGAAGAGTCTTCTGCTTGTCGAGGAAGCGATAGTTCATGCGCCACAGCTTGGAGCCGTTCGGCCTGACTTGGAGATACAGGTTCTGGGAGTCGCGCAGGAGGTAGGGCTTGGCCGCGGGCTTTGCGGCGTTGGTCTCGATGTAGGTCAGCATGTATTTTCTTCCAGCAAACCGGGTCGATCCGGAGACCATCGACAGCACCATCAAGAATGATGTGCTGTTGATGGTCCTGACCGGACGTCGCCGGAAATTTATCCGACGATCATCATCGATTTATGCTGTGAAACCAGCCGCTTGCTGGACGTCTCTGGACGCACTTAGCGCCAGAAAATGGTGCCCAGAAGAGGACTCGAACCTCCACGGCCTTGCGACCGCCAGCACCTGAAGCTGGTGCGTCTACCAATTCCGCCATCTGGGCACGGGGTAGGCCGGCGCCTCTAGGGGAGGCCCGGGGGGCGTGTCAACCGCTTCTCGCAACTGATTTCGTGATGGTTGCCCTTTGCCGCTGCGCGCGGCATGGGGGACGTAGTGGTACAGACTTTCGAGGGCGTGATGAAGGACAGGCTGGTGACGTTGATCGGCGGCGGCGGATTCGTCGGACGCTATGTCGCACAGGCACTGCTCAAGACGGGCGCGCGCGTCCGCATCGTCCAGCGCGACCCGCGCTCGGCCTGGTTCCTGAAGCCGCTCGGCGGGCTTGGCCAGACCCAGTTCGTCGCGGGCGATGTCCGCAAGCCCGATTCGCTCGCCCGCGCGCTCGCCGGATCGGACGCGGTGGTGAACCTTGCTGGCGCGTTCGGGCGCGAGGCGGACGCCGTCAACGCGATCGGCGCGGAGAATGCGGCCAAGGCCGCCGCGGCAGCGGGTGCAAAGGCGTTCGTCCAGATCTCCGCAATCGGCGCCGATGCAGAGGCCAAGTCGGACTATGGCCGCTCCAAGGGCGAGGGCGAAGCGCTGGTCCGTGCCGCCTTCCCCACCGCAGCCATCCTGCGCCCGTCCTTCATCTTCGGGCGCGAGGACCAGTTCGTGAACCGCTTCGCCGGGCTGATCGCGCGCGCGCCGGCGGTGCCGGTCCTGCGCGGCGCGATGCGCATGCAGCCGGTCTATGTCGCCGACGTCGCCGCGGCCGTGGTCAAGGCGGTTGCCGATCCCGCACAATTCGGCGGAAAGACGTTCGAGCTGGGCGGGCCCGAGGTGATCACCTTCACCCAGTTCCATCAGCGCCTTGCCGATGCGATCGGGCGCCATCCGCCGCTGATCGACCTGCCCGATTTCGCGGGCGCAGGGATCGCGACCCTGGGCTTCCTGCCCGGGATGCCGATCACCTGGGACCAGTGGCTGATGCTTCAGACCGACAATATCGCGGCAGAGGACGGGCTGGCGCAGCTCGGCGTCACCCCGACCTTGCTCGGCGCGGTCGCGCCAGGCTGGCTGGTCCAGTTTCGGCGACACGGCCGCTTCGCCGGCGCGCATCAAACCGCCTGAACCCAGACTTTCCGGCACATTCAAGACCGGGTGATCCCCGGCAGGGGAGCCATCCGGCATGAGTGACACGCTGACCTATATCCTGCTCGGCATCATCGAGGGGCTGACCGAGTTCCTGCCCGTCTCATCGACCGGGCATCTGATCCTTGCGGGCGAGTTGTTCGGGTTCAACGACAGCAGCTCGATCACCTTCAAGATCGCGATCCAGTTCGGTGCGATCCTCGCAGTGCTGGTCGCCTATTGGCGCACCTTCTGGGACCGCGGGACCGGCCTGTTGCGCGGCGAACCGCAATCGGTGGCGTTCGTACGCAACATCCTGATCGGCTTCCTTCCGGCGCTGGCGATCGGCGTGGTCGCCTATGACGCGATCCGCGCGGCGATGCAGACCCCGGTGATCGTCGCCGTGGCACTGATCGTCGGCGGGATCGTGATCCTGCTGATCGAGCGGATGGTGAAGATCGTGCGTTACAGCCGCGTCGAGGCGATCCCGACCGGCACCGCGGTATCGATCGGCGTCGTCCAGTGCCTGGCGATGCTACCCGGCGTCAGCCGGTCGGGCGCGACGATCATGGGATCGCTGCTGATGGGGGTCGAGCGCAAGACTGCGGCCGAGTTCAGCTTCTTCCTAGCCGTGCCGACGATGCTCGCCGCGACCACCTATTCGCTATGGAAAGACCGTGACCTGCTGAGCTTCGATGACCTGAGCGCGATCGCGATCGGGTTCGGCGCGGCATTCGTGGTCGCGCTGCTGGTGGTGCGGGCGTTCGTAAAGGTGGTCGGGCGCTACGGCTTCGCGCCCTTTGCCTGGTACCGAATCATCGCCGGAAGTGCCGCCTTGGTCTGGCTCTTGGCTAGATAAGTCCGTATCGGCCCTTATTATTGAGAGCGAATCGCAACTACTGGTGAAATCCTGACCTAATATTACTATATAGGCCAGTATAGCTTACCTAATAGCCGGTTTTCACGTGACTCGCCTCCTGCGACCTGTCACTGGCACGGGCATGGCAAACGAAGTCATGCTCAAATTCGTCGACCGTGCGCAGGCGTTTCCGCCCAAGCGCGAGGCCCAACTGCGTGCGCAGGATTTCCGCGAGATCGCGGAACGCTATGCCTCACCCTCAGCCGAGGAACAGGCCGGGCGCTGCTCGCAATGCGGCGTGCCCTATTGTTCGGTGCACTGCCCGCTGCACAACCATATTCCGGACTGGCTGCGCCTGACCGCCGAAGGGCGTCTGCGCGAAGCCTATGAGCTGTCCAACTCCACCTCGACCATGCCCGAGATCTGCGGCCGTATCTGCCCGCAGGACCGGCTGTGCGAGGGCAATTGCGTCATCGAGTTCTCAGATCACGGTGCCGTCACGATCGGCTCGGTCGAGAAGTTCATCACCGACACCGCCTGGGAAGAAGGCTGGGTCGAACCGCTGGTCCCCGGCCCTGCCCGCGGCCAATCGGTGGGCGTGATCGGCGCGGGTCCCGCGGGACTCACCGCGGCAGAGTATCTGCGCAAGCTCGGCTATGACGTGCATGTCTATGACCGGCACGACCGGCCGGGCGGGCTGCTGACCTATGGCATCCCCGGCTTCAAGCTGGAGAAGGAAGTCGTGATGCGCCGCACCGACCGGCTGGCGGCGGGCGGCATCGTCTTCCACCAGAGCTTCGAGGTCGGCCGCGACGCGACGCTCGAGCAGCTGCGCGGGAAGCATGACGCGGTGCTGATCGCGACCGGCGTGTACAAGGCGCGCGCGATCAAGGCGCCCGGCGTCGGCGCGGACGGCGTGGTCGAGGCGCTCGACTATCTGATCGCATCGAACCGCAAGAGCTTTGGCGATGCGGTGCCTATGTTCGACGATGGCAGCCTGAACGCGCAGAGCAAGAATGTCGTCGTGATCGGCGGCGGCGACACCGCGATGGACTGCGTCCGCACCGCGGTGCGCCAGGGCGCGGCATCGGTGAAGTGCCTCTATCGCCGCGACCGCGCCAACATGCCCGGATCGCAGCGCGAGACCGCCAATGCCGAAGAAGAAGGTGTCGAGTTCGTCTGGCTCTCCGCCCCCGAAGCCTTCGACGCCAAGGACAATGGGGGCGGCGACAGGGTGACCGCGGTCAAGGCCACCGGCATGCGCCTCGGCGCACCCGACGCCAGCGGCCGCCGCGCGCCCGAGCCCGATCCGGGTTCGGCGTTCGACGTGCCCGCCGATCTGGTGATCAAGGCGCTCGGCTTCGATGCCGAAGATCTGCCGACGCTGTTCGGCGCGACCGAGCTGGGCGTCACCCGTTGGGGCACGATCCGGACCGATGCGCGGACGATGATGTCCAACCTCGACGGCGTGTTCGCCGCCGGCGACATCGTCAAGGGTGCGAGCCTGGTGGTGCAGGCGATCCGCGACGGCCGGGACGTCAGCGAGCGAATGCATGGCTGGCTCAAGGCGCAGAAGACCTCGGCACTCACGGGTACGCGCGCAAAGGAAGCGGCATGACCATCGGTCTTGCCATCGCGGCTGCCTTGCTGGCTGCTCCGGCCGCGCAGGCTGCAACGCCCGCGCCGGCCGCGGCGGAGGCCATCGATCCTGCACGCCTCGCCGCCGCCAAGCGCATGCTCGAAGCGCTGATGCCGCCCGAAAAGCGCGCCGCGATGTTCGATACGATGCTCGGGCCGATGATGGCCAATATTCACGAGAGCGTCCTCTCGTCGCCATCGATCAAGGCTTCGCTCGATCGCGATCCCGAGGTCATGACAGCCTTGCAGCAATTCATGGGCAAGCAGCAGGAACGCACGGGGGAACTGCTCCGCGCGGCGTTGCCGGACATGTTCGCAGCAATGGAGCGGGCCTATGCACGACGCTTCACCGTCGCTCAGCTGAATGAGGTCACCGCCTTTTTCGCTACGCCGACGGGGCGGTTCTACATGGACCAAAGCATGACGATCATGTCCGACCCGGATGTACTCGCATGGCAACGCGGCCTGATGCAGCAAGCTATGGCGCATACCGAACAAGACATGAAGGCGCTGCAGGCACAGATCGCGGCGGAGGCAGGCAAGTGATGATGGTTGAGAATGAGCGCGAACGCCTTGCCCGCGAGGGCATGTACCGCCCCGAGTTCGAGGGCGATGCCTGTGGCGTCGGCATGGTCGCGGCGATCGACGGCCAGCCTTCGCGCCGCGTCGTGCAGAGCGCGATCGACGCGCTGAAGGCGGTGTGGCATCGCGGCGCAGTCGATGCCGACGGCAAGACCGGCGACGGCGCGGGCATCCATGTCGATCTACCACTGCGCTTCTTCGACGACGCGGTGCTGGCGTCGGGCCACCGCGTGCTGCCCAACCGGCTCGCGGTCGGCATGATCTTCATGCCCCGCGTCGATCTCGGCGCGCAGGAAGCATGCCGCACGATCGTCGAAAGCGTGATCATCGAGGCGGGCTACACCATCTATGGCTGGCGCCAGGTGCCGGTCGACGTCTCCGTCATCGGCCAGAAGGCGCAGGCGACGCGCCCGGAGATCGAGCAGATCATGATCGCCGGGCCGATGCCCGACCAGGTGTCCGAGGAAGAGTTCGAGAAGAACCTCTACCTCGTCCGCCGCCGGATCGAGAAGCGCATCATCGCGGCGCAGATCAGCGGCTTCTACATCTGCTCGCTGAGCTGCCGCTCGGTGATCTACAAGGGACTGTTCCTCGCCGAGAGCCTGAGCGAGTTCTACCCCGACCTCAAGGACGAGCGCTTCGTCAGCCGCGTCGCGATCTTCCACCAGCGCTATTCGACCAACACCTTCCCGCAATGGTGGCTGGCGCAGCCGTTCCGCTGCCTCGCGCACAATGGCGAGATCAACACGATCCGCGGCAACAAGAACTGGATGCTCAGCCACGAGATCAAGATGGCGAGCCTCGCTTTCGGCGAACATTCGGAGGACATCAAGCCGGTGATCCCGGCGGGTGCGTCCGACACCGCCGCGCTCGATGCGGTGTTCGAGGCGATCTGCCGTTCGGGCCGCGATGCGCCGACCGCCAAGCTGATGCTGGTGCCCGAGGCGATGGGGCCGGAAACCCCGGCCAACCATCTGGCGATGTACAAGTATCTGGCCTCGGTGATGGAGCCGTGGGACGGCCCCGCCGCGCTGGCGATGACCGATGGCCGCTGGGCGGTTGCGGGCGTCGACCGTAACGCACTGCGTCCGCTGCGCTACACGCGGACCGCCGACGGGCTGCTCGTCGTCGGGTCCGAAACCGGCATGGTGCAGATCCCCGAATCGACCGTCGTCGCCAAGGGCCGCCTGGGGCCGGGCGAGATGATCGCGGTCGATCTGGACGAAGGCCGCTTCTACGAGGACGACGAGGTCAAGGACCGGATCGCCGGCGAATATGACTATGCGGGGATGATCGGCGAGTTCCTGACCGTCGACGATCTGTCTGCCGTGGACGCCGCTGGCCCTGCCTTCGACCGTGCCGAACTGACGCGCCGCCAGGTCGCGGCCGGCCAGACGCTCGAGGACATGGAGCTGATCCTTTCGCCGATGGTGACCGACGCGAAGGAAGCGGTCGGGTCGATGGGCGACGATACGCCGCTGGCCGTGATCAGCGACAAGCCGCGCCTGATCAGCCAGTTCTTCCGCCAGAATTTCAGCCAGGTCACCAATCCGCCGATCGACAGCCTGCGCGAGCGGCATGTGATGTCGCTCAAGACGCGCTTCGGCAACCTCGCCAACATCCTCGACACCGGCGAGACCGCGAACAAGGTGCTGGTGCTCGAAAGCCCGGTGCTGACCAATGGCGACTGGGCGCGGCTGAAGGGCCATTTCGGCGACCTTGCCGCCGAGATCGACTGCACCTTCCCCGCCGGCGGCGGCCCGGAGACGCTGCGCGCGGCGATCACGGATATCCGCTTTCAGGCGGAGCAGGCGGTGCGCGCTGGCGCGACCGAGCTGTTCCTGACCGACGAGCATGTCGGGCCGGATCGCATCGCGATCGCCGGTGTGTTGGCGGCGGCGGCGGTGCACACGCACCTCGTCCGCAAGGGGCTGCGTTCCTATGCCAGCGTCAACGTCCGTTCGGCCGAATGCCTCGACACCCATTATTACGCGGTGCTGATCGGCGTCGGCGCGACCACGGTGAACGCCTATCTCGCCGAAGCGTCGATCGCCGATCGCCATTCGCGCGGTCTGTTCGGCGACATGCCGTTCGAACAGGCACTCAAGAACCACCGCAAGGCGATCGACGAAGGTCTGCTCAAGATCATGTCGAAGATGGGGATCGCGGTGATCTCCTCGTATCGCGGGGGCTATAACTTCGAGGCGGTCGGTTTGAGCCGCGCGCTGGTCAACGACTTCTTCCCCGGGATGCCGGCGAAGATCTCCGGCGAAGGCTATGCCTCGCTGCACCTCAACGCCAAGCTGCGCCACGACGCCGCGTTCGACACCGGCGTCGCGACGCTGCCGATCGGCGGCTTCTATCGTCAGCGCCATGGCGGCGAGACGCACGCCTATTCGGCGCAGCTGATGCACACGCTGCAGACCGCAGTCGCGACCGACAGCTATTCGACCTATCTGCAATTCTCGCGCGGGGTGCGCGATCTGCCGCCCGTCTATCTGCGCGATCTGCTCGAGTTCAATTTCCCGAACGAGGGTGTCGGGATCGATCAGGTCGAGGCGATCACCGAAATCCGCAAGCGCTTCGTGACCCCGGGCATGTCCTTGGGCGCGCTCAGCCCCGAGGCGCATGAGACGCTGGCGATCGCGATGAACCGGATCGGCGCCAAGGCGGTGTCGGGCGAGGGCGGCGAGGATTCGATCCGCTACAAGCCCTATGAGAATGGCGACAATGCCAATTCGACGATCAAGCAAATCGCGTCGGGCCGCTTCGGCGTCACCGCCGAGTATCTCGGCGCGTGCGACGAGGTCGAGATCAAGGTCGCGCAGGGCGCCAAGCCCGGCGAGGGCGGCCAGCTGCCCGGCTTCAAGGTCACCGAGTTCATCGCGAAGCTGCGCCATGCGACGCCGGGGGTGACATTGATCTCGCCGCCGCCGCATCACGACATCTACTCGATCGAGGATCTGGCGCAGCTCATCTACGACCTGAAGCAGATCAACCCGCGCGCGCGCGTCTGCGTGAAGCTGGTTTCGTCGGCGGGCATCGGCACGGTCGCGGCGGGCGTCGCCAAGGCGCATGCCGACGTGATTCTGGTCGCCGGCCATGTCGGCGGCACCGGCGCTTCGCCGCAGACGTCGGTGAAGTATGCCGGCACGCCGTGGGAGATGGGCCTTTCCGAGGTCAACCAGACCCTCACCCTCAACGGCCTGCGCGGCCGGGTGCGGTTGCGCACCGACGGCGGGCTCAAGACCGGGCGTGACATTGTCATCGCCGCGATCCTGGGTGCCGAGGAATTCGGCATCGGTACGCTCAGCCTGGTCGCGATGGGCTGCATCATGGTGCGCCAGTGCCATTCGAACACCTGCCCGGTCGGCGTGTGCACGCAGGATGAGCGCCTGCGGCAGAAGTTCACCGGATCGCCCGAGAAGGTCATCAACCTGATGACCTTCATCGCCGAGGAAGTGCGCGAGATCCTGGCCCGGCTCGGCGCGAAGAGCCTGGACGAAGTGATCGGCCGCACCGAGCTGCTCCGCCAGGTCAGCCGCGGCGCCGAGCATCTCGATGATCTCGACCTCAACCCGATCCTGGCCAAGGTCGATGCCGACGAGAGCGAGCGCCGCTTCAGCCTCGACACCTGGCGCAACGCGGTGCCGGACAGCCTCGACGCGCAGATCATCGCTGACGCCAAGGCGGTGTTCGAACGCGGCGAGAAGATGCAGCTCGCCTACAACGTCCGCAACACGCACCGCGCGGTTGGCACGCGCCTGTCGAGCGAGATCACGCGAACCTTCGGCATGTCGAAGCTGAACGACGGGCATGTCCAGGTGCGCTTGCGTGGTTCGGCCGGTCAGTCATTGGGCGCATTCCTGTGCAAAGGCGTGACGCTGGAAGTGTTCGGCGACGCCAACGACTATGTGGGCAAGGGTCTGTCAGGCGGCACCATCGTGGTGCGCCCGTTGGTGAGTTCGCCGCTCGACAGCCGCGCGAACACGATTATCGGCAATACCGTCCTCTACGGCGCGACCTCTGGCCGCCTGTTCGCAGCGGGTCAGGCCGGCGAGCGCTTCGCGGTCCGCAACTCGGGCGCGCAGGTCGTGGTCGAAGGCTGCGGCGCCAATGGCTGCGAATATATGACCGGCGGCGTTGCAGTGGTGCTCGGCCGCACAGGCACCAATTTCGGCGCCGGCATGACCGGGGGCATGGCGTTCATCTATGATGAGGACGGCGTGTTCGAAGCCAACGCCAATCCCGACAGCATCGTGTGGCAGCGCCTGTCGTCGGCGCATTGGGAAGCCGTGCTCAAGGACCTTGTCACCGAGCACCACACGACGACCGACAGCAACTGGTCGGGCGGGCTGCTCGAGGATTGGGAGCGCGTGCGCGGCAATTTCTGGCAGGTGGTACCCAAGGAAATGCTCGAGCGGCTGTCGTATCCGCTGGATGACAGGCAAGAGCTGGTCGCGGCGGAGTGAGCTTGTGGCTACGGCTGTCGCGGGGCGACGTCGTAGCCGCGCTCATTTGTTTCAGCCTGATCACCGGCTTTACTTGGTGGAGATGGACCTACTTCCCCGACCCTGGCCAAGCGAGCGATACGGCCGAAGCGGCGGTCGTAGCGATCGCCTACGGGTTTCCACGAGGTCATAGTGGCGCGCAAGCCTGGGCCTCAATCCGGTTGCGCTTGGATGATGGGAAAGAGGTCGATGTCAGGCGCACGATGCGCTGCTTGCCAACGCTCAATCGAGGTGATCGTGTTCGCCTGATCGGCTCTCGAGACCATGCGGGTCGCAGGTTCTGGAGCATCGTCGGCGAACCGTGCCCCGAAGAGTAATACTGAAACACCTGCCTGCGGCGTAGCAGGCGCGTCACAAGTGCGCGATAGCGGGTGCCATGCATTTCGATCTGATCCAGAGCATTAGCCTCGCCGGTTCCGCTACCACGCCCAATGACGACCGCTGTGGCGCGACGCCGACGCTTGCCTGGATGATCGACGGCGCGACCGACCTCGGCCCGCCGGGGCTGATGGGCAGCCAGCCGGGCGCGGCGTGGCTTGCCGCGACCGCCTCGCGCGCCTTTGCTGCGACCGAGGACGATGCGCTTCCTGCCATCCTCCGGCACGTCTTCGCGCAGACTGCCTCGGCCTATGCTGCCGAACGCATGCGAGCGCCCGTTGGCGATTGGGAGTTGCCGAGCGCCGCCTTTCTGGCTGTCGCGCTGATGCCCGACGCGCTCGACCTCGCATGGCTCGCCGATTGCGCATGCCTCCTGCTGCGCGGCGAGACCGTCACCCGGCTTGGCCCGCAACCGAGCAGCGACGAGACCGAGCGCGCGCGCATCCACGCCGCGGGACCTGAACGCCCGCTGGAGATGCTGCGCACGCAACGCATGCGTCCGGAGCGCTACATTCTGGGCACCGATCCTGCGCATTTCGCTTTTGTCGAATCTGCCAGCACTCCGGTGGTGCCGGGTGATCATATCCTGCTGATGACCGACGGCATGGCGGCGCTAATCGACGATTATGGTATGCCAGTTGAATCCTTCGTCGCCACGTTGCGCGCAGACGGCCTGCCCGCACTTGCCGCGCGTCTCCGCGCGATCGAGGCCGAAGATGCGGACCGCATGCGCTATCCGCGATTCAAGCAAAGCGACGACGCCACCACATTGTGGCTGCGCATCGCCGCCTGATCGGGGAAACCGGCGCTTGCCGCCGCCCGTGTCCGCCGCCTAAAGCCTTAGTTTATGTGGCAGCTCTACCAATTTCCGCTTTGCCCGTTCTCGCGCAAAGTCCGGCTCGTCCTGGGTGAGAAAGGCGTCGGCTATGAACCGGTGCGCGAATCCCCCTGGGCGCGGCGTGACGAATTTCTCGACATGAACCCTGCAGGGCAGACGCCAGTGATGGCCGACGACCGGGGCGTGGTGTTGATCGATTCGGTCGCGATCTGCGAATTCTTCGAGGAAACGGTGAGCAAGGCCGCCTTGCTCAACGGCACCGCCGCCGACCGCGCCGAGATCCGCCGGCTGGTCGCCTGGTTCGACGTCCAGTTCTTCCGCGACATCACCGGGCCGCTGCTGCACGAGCGGATGCTCAAGCGGATCGTCCACCGCGCGACCCCGGATTCGACCGCACTGCGCGAGGCGATGAAGGCGGCGGTCGCGCATCTCGACTATATCGACTTCCTGCTCGACCACCGGACCTGGCTGGGCGGCGCGACGATGAGCCTCGCCGATCTTGCCGCCGCGGCGCAGATCAGCGTCGCCGACTATCTGGGCGGGATCGACTGGAAGAGCCACGAGCAGGCCAAGCGCTGGTATGTCGGCATGAAGAGCCGCCCCAGCTTCCGCCCGCTGCTCGCCGAGCGGATGGAAGGGATCAACCCGCCACCCGAGTATGAAAAGCTCGATCTTTAAAGTCTGTTTCAGCTGTGCTGAATCCAAATCTAGGGGATCGAAACCGGCTCGGGCTGCTCGGCCGGGAAACCGCGCACCGCTGCGCTGGCGAGCTTCGGCGCCAGCGTCACGGGCGCATCGGCACGCGTCCCTTCAGCCTGGGCGGTCAGCGCGCGCCCACGCCAGACCGGCTTCATCCCGTCGCGCAGGACAAGTTCCACATCCAGTTCGGTGACGATCAGCCCGCGCAGTTGCTGCTTGTTCGAGGGCATGGTGACGCCGATTGCCGCCCCCCAATTACCGACCGCGGCGGCCGGCCCCGGCTCCTTCCCCTTGGATGTCACCGCGCCGCGCGCGGTGCGCGTCACCTTGACCCGCGCGATGTAGCGGCTCCGGCTGGTCACGGGCAGCGCCGTGAAGCGTGCGTCCGACAATGCCCGTTCCACCGCATCGGCGAACACCTGCCTGGCCGAAGCCGGGACGGCTTCATCGGCAACGGGTTCGATTGCCACGGTTCCGGGCCGGAGAGCTGCCGCCTCGTCCTGCGCGACGGGCTGCGACGCCGCGGCCAGAAGCATCGACGCGATCATCGCAATGGCAGTCATCTACGCTACTCCCGCTCAGGCACGCGTTCCTTCGCATAACGTCGTGGACGCTGCCAGCCCGTATATGTCTGCTTGACCCGCACCGATTATCTGACTTACGTCAGATAAATGACCACAGACCCGGTGAGCCGCTTCCGCCGCTTCGCACGCGCCGTCACCCGTGAGGTCGGCGCGCTCGACATCTCGTTCCTCGGCCGCGGGCGCCCATTGGGTTCGGCGCGCGTGATCAACGCGATCGGATCGGGGCGGACCGACGTCGCCGAACTGCGCACCTATCTCGACCTCGATTCAGGCCTGATGAGCCGCTTGCTGCGCGGGCTGGAGGATGAGGGCCTGATCCGGACCACGCCGCATCCGGGCGACGCCCGGCGCCGGGTCGCCGCGCTGACCACGACCGGAATTGAGGAATTCCGTGCTTACGAAGCGCTGTCCGACACCCGTGCCGCATCGTTCCTCGACCGCGCATCGAACCGCGACGCGCTGCTCGACGCGATGGACCTGATCGCAGCCGCCTTTGGCCGCAACCTGATCACGATCGACGAAATGGATCCGGCGAACGAAGCGGCGCGCCACTGCCTGGCGCGCTACTATGCCGAACTCGATGCCCGATTTCCCGCCGGGTTCGAAGTGTCGCGATCACGCGACCCCGATGCCAGGGACATGATCCGTCCGCGCGGCGCATTCTTCGTCGCCGCGTCGGACGGACTTCCGGTCGGTTGCGTGGCCCTGAAGGGCGAGGGCGGCGGCCGCGCCGAGATCAAGCGGCTCTGGGTCGATCGCAGCGCGCGCGGTCTGGGCCTTGCCCAACGGCTGATGGCCGCCGCCGAAGACACCGCGCGCACGCTCCAGATCCACACACTGCGGCTCGACACCAACAGCGCATTGCCCGAGGCCGAGCGCTTCTATCGCACCGCGGGCTGGACCGAGATCGAGCGTTACAACGACAACCCCTATGCGGAGCTCTTCTTCGAGAAACGGCTCTAGAAGCCTTCCTCCGGCGCGGGCTCCCGCCGTCGCCGGTCGCGCTCGGGCAGAGGCGGCGGATCCAGCCGCTCCTCTTCGGCCGGATCGCGTCCGGGCCGGGTCATCTCAAGGCTCCCGTCGCGGTTGACCCGCACACCGACAGACTGGCCGCCAAAGCTGCCCTCGATCTCGATCGGCTCGTCGATGACATTCTCTCCCACATCGTCGATCACATCGGAGAGGTTCTCGACCACCGGCTCGGGCCTTGCCTGAACCGCGACACCCAGCGCCTGCGCCATGAAGTCGCGCCACACCCGCGCGGGCGCACCGCCGCCGGCAAGACCGGGATTGGGAGTGTTGTCGTCATTCCCCATCCAGACGGCGGTGACGATCCCGTCGGCATAGCCTACGAACAATGCGTCGCGATTGTCCTGCGTCGTGCCGGTCTTGCCGAAGGTTTCGACCGACAGCGCCGCACCTCGGCCGGTGCCCTCGTTCACCGACGCACTGAGCAACTCGCGCATCCCCGCCAGCTCCCGGCTTCCGATCGGGCGCTGCGATCCGGTGAAGCGGTCGAGCCAGCCCGGTTCGTCGGTTGCGGACAGGCCGCGCGGACGCACCGGCGCCTCGCCATTGGCGATCGCAGCATAGGCGGCGGTGAGTTCGAGCAGCGATACGGTCGAGGTGCCGAGCGCGATCGAGGCCTCCTCCGCGATCGGCGTCGAGATACCGAGGTCGCGCGCAGCACGGATCACCGCGCGAGGGCCGACATCCTTGATGAGGCGGGCCGCCGCGACATTGCTCGACCGCGCGAACGCCTGACGCAGCGTGATCTCGCCCCGGTAGCGGCCGTCATTGTTCTTGGGGCTCCACTCGCCGATCGTCACCGGCTCGTCGAGCACGGTAGAATCCGGGGTCATGCCGTTGCGCAGCGCGGCGAGGTAGACGAACAGCTTGAAGGTCGACCCCGGCTGGCGCCGCGCCTGTGTCGCACGGTTGAAGGGGGATTCGCCGTAATTCTTGCCGCCGACCATCGCGATCACGCGGCCGTCGGTGCGCATCGCGACGATCGCGATCTGCGACTGGCGCAGCCCCGCATTGCGCACCGCACGCTCGGCGGCGCGCTGCATCCGCGTTTCGAGCGTGGTCGTCACCTCGCGCACCGCGCCCAGTTCGCCCGCCTGGTCGCGGGCCTCGGGCAACACCCAGTCGGCGAAATAGGTGCCGCTGGGCAGCGCCTTGCTCCGCGCCAGCCGCAACCGCGTCGGGCCGACCGCCTTGCCTTCGGCCTCGGTCAGCAGCCCGGCATCGACCATCGTACCGATCACCACCGCCTGCCGCTCCTGCGCGGCCTTGAGATTACCCGATGGTGCGAGCCGCGAGGGCGCCTTGACCAGGCCCGCGAGCATCGCTGCCTGTCCAGTGGTCAGTTCTGTCGCCGGCCGGCTGAAATAGTGGCGCGCCGCGGCGTCGAGACCGTACTGGTTATCACCGAAATAGACGTTGGAGAGGTAGCGCGAGAGGATCTCGTCCTTGGTCAACCACGCTTCAAGCCAGAAGGCGATCAGCACTTCCTGGAACTTGCGGCCAAAGGTGCGCCTGGAGTTCAGGAACGCGTTCTTGGCGAGCTGCTGGGTGATCGTGCTGCCGCCTTGCGAACTCCTGCTTGTGAAAACGTTGTTGACGAAGGCGCGCAGGATGCCGCGCGGATCGATGCCCCAATGGCTGCGGAAGCGGCGATCCTCGACCGCGATGAAGGCATCGACGACATGGGTTGGCAGCTTGGTCGCGTCCACGGGTTTGCCGACCTCGGCGCCGGTCTTGGCGATCGGCGTTCCCTCGGCCGAGAGCAAGGTGATCGACGGCGGCACCGGCGGTTCGAGCGACTTCGAAAGCGGCGCAGTGAAGACCAGCCAGCCGATCGTGATGACGAACAACACGATGAACGCGGCAAGCCCGCGCATCGTCCAGCGCCACCAGGGGCGTTGGCGGAGCGGAAGCCGCGGGCCGGGCGGCGGAACGTCTCCGCCGCCGCTCAGGCCATCAAAGGGATCGGAGGGCGGTGCCGCGGGCGCGCGGGGATCCGCGACCTCGGGATAAAGTGTGTCGTAGCGCATGGAACCGGACACTGTTTTACCCCGCCACGACAGCGCGTACAAGCACCCGCCGCCCCGCACCGTGCAAGGCAGCGGGCGCGTGCATCACTTGGCCGCTGGTGCTTCGGCCGCGACCTTGGGCGCGGCGTCGGCAAGGCCCGGCACATAGGCCGCACCTTCGAGCACCTGAAGGCTCGATCCGGCAAAGTCGCCACCGATCGACTGTGCCTTGCCGCCCAGGCATTTCGCCAGGAACCCCTCGGTGATGCCGAAGAAGCTCAGCCGATTCTCGGGCCGCACGAAGCCATGCCCTTCATCGGGATAGTTGATGTAGGTGACGGGCAGGTTCTTGGCCTTCATCGCGGCGACGATCTGGTCGCTTTCCGCCTTTACAACGCGCGGGTCGTTGCCGCCCTGCCCGATCAGCAGCGGCTTGTTGATGGCGTCCACCCGGCTGATCGGCGACTGCGCCATCATCCGCTTCAGATCCTCGGGCTTACCGGGGTCGCCGATATGCTTGTAGAAGGTGCCTTCGAGGATTGGACGCCAATAGGCCGGGAAGCTCTCCATCAGCGTCTTGAGGTTCGAGGGGCCGACGATATCCACCCCGCAGGCGAAGCTGTCGGGTGTGAAGGTGAGGCCCACCAGCGTCGCATAGCCGCCGTACGAGCCGCCGAAGATCGCGACCTTGTCCTTGGTCGTAACGCCCCCCTTCACCGCCCAGTCGACCGCGTCGAGCAGATCCTGATGCATCTTGCCTGACCATTCGCCGATCGCGGCGTTGATGAAGCCCTTACCGAAGCCGGTCGAGCCGCGATAATTGACCGACAGCACCGCATAGCCGCGGTCGGCGAGCCATTGGTGAGCGCTGTTATAGCCATAGCTGTCGCGCGCCCAGGGGCCGCCATGGACGTTGAGCACCAGTGGCACCGGCTTGTCGGGCTTGCCGTCGCCATTGGCATCGGCCCCGGCGGGGAGCGTCAGGTAGCTGACCAGCGTCTTGCCGTCCCCGGTCGGAATCTCGACCGGCCACATCGGCTGCAGCTTGTAGGCGGCGAGATCGGGCCGTGTCTCGTAGAGCTTGGTCAGCGTCTTCGCCTTGCGGTCGTAGATATAGGCTGAGGCCGGTTTCTCGGCCGCGCTCGACGCAACGATCAGCTTCGACCCGTCATCGGTCGCCGAGGTGATCGCGATCTCGCCCGGCAGCTTCGACTTCAAAAAGGCGAAATCGGCCTTTGCCGTCGCGTTGAGTGGGGTCCACTCATTCTTGAGATAGTTCACCGAATAGGCGATCGGCTCATAGGTCTCGGGATCGGTAAGCAGCCCGGCGATATCCGCCTTGTCGCTCGCCGCGATCACCTCGGTCTTGAGGCTGGCGACGTCCATCTTGACCAGCGCCGCCTTGTCCCGGCCGCGGCTGTCCGCCCAATAGAGGATGCTGCCATCCTTGTTGAAGCCGACGGGATTGGTGGTGAAGAAATCCTCGTTCGCAACCGCGAATGCCTCGACCCACTTGCCGTCCGCGCCGAGCCGGAAATACTTGCTGCCGCCGCCCGGTACCTGCTGGAAGGCGAAACGCGGCTTCAGCTGGTTATCGGTGACGAACCCGCCATAGCCCGGATTCTGCATCACCAGCTTGCTCGCGCCGGTCTTGTAGTTGACCTCGTACAGGTCGAAGAACTGCGGATTGCGGTCGTTGAGGCCGATCAGCACCACATCGGGGCGTTCCTTGCTCACGCCCTGGATCTGCGCGCGGACCTTGTCCCCTGCCTTGGTCAGCGCGATATCCTTGAGCGTCGCGATCTCGACCGAATGGACGCGGAAATTCTCGTTCCCGCCACTGTCCTGCAGATAGATGATATGCGCGCCATCAGGCGCCCAGAAATAGCTTTGCAGGCCGCGCTTGCTTTCCCTTGTCACTGCCTTGGCGGCGCCGAGATTGCCGATCGGGGCGACCCATACGTTCATCACCCCGCCGACCGGAGCGAGCCAGCTGACATGCTTGCCATCCGGACTGATCTGCCCGCCGGCACGGCTGGGATTGCCGAAGATCTTCGCACGGGGAATGAGCGTCCCGGCATCCCCCTGCGGCGGCGTGGCGACGGCGGCGCCTGCACTCAACAGCACAGCACCGGACAACAACGCGATGGCAAGTCGTTTCATCGATGAATCCCTCCGTTGATCCGGCGAGCCTAAACCCGCCAGTGTGTTAATGCAATAACACGCCTATCGAACCGGCACGAAGTCGAGATGGTGGAAATCATAGCTGAAGTCGGCGAGCGGCGAGAGCGCCTTCATCTTGACGCCGGTGACCTGGCCGTCGGCGACGGCGAAGCTGACCACCGCGTCTTCGCCCGCCCCGACGGGGAAACGCGTGCGGAAGGTGTTGGTCCCCCAGGGCTCCAGCACGCTCTTGAAGACCGGAGTCGGTACGAACTGGATGTGCAGTCCTTGCCCCTTTGTGGTGATGACGATGTCACCATACCAGGCATCGCGATAGCGCCCGGCATAGGCCGACAGCGGCAGGCTCGGCTTGCCCTCGGGCGGCTTGGCCTCGCCCGCGGCCAACCCCGCAACCGCATTGTCCTGCGCCTGCTTGTTGCGCGTGACATAGCTTGCCACCCAGTCATAGGCCGGGGCACCCAGCAGATGATCGAGGATCGCATTCCGGATCCCGCCCGACACGCTGTCTTCGGTATTGCTGAGCACCACGACGCCGATCCCGGCCGACGGGATCATCGCGGTCTGCGTCACCTGCCCCGACAGACCACCCGAATGGCTGACCAGACGGCGGCCGCGATAATCCTGCACGAACCAGCCGAGCGCATAGCCCGACATGACGGGGCGCGCCGGATTGACGTCGATGCCACCGTCGCTGGACGAGACGATCACCTGCGGCTTCCACATTTCCGCCGCCGAGTCCGCGGTCCACAGCCGTTTGCCGTCCGGCAGCGCACCCAGCGCCAGCTGCACCTCGAGCCATTTGGCGACGTCCGCGACGCTGGCGTTGATCCCGCCTGCCGCGTCGATCAGCGGCCCCTCATCGGGCGCGATCACCTTCATCGGGCCGATACCGCGGGCCGGCGGCCCCAGCCGCGCGTGGCGCCCCGCAACATTGGCCGTTCGCAGCAGTTCGCGCGAAGGCACCGCATCGGCCATGCCGAGCGGCTGGAGGATGCGCGTCGCGATAAAGTCGCGCCATGACAGGCCCGACATCTTCTCGATCAGCACGCCGGCGACGATGTAGAGGATGTTGTCGTAGTCATAACCGGCGCGAAAGCCGCGCGCCGGTTGAAGGAATCGCAGCGCGCGCATCACCTGCGCGGAATCGGCGCTCGACTGCGGGAAGTACATGAGATCGCCTGCGCCGAGCGGCAGTCCGGACCGGTGGACCAGCAGATCGCGCACGGTGAACATCCCTGTCACCGCGGGATCAGCCATCCTGAACTCGGGCAGATAGTTGACCAGCGGCTCGTCCCAGCCGAGCTTCTTCTCCTCGACCAGCATCGCCAGCGCGGCGCCGGTGAACGCCTTCGAGTTCGACGCGATGCCGAAACGCGTGTGGGCGTCGACCGGGTCGGCCTTGCCCATCGTGCGAACGCCATAGCCCTTGAGCCAGGGCGCCTGTCCCTTGCGTACCACCGCGACGGCGACGCCGGGGGTCTCGAACGCCTTCATGAAATTCGCGACGATCGCATCGACCGCGGTGTCCAGCCCGGCCGGCGCCTGCGCCCAGGCGGGCAGTGCCAGCCCTGCCGCACCACCAAGCCCCAACACCAGCGCACCGCGCCGGTCGATCGTCAAACCGCTCATTGATCCCCTCCACACTCGGCCTTGCGCCGCAACCCATGGCTCCCCCCATGCAACGCGGGAACCTCTGCGACCAACCTTGCCGATAGGTGGACCCCGGAACAAGCCCGGGGTGACGATTGGGGAGGAAAGCCCGGCTCCCTAAGCCTCCAGCTCGACGTCCCAATAGAGCCAGTCGTGCCAGGTCTCGTGCAGATGGTTGGGCGGGAAGCGCCGGCCATGTTCCTGCAACTGCCAGCTGGTCGGCCGGATAGGTGCGACATGCAACGGCATCGCCGCCTGCCGGGGGGTGCGCCCGCCCTTGCGCAGGTTGCAGGGCGCGCAGGCGGTCGCGACATTCTCCCACGTCGTACGCCCGCCCTGGGCGCGCGGAATGACGTGATCGAAGGTCAGATCACGCTGGGTGCCGCAATATTGACATTCGAACTTGTCGCGCAGGAACAGGTTGAAGCGGGTGAAGGCCGGGAATTGCGACGGCTTCACATATTGCTTGAGCGCGATCACCGAGGGGAGCTTGATCGCCGCGGAAGGACTGCGCACCTCCCGCTCATAGTGGCTGACGATATCGACGCGATCGAGGAACACCGCCTTGATCGCCGTCTGCCAGGGCCACACGCTCAGCGGATAATAGGAGAGCGGGGTATAATCGGCATTCAGCACAAGGGCGGGACACCCATCGGGATGGCGGATCAGATCGGGATGGTACATGGTCCCCCTCGTGCCCGTTACGCGTATTCGCCTCTCGCCACGAAGCGTTGCACTGTGATGACAACATATGCCGCGACTCGCGGTCAAGGGCCGCGTTCATGATTGTCACGCGTTTCGCGCCAAGTCCCACCGGACGGTTGCATTTGGGCCACGCTTTTTCGGCGATCCGCGCGCACGATTTCGCGCGCGAGCGCAATGGCGGCTTTCTGCTGCGGATCGAGGATATCGACGGCACGCGCAGCCGCCCCGAGCATGTCGAGACGATCCTGCGCGATCTGGAGTGGCTGGGGCTCGGCTGGGACGGGGAGGTCGTGTTCCAGTCGCAGCGGCTGCCACGCTACGAAGCTGCGCTGGACCGGCTCAAGGTCGCGGGGCTGCTCTATCCCTGCTTCTGCACCCGGGCCGACATCGCCGCGAGCGCCAGCGCGCCGCACGGGCCCGAGGGCGCCATCTATCCGGGTACATGCCGTGAGCTGGCGACGCCCGATCTGTCGCGGCCGCATTGCTGGCGGATCGACATGGCGAAGGCACTCGCGGCGGTTTCCGGACCGCTGACGTTCGAGGACTCAGGACGCGGCGTGATCGAGGCCGATCCCCTGTCGCACGGCGACGTGGTGCTGGCCCGCAAGGACGCACCGGCCTCCTATCACCTCGCCGTCACGGTCGACGATGCGGCGCAGGGCGTCACCGATATCGTCCGCGGCGAGGATCTGTTCGCAGCGACTCATGTCCATCGATTGCTTCAGGCGCTGCTCGGCCTGCTTGTGCCGCGCTACCACCATCATGCGCTGTTGACCGGCGCGGATGGCGAGCGGCTCGCCAAGCGGCACGGCGCGCCCACCCTCGCCGCACTCCGCGAAGCAGGAGAGGACGGGCGGGCGCTGGCGGATGTGCTGCGCCGGGGCGAACTCCCGATTGGATTCGCGGCCACAAAGGCCTAGAGTCACATCCATGAAACTTTTCCTCATCCTGCTCCTGATCGCGGCGATGATCGCGACCGTCGTCGCGCTGGTCCGCGGGATCATCACCTTCCTGCGCGTCACCGAGGCGGACCTGAAGGGCGGCAACGGGCCAAGCGCGTCGGCGCTCAAGTCGAACAAGATGATGCAGCAGCGCATCCTGTTCCAGGGTATCGCGATCGCGATCGTCGCCTTGCTGCTGATCATGGCGAGCAACAGCTAGAATTGAGCCGTCAGCCCGGCCTTGTGCCGGGGTCCATGGTACGGCAAACGGACCCGTCCGAGGTTCCGGCCGCATCGCCTGCGGCGCCGTGGATCCCGGCACAAGGCCGGAATGACGAAGACATATGGTCAAGCTCAACAAGATCTACACCCGCACCGGCGATGACGGCACCACCGGCCTTGTCGATGGATCGCGCGTCGCCAAGCATGATCCGCGCATGGCGGCGATCGGCGACGTCGACGAGGCGAACAGCGCGATCGGGGTCGCGATTGCCGCAATCGGCGGCGGCTATCCCGCCGATCTGCTCGAAAGCGTGCAGAACGACCTGTTCGACCTGGGCGCCGACCTCGCGACGCCGGGCGAGGACTTCACACCCGACGAGATGACGCTTCGCATCGTTCCCGCGCAGGTGACCCGGATCGAGGCGGCGATCGACGAAGCCAATGCGAAGCTCGAACCGCTGCGCAGCTTCATCCTGCCCGGCGGATCGGAGCGCGCGGCGGCGATCCACCTTGCCCGCGCGATCACGCGGCGGGCGGAGCGTACCGCGGTCGCGGCATCGCGCGAGGTTTCATTGAACCCGCAGGCGCTGGCCTATCTCAATCGCTTGTCGGACCTGCTTTTTGTCCTCGCGCGGGAGGCGAATCTCGGTCGCGGCGGGGACGTTCTGTGGAAGCCCGGCGCGAACCGCTGACCACCCTATCCTCGCGAAAAGGTTGACCGCGACCGTGCGGCTGTGGCAACCGGCCGGTCCGCCGGGAACGCGGGTATAGCACAATGGTAGTGCAGCAGCCTTCCAAGCTGAATACGCGGGTTCGATTCCCGCTACCCGCTCCAGCCCCCTATCCAGGCCGCTAACACCGATCGTTACGAAACCGTCATGGACGGTGTATACGCGTTAACCATGCGCGATATGATCCTCAGCTATGGCTGGATTGGCGTGCCGCTGGCTGTTGCAGCGTGGTTCGTCATCCGAAATCTGCGCCGCCGCGCGCAACGTGAACGCTCTGTCCGGCGGCGTGAGAAGCGGATTCGCAACATCGCTCATCAGCGTGCGTGGGACTGGCTGATCGGCAGCTCGCGCCGTCTGCGCATCACCCATGTCCCGGAGAAGGACTCCGAACGCTGATCCGCAGATCGGAGGAGATGGTGGAAGGGACTGGATTCGAACCAGTGTACGCTCACGCGGGCAGATTTACAGTCTGCTGCCTTTAACCACTCGGCCACCCTTCCATGCGGCACGCCGAAGCGAGTGCGGCCCATTGCCGAAGCGC
>Ga0247823_10000792_pt1 | contig 26617 bp, 19 predicted proteins | sample 13C_PalmiticAcid_2_FD_192426 | JGI IMG/M metagenome (GOLD analysis project Ga0247823, IMG submission 192426) | Soil microbial communities from agricultural site in Penn Yan, New York, United States - 13C_PalmiticAcid_Day30 | ecosystem: Environmental > Terrestrial > Soil > Agricultural land... | reverse complement strand
GGAGGGTGGAGGGTTGCTGCTGGCGGTGGTGGTGATGGTGGTGCAGAGAGGCGGTGGTTGTTGTGATTGCTGCTGCGCGGGAGGAGATACGGCGGGCGGTGAACGGAGGTGTCCGGCAGGCACCCCGGAGGGTTCGGGCCAGCGCGGTTGATCGTGAGGTCTGCATGGTGCCCAATTGAGTGCGGATACCTCGCCAATTGCGTTGTCGTGAGGGAGATTCTCGGGTAGAGATAGGGAATGACTTGCAAGCTGTGGGATGAAGGTTGGAAGCGGGATTGCAGAATGACTTCACCGGTTTCCTCGCGGTTAGCCGACTTTGGCCGAGGGCGGCCCGGAATCGGCCCCGGCTTGGCGTGGTGGGCCCACAGTCACCCTGTTGCGGCGCTGGACGGCGTCTTCCCGGTCCATCGCCCGCTACCTATCATCAAATTCTGGATAATTCAATTGGCAAATGGAAGGAAGACTCTCAGCTTGGGTATCAGGTTGCATTGATCATTTGGACATCTAAAAGCCCCTCCCGGCGCGCTTCCGGACCGGCTTGACCACAGCCCCCGACGTGACCGTCTTCTTGTCCTTGGTCGGCGCTTTCTTCTTAACCAGCGTCAGTTCCTCCTCTTCCTGCAGCTCGTCCTCGTGCCGCTTCTTGTCGGCCGCCATCTGCGCCTCGATCTCCATTTTCCTGTTGAACTCGGTCTCGGTGATGCGCTTATCCCGCGCCGAGTACCCCTTCTCCTTGACCGAGTAGAAGACGCCGCCCAGGTCCGCCAGCCAGTGCGGATCCACCGAGGTCACCGTCGACATGTACTCCTTGGACGTCAGAATCAGCTCGTGGTACACCACATAGTCCGGCAGGAACCCCAGCCCGTACAGCGCGCTGGTCGGGTGCAGCTGCACCGTGACGCTGGTGCGCAGGTTGATGTACTCGCCAATGCCCTTGACCTTGGCCGCCTGGTGGTAGTAGCCCGAGCAGATGCACTTGCGGATCACATCCCAGTCCGTGCCCGAGCTGACCATCTCCATGTTCTGCATCTTCATGATGTCGAGCAGCTGGTCCCGCACTTCCTTTGCCCGCCGCAGCGACTTGGAGTGCAGAAAGTGCCGGATGCACCACCCGTCGCTGTAGCCGTTCGACTTCCACTGCGTGTACACGTGCAGATACGTGAGGTGGTCCGACTCGGGCACAAAGAACTTCTCGCGCGCCGCGTCCGACTCCTCCTGTCTCTCCTTGGGTCGGTAAAACACGTTGGGGACGGACAGCATCGAGACGATGGTCACCATCTCTTCGCTACAGCCGTACTGTTCCGACATGATCAGAAGCTTGGCAAGCGACGGGTCCATGGGGAAGGCATTCATCTTGCGCCCGAGGTCGGTCAACTCGCCGAGGTTGTCCAACGCGCCCAGCGCCCAAAGGTCGAACAGCGACGTCGTGATCGTGTCCTGCGGTGGGGGGTCCATGAAGTCAAAGTCGAGAAGGTCCTTGACCCCGAGCGACTTGAGCAGCAGCACCGTGTTGCTCAAATTCGTCCTCTGGATCTCGGGTATCGTCTGGATGTACATCTCATCCCTGAATGCTTTGTCGGTAAAGAGGCGATAGGCCTGCCCGGGCCCTGTCCGCCCTGCACGGCCAGAGCGCTGGGACGCATTCGCTTGCGAGATGGGCGTGATCTGAAGCGTGTCCATGCCCATCCGAGGATTGTACACTTTCAGCTTGGAGTACCCTGCGTCGACCACGTACATGATACCGTCGACCGTCAAGCTGGTCTCGGCAATGTTCGTGGCCACGATGCACTTTCGAACTCCTGGCGCAGCCCGATCGAAGATTTTGGCCTGCAAATCTGCAGGCATCTGGCTGTAGATGGGGAGGATGCTGAGCTTTGGGGGGTCGTTGAGGGCGTCCAGTCTCTCGCGGGTCAGTTCGCACGTCACCTCGATATCTTCTTGACCAGTCATGAAGACGAGAATGTCACCCGCTGGCTTTCCCACGTGGATGGCCAAGATCTGCTGGACGGCTTGATCGACGTAGTCCTCGACCGGCGAGCGGTGAAACATGACATCCACGGGGAACGTCCGCCCGGGAATGGTGAATTCCGGGGCCCCGCCATAGAAGTCGGAGAACCGCTTCGAGTTCATGGTAGCCGAGGTGACAATCAACTTCAAGTCGCGCCGCCTCTGTAGAATCTTCTTGAAGAGACCCATCAGGACATCTGTGTTGAGCGCCCGTTCGTGCGCCTCGTCCATGATGACGCACGAGTACCTGTCGAGATCGGGCTCGTTGAGAGATTCCCGGAGCAACACACCGTCGGTCATGTACTTGATCACCGTTTCTTTGCTGGTGCAGTCTTCAAAACGGATCGCATAGCCGACCGTGCTGCCGAGCTTGACCTCCATCTCCTCGGAAACACGTTTCGCAACACTCATGGCCGCGACTCTGCGGGGCTGCGTGCAGCCGATCATGCCGGTCTTGCCGTAGCCGTCCTCGTAAAGAAACTGAGTGAGCTGTGTCGTCTTGCCAGACCCTGTCTCTCCGATCACAATCACCACTTGGTTGTCCCGGATGACGCGCAACAGCTCTTCTCGCACAGCGAATGCCGGGAGATACTCGCGTTGCTCCCTCAGCGTCTTGCTCTGGCTGAAGCTGCTTGCGCCTTCGGATTTCTTCAAGTGGTCACTAAACTTGTTGGTGTTTTGCGGCTTCGACTCCTCCTCGGTGGCAATCGGGCGCGCGCTGTCGGTGTCCTCATCCTTGACGCCCATCAGGTTGCCCAACGCCGTCCCTGCCACATTTGTTGCCTCTTGTGCTTGTTTCGCCCGCTCCCGCTGCTGTCTCCGGTCCCTGACTACCTTGCTCCCCTTTCTGCTAAACACAGCCATGTCGCTCTGAGCATCGCGGACCGCAGGCACAGGCTCAAGCTGCTTGGTGAAAACCGTCCGCCCGTCCAGGAAAGGGGGTCGCAGGTCGTGGACCAAGAGATGCACGCGCGTGCCCTCTTGGTCGTCCTCAAAGTCCGCGCCCATGTCCCTCCTCTGTGCCACGCCCGACGTGAGCATCCGGTTGGTCTCCCAGGCATCGACATCCTTCTGTTTCTGCATCTGCCGCGCGCTCATGCCCCTGGAGAACTGCCCGACCTTCTTCTCCACCAGTGCCGCCTCCCTTTCCTGCGCCGCCCACCCGCTGTCGTCGCCGAACGGATTATGAGAGTCGTCGCCAAACGTATGGCCACCCAGGTCGTCGTCACCGCCGTACCAGTCCCGGTCCAGCGCGTTGACGGCATCTGGATCGTTCACGCCAGGCTCCGGGCCGTCGAACTCGCGCTGCCGGGGGGTGGCGCCGCCCGCAAGCCGCGACCCGGCGCGCGGGGTCGAGCTTCGGGAGTTGAAGCTGCCATTGCTCCTGTTCTGTACGCGCGAGGGCAGGTCGCCGAACCGGTCGTCGGAGCGCAGAGGGTTGAAGTCGACCTTGCGCCGCTTGGTGGAGCGGTCGTCTTCGTAATCGCGAGTCATGGCGTTGGGGCTGAGGATGACTTCAGGGACACGCCCTGTTTTATCTAGATTGGTGGACTATGGAGGTCCGTTGGTGTTGAAGTGGGTGATGATTGTTGGCTTTGGACAGGAGAGCTGCAGCAACGGGAGAGCCAAGCCGAGTCGGAGCTTGTTGCCTCCCAAAGAAATGGTGTGGAGCCATCGCTCGCAGCGAAGCGAGCTGCGATAAGATAAGCCCCGCTGCCCGTTCCACTAAAAAGTTGAGGGACGAAATCTTCGATTTGTCGCCAGCTCAGAAGCGCCCGTTCCGTCCTGCTTGAAGACGCGTTTGGTTGTTTCCGTTGTTTCCAAAATGTCGTCCATGGTCACAGCTACCACCTGGGTGCCGCGTGGGTTTGCGGCACCCTTCCCGACAAAATACAACTTCGACGAGGAAGAGTTTGAGCGCATCGCAAACCTCGCGAAGCTGCAGCTCGACGACGCCAAGGAGGACCTCGAGGAGGCCGAGGCCCAGGAGAACGGGGAAGGGGCCGAGAAGGTTTCAAAGAAGGAGAAGAAGAACAAGTCTGCGGAAAAAGACGACGACGCTTCAGAGTATGTGCCCCTTCCGCACCCTGTCACCAAAGCACCCTGCTTACACCCCCCGCAGCATCGAGATCGACGATGACCTCAAGGAATATGACCTCGAGCACTACGACGACGATGACGAGCAGGGCGAGGGCGAGTCCATGGGCATGTTTGGAAACGTCAAGTCACTAGCCTACTACGACTCCAACAAGGACGATCCGTACATCACCCTGAAGGACGATGCCGAGGACGACGATGAGGACCGTGAGGAACTACAGATTCTCGCAACAGACAACCTGCTCTTGGCCGCCAAGGTCGAGGACGAACTTGCCCACCTGGAAGTTTACGTGTACGAGGACGCAGCGGACAACCTCTACGTCCACCACGACATCATGCTGCCCGCGATACCGCTGTGCGTCGAGTGGCTGGATATCCCCGTCAACAAGCCGGGCGTAGAAAAGGACTCGGCTGGAAACTTCGTGGCCATCGGTACCTTTGACCCGGATATTGAGATTTGGGACCTCGACACAGTGGACTGCATGTACCCGAACGCAATCCTCGGGCAAGGGGGGAACGCCGAGGACGACAAGAAGAAAAAGAAGAAGAAAAAGAAGACCAAGAAGGCGAACGACGAGTACCACGTCGACGCTGTCCTGGCGCTCGCGGCCAACAGGAAACACCGGAACCTGCTCGCCTCGGCATCCGCCGACAAGACGGTGAAGCTCTGGGATCTGCACACGGCCAAGTGCGCCAAGTCGTACAGCTACCATACCGACAAGGTCTGCTCGCTCGCGTGGCACCCGACCGAGTCGACGGTCCTGCTGAGCGGCAGCTACGACCGCACGGCGGCCATCGGCGACATGCGCGCTCCCGGCGAGCTGCCGGCCCGGGTGGGCGTGGAGAGCGACATCGAGAACGTGCGGTGGGACCCGCACGACCCCAACTTCTTCTACGTCTCGACCGAGCGCGGCATCATCCACTACTTTGACGTCCGCAACGCCACCAAGGACCCCGCCGCGAGCAAGACGGTCTGGAAGCTGCAGGCGCACGACGAGTCCCTGTCGTCGTTCGACCTGAACCCCGTGATCCCCGGGTTCATGGCCACGGGCTCCACCGACCGGACGGTCAAGCTGTGGAACATCAGCGCCGAGGGGCCCTCGCTGGTCGTCTCGCGCGACTTTGACGTCGGCAAGGTCTTCTCTACGGCCTTTGGCCCCGACAAGGAGGTTGCCTTCAGGTTGGCTGTTGCGGGGAGCAAGGGCACCGTGTCCGTCTGGGATACCAGCACAAACCCGGGCGTGCGGAAGGCTTTCGGCCAGAGGGTAGCGAGCAAGCCGGGGGCTGAGGACGAGGTCGAGGATCGCCTGGTCGGCGTGGAGGATGACGAGAGCAGCAGCAGTGAGGAAGAGGACGATGAGGACGAGGATGGTGTCGCACTGAGCCACGACGGAGACTCGATGGATGAGGATGAGGACTGAGGGGATATCCTTGCTTGGAATCAATGGATCTACGGTTGTTACAGGCGCCAACCCAAATGCCGAGATACCCCAAAGCCTATGGCTGCGTGATGTTGTCTGGCGTTCCATCTGGGTCCGGATGCCGGCATTCGATGGTGGCATCCCATGATCCATTTTTGGGGTCCATGGTCAGCTGGTGCTCTGCTGGAACAGGATTTAAGGTTTAACTGCGACAGCACCGTGTACATGTCTCGCGTAAAGGCCGGAATCTGGATATGAAGTTCCCAACGCCAGCTGGCTCCGGTCCCAAAGGAGAGGCGCATGACGCAACGCTCCGGTGTAAACTAATGGCGGGGTCAATTCATGCATTGGTGGTGATCGCTCAAGTGACCCCGGTGTCGGTGGTCCGGCCCGGCATTGATTGATTCACAGGCGTGGAGATCATGGCTTGAGTGACATGTCAAAAGTGATCCTCGACTTTCCTGACTGATCGCGCCATCGCATACTGTTGAGCGATGCTTTCCCAACAGGATACTGATCTTCCGAACTTGCTTCATCTCTGTCTTTCCGCACGCGACGTCCGAGGAAGAAGCATGACGGACTTGTGTCCCGACAAAGTGTTAGCTGGTGGGGTTCGCTTCCCCGCAAAAAGCATCGCCAGGAGCACGGGCGCCTGTCTCCGTTAGCGGCGGGCTTGGATCCGAGTCATGTCGAACCCACGGATGCTTCTTGGGACGACCACGGACGTTGCCCTTGAGACGAACTGTTCGCTCACGAGACTGGCAAGATCAGCCGCGCGCATGGTGAGGGAAACAAGCCACGGCTCTCCTGATGGCAGTGCTCAAAAGTTTCAGACAGGAGTCGTCCTCGAGAAGCAACCGCCACAAAAACGCCGAACCAATCAACGGCCCTGTTGCGCTGGGGTTGGCACGTTTCAACTGCAGGAACAAAAGCGATCCTCAAGCCCTCAGTGGATGGTGAGAAGTCTGGCACAGCGAGGGGCAGGGGCGGGGGGGTCGCCGTCCCCTGTCGCGAACCCAGTGCGCGGCCTATCAGGCGGGAGATCCATGGATGATGCGCGAAACGCTCAGCGGGTCGGGTGTGCTTCGCAAGGTGCTCTCCATGTTTTCTCGTCCAAAAGTCAAAGTCGCCATCGCAAAAAGACAAGCACGTGTGTGATGGGTTGTTTCCGAACGAGCGCCCTGAGCCGGGCAGGCGGCGCTGTCAGATGCAATCGTCCGAACTGCTCGCTGCAGCAACGTGGACCCTCGGTTGGTGTCCACGTTGATGCCTGTTGTTGAGTCGGCGCAGGATGCAGGTACGCACCATGCTCATGCGAAGAACCCTGCGTGATCTGAAGTTCATCCTATGACGGCCAAGATCGGGCATCTCACTTGCAGAACGCCAACCGCGCGGTATTTTTACTGGACTGAGGCAGAAAGTTGCGCAACTCCACGTTATACGATGCCCACATCGCATGTTTTCCTGTTCGCCTCTCTATCCACCCGGGCACGCATGTGTGCGTGTTTCGGTGTTCTCGACCTCCAGATCGCGAGTTGCCGTCCTTGCCACACCTCCGCGCGTGAAAAGGGGAATGGCGTGCAGGGTGTGAGCGGGATGGGGGGCACTCGATGCCCATTGGTCCAGTCAGAAGGGGTTCGAACGGAGGGCCAACCAGAGGCCAGGGATAGAGTAGGGGCCCACCGGCCAGGGAAGTGAGGGTCAGGCCTCGATGGCGGGTTGGGCGGGCTCGCTCGCTGGAAACGGGGCGACCAGGCCCGGGTCTCCTCGAGATCACCATCGACCTTGCATTGTGGTTTGCTCCCGCGCAGCCGGCCGGGGCGAATCCAAAGGGCCACTCCCCCCCTGGTTGATCGTGGGAAACCCGTCCACGCGGCGGACAGGCCGTAGACGTACCGATACCCGCCGTTATGCGCCCTGCCCAGTGACTGCAATTGTACCCGCTACCTCCCCTCCTGGTTTCCCCGAGTGGGAGTTTGTGTTTCTGCCCCCCAAAACTCATGCCCTTCCCTTTAATGCTGGTGCCCTCCTCCCCTACCCGCCTCTGCCTCGTTGCAACCTTTCCTTTTCTGACCTTCCTTCCGATCTTTCGGATCTGCAATGCATCCTCTCCTTCAGCGAACCTGAATCTGTTCGGAGTTCCTCATCGCGGGCCTTTTTGGACTCCCGGAGCAGTTTCCATTCCTTTACCCACACTCGCCTTCAGCGATTCTCCTTGAGCGGAGACCACCACCACCACATCTAGAACGCCTAGAACCGAGACTGTCTACACAGGACAAGTCCCCAGCACATTCTCTCCGAGAAAACTCTTGCGCAGTTGTACAGTAGCAGCGGCATCAAAGACCGTTGGCTGCAACGAAACGGACTGGATCCACGCGCAGCAAAACCTCCCGGCATCCATTGGTCTTTCTTTGTGAAAACCACCGGGGGTTTCTTTTTCATTCACCACCTTCCTTCTACCAAGTCCAGGCCACCTGGTTTCGACCTTCTTTGACCGGGTCGCTTTTTCGACGAGGACGTTCTGCCAACTGTCTCGCCATCAGTGTCATACGGCCGCCGACATTGTTCTCGCCCTCTGTCACCTGGGCTCACTTGGGTTGATTTGATAGGGTGCAGGAACCCAATTTGGTAACCTTCATCAGGAGGCGTGTTACGAAACGCGCACCCGCCAACCCCAGCGCAACGTCACACCGACCCTGGATCACAGGACTGGCCAGTTTCGAAAAGCGATACAGGTTCTTGGCCCAGACCTGCTGGATACTCAAATCACTCTCTTCTTCAACCAAGAACGCCGAGAACTGCCATCTACCGGTCGATATTCCGCGCCATCAATTTCAAGCTTTGAGTGGAGGGTGGTCTCGGTAGTCGACCTGTCACCTCGATTCAATACGAGGGCGCCAGGCATTCTCGGATTCACCTCTCCACGCAGGGCTTATTAGCGGGATTTGGTTTTCGGTCAATCAAGAAGAGTCGTAAGGGTCAACAGGCACCATGTCTATCGCCAGGGCGTTCACGACCCGGCGGGTCAAGCAGAGCATTTCTGTAGCGGAGGAAAACGCCACTCACCGCAGCAATTCGATCCGCCACAAGATCTCGAGCCCAGTCGAGCTCATTCACACAACAAACATGCTGTCATACAACGCGCCGGACATCCATCTCAGGTCGGCCTCCTCGACGGGCTCATCACAGAAATCCGACGACGACATGTCTGACAGCGCGCTCACATCCGGCACCACCCCGCCCACAAGTCCCGACGTTGAGTCATCCTCGGCAAAGAGGTCCCTATCCCCGGAGCCGAACCACCTCTCCTGCTTCTTCACCACCCCCGGCCAGCAGACAGTGGCTCCCGCCGCCCAACCCGAGGCGCCGCTGGTCCCGCAGCGCGCCCCCTCCCACTCAACCAAGAAGCGATACAACACGCTCGTCCGGCAACGGTCCGCATCAGGATTGTCGCAGCAATCACACCGCACCGTCTCGACGAAAGCAAGCTTCTCCTTCTCGCGGTCCTCGTCCACCAGCACAAGTACCAGCGTCAGCTCCGGCCACATGTCTCACCACAAGCCCAAGATCTCCGCCCCCACCACACCCATCACCAGCACGGTAACCTCCGCGCCATTCTCACCCGCCTCATCACCTCCCGCCCGACCGCAACCGCCGAGCCAGAGCCTGCACCAGCATACCCCGAGCCAGAGCAAGCATCAGCACCAGCTTCAACACCAGCCTCGCGTGCACCACGAGCAGCACCAGCAGCACCGAAGAGACCACCCGGAGGCGCAGCACCCGTTCGGCCCCGAGCTGGCGCAGGTGTCGGAGATCGCCGAGGAGTACGGCGTCAAGGAGCACGTGGCCAGCGAGCTCGACCTGGAGGAGCAGGAGATGCTCGCCCGGGGCCTGCTCAAGTTCAGCGCGGACGAGTACCTGTGCGAGGTCCGGGGCCTGTTCGCGGGCCTGATGATCCCGCCGCCGAGGCCCGTGGCCGCGGCGTGGATTTGAGCACCCTCCTGGTTTGGGGTGAGGTGTGAGACTACATTCGTTGTATATATTTTGTGGGGGCTTTTGGGGGGCTTCTTTCGGCTGGTTTCTGGGGCTGTCTGATGGAATCCGGTGTTTTCAATTCAAACCCCGCGACGAGGCAAGCAGACAAGGTGGAGGTGCAGTTTTTCTTTCTACTGGCCGCCAAAATTGTGGGATTGGGAAGCAGGATGGGGGGTGTACAGTCCCCGTACATCTATCTGTACATGACACTCGCTCACTCTGCTGCCATGCGGGACAGTGTTTTTACATACCATGGGCATGGCTTTGGGAGGGATGGGGGGAAGGCAAAGGTACACGGCGGCGTTGGGAAAAAACTTCATGGACACCATTTTCAGTCCGTCCTGTTTTTTGTGTGATTTAGAATCGGTTTTCTTTCCTTTGCTCTGAGATACTCCCGTGCGCTCTGTTCTTCGAAACGGGAAGGGTGGTGGCGGTTGCTGTGGTTTTCGCAATACGATGCAGTTTGCTCTCACTTACACGACTCTGTCCTGTTGCGCATGTTGTGTGTGTGGGTGTGTGTTCTCCAGTGTGACAAGTTCTCGTGATCAGGTACGGCCGTTAACGAGCGGCCAGCGTGGTTACCGAGAGAGTTCCAGTACCACCTGTCCTGGTTTTGTGACCCGGGACACTGAAATAGAAGCATCTCTACAAGTTGGCCGCAGCCAGGCCTTGGAGTGGCCAGCGCGGGTTGAGGCGACGGAGATCAATGCTTGACCGTCTTTCGGCCTGTCGTCTGAACGTCACGGTGACGCCATGGATCTTGCACATTTCAGCCCAGAGGGAGCCACTGTAACATCGTGTCGGCTCAGAGAATCCGGATGGAGACCCATGTACGAAGGGAGGTATACGTGGGCTTCAAGTTGAGATATGGCATTGTCCAACGGCTGCGCACATCGAGGACATGTCGGTGTCCGATCTTCTGTTCCACAAAGACGCACACCGTCCTTCCGTCCCGTATGCACTTTGCCATCGGGCAAACAAAAGCATCGGTAATTTCAGAATTCACATTGTAAGGGGGAGAATCCAATCGGAACCCATGGGCCAGCAGCGGCCAAACCTCGACCAAAACTATTTCTGTCCGTCCAGGCTTCTCCGGATCAGGCCCGCGGGAGTCATTGACTTGGCCGACCAAATTTCGGGGGCCTTGTTCTCCTCTATGTCAGACTTCTAGAAAAGTGAGAAAAGACCAAAAGCTCAGGCCAAGCGGATTGCCGGGCTTCGATCATTGAACGATGGCAGCCGGCCCGGAAATGTGGGTCAGGATCGCCGGCGGGTCGGACCCGGTCGACGGCCCAGGTGGGTCCCGGGCTGGGAAACGCGGCTGGTCGCCCGGTCGGATTGCTCAGCGCGCCGGGCTGGTTTAGACCGGCCAGAAAACCCGAGCACTGGGTCGTTTGAGATATTTCTGGTATCAGTTGGGTTCTGGAAATTGAGTAAGCTGATGGAGCCTGGGAATTGCTTAACTTCTAAATTGGCTCATCGGGCGTGGTCACCTATTTATGGTGCCCGCCTTGGAAACTGATGGGGGTTGGTCTCTACTACGCAGCGGCCGTGAGCCTGTAAAAAAGGAGTCGGACATCGGATGATCAATAATTACCTGTGAAAGTTGTGCGGTCGACCTGATCCGGCAATGGGTGCTAGAGGAATTCACTGTCCTTAACCTTCGCTTACTGCATTTTGAATGAGACATTTCCATTACAGATTTGTCCCATCTACCTCCTCACCTATACCGAAAGTCTGCCACAATATTTTTAGAGCAACTCGAGATGCTCGGTAACGTCAAACAAATTGGATTTCAATCCTGACAAGGGGAGGACGTTTTCGTGGTTGGGCAAAGATTCATTCCGAAGTCATTGAAGGCACAGGGTTAGGGTCGAATGCCAAGCCTGAATGATAAAGCAATTGTTGATGCACCCTGCTGGGCGGGCGCCTCCTGGTCCCCGCCACCAGGTAATCCCATTCCCATCTCCCGTCACAAACATCCATCAACCAACATGGCAACTATCAACACCGAAACAGAGGCAACTCCACAGGTGGTGTTTCGCCCGGGAAAGAAGAGAAAGATCTACCGCCAGCGAGCGGAAGAACCAGAAAGCACCACCAGCAACGGCGAGACCCCAACCGAAACCGACGCGACAGCATCGAGCAGCGCATTTGCCACGCCCGCCGAACCAAACGAAACCCAAGAAGGACTCTCGGTCGCCGAAGCACTACGTCTACGGAACTCTCGAAAGCACAAGCATGGCGGCGTGGGATTCCGGGCAGGGCCATCCGGCCTCGGCGACGACCGCGCGGACAGCGAGGAGAACCCAGAACGGGGGCTAGTCCTCCACGGCAGCACCGACGCTCAACAAGGAGCAGAAACAGCCGTCATCGGCGGCATCTCCAAGCGCTTCGCGCCCCAGACGGGGTTGGTCGGCGAGCTGGTCAACAGGCACATGTGAGTTAACGCCCGTCCGCGACTCTTCGAGATTGGGAAACGGCGGCTGATCAAGCAAGGGAGGAGTACGTAGAATCCGAGTTGGCTAGACGAAAGCGGCACGCCGCAGAGGCCGCCGCGCAGCAGCAGCAACAACAACAGCTGGAGCAGCAGGCACGTGAAGGCAGCTCTACATCACTCGGCGACGGCCAGCCAGACCCAAGCACAGCCGCGCTTGGTGGACAGGGCGATTCCCAACGTGTGCTCCACGGCCGGCTGCTCGAGATCGACCTCGGCGACGAGGCGCGCGCGCGCAACATCGAGATGACGGAGCGCGCGAGGAGGCGCCTGCAGGGGCAGATCGACGAGGAAGAGCAGGACGAGAGTAAAGGACGGCCGAGGAAGGTCCGTCTTGGACGAGACGGCAAGCCTATGCGGTCGAGGAACCGCCGGGGGAGCGACGATATCAAGCGCGATCAGCTTGTGGAGGAGTTCCTGAGCGAGAATAGGCGTAAGCGGTCCCCCTCCCTTGTCTCGGAGATTCTGAAAGCTAATGTCGTCTCTAGTCGACATCTACAACACACAGCCAGAGCAGCCCGTCAACCCGGCTAGCTTTGAGGAGGAGGACGGAGCAGCCGATGACCGGATTGCCGAAGAGTTCCGGCGCGAGTTTATGGAGGCCATGGCGCAGCGGAACCGGCGGCGGAGGCCGGCACAGCCCGCCAAAGCTGGAGCAAAGGCGCAGGAGGAGATTCTCAAAGGGCCAAAGCTGGGCGGCAGTCGGAACGCGCGGGCAGCCATGCGAGATATCTTACTCAAGGAGCAGCAAGGGAGCAAGCAACGGCGATGAGGCTCTGCCCGGCGGGGAGGGTCATGGGGGGACTGGATTTCGGCAACCTGTCTATGGATCTGTATTCTGTACACAACTCCGTCTGCCGTTGGCTTGTTCGGGACAACACCAGCAACTCGTCGAGTTTGTTTCGCAACAGCTGCCTTCTGTTTCTTGTGTCGGTGTTTAAGGCTGAAGCCACCAAAGACACTATTGAAGAATCACGTGGCAGCTAAACTGGAAAAGAAGAGGTCTGGAAGGAGCCAAGACGCCTTTTCATGCGGAAAAGGTTCAGCCGCTCCCCACTTGACGGTTGATCGGCACCCAATCGAGACTCAGCCCAGCGGGTTTGCTGACAGGACCCCGCCCCGAGATATTAACATGGCATTGCTCCCCGCAGCACCCTCCGGTGCTTGGGGATGGAACACGGGAGGTGTTTCGGCGGGACGAGGAGAGAGTGGCCGATCCGTTGCTGCTGGCTGCATTTGTCTTACCGTCCGTTATGTGCTTGACTGAGCCGAAGAATGGCTGCATCGCCGGCCGGCATGAAATAGATTGTTGGTGCTATATTAGGGGACAGGCGGTTGGTCCGGTCCGTGATTGGTGAGGAAGGTCTGGACTCTGGATCCTGAGGAGTAAGCACGATAGCGAAAACGAATGAACGACTCACGCTTGTTTCCTTGGGCTGATGGGGAAGACGAGAAACAGAACGAAACAAAGTGTCTGGGGAAGGGGCAAGCTTCTTTTGTTCCGGATTGAAGCCTGCATACGAGGCATCTGGAGGTTCGGCTTGCCTGTGTTGAACCAGCCCAAACCACATCTTCCACACAGAAAACCATCTGTTCGCTCTGGATTCCAGACAGGGCCGTGGGGGAGGGATTGGCAGGCAATCACTCAACCCATGCAGCCCTCGAAACGTTGTGCCGCTTTGGGGATGGCGCGGACAGTCCGACAAGGGCTTTTGGTTGGTGAAGCTGCGCCGCTCAGCCTTTGGGCTATGCAAATGGCACCGCGCAATCCTCCCACCCCAGCTGAGCGCTTGGGTTGGGCGGGCGTGGGCAGCAGAGCGGGAGTTTTTGGGGTGCGTGCTGACACCAAGACGGAGCCTCGTCGCTCACGCACATTCCGCATTCTGTCTCCTCGAGTGCGCCAGGTTGGGCTGTTTTTTTTCTTCTTTCGCTCTTCCGATCTTCTGCTCGCTCTTCGACGGCATCGCGATTGGCGCCGACGTGACGATTGGAACCCCAGCGCAACTAACCCGCCTTGCCGGATTGACATCAGCAGCAGTCGCGGGTCCGGTCGTGCCATGATTCGCAAGGTCTGAACGAACTGAGACCTAAACCTCGAGGCTCTGCCGACGACAAGGATGCGAATATCAGCGGGGAGGAGTTGGCTGGCGGTGGCCGCTCTGGCCCTCCGGACCGCAGAGGCAGCCGTCGTCACTTTCACGGACGGCTTCAATGGAACTTGGAACCCAAGCCTGGCAATCATACACATGCAGCCCAGCATCGGTTGCACCTTTAGGTGGACGACGACAGCGAGCGTTGTTGTTGACGAGATCAACCTGTGGTCCTGGGAGGGCGAGCCTAGCAACCTGGTGTGGATCAACACGGGAAAGCGAGCAGCCTCCATAAATCCGCTTTCATCGACCACGCGCCTCCATTCTCAGACGCCAACTCCGGGCGCTCTTGCAACGGGCGGGTTGGGGAATTCCGGAGGGAACGGGGGTATAGGATCCGTCGACGGTCGTTCACGCCTTCGGAGTCGCGAGCAGGGCGTGAAAGGGTCTCCAAGGGCACATTCGCTTCAGCGTAGGTCTAGTTGTCATCCTGAGCTGCCGAGAAGATATGTTTGGATACTGACAACGGCCGCGTAGTTGAACCAGGTAGCTCGGGGGGCACTGTGAAGATTCCGGACATGGAAGGAATTGCCCCTGGCCAACCGCTCTGGTTTGAAGCGATATGGTCCAACGGGCAGAGCTACAGCCGCCTCTTCACCCTGGTAGAGAATCCCGTCCAAGGGAATCAAGTGCCGGACCCGAATCGCTTCTCCGACACTGGCCCTTACAAAGTCGAGACGGGCACGCCTGCTGGGACATCCTCCAACAACGATCAGAGCCCCAACGGCAGCGGCGGACAGCCGAGCGGGACCTCCGGCAGCATCGGCGGCGAAACGATAAACCCGGCCGCAAAAGCCTCCGGGGGCGGCGGAGGCCTCTCGAGCGGCGCCGTCATTGGCATCGCCGTTGCGTGCGGCGTAGTCGGCCTCATCCTCGTCTTCGCCCTCGTCTGGTTCCTGCTGCGCCGGCGCCAGCAAAACAAGGCCATGCACCCCGTCGACTCGTCCTACGGCTCCGGCAACCGCACCGACGAGCTCATGGCCGAGAAGGAAGCCGGCGCCGACGTCGACGTGACCCCGCACTCGCCCTACTCCGACGAGGGTGCGTCCGTCCCCGGACCCAGCGGCACCTACCAGGACGGCGCGGCAGCCCGTGGAGAGGCGGTTGCTGCAGGCGCCGTCGCGCCAGCACACCACTCCAACCGCCACCACCAGCAGCAAGACCAAACACGGTCGTTCACCCCCTACTCGGACGACCGCCCGAGCGGCGGCGTTGCCGGGACGCCCAGTGTGCGTGCCGCCTCGGTGGCTCAGACCGACGAGCCCCGCGTCAGCGTGCCGAGCGCGACGCCGGGGCGGGCAACCCCACGGGCGCTGACGACGCCGTACGCGCACTTGGTCGAGGAAGGCATGACGGAGGAGGAGATCCGCAGGCTGGAAGACGAGGAGCGGCAGCTGGATGCCGCGATTGAGCAAGCGGGGAGACGTTGAGTCGTTCCCCGGGGGTTCGTGGGAAGGAGGCGTTGGCCCTGAGCTTTTTCTGTTGATTCTTTCCTGTTCAATATATTCAAAACGGACGGTCGTTTGCCCAGTCAGTTTGGGAATGCCATGGCGTTTACACCGGTCATGGTTGGGATGGGCATGCTGGTTACTGCTGCACACTGCATTGGGCTGTCACTCGCTTTTAGGGTAGTCTGATACTACGCGGAGAAATACCCCTTTTCACTGCTCGTTCCATTTTAGAGTTGCGCATGGGTCGTCGGGAGTCTCTGGGACTCCCTCGCCGCAGAAGGCCGGCTTCGTACGGCAGGGACTAACGGAGGAAGGCCCTGTTTGCTTCCCCTTGCCTTGTGGTCGGGAATCTGCGTCAAAACGGTTTGCAGCATGAATAATACTCTAGGATTCGCAGTATGAGGCCTTCCTCCTTCCCAAACGCCAGTTTCCCAACCCGCTCGTAATCATACATTCCAGATTTATCACACCTTGGCCACACCCCTTCATGACCGCCTTGTAAACCACATACTCAAATCCTGCAGCAGCCTTTCCTTGTAGTCATGAAACAAGCTACAACTCGCGCAGGCTTGACAGAGAACAGATACTCTACGCCCAGGTCGCGTATCTATCGAAGCCTTGTACACACGTCCCTCATATCTCCTTTCACCTCGAAAAGAACCTCCCAACCATGTTGCTCGCAATGCTGCCCGCAAGATTACCCCCGCTGAAGGCGCTCCCGGCAATATTCGAAGCCTGGCTGAACTTGTCGCACCGCGAAAAGGCAAGGGCGTTGGTAATGGTCAAGACAAGCGCAATAGCTAAAAGATCCACAGTTAGCCCTGCCTCGCCCCATATTCCCCAAGGATGCGGGTGACCTACCAACAAGCGGCAGCCAAATAAACTTGAAGGTCAACAAGGCCACGAGCGCAAGAGCGATCCAGAACACGGGCTGCGCGTAGATGGCGATCCAGAAGAAGCGGCTATCGGTGGCGTTGATGACCTTGGTCCCCGGCTCGCTGCTCTCGAAGACCCATTGCGAGTCGCCCGTAGACGGATCCACCTCGTTCCACCAGCGTAGACCAACCAGGCGGCGGCCGGCAATGTTCTTGAGGTAGTAAAAATCGGCGGCGAGCAGGAGGATGGTGATGATGAAGGTCAAGACACTGCGCGGCGGATGTGTTAGCGAGGCTGAGCGGTCGAAACAGTGAGTAGACTGGGGGCGTGTTCCTTACAGGTTGCCTATGAGAAGCATGCCGAAGAGGTAGACGAGAAGGCTAGCTGTTCCAGAGAGGGACCTTGTCAGCGTCCACCTGCGACTTGCGGCTTGCGACAGAGCTGTCACGACTCACAAACTCGAAATGCCAAAAACGTCAAAAGGGTAATGGGGTGAGAGCTCAAGCGCCAGCTCAGAGAGCCCGGCGCGGCTTGTGGCTGCTCCATCTTGCGACAGCGTCGGTTGGATGTTGACGAGACAGCTCCCGAGTCTGGCCAGAGCTTCGTGATGTTGCGGCCACTGTAATACGTAACGCGGCCCACTTGCAGCGTCAGCCGCCTGACAGCTGGAAGGGAGCTTGCTGCCGAGCCCTCCTGTCCTTCTCGCTAAGGCCCACTGGGCTCCACTTTTCCCCAGACTTCATGCTTGCATGGTTCATCTCAAAGCCACTGATCTCTCCTCACTTACACGGATCTCAAGTCGATACAACCACGAAGAAATTTCTCAAATTACGAAATTGTACTCTGGTATACACTGATCTAACTCTCAGGCTAGTCTTGATACAGTTTTATGTTTTCACTCGTTTTCTGAATCTAATTTTATTGGTTTGAATGCAACCGCCTTAGCCGTCCCAGCGACTTGACTGTTACTCCGTAAACAATGGCATCCTCGGCACTTCCCACTCTCCGCCGGGCGTTGCTCTACGGTACCAAACTTTCCTTCCCTGCCCCTTGACCACAATAAGTACAGAATCTAACATGTCATCACAGTCCCCGCCGTCAACCCAAGATTCCTCACCAAGTCCCTCGGCATCGCAGCCGACAACGTCACCTACGACCTCGAAGACTCGGTAACCGAGGCCACCAAGCCAGCCGCCCGCAAAGCCCTGCAAGAGCACCTCGCCTCCCTCCCCGCCCAGGCCCAGCAGCCCGCCTTCAACGAGGTCGCCGTGCGCATCAACGCCGTCTCCACCCGCCACGCCCTCGACGACATCCGCGCCGTGGCCGCCCACCCGGCCCTCCAGACCCTCGTCATCCCCAAAGTCAACAGCGCCGCCGACCTCGCCCTCGTCGACGACGCCATCCGCGCCGCGGCCCCGGACCGCGCCTCGCCCCTCCGCCTCCTGGCCCTCATCGAGTCCGCCCGCGCCGTCATGGACCTGCGCGCCATCTGCGGCGCCAGCCCCAACCTGCGCGGGCTCATCTTCGCCGCCGAGGACTTCGCGCGGGACCTGTCCCTCACGCGCACCGTGCCCATGACCGAGATGCTGTACGCGCGCAGCGCCGTCGTGACGGCGGCGCGGGCGTTCGAGCTTGAGAGCGCCATCGACGCCGTGTGCACCGTCAGCCCCGGCGCGGCGGAGAACCCGCGGCTGGCAGACGAGTGCGAGCAGGGGAGGGGGATGGGGTTTAATGGGAAGCGTGCGTATTATAGGCCTGATTTCTTTTTTTTTCTTTGTGGGAGTGGGGGGACGGGGGCGTTTGCCCTCTTTCCTTTCTTCCCCTTTTCCTATTTAAGGGGGCTTTGTTTGTTTTGACGGGAGAGGAAAGACGAAGAAGAGAGCTAAAACTGACCTGGCCCTTTTATAGAGTGTGTACATCCTGCGCAGGTAGAGACTGTCCAGCGATACTTCTCGCCGAGTCAATCAGAGATTGACTGGGCCACCCGCGTCGTGGTTGCCAACGAGAAGGCGTCGGCCGCCGGACGGGGTGCCTGGACGTTGGACGGCAAGATGATTGACGCCCCAGTGGTTGGGGCAGCCCAGGGACTGCTTGACAAAGCAAAACGATGCGGCCTCGACATTGATACAACCAGGGAGAACTTCAAGGACGTGACCCCTGAGTAGCGTCCGGCTTCTCGGCTGACCAGGGCTGCGCTTCAGGTAAAAACGTGGCCTCACATACTGAATATACCTTAAAACTAAAACAAGTCCCTTCTCAGCCAAACCGCCGTCAGATCCCCGTCTCGGTTTTCCACAGGAATTGACCCCGGCATCGAAGGTGACGTCGGACAGGTCTTGTCTGCTTCCTGAGGCAAGACAAGTGAATGGGCGGATGGGAAAGGAGCTAACAGCTCTGTCTCAAAGGGAAACCATTCCCTGCTCGACATTACCACATTGTCACATGCCTCATCGAACTTAACCGTTTCGGCCAGGACGACTTGTCTTTGTTCCTGGTGCCCGGGCTCATGTGGAAGTGTCCAACCATCCTCCACCCGTTCCCAAGGCATTTCTGCTTCGCCTTCTATTCTTTGAATGAACTCTTCGAGATTCTCGAGTCCGAAGTTCCCTGGAATGCCGCCTGGGTAGTCGGTCCGGTGAAAGGCTCCGTTTGTGTCACGCTGTCGGTCGATGCAATCCATATGCTCAATCGGCATGGTCTGGGTACCCGAGAACGACCCAATGTCTTTTTCTCCAGTGTAGCCGTGGTGGAAGATCCGAGTTGGCCCTCCAAGATGCGTCAACGGCCCAACACCTGTGCCCGTCTTGTCAGGCACTTGTCCACTGTCCAGCAAGTCACAACTTATCGCGCGGTTTTGAATCTGGCAGAGTGGATGACCTTCGACACCCGATTTGACATGTGCCAAACATCGAGGAAGCCCTGAAACCGACCATTCCTCCGTTTCCCTGCCAACCAAGAGTTGCAGGTCGCCTTGTGTGGCTGTCCTGGGTGACACTAGGCTGCTGTGTGGCCTAGTTCCCAGGTGCTGGTTTTTCGTCATGTGGACCCCATCCAGCCTTTGAGACTGATTTGTATACATATTCTCTGCTTTCGGAGACCAGTCGGTTTGTGCTGCAGCATCCTTGCAAGTGCTTCTCATGACACCCCAGCCGCTCTCGGCAGAGCGGATCATCGCCTTTGCTTCGAGTGCGGGTTTGGGTTTCTCGCGCTGCTCAAGTGTCTCCCTGGCGGCTGCTCTCGTGCTGTCTCTGGAATGGGCCGTTTCCGAGTAAAAAGACGCCGATTCGTGCATAGTGTTGTGGTTATCACTATGTTGTGACCACGTCGAGCCACTCTTTTGTTGGATCCATGGGTGGCCTGGCGGAGTACGTCCAGAGCTGTGATTCTTGAGAGCGGGGAGGGAGCTCGGATAACGGGGAACTCCTCGTGTATCGCTTCTACAGGATCGTTGCGAGCCGTGGGATGAAGAGCAGCCATGGCCACTGGGACCGTATCGCGACTCGATATCAAGGGCCGCGCGGGGTGTGTGTGTTCCATGATCTGCATCGCTGTGTTCTCTGGTCTCAGCTCTGTCGTTTGGTCTTTTTCGCGAGAAGAAAGCGGACAGTTCCTCTAGCTCCTTGTCTTCTTTCTGACTCCTGTTGAGTTTGGACTTCGAGGCATGGGGTTCAGAGGCTCTTCGGGCCAAGGCTTGCGAGATGCGGCTTGTTCTTGGAACAGATCTGCTTCCTATATTCATGTCAGAAACAAACTGGGCTCTTGTTTTTTGGCAGGCGCTGTCGTACCCCGTCGAAGCATATGGCGCATGATGTCCTCGGGCTCTCCGTGGTGTGTCTGACATGGTTTTTGTTTAGCATGTTGTGTCGTGCGGGCCCTTTGAAAGGACCTACAGCGTATCGTTCCTTGGTCTTTCTGTGATTTCTCTCCGCAGCGGACGTGGTTCCCGGTTCGTGAAGCTCCTCAGCCAAGACGCGTTTCTTGACAACCTTGGTCTTGTCTTCGTACTTGTCGTTCCTGGTCTTGTGGCGAGCCCTTTTCTCAAATCGATACCCAGGTTGTTCGGATGGCTTGAGAGAGAGACGGGGAGGCTCTGGCGAGGGCCTTGATCTCTTTCTGTGCCTGTTTGCGCGAAGTTTGGGACCTGATTGTTCTGCCAACGCCGCCGTTTCCTTTTCATGCTCTGCCGTTAATGGATGGGGATGGCGAGCCTGTGTCTCTTGCAACCAGGAGTGGATAAATGCATCGTTCTTCTCTCGAGGCCGCGGAACTGGGCCCCTCCCCAGAGGGCCGAGTGGCTTGTTGAGTTCAGCGAGATGTTGGATGTCTGTCATGGTCTGGTTGGCTTGTTCGCTGTCTTCCCGATTGCGTCTGCGGCTGCGTCCAAAGTCGTGGCGTTTCCAGAGGGATTTCCCTGCTGAGTGTGATCGCCGCATTTCCATCGTGCTGAGGGAGATGGAAGGCTATTTCTGCGTGATGGATGCTGAGTGCTTCATAACAGGTTCAATGTCGGAGCATAGGAATCCAAGAAATGCCAATAGTCGAACTTTCCAGATTATCTGTATTACCAATAGAGGAAAAGCCCATTCTTCTTTCCAATTCTGACTGGATGCCTTCGAACCCCAAACGAAACCGTTCCTTCCTCCCTATGGCATGTTTACTCACCCGTTCAACATTGCTCCTGCCCTCCCACTTGTCCATGCTTGAAGAGTGAGGTAAGAATGTGCTCAGAGGTGAGTGGAGTTTACCGTTGCTGTCATCTGACACTATCCGGCGGAGTTGTCCCTTTACCATCCTCAACTTCGAGCGTGAGCATCGACCGTTGCAACGCCTAATCGAGAAGGCCTCGTCTCCTCTCTTCTCGTCGCTTTGGGGGATCTTTCCCAAAATAGGTCATATCGTCATATGTGCCTGGTTTCATCCCCTCTGACGAGTTGAGGACGCATAGTTCGGTCTCCGCCCCCCCAAGTCTAATATCAACAACGCCATCAGCAACGCCTATCGCAAATCCTATCGCCCATCTCGACTCGCGACAACCGAGACAAGCGACTCCTTCTAGCAAAGCGCCTATCCTCAGCACCCCTTGCTAATTATGGTAACGCGGCAGATCGTATCTCCACCCATTGTCTGTGGTTTTCGGTGTCAGAATATCCAAACAAGCCCAATAGCTTAATTCAGCACCAAGATCCGGGCTAGATGCTGACAGCCCCAATCCCCATCACAGTCCCTAAGCGAGTCTCGGACGCCGAATGCCCAGCCTGACCTGCCTGGTGCTTGAAGCTCAAGCCTCATGCCTTGGCAGGGTTGGGTGACACTTGGCTTGTCGGATCGTTTGCGCCCACGAGCTCCTGACGGGGCTCCTCAAACCAAGCCCGGCCTCTGGGAAGCCAACCCCCCAGGACAGCCATTCACTCCGGACCCATGCGAAGCCTGCGGACGGCCCGTTATTGTCGGTCTCTCCTCTCCCGTTGTCGGCTGCCGAGAACAGATGAGAGATCCTCGAAACCAATGGCCGTGCGCTTCCTCCAGATGACCCATGCAGCCGAAGCATGCATGTCGAGATGCACAAGCGGAAACAGCCAGTGGGATGCGTCACCGAGATGGGCCGCCGTTGGACATTCCCCCATGCCCCTTTCGGCACCTTGCAGACAGACTCCGGCTCCGCAATTCCACCTTGGGCGGTCCCATCATCACCTTGACCGGAGTCGCAGAAGTGCTTGGCCGTTCACTTGAGGAGATTGTTGCGAGGAAGAGATATCTGCGGCTCTCTGCGGCCTTTAGTCTGCTCATGAAACTCAGACACTCTTGTCATCGTTGGGGCTTGGAGGCTCTGGCGTTTCAGCCCACGGCAACCCGGTCGTGGCCGCTTGGTCAGCTTTCTCGTGGTAGACATCAGGGAATAACGGGTTGCCCCGTCGAATAGGGCTTTGGTTGAAGCCTCAGCAAAGCTTGGGTCAAACCAGTCACGGCACTTGATCCCCGCTGCGACCTGGTGGACCACCTTCGACACCACGCGGTTAATAGGGTGATCGACGACGGGATTATGGAAGGGCCATCAATGGAAGCACAATGCAGCCGCCAGCGGGGATTCTCGTTGGCAGGCCCACATGGGGTGATGGACTGACGGACACCTTACTGTGTAGGGCTTAGATCCTACGGAACGCCTAGCGTGTTGAGAACCCTGGCAGGTCGCGAGCGCTGAACGGATCGCTTCCAGGTTGCCTCGTTGTCAAAGCAGCATCGAGAACCGCATGTTCGAAGCCTTGGTGCCAGGGGTCCATCACTCAGCCTCCCATGGTTCTCGATGGACATGCGTGCCGGAAAACATCCGCATCTCACACCGCACGCCTTCTCTTCGCCCTACTCTCTGCTTATCACATGATAGTACGGATCTGCAGGCTGGCATCTGGTGGCAGCATTCACTTGACACTTGACACGTTCTTCGCTCGGCTGCCGTTTTCGTCCCATCGTCATCGGCTACATTGGACTGAGCGAGATCGACAGCCGGCCTCATGTTAGTCCTCAGATCATCCGTTGATGCGAGGTGGTACTCGAGCCAGGGACATGTGGATTCCTCCACCCAGCACCACAGCTACATCAACCAGAGATCTCGAGGGCCGGCTAGTCCAAAGTGGTCAAATGGCCGATGCAGTGAGTTTCATCTCCCACCTCGATCAAAAATGCTTCTGCGGGTTTCGCATCTCCCTGGAATCTACAACACGTTTCATGCCAACATCCACATTTTTCCTGCGGCCACAGCCGATCCCCCGCCCTGCCAATAACAAGTTTCTGGAACCCCAGGCATAGACCAGTGCTCCCAAAGGCCGCGTGTTCGCCTCGGGGACCCGCATGCCGCCCTGCATGGTGCTGGCCGCTGCAGTGAGGGAGAGGCTCGCTTTCGGCATCATGTGCTCTGTGGAGAGCTCCAACTTCAGTTCGGGTTCCGGAATCAGCACCTTTGCTTGCCCCTGTCACTGCGACCTGGGGTGCTGGCGTGGTTATCGATAGCGGGTGTGCTGGGCTGCCCCCCAGTTCCCCAGGCGGCAGCTTTCCGATCCATGTCCCTGCTCCCGATCACTGTTTGTGGTTTAGGGCTCGGGACTGAGGCTCACCAGGGGCATTCAACAAGCTGATAAACTCAGGATGGATGGCACTGCATAATTAAGGTGCATTTCTGCCAATGCCGGCAAAATCACCGCAATGCCTTGGAGATGTCAGCTTCTCCCTAGTGTCAACAGGAACGCGGGCATCGTCTGCTGGAAAACCCGGATGGGCATGCCGGGAGCTTCATCCACCCTGGATATTTTCGCCCTGACCAGCTCGTGTTTCGACATTGCGAGCCACGGCAAGGATGGGAAGGAAACCTTTGAGAGTGGTCAAACTCCCTAACCAAGCCTGGGCTGCGGAGCGGACAGCAAATTACAGGGACGGCGTGGGCAGGGGAGCAGTGCTGCTGTGGTGTGGGCCCTGTCTCTGCAGAGCGGCGGGAATGAGCAACGTCAAAAAGGCGAAGGTTGAGCATTCTCAAGCCTGACGGCTGACCAATCCTGACATGTGCGTCGTGGTATGTCAGGGCAGGTGGGTTTAGTGATCTCGAAACCTTCTAGACCTGTTCCTCTGCAGGGTGCAGGCGTCGCACGCCCATGCAACAGCCCTGGTCAGAAGCCGCCCTGGGGTAGCGGTTCTCGTGGGGATGTTTGATGCTTGTCTGGACCTAACCATGCCAGCACCGTCATGCTTGTCAAAACATCGGGCAGGGCAGCAGCAAGCATGCCCGTGTCCGGGAGCCATCAAGGTCGGCAGCCGCTCGTGGAATCCGGCCGTCTGTCATGGGCGAAGCCAGGGGGTTGGTTTATTTTGGTCCTTCCCCAGGAATCCCCCGCTGGAATATAAGATGGGTAACATCAGTACCGGCGGCTCTCTGGTCCTCTCTTTCCGATTTCTCTCCCACCAACCAACCGGCTTGATAGGAGACTGGAGAATCCTTGACCCTTACCACATAACGCAGCTTCGCTAACACCCCACCGCTGCCTGGCCACTGCCTGGCCACTGCCCCGTGTCTTTCCCTCTCCCCTCTGCCATCCACAGAGTACCTTACTCACCAGCCTCGCTTGGAGAAATCGAGAGGTTGCGATTTATTCGAAGACACCCATCCATCCATACCTCCTCTCCGGCTGAAGTCCCCGAGCCCCTTGTCTGACGACATCCCATCCCCAACCGTCGCCGGGTGAGAGGAGCTTATCCCACGGTAGGACGACTCCCCTCCTTCATCTTGCTAAGCGCCAGAGAGCGATGCCAGTTCCCCGCCTTTCTCTCTCCAGCACGCGTTACCCCTTCCGCGAGGTTCTGACTCCCTCGCCTCGTGGAGATTTCTCCCCCCAAATTCTTGCTGCCACTGGCCAGACAACACGACGCACTTCAGCACCTTTTGTCCTCCCTGACTGTTGGAGTGGAAGAAACCCCCGCACCGGCTGACAAGGAACGCGCAGAAATTTGAGAAATCCCGCGAAAAAAAAAATGTCGAAGTTGTTCATTGGGTAAGAGACTCGGAATCTTGGTGTCGTGGGGGGACCAGTTCGAGCATCCAACCCCTAACCTCGTGCAGTGGCCTCGCATGGCACACAGAAGAAGCGACGCTGAGACAGAAGTTTGAGGAGTTTGGGGTGGTGGAAGAAGCAGTATGTTGCAGTGCGCGTTCATTTGGCCCCGACCTCATTCCTCAGCCACCTCTCTGGGAGCCCTAGCTCTCGAGCGCCACTTTGGAGGAGGATGTTGTGCGCAGAACCTAACATCGTGCTTGCTAGGTTGTTGTCAAGGACCGCGACACCGGCCGTAGTAGGGGGTTTGGGTTCGTGCGATACACCAATGAGGAAGATGCGCAGAAGGCCATCGCGGCGATGAACAATGTCGAGTAAGTCATCACTTCCCGTGACGCTCGCCTTGCGCACCCGGCCTGTCACTAACCAGCCGCCTCAGGTTCGATGGGCGGCAGATCCGCGTCGACAAAGCCTCGGACACTGGTCCCAAGGGCGGCGGACGGGGAGCTGCACCGACCAACTATGTCCGGCCCGGGTTTACCTCCATGCCCATGGCCGCCGGCGGCCCCGTTCCGGGGATTGCGTATGGCACCCAGCAGCCATACGGTATGCCGCCGAACATGTACCACCAGCCGTACGGGCGCGGGTACCCCCCTGCCGCCCCGGCTGGGTACGCCGTCCCCCCGCAAGGTACGTAGAAAGATGGAGAGAACAGAAAGGGACGGGGGATGTTGACAAAGGATAGCATGGGCCGCCCATCCTTACGGATACCCCGATCCGACTCAGCAAGGTCAGCAACCATCCCAGCAGCCGAACCCAGGCCCCGGACAAGGCGGGTACTAGGGACGGCCGCCTCCAGCTTTGACAGGCCTCGACGAGCCGCCGAATGGCTGGACCTCGGAGAGAACGCCGGCGAAAAGAAAACGGTAACCGATAGACTATCGACGACGACGACGACGACGACGATGAGAGGAATTACACACCTCGGCCCATTCTTTCCTTTTGCTGTTCATGCTCGCCTGAGATTGCCCGTCGAGAATGCTGTACGATCAGACGTTGTTGCTCTGTGATGATCGACCGCAAGATACCCCTGCGCGCTGTTCTTTTCTCCCTGGGCCTGCTGCTTGCTGCTGGGCCAGTGTCTTGACGCCACGGCCGCTCCTCCTGGATAGTGGGCTGGTGTCTTTTTTTCCCCTCGTCTTTGCTTTTCCTCTGTTTGGAACTTGTTTGTTTTTTTTTCCTTGGCTTCATTGCTGCGTTTAAGTTGCGGAATATGCTAAAAGCCTTGTTTCTGCATTTCTCAAGTCGACGGGTTATGAGGTTGGGATGGTTATGGGAGGATGTTGATGACTGACGAGGAAATAAACGACGGATTTGACCACCCTTGACAAGTCCACATGGAGAGATGTTCTGTTCCGCCACGCTGGTGGAAGGAAACGGGGCGCCCGATCCGATGTTGACTCTTACGTTATGGCAACGCATGGAAATCTCTGAGCTGGCTGGGGATATCTGCGTGCTATGGGGGAGGGAGGGGGTGAGAGAAGGGGAA
>Ga0247823_10000791_pt1 | contig 26620 bp, 44 predicted proteins | sample 13C_PalmiticAcid_2_FD_192426 | JGI IMG/M metagenome (GOLD analysis project Ga0247823, IMG submission 192426) | Soil microbial communities from agricultural site in Penn Yan, New York, United States - 13C_PalmiticAcid_Day30 | ecosystem: Environmental > Terrestrial > Soil > Agricultural land... | reverse complement strand
CCTACGAACCTCACCAGTGGCAGGCGCAGGCGCTGCCGGCGGCGTGAAGGCGTCGTACATCATCAGGACGGCGGCCTGCCACTGGTGAGGTTCGTAGGTGGTGACGAACTGCTGCAGCTTCACCGGGTCGGCCAACTGGCCCTTGATGAAGGCGACCTTGGCCTCGTGCCCGGGCTGGTGCTTGCGTTGCTCCAGCGTGGCGTCCATTTGCGTAGCGGCTTGCTGGACCGTGGCCTGGAACTGCTGGAAGTCCTGGGTTTGCTGCTGGGTGCGCTGCGCCGTCTGGTTCTGCGTGCGAAGGCGGACCATCTCCAGGGCGTCCTCGCGCGACAGGGTCATGCCGTCCACGCGCGCCTTCAGGTCCGGGTGCTGTGCCAGCAGGTCGACGCCGGCAACCTCGGTGCCCAGGCGCGTGGCGATGTCGGCCCGCAGGCCCTCGATCTGCTGCAGCGCGCTCTGGAGTTCCTGTGGGTTGCTCGACTTGTACAGCCGGCCCAGGGTCAGGACGGTGTTGAACTCCTCGGGCGCCAGGCCGCTGTCGCTGACCATGCGGCGCACGCTGTCGAGCTGCTGCGTGGCCTCGGTGGCCCGGCGCTCCAGCTCCGGCACGGCCTTCACGCGGTCGGTCAATTCAGTCCAGCGTGCCTTCGCCCGCTCGGTGATGCCCTCAGGCGGCGTCATGTCGAATTGGCCAGGGGCTGCAGGCGCACCTGCTGGAGCTGCGGGCGCTGCAGCTGCCGGCGCAGGAGCAGCAGGTGCTGCTGGAGCCGCGCCAGCGGCAGGCGCAGGCGCTGCCGGCGTGCCTGCGGCGGCAGGTGCTGCGGCAGGATCGGTGCCGACTGCATCTAGGAGCGTGTTCAGGCCCTGGAAGGGGTCTGCTGGCGCGTCAGCGGCTGGAGCTTCGGCGGGCGCGGCGGCCGGCGCCTCGGCCGCATCGGCATTGGCGTCCGGGCTGGGTGCGGGCGATGGAGCTACGCCACCACCGGCCGCGCCGGGTTCGTCGTTGAAGAATCGTCGGATGAGGTTTTTGATGTGCATGGTGTCCTACTGCAGGGTGGCAGGATTTGCCAGGGCTGGGCCGCCTGGCGTCGGCATGCCCGGCTGGGCGCCGGGGATCGGGGGAGCGCCAAGCGCGGGCTCTGCGGGCTGCGCTGCTGGCTTGGCGGGGAGGAAGCGGTCGACGTCGATCGTCTCGTCGAAGCGTGCGGCGGTCTCGCGCACCAGCTCGCGCTCAGGCGTGCTGTCACCGCCCATGGTGTCGATCTGGCGGATGGCCATGACCATTTCGCGGATGAGGGGGAGCGCGCGCGTCCAGGTCTCCTGCGCCTGCAGCTTGTTCGGTGCCGCAGTGGAGCCGGCCCGGATCTTCATCATGATCAGGTTGAAGACCGTCTCCGGCGAGGCCTGCGCCGGCCACTCGTAGGTGGGCGGCGGCGGCGGCTCAGGCTGGGGCATGGGCGCACCCATGGCGGCGCTGGCCATCGCCATGATCGGGTTCGGCGGCTCCGGTGGCGTGGGCTGCGGGCCCATGATGGTTTCGACCATGGCCGGCGTCATCGACAGCAGGCACACCTCGCTGGCGAACTGGGCAATCTCCGTCAGCCAGTCCTCGATCTGGTCGCGGAACTCGGCCACACGCGCGGCGAGCGACTGGTCCGAGATGGCTGCCTCCGTGGCGGTCTTTGCCTGCACCACCACCGAGCGCGCGGCATCCTGCAGGCCTGACACCATCTCCCAATCGTTGCGGATCGGGCTGGTGTCGTAGACCGCCGGGTCGATCGGCAGCTGCACCGCGACTTCCACTTGGCTGCCGAGTGGCTGCCCGCCTGTGTCGATTGACACGAACTCGCCGATCTCCGGGTGCACGCGCTTCGTGATGGCCTTGTCGGGAACGTCAGCACCCACGATGTAGTGCGGCCGGATGTTCTTGCGGACCTCAGCGAACTTGTCGCGCGTCTCGTTGTGCTCGATCTGCAGCTTCTCCAGCACGTCCACCATGCTCTGCGCCACGAACTCGCCGTCGACCGACTGGAACGGCAGCAGAAAGTAGGGGTACCAGCGCTCACCCAGGCGCTCGGGGTGATAGGGTGCGCGCGCGAACTTCGATTCGATGCCCGCCACCATGGTGTAGATGGTGTTGTCGACCTTGCTCCAGGCCTCGTACACCATCACCATGGGGTCTTCGCCACCAGCCACCAGCGCGGCCCCGGCGTACATCCCCCGGCGCGGGGCATCGTCGGTCACGTCCTTGCCCACCTTGAAAGTGGTGGCGCGGTCCAGCAGGCTCGCCCCGTCTGCCCCGGTCAGGTCGGGGAACAGGCCCTTCGCCTTGGACCTGCGCATGGGAATCTTCTCGATGAGCCAGTCGCCCATGGCGTAATCCCAAATGTCCTCCACGGCCGGATCGGGCAGCAGCCGCTCGGTGCGCACCATATCCATGGTCAGGCCCTCGGCGGCCACCACCTCTCGCTGGGCCTCCAGGCCGGCGATGGCCTGCTCGAGCTCGCGCTTCTGCGCCTCCTGGTCGCCGCGCTGCTCGGGGTCTTCAATCTCGGCCAGCAGCGCGTCGATGTGCGCCAGGTTGTCCTGCGTGTCCTCGATCCGCGCCTTGATGATCGGGTCGACCTTCATGTCGCGCTGCCACTGCACCTTGACCACGCCAAAGCTGCAGGTCATGGCCGCCTTCACTGCGCGCTTGGCCTTCTGCTTGAGCTTGGCGTCCTCCAGCATGGTCTGGGTCACCGTGCTCACGGTGTCGGCGAACAGGCGCAGCGGGCGCGACTTGTTCGTGGGCTCCCCCGACATTTCCGGGTTCTTGGCGTAGACCTTGGACAGCACCACGGAGATGGTCGAGGCGATCAGGTTCGCCCGGTCCTTGTTGTACGCGGCGGTGTCGGGCTCGGCCTTGTCGTCGATGCCGCGCACCACCTTGCGGTTGTGGGCGACCCGCTTATGGAAGGTGCCCCAGTGCTTCTCCGACGCCTTGACGCGGTTCATCCACGTCTTCACCAACGGGTCGGCCTGTGGGTCGGTGCTGGTCTGATTATTGGGCGCCTCCATCGAGGAGGGGTTCACGCTGGGCGCGGGCGCGTCAAGGGGTTGCTGCATGGTCGGTCCTGTGGCTGTCGTCGGCGGTAATGTGGGCCGCGAAGCCCTGGCGAACGCCGAAAAGTGACTCAGCGCGCGACCAGGTGGCGGCCGTCGTCGAGCACCTGCGCACCGCCCGCAGTGGCCGGGTCCGGGCTGTCGCTGCCCACGGCCTCCGCAGGTGTGCTGGTGCGGCGCATGAGACCCGCCTTCAACATGTCGAAGCAGTGGTCTTCGGCCTCGGTGTCCACGTCGTCCGGGTCATCCGGGTCCGGCTCGATGGCCGGCACCGTGCGGATGGTGTGCTCGCAACTGGCGAAGATGGCCAGTTCGTCCAGCTCCAGCGCCTGCTTCACCAGGAGCGCGCCGGCCTTGCGACTCCCGGGTCCGGCCCACCAGGGCCGGAAGTTGAGCCCGGCGCGGCGGAACGTCTGGCTGTGGGTGTTCTGGGCGCCGTACTGCGCGCCACCCTTGGCGAATAGGTCGGGTCCGGTCAGGCGCAGGTTGATGTCGTAGCCCAGGCGCGCGTCATGGGCTTCGCGCGCGATGATGCGGGCGGCCACCTTGTCGGGCGTTTCCTTCGTGCCGGTATTCGCCAGCATGCGACCCTTGTCGTCGGTGGCGATGCCGTACAGCTCGCGCCACAGGTACGTCTTGCCCTCGGGGTCTTTGGCGAACCACCCGACGGCGTAGGGCTTGGCATACCCCCAGTCCATTGCCTGCCACAGCTTCCAATGCGCGGGGATGGGGAACGGCTTGACTATGTGCCGCTCCGGATCCCACGCGCCCTCCAGGAACGCGCCGATGTGGATGTCCCAGTCGCCATACAGCCAGGCCTTGCGGCGGTTCGGGTCCTTCGTGCCCTCCAGGGTCGCCATGTACTCAGGGTCGTTGGCGAGCAGCGTGGTGTTCTCGCGGATGTCGCCGTGCACGTAGGTGCGCTCCCGGCCGGTGTCGCCGTCGCGGATGATGGTGCCGGGCGGCACGCCCATGCGGCCGAGCTGATACCGCGCCTTCACCACGGCATGGCCGCGGCCGTAGGGGTTGCACGTCGCGCGCACCATGCGAGGCATGCCTGGCACCGAGCTGCGGCAGCAGCTGTGCATCATCTCGAAGAAGTTCAGGTCCCGCCAGTTGGTGAGCTCCTCGAAGCCGATCCACGGGTACTCGTGGCCGTGGTAGTCCCAGTAATCGTCCTCTTTCACGCCCACGCGCAGCAGCAGCTCCTCGCCGTCGGGGAAGATCCACTTGAAGTCGGCGTGGCTCTCCAGGAAGCGGGCGTTGGGGAAGAACTTGCGAAACCAGCGCTTGCTCTTCTTCACCACGTCGGCCAGCTGCTTGTAGGTCTCCCGGAACAGGATGCCGCGCCACTCAGCGCCGAAGCCGCGCCCGACGAACTGGGCGAAGGACATCAGGAGGGCGTCGGTCTTGCCCGGGCCGCGCGTGCCCTCGTACAGGCACTCGAACACCGGGCAGGCCAGGAACATGGTCTGGCTTCCGGGGTGAGGCTGCCAGGCGACGCTGGTGCTCGACGGGAGGTTCATGGCGCTCGAGCGGCTATATTGCCCGCTTCACCAACTGTTGAGAGGGAACTATGGACTACAGCTTCGACTTCCAGTACCTGCCCAAGGGCGCAGCGCGGCCAATTGATGACGGCGTGATCGTGGGTGTGGAGGGAAAGGCCGGTGAACCGGACCCGCCAATCCCGAACGTCGGTGACTTCGTGAACATCATGTCGAGCAACGGGACGCATGCCAATTTCGCGGGCCGCGTGCGTTCGCGACTGTTCAGCTACTGGGTGAGCGCAGATGGCAAGCAAGGTTGCGGGGTAAACATCGTGGTCGAGGAAACCGACGAAGACTGGGGCAAGCTGATCAAGGAATAGGCTTGCGGTCACTCGGGGGTCACCTTCTGCACCTGCGCTGACCACGCCGCCGCATCGGTGATGATCCCCGGCACCACCAGCACGCCGCCACCAACCACCGGCGCGAGCGGCTTGCCCCCGGCGCCGGTGTGCTCGATGCTCCCGCGCTCACGGTAGGTATTGGGCCGCCGGCTCTTCAGCATGAAGATCATGAGCGTGTCGCTGGGCTTGCGCACCGTCAGGAAGCGCGGGTTGCCATCGGCGTCTACCGCCTGCACCGGCTTGTGCACCGTCACCATGCGGCCCTTGGCGTTGGGCTCGCGCGTCTTGACCAGCTTCAGCGTGCCGTCCGGGTTGTGCTCGTAGATTGGGGTGAGCTGACCCTGGTAGACGACCGGCTCCTCCACGCCATGTACGGCCCGGCGCACCGCTTCGCGCTCCAGCAGCTCGGTGCCCTCCTCCAAGGTCTCATCCCAGGCGGCGGCGAACTCCGCGTCGCTTTCCTTCCAGCGGTACGCCGTCACGCGGTTGATCCCAGCCTCGCGGGAGGCCTCGCTGATCGTGGCCCCTTCGGACAGCGCCTGCAGGAAAACCAGCATGGACAGGTCGTTCTGGTCTTTTTCAGACGTTGCTTTCGTTGCTGCCTTACGCCCCATGGCTTACTTCCTTTGGTACTACTTGGACCAGCTCAGGCTTGATCACGAGGGTGCCGAATCGGCGGTTCTTGGCGGTGAGGTAGCGGCAGACGAGGCGCTCGTGGTCGTCCTTCTGCCCTCCACCGATGCGGCGACCGCCACGGTATGCGACCACCTCGGCGAGTGCGCCGGTTGGTGTTCGGACGGTTGAGCCGATGGGGACGCTTTCCACGTCGATGGGCCTGGGGATGCGGGCGGTCCGGGCTTGGGGCAGAGGTTCGTCGAACAGGTCGAGCTGGCGGGCTCGGGCTGTCGCTTCCTGCAGGCAGCGCTGTGCGCGATCGCGCGAGGACCGCGACCGGGCGAGCGCCACCGAGACGAGGGGCCACAGGCCCAACGCCTCGAGCTGCGCGCGGCATTCGGTCGAGATCGCCACCGTCATCAGGCCGCCCTCCTCGCTGCCAGGAACACCCGGCGGACGGTGATGGCCAGGGCCTTCTGCTCGTCGAGCTTCTTGAGGATCCACATGCGGCGCTGGCCGTGCAGGCCGTTGATGGGGCCCCGGTGGCATCCGCCGCACAGGGCGATGGACAGCCACCAGTTGCCCTGTTCGATCTCGTGCACCTCGGACGGAGCGGCTTCCCCGCCGCCGGCATCGCACACCGCGCAGGGCTGCAGCGCGACGGAGCGCACGTATTCGGCCTCGGCCACGGTCTGGGCCTTCTTGTTCTTGGACTGCATGGCTACTGGTCCTTCTCGGTGAAGGTGATTCCGAGTTCCACCACGCCATAGGCCTGCACCGCGACGATGAACTCCGAAAACTCGTCGTCGCTCAGCCGCTCGGTGGATTTCTCGAGTTCGGCGCCGGTCACGTCGTCGAACTGGGCCGGGCAGAAGACGTCTTTCAGGTGCTGCTTCCAGACGCGCGGCGTGTAGCGGCGCATGCCCCCTGTCGCCGGGTCGGGGAGCCAGACCTGCCACGCGAAGTCGTTCAGGATCGGGCCGTGGAACATCTTGCGCAGCTCGTGGCGCAGGTGCGTGTTCACGGTCTCGAAGATCACCCGGCCGGCGGCGCCGGTGCGCGTGTGGGGTTTGATCACCTGCTGGAACAGGTGGTTGACGGCCTCGTGGGCCTGGCGTGGGCTGGCTACGTCGTAGGCGTGTCGCATCACCGCCCCCTCCGCCGGAAGACCTGCCGAATCGCCTGGGCCAACGATTCCTTGCGCGGCTCGGGCGCCCACGGCTTGGCGGCCGGCATGGGCCAGTCACGGGTGGCCAGCTCCTCGTCCACCTCTTTGGGCTGGGGCACGTCGGATGGCTGCAGGTCAAAGTCGGCGGGGTTCATGTGGTCCTCCGTTGCATCCAGTGGGTGCGCACGCCCTTGGCCCAGGCCCACGAGTAGAGGAAGCACAGGGCGAAGATGCCCCACTGCTCGTTCGTGTAGGTGGTCCAGAACCAGAATGGTTGAGCGCACAGGCCGCTGATGCAGGCCCAGCGCTGCACGTGGGCGCGGTGGTCCTGGCTCAGGCTGATGGCGGCCACGCCGAAAAGGGCGATGCCGATTTGCTCCAGGCCGGTCATGCAGCGGTCCTCATCTGCCAGTGCGCGATCAGGATCGACTCGGCGCGGTTGTGGTCCTTGGCCCGGGCGATGTCGGTGCACCCCGGATACAGCGTGCGGGCCATGGCCAGCGCCTTGGCCTTGCGCTCGGTCTGGCCCAGCGTCGAGTCGATCAGTCCGTAGAACGACTTCCACGTCGTGGTGTTGGCGTAGGCCACCGGCAGGCGCAGGCACTCCAGCACGCACTCGATCGCGCCAAGCGTGCGCAGCAGTGAGCCCTGGGTCTGCACGCTGTTGTTCTTCCCGCCCATGGCGCCCACCGCCTCCACCACGGCCGCCACCGGCTCGTCGGCCGGGCACGCTGCCAGGATCTGGGTGCGCAGCGCCAGCCCGTCGAGCTTCCGCTGCACCAGCGCCTTCGGGCCCACGCCCGGGATGGGCATGGTCGGCAGGTCGAAGACGGCCAGCAGGCCGTTGTGGCCCAGCACGGCGCACGCGCCGGTCAGGCCGGGGTCGATGCCGAGCACGATCACAGGTCACCGCCTTTCACCCGAACCCGGGATTCCGGCTTCGGCTGGTCCTCGGGCCAGTCCTTGAAAAGCGTGTTCTCGCCCACGTACATCACCTCCACCTTGCCGGCGGCACCGCCGCGCTGCTTGGGCACGATCAGCTCGGCGATGTAGTCCCATTCCTTGGGCAGGCCGGGCTTGGCGCGGCACTCGCGGTACACGAAGATGCACACGTCGGCGTCCTGCTCCACCGAGCCGCTGTCGCGGAAGTCGGACATCAGGGGGCGCTGGTCCGGCCGCTTCTCCACCTCGCGCCCGACCTGGGCGAGCATCAGCACCGTGATGCCGAGTTCCTTGGCCAGGCCCTTGAGGCCCTTCGTGATCTCGTCGAGCTGGTAGGCGCGCGGCGCCTTGGCGTCGGTGCCGGTCATCAGGCCCAGGTAGTCCACGATCAGCAGGCGCAGCCCGTGACGGCGCTTGAGTGCGCGCGCCTTGGCGCGCACCTGGTTGATGTTCAGGCCCACCTGGTCGCTGGTGTAGAAGGGCGTGTTGCGCAGGCGCTCGGTGGCGGCGGTGATGCTCGGCCAGTCGAAATCCCGCAGGCGCTCGCCGCGCTGCACGCGGCTCAGATGGATGTGCGACACCATGGACATGCGGCGCTCGTGCACCTCGGTACGCGGCATCTCCATCGACAGCATGCCCACAGCGTGGCCGGCCTCGGCGAAGGTGTTGCCGATCGACATGGCCAGGGCAGTCTTACCCATGCTCGGGCGACCACCCAGGGCGATCAGGTGGCCCTCGCGGAACCCGCCATTCAGCAGCTCGTCCAGCTCGGTCAGGCCGGTGGGCACGAAGGTGTTGCCGCCCTCCCCGTGCGCCTGGTCCTGGATCCGGTCGAGCAGCGCGTCCATTCCGGCGTCCGTGTCTTCCCAGTCGTCGCGCGGTGCACCCTGGTCGCCCAGGGCGATGATCTTCTGCTGCGCGTGGTCCAGCAGCTCGGCGGCGGTGCGGTCGCCCGGGTTGAATGCGGCGCTGGCCAGCTCGTCGCTGGCGGCCACCAGCTGCCGCAGCACCGACTTCTCGCGCACGATCTCGGCGTAGCGCCGGACGTTCGCCGCGCTGGGCAGGTACTGCGCCAGCTGGTTCATGTAGGCCAGGCCGCCGGCCTCTTCCGCCTTGCCTTGGTCGCGCAACCGTTCGAAGACCGTCACCACGTCGGCCGGCTTGCTCGCGTTGATCAGCGCCGCGACTGCACCGAACAGCAGGCGGTGCTCGCTGCGGTAGAAGTCCGCCTCGGTCAGCAGGTCGCCCACGCGGTCCCAGGCGGCGTTGTTGATCAGCAGCGCACCCAGTACAGCCGTCTCGGACTCGATGGAGTGCGGCGGCACGCGCAGGGTGGCGGCCTCGGGGTCGGCCATGAAGCCTTCAGGTTCGGTCATGTTCATGCGTGTTCTCGGTTGGTGTAGTTGCCCTGAACGACTTTCATGAAGTTCTCGCGCTTCATCAGCCAGGCAAGGTCACAGGCCTTCCAGTCGCCTCGGCGGCCGGTCAGGAAGTCCGACGCCTTCACGGTGTCGAAGAACCGGCCGAACCAGTCGATGGCCTCGGCAGCGTTCGAGGCGTAGCGGGTGTTGTCTTCGCGGACGGCATCCGGGCCGAGCAACCACTTCCAGCGCTGGCGCATGGCTTCGGCGCCGGCCGAGTCCTTCCACATCTCGAACCGTGGCTTCGGAAGCTCTGGCACCCTGGCCGCGAACAGAGCGACCAGCTGCTTGAGCGGGCACGGTGGGATGGCAGCGGGTTCGCCAGTGCCTTCACCCAGCAGGTCGGCCATTGGCGGCGGTGTCGGCGTCGTCGGCGCAGCTGGCGACAAGGGTGCGTCAGCACCCTGTTTCCCTATACCTGGGGATTGGGTAGTGGGTAGTGGGTAGTGGGTAGCCGTTGCAGGCGTTGCAGGTGCCGTTGCAGGTTGCGTTGCAGCAGGCGTTTCAGGCCCCGGAACCTGCAACGCTGCAACGCGCTGCCGAAGCTCCTCCATTCCGATGTTCCAAGGGGCGTGTTCCCCTCTGTCAGTGAGCAGTTTGAACAGTGCTGCCCGCTCCTGTCGGTGGCGTTTCAGGCGGTTGTCTTCGTTGGCCTTTTTCACCTCGCGCTCGGGTTCGCCAGCCGCATATGCCGCGATCAGGGCCTCGCACTCGTCGCACACCCACATGCCGTCGCGCAGTTGGAAGAACTCCTGCAACACGACCTGCAACGCTTCCGTTTCAGGTTCCGTCCGCGCTCCGACCAGGCGAGCGGCCCTTGCCTCGGGGATCGGTTCCTCGCGGTCCAGGTACACGTCGCGCAGGCGCGTGAGCACCCCGTGCTCCAGCAGCGACAGGTGCGACGTCTTCTTGATGTAGTCGCCGATGTGGCGCTCGTAGAAGTTCAAGGCGCCGCCTTCCCCATGGCCAGCGCCTCCGGGCTTTGGAACCAGATTGCCGAGTCGATGCGCGCAGTGAGCCGGGCCTGGTGTTCAGGCGTGCGGCTGCGGATCGCCTCGTACATGCGGTCACGCCACTGGCATCCGTCGTCGCGGTCACCGGCAGCGAAGGCGGCGGTCATGCGGCGGCCGCAGTCGCGGATGTGCAGGTCCAGTTCGTCCTCGCTGAGCGGCTGGCGCGTGGCTTCGGTGGTCGTGTCCATCAGATCGCCGCCTTCGCCATGCGCCGGGCCTTCACCGGGTCGCTCTTCGTGGACATCTGCACCCCGGTGGCCTTGAGTTGCTTCTGCGCGCGCTTGGACAGGCCGGCCACCACAGGCACCACGGACGCGCTCTTGTGGCCACCATGCGCACCGGCCGTGGCCTGCTTGCTGGTGAGGTTGCAGAAGATGCTGGGTCCGCGCGACGCGCGCGCAGCGAGGTCGAAGCCGTTGCCGCGGCTGATCGGGATGGTGGTGCCGGGCCAGCAGTGGGTCATGCTGCAGCCCTCAGGCCGGGCAGCACCTTCGCCAGTTCGGCGATCAGGCGCTCTGCGTTGGCCAGGGTGCGCTGGTGGCGCGCCTTGTCGCAGTCCATGTACTTGGCCACGATGTACTCGACCACCGCAGCGGCATCGCCAGTGCTCTCCAGCCACGACTCCAGGTCGTCTACGTTGAAGCGCTGGGTGTCACCATCGGACGGGTTCAGCTTCCGGCTGAGCGTGCTGGGCGCCAGATCCATGTCGGCGGCCTGCTGGCCCTGCTTCTTGTCCACCACCGCCGAGCGATGTGCGACGAACGCTCGCAGCGAGCGAAAGCGCTCAGGCAGCGCAGGCTCGAAATTCAGTGTCAGTTGGCTCATGTTTCACCTCTCAGGTGGGAGATGGCAACGGCTCTTGCTGTCTGTTGCCATCTCGAAAATGGGCGAAAAAAAGAGACTGGCGGCCATGAAGACCACCAGCCTCTCGATCGATTTAGGTGCCCTGCCCTGCGGGCTCGGGTGTGATGCCCGCGGCTGCGGGTTCTGCTTGCAAACGGAGGACGTCCCAGGCGACATCGGGGCGGAGGTCTTCACACCTCACGAGTCCGCCGGTGGCGCGCTCGATCAGCGGGCAGCGCTCTGCCGGCACACGGCGCTCGCCGGTCTTCCACTGGCTCATCAGGGGCGCGGGAATGCCCAGCTCTTTGGCGAGACGCGCCTGGGCGCCGGGCTCGGAATTGATGTAGTCGGGGAGGTTCATGCGCCGATTGTTAGCGCTGCGCTAAACGTTGTCAATAGCGCTACGCGAATTCCCCTGGTTAGCAGGGAGCTAAACAATCGCGCCATGCGAATCGAAGAGATCTACCGAGCGCGCCTCAAGATGCTGGCTGCCGAAGCTGGCTCCCAGTCGGCGCTCGCCGCCATGCTGGACAAGTCGCCTGCCCAGGTGAGCCAGTGGATCAATGCGTCCAAAGACTCACGAACGGGGAAGCCTCGCGCCATGGATCGATCCACCGCCCGAGAAATCGAAAAGAAGTGCGGCAAGCCGGACGGCTGGATGGACCAGCCAGTCGAGGACTCGGGCTACAACCCGAACGACTTCACGCCAGTGCGGCGCGCTGACGTGGCCTTTTCCAACGGCCTGGGCCAGGTGGTCTACCACGAGGACGACAAGCCGCCACTGGTGTTCCGCAGCGACTTCCTGCGCCGGCTGGGCATCGCGCCTGGCAACGCGGTGGTGGTGGATGCTCAGGGCATCAGCAACGAGCCCAAGATCGTCGATGGGTCAGTGGTCTTGGTGAACCGAGGCGACCGTGAGCACCTGGACGGCGATTTCTTCGCGTTCCGGTATGACGGGGAACTGCTGATCAAGCGCCTTCAGAGCGTCGACGGCGTGGGCGTGCTGGCCACCGCCGAGAACCCCAACTTCAAGCCAAAGACGCGGGTTTATTCGAACACGAGCACGGGCGAGATCGACGTGATTGGCCGCGCGGTTTGGACCGGATCAATGCTTTAACGGAGGGAAGAGATGGGAAGTTTCTCGATTTGGCACTGGTTGGTGATTCTGATTTACATCGTCGCAGTGGCGTGGCCACTTTGGCGAGTCGTTCAGAAAACGGGCCATCACCCCGCGCTGTCGATCGCTTTCCACATCCCCATCGTGAACATCTTGTTCGTCTGGTACTTGGCGTTCGTCAAGTGGCCCACCCGCCGCGATTGACACGCCCCCCATGCGGACAGTTGCCCTTTGGCTGATCCCGGCCAAGCTCAGCATGGCTGCGTGTGCAGCTGTTGTCCTTTCGGCTTGCACCAAGTCACCGGAAGAACGCTTCACCCTGCCGCCTAACATCAGCCCTCCAGTCCAAGGGGTCGTAGCGGCGTACGGCGACAGCACCCAGCTCGCCCACGGAATGCCTCACGCTTCAGATCGGCCAGGTTGGACGATCCTCAATCGAGGGGTGATCGGCACGACAGCGGGGCAACTCCTAGAGGGCAAAGACGGTCTGAACAGGCCCTGGGTTGAGGAAATGGCGGCAACTCAGGCGGAGCTTGTGATCATCAACCACGCGCTGAACATCAGCGGCGGGACCACGAACGAGGACTACACGCGGCACCTGTCGACCCTTGTTCGTGTGGCACTGGCGTCCGGCCGCAGCGTGATGCTGGAAACGCCCAGCGGCGGAGTGCAGGCACATGGGGAATTCGATGTGCCTGCGTTCGAAAGGCGCGTCGAGGTCATGAAGGAAGTCGCCAAGAAGTACGGCACCAGCCTGTGTGAACAGCCCAATGTGCCCCTGGTTGACGGCGTGCACCCCTCGTCTGTGGGCTATGCCATCAAGGCCGAACGTCTCGCTCAGTGCATCGGCGCTTTCAAGGCCACGGCTGGTCTCAAGTCGTGATCGCTCCCCTTCTCTGCCTCGTGGTAGCCATCAGCGACGGCGACACCCTCAAAGCCCGCTGCGGCGCGCCCGGAGCCTATGAACAGGTGACGGTGCGCCTCACCGAGATCGACGCACCCGAGAAGAAGCAGCCCTTCGGCGAGCGCAGCCGCCAGCACCTGGCCGACCTGTGTTTCCAGCAGGAGGCAACCATCCGGGCCGCCGGCCGCGATCGCTACGGGCGCACCCTTGCTCGTGTCGAGTGCCGCGGCCAGGACGCCAACCTGCAGCAGGTGCGCGCCGGCATGGCCTGGGCGTTCAAGAAATACCTGACCGACCCGGCTGTGGCTCGCAAGGAAACGGCAGCACGCGCTGAGCGCATCGGACTGTGGGCCGACCCCACCCCGATCCCGCCATGGGAATGGAGGCGAAAGCCAACCCCGTGATCTGCCCGCGGCCTGCGGGCTTTTTTTCGTCTGCGAAAAATATTTAGCGCTACGCTATTGACGCATCATTAGCGCTGCGCTAAATTCTCTCCATCGACTCCAGATCGGGGTCCGCAAAGGAGAGAAGCATGAATCAATCGAACGAATACAGCGGCGACATTCCTGTGTCGTTGGCAGTTTCCGCCTTTTCCCTGGTGAGCTTCACGCCGGAGCAGCGTGGCGAGCGCGCCCGCAGCGACTACGCGGCCCTGCTGGCCGACGATCTCGCGGCCTTCGCCGCCGCAGCCGAACGCGGCAACACCCAAGCACTCGTCGCCGAAGAGTTCGCCCGCTACCGGGATGGCCTCCGCCGCCGCTACATCGCCTACCTGCAGTCGAGCAGCCGGTGCGTCTCTTCCTTCATCGTCGGCCCCTCGAACTTCCCTGTCGCCAGGGCGCAGAAGCGCTCCGCCGTCGCCGACCGGCGCCTCAATGACCTGTTCACCTGGCGCGAGATGGCCAAGCGCGCGGTCATGCGGCGCCTGCGCCCGGACCTGCGGCCGATCATGGCCGGCGATGCCGACGCGCTCGACCGGCTGGCTGCAGAGATCAGCGAGGCCCAGCGCCTGCAGACGCAGATGAAGGCGGTGAACGCCGCGCTGCGCAAGACGGGCAAGGCGGGCAAAGACGCGCAGACCGCCGCGCTGATCGACCTCGGCCTCTCCGAAGACCGGGCGCGCGAGCTGGTCAGCCCCAAGTTCGAGAGCACCTACGGCCAGGGCTACCCGTCGTTTCGCCTCACGAACAACCAGGCCAACATCCGCCGCATGCAGCAGCGCTTCGAGCAGATCGAGCGCGCGGCGGCGATGCCCGTGACCGAAGCACAGGGCGCCAACGGCGTGCGGATGGAAGACGACCCGCCCGCCAACCGGGTACGGCTGTTCTTCCCTGGCAAGCCCGCCGAGGAGGTCCGCACCAAGCTCAAGTCGTGCGGCTTCCGGTGGGCTCCGAGCGTGGGCGCATGGCAGGCCTTCCGGAACGCCACCGCCATCGGTGTGGCCTCTGGCCTCGTTGCTCAGGGGGCCTGATGTCCCAGATCACCATGGTCATCGACAACGTGGAGCGCCGGGAGAGCTGCCCCCGGCTGTCCCCCCAGCAGGTGGACGAGGCGCTGGACGCTGAGCGCCGGGCCGAGAACGAAGCGGCCTACGAGCACCACATCAACGCCGCGTGCACGGCCATTCAGCGCACGCCGTTCGACCTGGTCACCCCGGCCTTTATCGGCTCGGTGCTGAACACCCTGGCTTGCAAGGCGCAGGAAGCCCACCTCCCCGAAGTGTGCGAATCGCTGGAGATCCTGGCCGACGAGGTGACGCCGTGAAGGGCCACACCTTCCCCCTGGCCATGCTGCTGGCCGCGTGCGGCGGTGGCGGCTCCAGCACCCCGACCGAGAGCAACCTGCCCGCGCCGGTGGTGCACATCGTGGCGTTCGGTGACAGCACCCAGGCCGCGCACGGCAACCCGCATGCGGCGAGCCGGCCGGGCTGGACGATCGAGAACAAGGGCATCAGCGGATCGTCCACGGCCCAGTGGCTGGCGAAGTGGTTCGACGAACTGGCGGCCACCAAGGCGCCGATCGTGATCTACAACGGCGGCCTGAACGATGGCGGCCTGACCCTGGACGAGTACAAGCACGCGCTGCGCGAGCTGGTGCGCATCACCCGGGCCTACCGCAAGCAGCTCATCCTGGAGCAGCCGAACAACGCGGCGGCACACGCCGGGTTCGACCTGGCGAAGTTCAACGAACGCCGCGCCGCCATGGGGCCGCTGGCCGCCGCCGAGGGCGTGTACTTCTGCGCCCAGCCGGATGTGCCGCTGGCGGACGGCGCCCACCCTACCGCTGCAGGCTACGAGGCGAAGCAGAAGCGCCTGGCTGCGTGCATCGGGGATGCACTGTGAACGCGCCCGCCCGCACCTGCGACCAGCTGGGCGTGTGCCAGGACCGCACCCCGCGCGGCGCTGGATGCAAGCAGTCCGAAGGCGCGCGCACCGTCCAGACCCTGCTGCGCGAACTCTCCAAGCGCCCCGAGCTGCCCCTGGTGCCGGCGTTCAAGAAATGAGCCGCGCCGTCCTCAACGTGTCGACCGCCGTGGTGCTGGGCATCGCCCTGGCCTACGGCCTTCTGGAGTACCTGTCGTGATCATCTTTCGCCTCTTCGCCTTCTACCGCCGCAGCGGCCTGCCCTTGTGGCCGGCCATGCGCAAAGCCATCCGAGCCGCTCGGCGCACGTACTGATCAACCCACCCGCAACCACTGGAGACCTTCATGGCCCTTCGCATCCTTCGTTCCTCCGACCCGATCAAGGTCGACCGCCTCAACCTCTGCCTGTACGGCCCGCCCGGCGTGGGCAAGACCTCGCTGGCGTTCACCGCCGCGGCCCCGCTGCTGCTGGACTTCGACCAGGGCGCCCACCGCGCGGCGAACCGCAAGGACACCGTGCGCGTCACCGCATGGGAAGACGTGGCCAGCATCAAGGCCGAAGACTTGGAGCCCTACAGCACGGTGGTGGTGGACACCGCCGGCCGCGCGCTGGACCAGCTCACCGCCGACATCATCCGGCGCAACCCCAAGGCCGGCCGCGGTGGTGCACTCACCCTGCAGGGCTACGGCACGCTGAAGGCTGAGTTCGTGGCCTGGCTCAAGATGCTCAACACGCTGGGCAAGGACGTGATCCTGATTGCCCACATGGACGAGCAGCGCAACGGTGACGAGATCGTCGAGCGCCTGGACGTGCAGGGCGGCAGCAAGGGCGAGATTTACAAGGCCGCCGACGCCATGGGCCGGCTGGTGATCCGCGAAGGCAAGCGCCTGCTGAACTTCTCGCCCACCGATGCGGCGTTCGGCAAGAACCCCGGCCAGCTTGAGCCACTGGAGATCGTGCACCCCGACCGCGATCCTCAGTTCCTGTCCGGCGTGGTGCAGTCGATCAAGGACCGGCTGAACTCGCTCACCGAGGAACAGGCCGCCGCGCAGCAGGTGCTGGTGCAGTGGCGCGAGCGCATCGCCGGCATGGGCAGCGCCAAGGACTTCAACGCCGCGCTGGCCGAGGTGAAGCTGGCACCCAAGGCAGCCCAGGCCATGCTGGCCGATGCCGCCAAGATCAACGGACTGACCTTCGACGCGAAGGCAAAGCAGTACACCGAGGCGGTGACAGCATGAGGTGGCGTGTCTCCAACGTGGAGGCCTTCCGCAAGTGGGAGGCCGACGAGGAAGCCGAACTGGAGCCGTTCGTGGACGAGCTGCTGCACGGCTTCGAGCCCTCGCCCGCCATGCTGGCCGGCACTGCCTTCCACAAGGCGCTGGAGGATGCGCCCACCGGGCTCACCGTGTCCACCCTGGAAGCGCTGGGCCACACCTTCACCTTCCGGGGCGACTTCGAAGTGCGCCTGCCGGTGATCCGCGAACTGCGCGCCTCGAAGACCTACATGGTCGACGGCCAGCCCATCGTGATCAGCGGACAGGTGGACGCCCTGGAGGGCCTGCGCATCGAGGACCACAAGACCACCAGCCGCTTCGACCCTGACCGCTTCATGAGCGGATACCAGTGGCGGCTGTACCTCGACATCTTCGGCGCCTCGCAGTTCCGCTGGAACGTGTTTGAGCTGTCCGAGCTGGACGCCCCCGGCTTCTACGAGGTGCGCGACCAGCACACGCTGGAGCAGTTCCGCTACCCCGCCATGACCGCCGACTGCCAGGCGCTCGTGACGCGCTTCGCCCGGTTCGTGCGCGAGCACGCCGCCGTGGCCGCCTGACCCCTTCCCCCACCACCAACCTGAAAGACCACCATGCGCATTGAATTCGCCGGCAAGCACAAAGCCATCATCAGCGACATCGACATCCAGTCCCTCAAGATGGGCCAGACCGACGTGGTGCCAGCCGTGTGCCTCACCCTGAAGCTCACCCTGGCCAACAGCACCCTGAAGATGCTGGACCCCACCCTCCTGAACTTCCTGTTCGAGAAGGGCCTGCCAGCCGCTGCACAGCAGCAGGTGCTGGACGGCGTGCCCGTGGTGTCCGATCTGCCGCAGCTCACCGATGCCGCCATGGCCCTGGGTGCCCTGAACTGGGACGGCGAGCAGACCGGCGCCACGCTCAAGATCTACCAGGGTGTGACCGGTGACCAGGACATCACGCTGAGCGACTGCACCGTGCGCAAGGTGAAGGTCGAGCCGAAAGAAGGCGGCGCCGTCGAATGGAAGATGGAGGTCTACACCGCCGACGTGGACGAGCACACGATCGGCGCGCTGGGCGTGCTCAAGAGCCTGACCCGCGACATTGAGCTCGAAGCCGCGAAGGCGGTGAGCGCACAGCAGCGCGAGATCGAGGCCGACCCGCTCACGCCCGAGAAGGCGCTGGGCAAGGCTTCGAAGCGCGGCGCGACTGCAGAGGCCTGACGCCATGTTGAACCCCCAGTTCATCCTGCCCATCGCCAGTGAACTGGTGGTGGATCTGTTCGCCGGTGGCGGTGGTGCCAGCACCGGCATCGAGCAGGCCATCGGCCGGCACGTCGACATCGCCATCAACCACGACCCCGAGGCCGTGAGCCTGCACGAGGCGAACCACCCGCAGACTCGCCACTTCGTGTCGGACGTGTTCGAAGTGGATCCGCTGGTGGTCACCGACGGCCAGCCGGTGGGCCTGCTCTGGGCCAGCCCTGATTGCAAGCATTTCAGCAAGGCCAAGGGCGGCAAGCCCGTGAGCAAGAAGATCCGCAGCCTGGCCTGGGTGGTGGTGAAGTGGGCGAAGGCAGTGCGCCCTCGCGTGATCTGCCTGGAGAACGTCGAAGAGTTCCAGACCTGGGGACCGCTCGGTGCCGACAACATGCCGTGCCCACGCCGCAAGGGCGCCACCTTCGCCCGCTGGAAGCGCAGCCTGGAGAGCCTTGGCTATGTGGTCGAGCACCGCGAGCTGCGGGCCTGCGACTACGGCGCGCCCACCATCCGCAAGCGCCTGTTTCTGGTGGCGCGGCGCGATGGCCAGCCGGTGGTGTGGCCCGAAGCCACGCACGCGGCACCGGACAGCCTGCCGGTGCGCCAGAAGAAGCTAAAGCCATGGCGCACGGCCGCCGAGTGCATCGACTGGAGCGTGGCCGCGCCCAGCATCTTCGAGCGCACCCGGCCACTGGCCGACGCCACGTGCAGGCGCATCGCCAAGGGCATCGTGCGGTACGTGATCGACGCGGCCGAGCCGTTCATCGTGAACACGGCGAACAGCAAGACCACCGGGAGGGCCCCGAATCACTGGCCGCTCACCGAACCGCTGCGCACCGCCACCAGCGCGCCCGGGTTTGCTCTGTCTGTGCCCACCATCATCAGCATGGGCTACGGCGAGCGCCCAGGCCAGCAACCGCGCGTGCCAGGAATCGAGGTGCCGCTGAGCACGATCACGGCGCAAGGCCAGCACCAGGGTTTGGTGTCGGCATTCCTCGCCAAGCACTACACCGGCGTGGTGGGCAGCGACTTGGGCGCACCCATGGGCACCGCCACCACGGTCGACCACCACAGCCTGGTGGCGGCCAACCTGATCCACATGGGCCACGGTGAGGGCAAGGACGGCACCAAGCGGTTCAGCCACGGCGTGCGCGATGTCGAGCAGCCGCTGAACACCGTGGCGGCCAGCGGCATGCCCGCCGGTATCGTCACCAGCCACATGCTGAAGATGCGAGGCGACAACGTGGGCAGCGGTGCCGACGAACCCCTGCACACCATCAGCGCCCAGGGCACCCACCACGCAGAGGTGCAGGCCTTCCTGATCAAGTACTACGGCACCGATCAGGATCCAGCACTGCGCGAGCCGCTGCACACGGTCACAACGAAGGACCGCTTCGGCCTGGTGATGGTCAAGGGCGAGCCCTATGCGATCGTCGACATCGGCTTGCGCATGCTCACACCGCGCGAGCTCTACCGAGCCCAGGGCTTCCCCGAGACTTACCGCATCGACCTGGGCGCCGATGGCCGCCCGCTGACCAAGACGGCCCAGGTGCGCATGTGCGGCAACAGCGTTTGCCCGCCGCTGGCGCGCGCGCTGGTGGCCGCGAACTACGCCGAAATGGTCAGCGTGAGGGCCGCAGCATGAAGACCGCACACCGCCGCGCCGCGCACGCCAAGCGGGAGCTGCCCAAGTTCTGGCAGCCCACCATCACCGCCGCGCAGGTGTCCACCTGCAAGCTGGCGCACTGGGATCTGATCGAGCGCTTCACCAGCGGCCGGGCCACGCAGGGTGACCTGCTGGACTGGATCGAGACGGGCCTGACCTACATCGAGCTGATGCGCCTGCTGGAGGCCGACGGCACGCCCTTCACTGAAGAGGCCAAGGCCGCGATCGCCGAGCAGCTGGAAACCTACACCGGCGTGCTCGAGCGATTCCGCACCACCGGGCGCGTGGGCTTCAACAGCGCCCAGCTCCTGACCGCGCGGGCCGCCGCCGAGGTGATGGACCAGCTCATCGAAATGGACCGCTTCGGGTTCGCCGTGCGCGCGGCCCTGTGGTCGAACGCGCAGATGGCGCGCCTGCAACTCTCCAAGGAAACGCCATGACCTTCGTCGACCTGGTCCTTGATGGGGGCGAACTCGTGCGCGTGGAGTGCCCCACGAAGCACGAGGACGAACTGCACGACTCCCTGGAGCACGCCATGAAGCGCGGCGACTGGTGGTGCCCGGGACGGTTCGCCGGCTGCTCGGCCTCCTACCTGGGCATGAATCTCACGCGCGTGGCCATGCGCCGCGTCGTCGCTGTCCTCTGAAAGAACACCATGACCAACACCAATGACCTGACGCGCCTGGCCGAGCAATTCAAGGGACGCGCTGACGATTGCGGAACGCTCGCCCGCGCCATCCTCGCCGACCGAGAGCGGCAGGCCGGTGAGGCGGTGGCGTGGGAAGGGGGCGAAGGCTGGGAGCCTCTGGCGTGGGAGTTGTGCGCCGAAGAAAACGGCGAAGAGTCCTGTAACGAGTTGATCTGGGAAGGCGGGCCTGCTCCCGAACCGTGGGGCGAGCGCTGGCTGAAATACGAGGACGAAGCCAAACGCCTGATCAAGCTCGTGCACAAGCATGCCTCCCTTCCTGCTCCCCAAGCAGTGCTGGCCGACAGTCGTGCACTCGCCCTGCTGCGCGAATCCCGCAACACGCTGCTTATGTGGAGGGACGTGGCGCCCGCTGTGAGCCTGCTTGACGACATCGACAAGTTCCTCGCCGCCGCACCCTCTCCAGATGGCAAGGCCGAGCAGGATCGCGTCCCCTCGAAAGAATGGCTTGCCGAAAAACTGGCTATGGGGCCGGACGATGAGTGCGCTGCCGGTCAGCCCAAAGCAGCCAAACGGCCTTGTGACACGCCGCCTGGTTGCAACGGCTCGAACTGCCTTGAATGCGATGACTTTGCTGCCAGCAAGGCCGAGCAGGCAGAAGCGCCGAGCGACAAGGACCGCGCCGATTACTGGCAGGGTCGCGCAATCGTCTCCGAGAGGAAGCTCGCCACCCAGCCCACGGCCAGCAATGCGGGAGAGCGGGAGGCGTTCGCGTCGTGGATCATCCGTGAGCACCCAGACCTCGTGCCCTGGCTGTCGGAGACGGAAGGGGCCCCAGATACCCACAGCGGGCTACATGCGATGCACCTGGGCTATCGCGCCGCCCTCGCCACCAAGCCGCCTGCCGGGGAGCAGAAGCCGGTGGCGCGCCTGCTGACCGCGCAGGAGGTGCAGCGATGCACGCTGGGCCTGGGTGGGCAAGCATCAGCTTCCGCTGTGCAGCGGCAGTTCGCTTCGGTCAACGGCGTGAGGATCGAGGGTCAGGAGACCGCCGCTTGCGCGCAGTGTGGTGGCGCAGGGTCGATCACAGCAACGGATGGCACGGGGCCGTACAACTGCTTTGCATGCAAGCCGCAGCCCGAGCAGGTGGCGCAGGACAGCGCCTATCCGAGTGACATCGAGATTGACGTGCCGCCCATTGACTCGCAGTGGGGCCACTCCAACGGCGACACCTACACGGTGACCGGCTACGCGGACATGTTCAGCGACAGCCACCAGCGCCGCCCGCCTCGCATCATCTACCGCAGCGCCAAGACTGGCCGCGTCTGGTCACGCGAACACAGCGACTGGCACCGGGCAATGAAGCCTCTGGGCGCAGCCCGCGCCCGGGGTGAGGGAGCGCGCCATGACTGAGTTCGAATTCTTGGACAAAGAGTTTCATCGGCTCAACGAGGCACGCGAAGCCCTAGCCCGAAAGGGAAAAGACACGCCAGAAGGCGCAATGGCCGAGTGCTGGATGCTCGCGATCAAAGGAACGATCCGCGACTACTTGGCTATGCGGCAGCAGAAGGAGCAAGACCAATGACCAACCCATCCCACACCGAGCTGGCAGCGCTCTTGCCTTGCCCATTCTGCGGCGGAGAGCCATGGTTTGAGGGAGACGCCGCTGAGTGGCATGACGACAGACGCTACGTGCAGTTGAAGCTCAGATGCTGCTCGACGATGACCTCAAGTATCGGCTGGAACAAAGCCCGAGACATGACGGTCAAACACCGTGATGCAGAAATGCGGGCAGCGCTGACCACCAAATGGAACGAGCGCGCCGCCCTGGAGTCACCCGAGCGAGTGCAGGGGGAACTGGTGACGGTTCGCCTGCCAACCCTGACGCCAGAGCAAGCCGCAGACGTGCATTGGGGCCTCTCCGAAGCTTTGGTTGACGCTGGCCGCATCGACGATGGGCGAATGCTGTGTTTCGTTGGAGAAGCCGCCACCCCATCCCCGCAGGCAGCAACAGCAGGGGCGATTGAAGCGGCGATCGATCTCCTGAATCAGATCGCGTGGAACAACACCGACCGCCCGCGCTACGTTGCCACCGAGGCAGTCGATTTACTCCGACCAGTGCTCGCCGCTCTCCGCGCATCCACCCCTGCAGAGAGGGTGCCGCTGTCGGATGAGCAGATCGAGAAGCTGCGCGATGCCACTTTCAGCATCAACAACCCGTTTTGCCCGGTGGACAGCAAGTCCATGCGCAAGGCGGTCCGTGCGGCTGAGCACGCCCATGGCATCGTCACCAAGGAGAGCACATGAGAGACCAACCTGAAGCGCTGAGGCTGGCGACATACATGGAATGCTCTATGGGCTGCGGTCCGATAGAGCGTTCAGCCGCGAACGAACTCCGCCGCCAGCACTCCCGCATCGAGGCCGACGAAGCGCTGATGCGGACTGCCCTGTATGAGCTGAGGAAGTGCGTCGATTGGCCTTGCGCAAACGCCGCAACAGACGAAGCCATCCACGCCCTGCGCGCCCGTTTGGAGACCAGCAATGTCTGACACCACCCCCATTCCACAAGCAAGCGAGAGGGAGCTGCTGCCGTGCCCGTTCTGCGGCATGGTGCGCTCACTCAAGGTCGTCAGCGCCGAGGAACTTGCAAACGAAGGTGACGACGACCAAGATCCTTGGGAGCACTCCGATAGCTACGCGGTAGTCTGCGATGCGAGTAGGCCAGACGGCCCGGGCGGCTGCGGAGCACAGGGCGGGTTCAAGCTTACGGTGACCGAGGCAATCGAAAACTGGAACACCCGTGCCGCCCTCTCCCACCCCAGCACTCCGCAAGGGTGGCAACCGATCAGCACAGCGCCTGAGGCTGAGCTTGTCGTTGTCGGCTGGCTGGACTCCGAAGACACCGAGCACCCGGAGCGTCACGACTTCGATTGGCTGGAAGAAGGCTTGTGGCAGAAGCACAGCGCCGACCATGAGCACTTCCTGATGGTCGCGCCGCCAGGGAGTCGCGGCCCTTCCGAGAACGCGCCGTACACCCACTGGCAACGGATCGGCGCTATTCCCGCCCCTCCAGAACAAGGAGGCAAGGGATGAGCACAGATCGTGAACTTCTGGAGCTGGCGGCTAAGGCTGCTGGCGTTTCCGTGTGGACTGACATTGACGGCAACTACTACAGCGAGGGGTTTGGCGTTGCTGAAAGGCCATGGAACCCACTCACCGACGACGGCGATGCGCTGCGGCTGGCTGTGAAGCTGCATATGACCGTGCGCTGCTACATGGGAAGCCCATGCGTTCAGATAGGCGTCCCTGGGAGGCCGAACGCCTATGTCGATGAGACCGACCAAGGCGACCCAGCCGCAGCCACCCGCCGAGCCATCGTGCGCGCTGCCGCTGAAATCGGAAAGGCCATGCGATGACAGCCGCCGAACTGATCACCGAACTCCAGAAGCACCCGCCCGGCAAGGAAGTGATGGTCTGCCTGCGAACCGTCACCATGCTTGGCGAGGAAGGCGACTGGTCCGAGCGCCTGACCGAGGAAGACGCCCTTGCTGCCGATGACGTGCGCAACGAAGGCGGCTTCGTCCTGATCTGGGGAGGTCGGCCATGACCAAGCTGCTCTTTCGATTGTTGCTGCTGGTCGTAGGCCTGCTGTTCCTGTGGCACCCAGACACCCGCGCCCAGTGGGCTAAGTGGTGGCGGATGGGAGGTCTGTGATGGCCGAGCGCCCGATTCTCTTTCAAGGCGCCATGGTGCGCGCCATCCTGGACGGGTCGAAGACCCAGACGCGGCGGGTGTGCAAGCCAGCGCAGTTCTACTCGCTTTCGTCCGTTGTCGAAGTGCCCGATCCGCTGGAGAAGGGCCAGCTGTACAACGGCTCACACTTCGGCGACGAAGATGGCGAAGTGCAATTTTCCAGCCCATACGGCGGCCGCAGCGACCGGCTGTGGGTGCGCGAATCTCACTGGTGGTTCAAGGACGAGCCGGACCACGAGACCGGCTACTTCCCGCCGAAGCTGACCATCGAGGACGTGGAGTACCGCGCCGACGGCGATGACGGCCGCAAGGTCTGGCGCCCGAGCATCCACATGCCGCGCTGGGCCTGCCGCCTGGTGCTGGAGGTCACCGCCGTGCGCGTGGAGCGCCTGCAGGACATCAGCCGCGGCGATGCGATGGCCGAAGGATGCCCGTTCCCGAACATGACGCAAGGCGACGATCCGCGCCGGTGGTACGCCGGGCTGTGGGAGCAGATCAATGGCGCCGGATCATGGACTTTGAATCCGTGGGTGTGGGTCGTCTCATTTCGGAGGCTGTGATGCGATCAGTCCACGCCCACTCGGTCCTCGATGCAGCCATGAACCCAATCCCGCACGGCGTCCTTAAGTGCCTCTCCCTTCAGCCCATCGGACACCGAGTTGCGAATGAAGGCGTGGTAGCTGCCGTCCACCTTCCGAACGGCTGCATCCCACGAGGTGGACGTGTAGGTTGCGTTGAATGTGAACTGCGCGCCGTCGCTCTTGCGCGTGTAGAAGCCGCTAACTTCCTCCATGGGTCCCCTCCATTTGAAAAGGCGAGTACGTCACTCGCCCAGGTGAGTGCTGGTGAATTCGTCCATCTTTCCGCGCAGATCTTCCGCGCGCGCCTCCAGCGAATCGGCCCTGTCGAGTTCGGCGATCGACGGTCCTTCGCCGGAGCGGAACTTCGCCGTGCACAAGCCGCGCGCGGTCTGGGCGTCGACGTGCGCCTCCGCCCACTGGTCGTGCAGAGCCGACCACCGCTTCCTGACTTCGCTGACATCCATGGCCATCTCCTTTGAAGACACCAGTATGAACGCTGTGACCATCCCATGGCTTTCCGACAGCGAGGTCGACGACCTGTGCGCCGGCCTGACACAGAACGCCGCCCGCGTGAAGTTCCTGCGCAGCCAGGGCCTGACGGTGACCACCAAGCCCAATGGCCGCCCGCTGGTGATGCGCGACCACGCCGAGCGCGTGCTGTCGGGCCTCCCTGCCCCTGTCCAAGGCACTGCCGTCAATCCCGCGCCCGCCGGCGCCAAGCCCAATCGGTCGGCCCTGGTGCTGGCCTTCCAGAAATCGGCCCCTTGAGGCCAGGAGCTACTATGCCGCCCATGGGCCGCCGCCGCAAGAACCCCGATTCCGGACTGGAGCCGCGCGTCTACATGCGCAGCGGGTCCTACTACTACGTCCACCGCACGGGCAAGTGGGAGAACCTGGGCCAGGACATGGCCGCCGCCAACGAGAAGGCCCGCCTGTTCAACGACCCGGAAGGCCAGTACGGCACCATGGTGCACTGGCTGGGCCTGTTCCTCGTGGACTGCGAGGCGCGCGTGAAGGCCGGCACACTTTCCCAGCGCACGCTCGATGACTACACCGACGCCATCAAGGGCAACAAGGCGCGCGAGGGCGCGCTCTCGCTCTACTTCGCGCCCCCCATGACGCCGCTCGACGTCACGCCCGCCAACATCCAGGAGTTCCTCGAGCTGAATGCCCAGTTGGGCCGGCCAGTCCCAGCAAACCGCGAGAAGGCCGCCCTCTCCAGTTGCTTCGGCTGGCTGCTCCGCGGTGAGAAGGTGCCCGGGCTGATGGTCAACCCATGCCTGCGCGCCAGCGGCATCCAACGCAACCCAGAGGCGAAGCGGGACCGGTACGTGACACATGACGAGTACCGCGAGGTCTGGGCCGTCGCCGGCACTTCCGTGCGCCTGATGATGGCCCTCACCTACCGCACGCTACAGCGGCCCGAGAGCGACATCATTGGTTGGGACAACCGCGTGCTGGCCACAGTGCACGGCCGCCGCGTGCTCAAGTTCCGCCAAGGCAAGACCGGCAAGTGGATGCAGGTCGGTGTCGACGACGAGCTCAACGATTTGATTCGCGCGAGTCTCGGTGACGTGCCCAAGTTGCGCCAGGCGATCGTGCGCACGCGCGACGGCGAGCCCTACACCTATGACGGCCTGAGCGCGATGCTCAAGCGCTGCATCGCCAAGGCCAACAAGGCACGTGCGAAGAAAGGGATCGAGGCCATGCCGAGCTTCGGCTTCCGTGACCTCAAGGGCAAGGGTGCCACCGACATGTGGCTGGCGAAGGTGCCGATCGAGGAGATCCAGGCCCTCTGCGGCCACGAAGACAAGGCGACCACCGAGATCTACGTGAAGCAGAGGTGGCGTGAAACCGTGGAGCCAAACCGCGTAGCCATGTGATGATCGCCAGTACTGGATATTGGAAGCTTTCCAACAACTATCCAACAGGCAAGAAAAAAGCGCCTTGACCGCAAAGTCAAGACGCTTGATTCATAAGGTAAATTCTGGCTCCCCGACCTGGACTCGAACCAGGGACCTGCGGATTAACAGTCCGTCGCTCTACCGACTGAGCTATCAGGGAACAGCCTCGAATTATAGCGTC
>Ga0247823_10000789_pt1 | contig 26631 bp, 23 predicted proteins | sample 13C_PalmiticAcid_2_FD_192426 | JGI IMG/M metagenome (GOLD analysis project Ga0247823, IMG submission 192426) | Soil microbial communities from agricultural site in Penn Yan, New York, United States - 13C_PalmiticAcid_Day30 | ecosystem: Environmental > Terrestrial > Soil > Agricultural land... | reverse complement strand
CCCCCTTCACCCCTCGTTTTTACAGCTCCTTGACCCCTCTCTCGTTCCTTCCCTTGGTTTGACATGGCCGCGGCCTAGTGTTGACCCGGTAAACCCCGAATACCACTCCTCAGCTCGCACAAAATCTCGCAAGCGCATGCAGTGCAGCTTTCAGCTTCCTCGTGTCGTCAAAGATCGACTGATCCTTTCCCATCCCGTTCCTGCCCCTCCCTCTGCACGCCTAGAAACCCTCCAATATTCAATACTGAGACCGAGAAGGTTCATTGGGCATCGTCGCCGAGGCTTAGGTAACCAATAGGCTGCGACAAGTCTCGCGCGTTTCCCGCGGTGGTGCGGCCCAACGCGGCTGAACGGACTGGCAACGTCCGCGTTCAGCACCTTGACTGGCAGACGATTGACGCGGAAGCGAGACGCTTTCGGGCTCCTCAATGGATACTACCCTCAGGGTCTGGAGCTGTGCAGTAGTTCGCATGCATCGTCGAATGCTGATCAACCTACGCTGCTTGGCCAAACTGACCACCAATGTCGATACACTCCGTCCCTGCACCCCAATCCACCTGCACCGCCGGATGCCAAGTTTCCAATGGTTTGCTCGTTTGCAGACGCGTTCATTTCCGAGACCGGCGACGGGCCGCGAGATGGTGCAAAAGTCAATCCAGCAGGCAAGGCGTGCTCGGAAAATCCCATGGCTTCACATGCGGAAGCGACCTTCAGATCTGCAAGCGACGCAAGCCATCAGCTCGATCAGATTACTCGACTGGTCAATCGGACCGGGCTGCGGCGGTGACGTGTTACGAGGCCCCTGACGAAAATCTAGCATCCCCAGCCATCAGCCAGTCGAGCTGCCTCAATGTGCATCTGCATTTCTGCACGACATGGTTTTATTGGTCTCGCTACAACAGTTCAGCTCCCTCAAACAGCGCAGCTGAGCTCAAGGACGAGCGGACCAAGAGGCCAGGAATGGAAGCAGCGGATTCTCTCCCGCGCAAGGCCTTGAAGCCACGCCTCGGCTAGGCCTACTCGTCCTCCGGGCATGGAATGGACGGAAAGAGATGTGGAAAGGGGAAATTGGCACCAGCTCGTTTGCTGAGGAGAGTGAAGGGGCTGCTGGGTCACCGGCCAGATTTGAGCCCGCGGAGCGTTGGCCGAGTTGGCTTGACGACGAAGATATCCAGTCGGCGACTCGTCTATAAGTAGGTAGTTGCCTGCCCTTCCTCCCATCGTCAAGCTCACAGACTCCCCAGGCACTCGCAGTCTACTTTCCCCTGTTTCTCTCAGCACCCTATCTCACCATGCCGTCCACCATCCCCTATGACCCCAGCCTCGTGCTGGGCAGCATTGTCAAGAAGGAGACGCTTGCCGCGGTCGAGAAGATCGCGAAGCAGCAAGCGGCACCCGATGCGGCCCAAGGCAAGCTCAACGCACTGTTGTCACTGAAGCGCAGCCTCGAGATGACCAAGACCGAGCTGCTCCAGCTGGGCATCTCGGCAGACAACGACTCGATGAAGAAGCTCGACGCCGAGCTCGAGAAGCTGGACGACGACATCCCCGCTGCGGCGGCCGAGTACTGCGACGCAAAGATCAACGCCGAGCAAGCGATCGCGGAGGTCCGCAAGGAGATGAAGGAGGTCAACGCCGAGTACGAGAGCCCGATCGACTACGTCAAGACGCAGATCAAGACGATGCCGCTGGCTGCCGACTCGATGAACATGGACGTGCAGTACTTCTCGCGCGACGAAAACGGCCAGAGCGCCGAGACGTTTGCGTCGGGCATCTCGAGCTTCGTGTCGGCCTCGCTGAGCGGGCTGGGCAACAAGGTGGCGACGCAGGCCACGGCCGCGGCGCAGAAGCAAGCCACGGCCCAGGCCACCAACCACAGCATCTCGGGCACGCTGGTGCTGTCGGTCACATGCACGCACAAGAACGCGAACATCATGGCGCCGCTGGTGCTCAACGTCGACAAGTCGGTCAAGGCTTGGAACAACTTCTTTGGCAAGGACGACAAGCTGGTGCCGACGGACGGCAAGTCCATGATGGAGCTGGCCAACCAGCCGGACCCAGACACCGAGGGCGACAGCGACAAGATCAACAAGTTCAGCATCATCTCGGGCATGACGTTCGGCTCCAGCTTTGTGGGCATGGTGCACGTCCTGAACACGACCAGCACCACGGTCAGCGAGTCCATGTCGACCGTGGCGACGTCGCTCCAGGCGCAGATGGACACGGGCGCGTGGTTCGAAAAGGCGTCGGGCGGGTTCGGCGTCAGCGCGACGTTTGCCAACAGCGTCAAGAACCTGCTCAGCACGCAGAACATCTCGTCGCACGTGACGCTCATCTGCATGGGCACGATCCCGTCCATGGTGGCCAGCGAGGTCAAGCAAGCGGTCAAGGAGTTTTCCAAGTTTGATCCGGAGGCCAGCATGACCGCCATCTCGACGATCCAGAACGCCACCGTGGCGGACCAGGGCAGCGTGACGCAGGCGGCCGAGGCGGCGCGCACGGGCGGCCAGATGGTGTCGATGAAGGCGACCGAGATCAAGTCAGCGCTGTCGGCGCTGGCGGATATCGACGACGGCAGCAACAAGATCCTCGACGTCAACTCCATGATGACCGCGCTCGACGACTACCTCAAGAAGGCGTCGGCGGGCTCCGCCGGTGTGCCCATCAACTACTACGTCAAGGACATCACCAAGGGCATGATCGCCGAGATGTGGGTGGCCAAGTACTACCCGGGTAAGTACATGAAGATTCAGTGGGACGACAGCGAAGGCGGCGGAGGCGGCGAGGGCGGTGGCAACGGCGGCGATGGTGGCGGCGGGCAGTAAAGATGAGCCTGGCAGCCTGCTAGAAGTCCTCAGAGGGTTGGTGTTGAGCACTTCGTTGGTGATCGGAAGATGGTATTTGTGCAGTCAAATTGTCAACAATTTCTTTATAAAAATCTCAAGAATTGAAGCTGGTTCCTCACTTGAAGTGTTGGCGAATCGTGCTGCGCAGCTACATGCAGCCTCCAGGCTTTTGTCAATCCCGTCTTGGAAGTTGGAACAGTTGTTGCTCTCCCCAGTCTCCAAACAAGTCAAGCGCCCTGTCGAAAGTGGGTTGTTGCCAGAGTGCTGTATGAGTCAGCAAATTTTGCAAGATTCGCCATTCTCAAACTGATCGAGCCTTCAACACTTGAGTCGAGCCTACGCACAGTGCACGCTTTGGTGTCTCGCTGGCAGGCCTCGTGATTTCAAGGTCCCGGCAATGAACTTTTTCAACAATCCGTTTCGAGCACCGTCTCGGAAAGGGCCAGACTGGTTCTCGGCCGGCCTCGCCTCCTCGTTCCCAGATCTTGGCCTCGACAGTGAAAAGGGGGAAGCCCAGCTGTGTGGCAGCCACGGCACCAATGGGACGCCAGGCTGCAAAGTCTTTCACGTCCCCAAGACCGACATCTCCCAGCGCACCGAGGTCGACATTCAGGCAGGCGACACGGCACAGGACTTGACAGACCAGGTTCTTGTGTTTCAGTATCGGGGCAAATTTCACGCAGTCGACCACGTAAGCCGGCCCTTTGCCATCGTCGCCGAGTCTTCTGCTGACAATGGCTTCCAGGAATGTCCTCACTCCTCATACCCACTGTCTCAGGGCATTCCCTTTGACATCGAAGACTTTGGCATCGTCCTGAGCGCGGGCTTGACGTGTCCGAAGCACAATTGGTCCTTTGACCTGTTTTCGGGCAGGTCGGATCGCGGAAACTACAAACTCAAGATCTGGGAGGTGCAGTTGCGTGAGGTTGAGGGGGCGCAGAGTGACAACTCGGAGAAGGAGGTTTGGGTGAGGAGAAAACCGAGGATTGGCTGACACTTTTGCCGGTTATTCACCACACTGGGATCAAGAAAGCTTGCCGGAAAGGCGATAGCCAGAGGAACTGACTTGACTCTGGCCAAGTTCTTACCGCACATTGTCTGCTGTGCGCTACCACAAAGCGTCTCTCGGATCCGAGGACCATTCCCAGCACACATTTTCCCGTCCACGTCCTATCCTACCCCTAGTGTTGAGCCACACCACATCGACGTGCAGCGAATGCCGTTGCGCCCTACTCGACATTCTCTCATCTTGTGCAGTCTGTGACGCCAATAGATTAAGCCCGAAACATAGGGTAAGCAGGAACTGCGCTATTGACCAGGGCCTTGTCTCATTTGTCCCGTCGCACCATTACCCCGCTCTGACCCAGGAACTCGCGACAATACAGATGCGAGCAGAGTGGGTTTCGTTGTGCTATAAAGTAAGGTGTATCTGCCCATGGGGGCGGTGGCTGTGTCTGACATCCTCCTCAGCGGTCCTCGGTGCCAACGACCTCAGGAGCAAGATGACAATCACTCGGGTAGGAAACTGGAGCTTCACTCCGTTTCCTCCGTTCCCGGCGACCTTGTTCCCCAACATGGCAGTTTGGAACGCCACAAGCGCAGTGAGGAACATGACATATCAGATCCAGGTGTCATGGCCATTCGAGTGGGAATCTCGAGAGGTTCCTGGCAAATCTGCTCTCACAATGTCGGTCTTTTCCGTCGGATTCTTAAAAATGTCCAGCATTCTGACCATGACAGGTACGTTCTTGACGGCAACGCCATGGGCATGACTGCTGCCGAAGGGTTCAAACGACGAAAGCCCGTGGCCTTTGGACAGCCGGACAGCGTCGTCGTGAGCATCGGGTATCCGCTCACCAACGCCGTTTACGACATGGTCAACCGGTTCGTCGACTACAAGCCCCCCTTTCCCGACAGCCAAAAGTCGCCCGGCGCGGATCCTTTTCAGGGATCTCCATCTGCTGCGGATCCGTTTCTCGACTTCATCGGCAATGCGCTTCGGCCATGGCTGCACGGTTCTGTCTTTCCGAATGTGAAATTTACCCGCGATGCTCTGTTTGGACATTCATTCGGTGGCCTTTTGGTTACTTACGCGCTCGTCTCGCGGCCCGAGATGTTCGATACCTATCTGGCTGCCAGCCCTGCACTCGAGGTGCAGAACAACTCGATTCTTGCCGAAGTCACCGCCCGGCTTGGGACAGGCAACCTAGCCAGTTCGGCGTATTACGCCTCAACCAAATGCAACGCAGCATCGAGCCTTCCCGCTCTCATGATCACATATGGAAGCGTCGAGGAGTTCCCGGCCCGGCGGCGGACCGAGAATGAAACGGCATTCCAGACGCGCAAGAAGTACTTCCGCCCGTTGGGGATGACTGAGCACTGCCACGATCTCTTTGACAGCGTCAAGGCGAGTGGGAAAGTCCGGGATGTCGTGCTGAAAGAGTACGTGGGCCAAGATCATGCGGGTGTGGCAGCGAGCGCCATCACGGATGGCATTGATTATTTTGTTGATTGGTAGCTACGGAATACACAGCTCACATTGTCCATGGTCAAGGCTTGCATTGTTGATGTGGTCGTCTTGTTCCCCCGATGCAACAACCTCAGTCAACGCGCCACAGCTCACCCGTCGCCTGCGCCTCGGCGACAAGCTTGTTGTAGATGGCGACCTTCTCCTCGTACTCCCGAACAAGATCCTCGTCACGCTTGCCCTGGGTACCGCCGCCAAAGGCCCTGACAGCAGCGTAGTAGACTTCCGCCAGCGCTTCACAGACCCCTTTGGCACCAACATTACGGCACTGGTAATACAAACTGCCCGACTGTCAGACTCGCCATCGGAGAAGAGACAATCTGGGTCAAACTTACTCCGTCTTGAAGTTGCTATCAACCTTCGCCTTGCCGGCAGACGTGAACCTGTTCTGGGCCTTGTAGTTGCGATAGCCAAAGTCGTGGCGATGGCAGGCCGGAGTGAAGGGGAACCCGAACGGGTTGTCGGGAGAGGAGCTGCACCCATCCGAGTCCCAGATGAGGGTCGGCGGGTCCCGGGCATTGCGGCGGCCGGTGAATGCGGGGAGTGTGATGCTATAGAGATACTGGTCGGTGATTTGGCTGGCGCTCTGCCGCTCGACAAGAGAAGCATCGGCAGGGAGGGCCAACACGGCCGATGCCAGGCAGAGGATGCTTGCAATGAACTTCATGGTGACGGGGATGAAGGATGGGGCTCGTGTATGTCTGATCCCTCCAACGCCACGCAAGGATCGTCGTTATATACACAATCCGGAACGGATGCTCATCCCTTGCCCGACACCCACAACACCATGGACTTGTACATGTCCAGCACATCCGACTCGACCTTCCAACCTCGACTCTAGTGCGGATCCGGACACCGAGAAGAAACCCCAGAGAAGGCTCATGGCAGCATGGCGGCCAGCACTACCGTCACAACCTGCCTCTTAAAGAAATGCTTACCGAGGCCATCTGCCACGATGGTACCTCTGTCGGACGCAGACGTGCCCTGGCACAGGTCGCGCGCGCCTGGCGTACCTCGCGCAACCTGTCAGATGGCACCGTCGCATCACGCCCGCCGCCAGCCAGGAATGCCGATCACCGCGCTGGGCCGTCTCTGCGCGAGCGCGGATGGGGAGGGTGCCCACGATGGTTGGCTGTCGATGAAAGCCAAGTCGGGCGGCAGTCTTGATGCCGCTTACTACACGGGCGCTGATTGGTTTGGAGGACGACCCAGTGAGATCGGGGGGCACGGAAAGCACCAAGAGCCGACCCCGCACAGCCCCGCACTCCCAAGACCTCGCCCAGGCCCGAGGAGACAAGCTTGACAAGGTTCCATGTCTGCCACGTGATGACGTTTTCGGGCAGCCGGCGCTGCGGGTCAATCCGGTTTCCGCTGACTGCCAAGTCGGGCAAGGCGTGGACTTGGGTTCTGAGATCTTGCATCAAGAGATCGCCTTTTTTGGCCTCCGTTATTGGGTTGCATCGAAACCTCCAAACTCGTTTTCTCTTGCCGCCACTCACCAACCGGAATCGCAGCCAGCTACCCTCCCGGCAGCAAACCATTCATTCCTCGCACCGCGGCCACGCCGCATCCCAAATTCAAGTTAATTATTCAACAGACAGACACACCATGGCCCCGCCCCGCAATTCGACCAGTTCGGCTCGTCCAGGCGACGCTTACTACGATCTCGGCGGTTTTCATATGCCCGTGACGACACCCAGCACCGACGCCCAGACATGGTTCAGCCGCGGGCTCGTGTGGTGCTACGGCTTCAACCATGAAGAGGCCGTCAAGTGCTTCGAGAATGCCGCATCCAAGGACCCGGACTGCGCCATGGCGCACTGGGGAATCGCCTACGCCCTCGGCCCCAACTACAACAAGCCTTGGGGGGTCTTTGACGAGCTGGAGCTGGAACGCAATGTCCAGAGCGCGAGGAACGCCGTGCTGCAGGCCCTCGCCAAATCAGCGGCCGCAACGCCGGTGGAACGCGCACTCATCGGAGCCCTCCAGCACCGCTATCCCCAGGAGCGGCTGACGCCTTCCCAGGGGTACTCACTCAACCACACATACGCGACCGCCATGGAACGCGTCTACTTGCAGCACGCCCATGACCCAAATGTCACGGCAATCTATGTCGACGCCTTGATGAACCTCACCCCGTGGCAGCTCTGGGACATTCGGACCGGCGAGCCTGCCAAGGCCGCCCGCACTTTGGATGCCAAGGCCGCCCTGGAAAAGGGGCTGTCCAACCACCCCGATCACGCTGGCATGTTGCATCTGTACATCCACCTGATGGAGATGTCCGCCACCCCTGAGCGGGCCCTGAAGGCTGCCGACAATCTGCGCGGCCTGGTCCCCGACTCTGGCCATCTCAACCACATGCCGACGCACATTGACGTTCTCTGCGGCGACTACCGCCGGGCCATCGCCTCCAACACCGACGCCATCCGAGCAGATACCAAGTTTGTCAACCGAGACGGCCCCATCAACTTTTACAGCCTCTACCGCTGCCACGATTATCACTTCCGCATCTACGCCGCCATGTTCGCCGGCCAGTCTGCCGTAGCCCTCGAAACGGCCGCCCTCCTCGAGGAGACGCTGCCGGAGGCCCTTCTCCGTGTCAAGTCACCCCCAATGGCAGACTGGATGGAGGGCTTCCTGGGGATGCGAGTGCACATCCTGATCCGCTTCGGCCGCTGGCAAGACATCATCGATCTCGAACTCCCGGGCGACCCTGAACTCTACTGCGCGACCACCGCAACAATGTACTACGCCAAGGCGCTGGCGCTCGCCAACACCGGCAGGATAGACGAGGCCGATGCCCATCGCCGTCTCTTCCAAGAAGCCGTCGACCGAGTCCCGTCTTCGCGCACAATTTTCAACAACACCTGTCGGGACATCCTTGGCGTGGCCTCGTCGATGCTGGACGGGGAGTTGGAGTACCGCCGCGGAAACACGGAATTGGGCTTCCAGCACCTCTGCCGCGCCATCGAGCTCGACGACTCGCTTCCCTACGACGAACCATGGGGCTGGATGCAACCGACCCGCCATGCCTACGGAGCCCTCCTGTTGGAGCAGGGCCGCACCGAGGAAGCGTTGGCCGCCTACGCTGCCGACCTCGGATTCAACGACACGCTACCCCGGGCACAACAGCACCGCAACAATGTGTGGGCACTGCACGGCTACCATGAGTGTCTGACACGGTTGGGCCGGGAAAACGAGGCGCGGATCGTCCGCCCACAGCTCCAACTCGCCGTGGCCGGAGCAGACGTGTCAGTGCGGTCGTCTTGTTTCTGCCGAAAAAGGTTTCGCCTGTGAGCCAGCAAGAAGCTTTACACGTGGTCTGTACAGGTACTCTCTCGGGAACTTGAAATACAACATCACCCCTCGATTGCCAATTCCCTGGCCGGCACTTGTCTCCTGGCCTTACTTTGGACTATCGGCGCCACTCGGTCCTTGCAATTCCACAGCGTCGACAACATAGTTTGCACTCAGGAAGTTGGCGTCGCCCGACCCATAGACGCCAATAGTCAGAGTATTCGTGCCCTCCCGCAGAGTCCCGGCAGGAATCTTCCAGGTGTACACCTCCCCATACCCGCGGTAGGCCCCGCGTGTCACGCCTCGGGAGTCGATCAGTTTCTATGGCGACAGTCAGCTTCGCACAACCTTGAAATGCCACAGACGTTGCCTCTTTGGAGAAGTGGGTACGTACCGGGGCTCCAGGGTCACTCCCTTGCCAGTTGTTGACTTTGACTGACGGACGCCCTCCCTTGAACGAGAGCGTGGTCCCAATGCGCAAGACTGTAGCGGCTGACGCTTGGTTCGCGGCGAGGGTGAACGTGACCGTTGCGGTGCCTCCTTGTTTGGCAAAGAGCGCCATGGGGAAATCCTTGGGACTCGACTTCCCGACCGTGTAGCTCCCGCCCCAAGATCCCATGCGCACATCGGACGGATGCATCCGCTCAATCTTGTCCCCGTTCTTCAGCTCAAACGGTTGGCCGTCAAAGTTGCCGATGCGCCAGATTGTTGACGGGTTGGCCTCAGTCGATGCAATGTTCTTGGTCGTGGTTGCACCTGCGGCAACGGTGACCGAGTCTGCAGCAACCGGGAATTCGTTTCTGTACATCTTCATGGTGTATGTTCCCGGCTTCATCCGGGGAGACGTGTACTGCCCTCCAGCACCAGCGATCGTCCAATACTGGGCGGCATTGTTGTACCAGTGCAAAACGGTCTGGAACCCCTGCGCAACTCCGGTCGCGATGCCGGACACGGTCCCTCGTTTGCTGTTAGGGACGTACCCTTGAATGGAAAGAGATTCGAAGAAGGACGTGTCAAGATCAGGTCCCGGTTTTGCCCCAGTCCTACTTGTCTCTTAGCAATCTGGGGAGGACTAGCTTCTGGGGCCTTACTGACGTGAACCGCATGGCATACGGACCCATGAGGCCAAACCTCCAGGGCTCCGTGCGGACATGTCCGCTGTTCATGTACCAATACAACTCTTGGTCATCTCCACTCTGGCTGTTGATGTCTCGCATGAAGGGGCCGCCCGAAGATGTCTCATACGCGACGCCTGGCATGATCATCCAAACCCCGACGTTCTGCACGAGACAGCGTGAGTAATTCATGGTCTTGGCAGAGATACAAGCAGAGAGCCTCACATTTCCCGTCACTCCATGAACCTGATCATCGATGAAGCGGTCCGAAGTGTACATCTTGCAGCGTGTTTGGCCGTTGGGGCACTTGAACGTGTCCTTGCCCTCGAACGCCGTGCAGCCGTCAAGCACAGCGACATCCCCATGCCAGCCGTTTGGCACCGCCGATCGCCGCATGCGAGCGAGCCATCGGAGCTCGCCAGGATCGATCTCGCCTGTGATGTATGTTGCCATGTAAATGGTGGGGTCATCTGGCCGGGCAACGTAATACTGCGTCAGGGGCTGCGATTTCGCCGCGACGGTGATTTTGACGAAGCCACCGACAGTCTCCGCCGTCACCTGAGAAGAGCCAAGGCCCGAGTTAATGGCTGACATTTTGCTAGTTCCTTGGTACTGGACGCCGTTGTACTGCAGGCTGGTGATGTCCCCGTTGGTCCTGGAGCCATTGTTCGTCAGCGACGTGCCCAAGATTCACGGCCGAGTCAACTCGAGCCGAGTTCAGATGGGTGGGGGGGAAGCCTAACTTGCTAACGGCAAAGACCAAACCTCCGTTAGTATCCACGGTGAAAGAGTTCCCACTGCTCGTCAGGCCGAATTTTGCATATGCAGGCCTTCCCACGACCCAAGCCGTCACGGCCACGGCAGCCAAGGAGAAACGCATGACGGGGACGGAGAGGCTTATTTTGCACTTGCTGGGAATTATTCAGTATGAAACTTTCAGAACCTTCCCTGGACTCTCTTTTCTGGGTCAATCTCGCATTTTATGATCTAGGGCCGGGTAAATTATGACGTTCGGGCTTGATTTGTCCAGATTTGATTGCAACGGAGGGCGTTTTCCCGCGACTTGACTTATCCTAGATCTCTCAGGAAACACGGAAGATTTGGTAGGGTTTGGTACTGGTGTATGATTGCTGGAACTGAACGGTCGCGAACGTTCATGTTTCTCCTGGCCGGAAGATTGGCCACAACAAAACCCATTCGCGATACAGCCAACTCCCTTCGGAGCAATCCAACCCCTCAACAACTTGGACTATTGGGAACATTCGCGACAAATACTGGAAGGAGTGCTTATAATCAAGGAAGTTCAGTACATTGAAGCCGACATGCATAATTATCTGTAGCGACTGGAGCGACAAGACATGAAGGATCTCATACAGTGGCGCAAATCCATATGAGAGGAGGATTGTGAGAGAAAAGGAAATGCAACTGACAAACGCCGTGTTTGGCATCCCATAACATCCTCTGCTCCGTGAGTTAAGACCAGATTCTCGCAGCCATGAAACTCATAGCCCCTGTTAATCTCTTACTCGCTTCATCTTCAACGTCCCCCTTCTGCCAGCAGAGTCTTCGCTTCTCTTACTATGGGTGTCCCAGTATTCCTCAAGGACATCATAGACCTCGTCGACGTTATTGTATGGTTCGAGTGTCGCCATAAATTGGACCTTTTCCGTGATTGCTGCGGGAGTGAACTTTGCAGCGGTGACCGCCTCGGCACGCCAGCGGGCTTCCATCGGGTCGTGGAACGCTGTCTCACTGTATCCAAGGTCGGGCAGGGCGGTGACATCGAACGCCGCCATCATCTCGTGCTGTGGGCAACTTGTAAGCAGTCTGTTCTCTTGACGGCTGAAGCACGGGAGTGGTCTTACATCTTCGTGGATCAGATTATGACAGTGGAACATGTACACGCCGTCCCAGGGTGCGTAATGTGCCTCGACCTTGACCGTCTCTCCCGGCCCAAGCCAGACGACGTCCTTGAGCCCCTGAGTCTCGTAGTTGTAAAGCGGACGGCCGTTGGTGCGGGACAAGACCTTGAAATCCACAAGATGGATGTGGATCGGATGGGTCCAACCGCCGCTGCTGTTCTCCAGCTCCCACACCTCGACAGTTCCCCGGGGCACGTTTGCAAGCACGCGGTTGTTCACGTCGGCAAAGACGACGCCATTGATCTGCCACTGGCTGTTGGATCGGTGGAACAAAAAGTGCTGGTCCACCCCGGGGCCGCCCGGTGACGGCCAGTGGACAGTCGCCAGCGTGGAGGGAACCGAGCTGGGGTCGGTAACTGGGGTGTTGGACACGACAAACCGCATGACCTTGTTAGTATGAAGGTAGTCGTCGTCCTCGCCGACATCCTCTGTGTTTCTTAACAGGATATTCTGGCCAGCAAAGGGAGCAAAGTCGAAGACCACTTCATATCGCTCCCCCATGGAAATGTAGAGCTCGGAGCTTGTGGCCGGTGAAGCGAGTAATCCCGAGTCGGACGCAATGACCTGGAAGGGGATCTTGGCAGAGGACCCAGACTGGCGTTGGAAATAGAGCAGGAATGTGCGCGAGACAGATGCGTCCAGGAATCGAAGCCGATACTTGCGTGGCTGGACATTGAAGTAGGGCCACGGCTGGCCGTTGACATGAATGACATCGCCAAACAACGAGTCGTCTTCGGAGGCGGGGCTGAACAAGGTGCCGTCGTTCTTGTATTGCTTGGACGTTAAGATGAGCGGGATGTCAAACTGGCCGTAACCCGATGGCAGGTTGAGGGCATCTTCGGCGGGGTCATGGATGATATAACCACCAGCCTGGCCTGTGAAGGGGGTCATTGTCAGCTGGAGAGGCCACTCGGTCTTGGAGGCAGATCCGCTTACCAAAATACGCGTTCTCGGCGGTCTTGGTAACCACGCTGTTAGCTTTGATCTCAGGCTGCCGCGGAACCTTGGAGAAATGCAACCCACATGCTCAATGGCGTGATCGTGATACCACAGAAAGCGCCCGCTCTGGCTGTTGGGATAGTAGTAGTCCTTGAACTCTCCAGGGGCCGTGACATCTTCCGCCCAACCGTCCCAAGGAGCACGCTGGAGACACCATTGTCAGCTCCCATCCGTTGACCAAGAAAAGCGTGAGTCGAGTAGTGAGTGGCATACCGAGTATGAGCCGTGCAAGTGGACAGAACTCGCCAGAGTTGCGTTGTTGATGAAGCGCACAACCGTCTCGCGGCCCTTCTCGATGAGGAAGGTTGGGCCGGGAGAGATTCCGTCATAGCCGACGAGCACCGCGTTGCCTTTGTTAGGGTAGACTTGCTGAGTGAACTGGTTGATGTAGATCTCGTAGTAGTCGATGGGGCCGCCGGTCACCGGGTTGGTAATGGTCCTATGTTCCCTCAGCATCGCTGACTCGGGTCCTGTCATCAAATTGAACGCAAGTCTTACATCACTGGAGTCTTCACCGGCGGGATTGGGAGCGGGAATTGGTACAGCCATGTATAAGCCGGGCTTTCCCAGTCCTTCCTGGCGACGAGCTTAGGACCTGCGTTTGGAACTGCCAGGCCATGAGCAAGCGGCAGAATGGAAACAACCACCACGACGTGGTGTAGAATAAGCATGGCGGAGTATGGACTTGAGCAGGTGCGGGAGCGGATGGATGCCTCTCAGGAGCACAATGAAGGTATCCTGAAAGCTGGAGACTCGAGCAGGCTACGCGATTTTATACACGCCCGTTGAGCCCTTTCGCTTCATACTTTCGTCCCGCAGATTGCGCTCACATGCTGTACGGTGCTGCCAAACCCTTGACGAGGGCACATGCGTTCGCTGCCGCCACGATCATGCGGATGGTTTGACCCCAAAGATGTGTGTCATGCAGCAGCTCCAGGGGTAGCGAAGTGGCGAGCCCCCGGATTGTTTTCCTGTAGCCTCCAGGTGGTTGTGAAGACTTTCTTCTCCTAACCCACACACCTTGACAGAGGCTAGCGCCGGCCTCGGTTTCTGGCCACAGCCAGGAACTTCTCAAATCGGGGCCCAAGCGGCAGCTGCCAATGCCACTATCGACAATCCTGTGAACATGTGGAAGACTCGGGGCGACTAGTGAACGCGGCAGAAGAAAGGGGGGTGGAGAGGGAGAGGGCTGTGAATGGTGGATGCATAATGCTCGGTCTCAATTCCGGTTTGCTTTTGGGCGTGTTCTGCTGTCTCATCCTACTCCTCCATCTCACCCTGGCATCGTTGACGAGACGCACAGCGGTCAAGGTGTGGATGGATGCTGCAGCTGCTGACTCCATGTTCCTTGACGGCTACTGAGTTCCCCGTGGGGTATCGAAGCCAAAGCTCTCACGGGCGTCTTGGCTCTTGCCTGCAGGTGGTTTGCCCGACAACACTGTTCTTGGCACTGCACGATCAGGGTCTGCCTGGCATGTCTGCAATACATAGACGTCCATGTCCAAAGCGTCCCAGAACCTCTTCGGGGCTTTCTCGCCTTGGCTCCCGTTTCCGTCCAATTAAATACTTTCCAGCCTGTCAGCCTCGGTAGCTCCCAGATGCATTACACTGCCGGCGATCTGCATGTCTAAGATCTAATAGTCCAGCGGTGTGGCATCCGAGGGATCACACCAGCGGCTGGGCGCGCAAGCGCGAGGGGACTTTCCCCGGAAACATTATTGGTCCTTGCATGTGGGAACTTACCTACGGGTACTTGGCTTCATCCTTGCTCATAAACTTCTTGAGCAAGAACTGTCCAACAGAGCCATGTGCCACCGTGATCAGAAATCAACTGAAAGCTCAGTGTAAGCCAGCGGACATGTTGAGAAAAGGGACCAAACGCAACTAAAGCACCAAAGCTCTGCAATTGTCAAAGTATTCGATTTGTTCTTGGTGAATGACAGGCCCCAAAAGTTCCAGGCAACCTGGAACTGAGTGGTCTCCATAGATACCTGTGGGGATGTGGCAGCAGTTCAGGGCAAATGTCCGCGTGAAGGGTGCACCCTGGGCGGGCCGCACTACCCCGGCCCTTGCAGACTTGCTTAAACTCCCTGAGCCCTATCGGTATTGCCAGTCGCGCCCCCATGCACCTCATCGCGGAAGCTGCAGGTTAGGCCACGGAAAGTGCGAGCCCCGAGCCGCTGTGGACGCTGCCAAGGAGATGTCCCGCATTGTCACCGCGCTGGCTTCGCCAGATCTGGCAACGCAGTCCAGGTCATCAAGGAAACTATTTGCATCTCAGCCGCGGTATGCGCGCCAACACCAACAGGCAAGCTTAACCGCAGGGCTTTGCTTCGCCCGTTTAAAGTTGCCCATTTTGATCCGAAAGAAGATTCCCGGTTGGTTTCCACTCCTGGACAGCCGCCCGCGGAGGCGGCAAGCTCCCGCACGATTCCAGCACACAGAACAAGGACCATTTTGGTTCAACTTTTGATTGGCGGAGATGAGGATCACATTACCAGGTACATCTGTACTCTGGACGAACGCTCCTGTTTCCGAGGAGACTCTGGGTCCGCCGCCCTCTCCCCCACACTGCCTCTGAACCGAGACGCCGGCACTTGTCTTAGGATGAACAAGGTACCTGAGTGGTCAACCAAGTAAGGTTTGGGCCCGGGAAGCGATAGGAACATGCCTTTAGACCCCTGTGGTAACTGCAAAGCCGAAGCCAAAACAACCTTACTACTGCCACTTTTCATCTTGTTACCAACCAGCCGGGCTACAAGTGCGCAGACGATCTCATTTATTCGGCATCCCTCAGAGGGGCGACATTTAATTCCCAAACGCAACTAGAAATGGCAAGGCAGAGCTTCGCTTCCAAAAATCATGCGCCAGCATGGTTCTCCTCGTCTTCTGATGTGTCAGCTTCGTCGTCGCTACCCTCGTCGCTAGCCCATTCCCCGCTCTCGAGGCCCTTGCTGCGGATAATGAAGGAAGCCACCCATCCAAGGAGCGCGATACCAGCAAACAGGCCCCATGCAAGTGCCTCCCCTTTGGGTCTCACCCGCGTTGACAGGGTGAATAAACCGCCGGACAAGAACGGTCCAATGCTGCGGCCAGCGGCCGAGAGTGTCTGGGCAATCCCGTTGAGCGTGCCCAGAGTCTCGTGCGAGGGTGCGGAGTTGGTAATCTTGGAGTTGATGAGCAATCAGACTCGGCATCGTGAGGGAAGCGGTTCAAACTTACCAGGAGCATGACGCTGCTGAGACCACCAACGGCGCAAACGTTTTTGAGCACAAGAGTGAAACCCAACTCGGCGTACAACCAGGCCTTGCCGCTCCCGATTCCCAGCTTGGGTTCGTTATCAATGTACCCAACCCAAGGCATCAGAGCCATGCTGATAGCCATGCCAAGCAGCGAGTAGCGGTACGTCCTGAGGTTTCCCATGCGCTCCTTGAGCCGCTGGAAGACGAAGAGTTGGAACAGGATGGTTGCCAAGCCAGCCAGTGACATACTGACGCCGATTGTGCCGGGCCCGAGGTCGCGGCCTGTAGGCGGTGGCGAGGAAGCAAAGATGGGGTAAAGGGAGTTGAACGAGATGTTGGCGAGCTGAAACACCAGGTATGTGCCCAGGACGGCGAGCGTGTTGCGGTTCCGTAGTCCATGAAACGCCGAAGGTTGTTCCTCGACGTCCCTCTTGCTGTCGCTGTCGCTGTCCTCGTCTTCCCTCCCTTGCGACTCGAGCAATCCATGCTGCTCATCGTCAGACTGGTCTGAGACCTCGTTGTGCCCATCCGAACCGGCAATAAATCCGTCCCGGCTGCCCCGGGATTGTCCCGGCAACTGTGTTCCTTTTCCTCGTGCATTTCCACCCGATCTACCACAGCACGCCAGGCACCAATCGCGTGCTGTCTTGATCCACTCAAGGGCTGGACCGGCCGCGCCGTGGTCGATGCAGTCGAGCGTCTCCTCAAACCAGATGGCGAGGACGACAACGCTGGACAACAGCAGTGCAGCAGCGAGGACGTTGGGCACCAGGAACGGGTACTTGGGTCCACCTGCGACGCCAACCAGCAAGCCGCCCAACGCGGGCCCTATGATACTCCCGAGGCTGTAGATGACGGGCAGCCAGGTGAAGGCGCTGCTTTGGTTGCTCCTGTCGGTGATCTCGCCCAGGCAGGTCGGGACGATGGCTGCGTTGCCGTTCAGCAGGCCCATGGCGACATGCACCATGATCAACTGCACGTAGGTGGTGCAAAGGCCGAAGAAGACAAAGCAAACAACCAGGAGGGATGTGCCCAACAGCATGGTGGGCTTCCGCCCTATGCGATCAGAGAAGTATCCCCACAGGAGATTCGTGGTCAACTGTGCAAGCGCAAAGGCCGAGGCCAGCAGTCCCACGTACACCCCTTCCTGGCCATCCGGTATCTCATCGAACGACGCGACCATGGTGGGCAAGTAGGGCCCAATCGAGTTGAGCGCCGTCTGCTCCGACAGAGAGAGCAGAGCCAGCAGTCCGAGCTGGCCCCATGGCAATGGGGTTGTGTGCGAGCTGCTCGACCGTTCCTCGTCGCCAGTCACTGCGCTGCTCCTGCCCCGTTTTCTGCTCCTGTCCTCTCCGCCTGCGGCCGACGCGCCATCGGGCCCATTTTGTTCGTCTTCAAAGTCCGAAGTCTCGTCGTGCTGTCCAAAGAGCCTCTTGTACCACGTGCGGGGTTGCCGAGGGGATCGCGGCCTGTCAGACGGGACGGCCGGTGGTGGGGTTGGGAAGGTATGGTATTTTGCTGTCGACTGTCGGCGGAGCAGGCGGCGCGCATCTATGGCTGAGCGCCTCCGGGGTCGGCTGCTGCTCGGTAGCGATTCATTGTACGGCGAGGGCAAAGGAAAAGGCTCCCCGGCGTGGAAGGAGCCCGATGTGCGAGAGCGACGCGATTGAGGGAAACTCGGGCGCGTGGGGTTTGTCGAGGTTGCGGCGCTCGCTGCGATGCTGGTCGTGTGCACCATTGCGGATGAGACGGCTCGCAATTGGTGCTCCGGGCTATTGCAGAGATAGGGTCATCTGGGGCTGGCCTCTTCCGGGTTTTTGGGTTCGTGGTGTTGAGGGGCGCAAGGTGATGTGAGTTTTGGTAGTGACGGGTTGCATGGAACCCCCACCACACCCATCCGCCTGGTGCTGTTTCCTTCAAATGACCAAATCGGAGCGAGGGGCATTGGCCACTGAGAGGTGATGTCATGGGCCGCGAACAGGGGCCAGGGTTTGCTGACTCCTGCCCCTCTGGTTTTCCGCGGGGCGTTTGCTCCGCCCACACACCTTTCATCGAGATACAAGATGTCATTCTGCTGGAAATACAAAAAAAAAAATGGCAATTGAAGTTCAGGTACTCTGTCTATCCACAAACGGTACAGCTGTAAATACTTCAAGTTGTACCTGTAATTTGCGACTTGCGAACACTGAATGAAGACGACAAGGCCCCAATGATAGACTGGCCGATTCATGTGTGGATTGACGAAGCATGATGCAGTCAATGTGAGGCCAGCCCATCTCCGCGACCCAATTGAAGCTCAAAGTGCGGTGAGAGAACTGCTCGTTGAACTTGAAATGAAATGGAAGTTTGGAGTCAGAAATCAATTGTCAGAACTGCACTCTCGTTCTGGGGAGAGGTGTAGTGCGCTGCGTGCCTTCAGCCAAGCTCAAACAGGTCCTACAGGCATATCTGGATCTCATGGGTGAGGTATGAACTAAGTGGTTTCAGATGATCAAGTGTTTTGACCGTCGCCCATCCGTGTCATTGGCACCTTGGCCATTTTTCCGTTCAATGATACCGATGAGAGGCGCATGAGAGCGTGCTTTGTGAAAGGCACGCCTCGGTGTATTAATTTCTGATTTCTTCTGACACAGCCAAATTACCACCCATATCAGCGCACATCCCTTGCCCCCCTCCGAGAGCCTAAAAGACAACGGTCTTGGTCCCGTTGAGGAACACGCGGCGTTCTGCGTACCACTTGACGGCAGCAGCAAGAACCTGGCTCTCGATGTTGGAGCCCTCGTCGACCAGCGCCTTGGGGCTGATGCTGTGGTCGACGCGCGCGACGCGCTGCTCGATGATGGGGCCCTCGTCCAGATCCGCCGTGACAAAGTGCGCGGTGGCGCCAATGATCTTGACGCCGCGCTCGTAGGCCTGGTGGTAAGGCTTGGCGCCCTTGAAGGACGGCAGGAAGCTGTGGTGGATGTTGATGATGCGGCCCGACATGGCCTCGCAGAGCGTCGGGCTGAGCACCTGCATGTAGCGGGCCAGGACCACCAGCTCGACGTTGTTCTGCTTGATGAGGTCCAGGATCTGGGCCTCCTGGGCGGCCTTGGTGTCGCGGGTCACGGGGAGGTGGTGGAACTCGATGCCGTAGCTGGCGGCCAGGGGGGCAAAGTCTGGGTGGTTGGACACAATCAGGGGGATGTCGATGGGGAGCTGGCCCGTCTTGGCGCGGAACAGGAGGTCGTTGAGGCAGTGGCCGATCTTGGACACCATGATGAGGACCCGCGGCTTCTGTGCGACGGGCCGGATGTCGTAGTCCATCTTGTACTCGTCGGCCAGCGAACCAAAGGCCGGGCGCAGGTGCTCGGTCGATTCCGTCGGCGTCGGGCCAAAGTGCACCCTCATGAAGAATTTTTCGCTCGTCGGGTCTGAGAACTGCTGCAGATCCAGAATGTTGTGGCCCTCGCGGGCGAAGATGCCCGTCACGGCGTGCACAATGCCCGGCTTGTCCGGGCACGACAGCGTCAGGATGTGGTCGTTGGCCATTGTTGAAATGCGGTGCTGTTCTCAAGGCAGGCTGTTGGCTGTTGAGTGACAGGACTCGTTCCCTTTTCCCGCTATGCGTCACAGACGACAATTTCACCTGAGGGGTTCGTAAGAGATGTGTCCACTCTCTTTACCCGGATGCTCCAGGGTTAGGGTTTCACATCTGCCCTTGATTTCTTCCTCCGTGGTTTTACACCGCGCAAACCCCCCGCCAGGGCCAGTTGGAATGGGGTTTCAAGAGGTAGCTTACAGCCTGGGCTCTTGGGGCGGTTTTGAGAGAGTCGACTGTCTCGAATGCTGCGAATGTACACCACAGACTCTGAATCAATGTCTTTTGGGACCCTTTCAAGATTTCCAGTTGGGTCCCGCACTTCGCACGAATGTCGGGATTTCGGGGTTGCGCCAAGACACACGAAAACTGTCAAGCAGCAGACGACACCACGACACAACATTCATCAACGTCCAACCTACTGCTACTGTAGTAATAGGTGAAATCTTGAAATATGTCTACCAGCGCTTTTCGAGAAGACGAGGGCCGGCTTTGATCAACCAGGGGAGAACATCACCAGTGACACGCCACCATCATAAAACATCCTCATCATTTACGCCAAAAATCCCAGTTGGTAGGCGCACAACATCGACATTACGAAGCGGTGACTGCCTCCTCCCAGAGCCTACTACCTGCGATACCGCACTTGTTGTCTCGACGTTTCTAAAGTATTTTGCAGTTTTAATGTTGCCAAGCATTGTCAAGCCCCGCCTGTTTGCCGCACCCCGTATTGTCAGTGTCTTACAAGTGTCTTAACAAGCCACGAGCAGGCAAGCATGCGTGCAGTGGTCTCCAAAGCGGCAGCCAGGCAAAATGTATGTGGCAGTGTCCGCCAAGCCCCAACCACAGGACTTGGTACGGTAAAACATGTAAGGCTTCCTTCGGGTTAGTCGACACTGATCACCGGCTTCAAGTTTGCAATTCGGGGCTAGGAAATCCCCGACCCACCAACGTTAGCTGCAGACGCGTATTCCACCTTCCACTTCGAGTGGTGAGTCTGGTGACCCACCCCTCATGGTGCGGTCTTGCGTGCATGGATGATGGTCCTGGGCAGCTGGACCATGATCCATTGAGTTCATAACCTCGGATAGATGAGTCACGGCCGTCTTCGCAAGGTCATGCAACCGCTTGCCTTGATCTTCATTTCAGGCATCCAAAGGCTTAATCATCAACACTCCAGGACCGACATTAAGGACCTGCACTTGAGGAGTCCCAATTCCAACCACCGATGCACTCCAATCCTATATCGAGGCTGAGAAGTACCCCACCTTGCTCTCCCCGCAGTCCATCAAACCCAATCCAGCACAATGCCTCTTTTACTTCGTGCAGCGAAAGAGCCCGACACTCGCAAACTTGGAATCATCAGCCGAGACGCCTTCCGTGACAGCCTTTCGAGGGCCTTTTTCCCTCCTCACTTGGCCTCCAAGTCTGAAACGGGCGATCCTGCTCTTGATGAGGCGCAATGGCGAGATGTCAGGGTTCTAAGGAGGATGAGGGAGGGCAAGCCGACATATGTGGTCGTCGACGTACCGGAGGACGAAGCCGACGGCGAGGAGGTGGTGGGATTTGCCCAATGGGAGTTGCCGTCGGGCTCGACAGCCCCTGCGGAAGCAGCTGCTGAAACCGAGAAAGACCCACTCCCTGGGTCGCTTGATCGAGAGACACTGTTGAAGGTGTACGCGGCACTTGAGGCTGAGACAAAGAAGGCACTCGGACCGGATGGGCACAGCAAGATGTGGTGTAAGCTCGCCGTTGTCTTGGTGAACGTTCGTTCGAAACTAAACGAGATGCCTCCGAAACAGACCTCATGCTTCTCGCCATCGATCCCAACCAACAACGTCGCGGCATTGGCAGGATGCTCGTTAACCATGGACTTGAGCTCGCTGCAAAGGATGGGAAGGACGTCTATCTCATTGCGACCCCTGCTGGCAGAGGTTTATACCATTCTCTCGGCTTCCGCGATATTGGGGAACCAACTGACCTGTGCGGAACCCCTCACTATTCCATGTTGTGGACAGCGACGGGTTCCGCTGCTTCTTGAGGTTACCGTCATCAGTCGGGGAGGGTTTGATACCTATTTTATCAGGAGCCAAGGGAGCGACGCACCGGCGTATCGCAGCAGACGAAGGAGTAAAATGGGAAATGGTAATCTAAAACCATCTCTTGCATAGCATCCCATAAGCCAACTTACGGGCATTATTTCGCACTGGCTCGTCAAATCCAGGGGTCAACGACCTTAGTATCTTGGGCCCCCCCACCCATACTGCGGGTTGCCCTGGTCTTCCTCCCACATCTGTTGATCCATACCCTCGGGCACCATCGTATTCGGGGAGTGTGCTGGCGGGGCCCAGGAAGATGCGCTGGCATCCCATAGCGGTGCTGCAGCCCATTGGCTGGGGTCTGTCGGCGAAAGCCCTGGTGCTCCTTGGAGCGTGGGGATCGGGGCGGGCGGTAAAAGCGAAGTGTTGGTGTACTCATGTTGGCCCGGAGCAACCGAGCCAACCCTCGGTGGTGGTATAAACATATCTGATGGGAGCATCGCCTGGCGCCCTTGATTTTGCAGGAGAGGGTGAGGGATGTCAAGAGGCGGTTGCCTATCTGGGATTCCGCCAGCCATGAACCCAAAGTAGACATCGTTGCCCGATTCCAGATAATCATCGCGCGTTGAGACATGCTCCGCAGCTGCACTCTGCTTCGGCGCCTCATCCTCATCCATCTCTCCCAAGGCGGTCCAAAACTTGTCGATATCGGCGCCATTGCTCCCCAAGGCGATGAGCCGATTCAGCACGGCCACAGGACCGTCGATCGGGTTCGATGCCGGCCGGCCGCTTGAGCTTGGTGAACCGAGCGCCGGGTGAGCCGGCTCTGCTGGTAGGGTTCGAGAAATAGCACAGTAATTGGAAGACGGCATTGGATGGGAGTGTGCGGTATCTCGAAAGTGGGACGCCCGCCGTCCATGCATAAAAGCAGGCCTTAGCTGAAACAGTCGCCGTCTGCAGGAGGGTGTCGAGGGTAGGAGATTCGGGTCCAAAAGAGACACGGCAACTCGACGAGGCGTCGGCAACACGGGGGCGCATCACTTCGGCTCCTCGGGATTCCGATAGGCGGAGAGCGACCGTGTTGAACTGAGTCACGATCATGGCTGTGGTTGTCCGCAAGTTCAGTTTCAGTTTCAGTGCCATCTCTGCCGGCATATAATATCTTACCATTCTCTCTCAAACCAATGGGAAGTTCTCTTGCCAACCTCTCAAGGTCGGCCTGGCAGCCGGTCAATGCTGCTTCTTCCTGACTTTCTTTGTCTTGTTCCCCTCCTTCCAATGACACTCTGTCGTTGCTGAGATTGGCCCTCCTCAGCTGAGGGCCTCTTCAGCACGGCAACCCGCTCGGCCAAATACTGGGCCTTGACGAACTAAACAAGGACTTGGTCCAAGTCATGGTCCTCTGCTTGCTCGAGCTCGGTCAGACATTGGCGCATATACGATGTAAACGGCATCGATGTAGGCTGTGGAAGATGCATGGCAGCGCTGTGTTCATTGTCAGTACTCGGGCATTGGGGTAAATAAATCGCAAAGTGCTGGTAATGGACGTAAGAGGACCGCAAATACCAGACGCCAAGCAGCAGCCTTTTCTCCTCCACCGCCCTCTCCTCGTCGGCTTCATCGTCTCCGCCATGGGGTCTCTTGTTCAACCCGAGATCTGAGACAAGCGACTCTGCCAAACACAGGAGGTTGTTGAGCTGGTTGTGTCTAGCGCAATGATAGTGATACCAACCCAGGATTACCACGATCCCCATGAGCAGGTCCAGAGTGCGTTCACAATGGCGGAAGATGCGATCCGCCATGTGCCCTGTCGCCAGTTGCATTTGAGCTTGCATCTCAGCTAGACCCTCGAAACCTGCTATCGCGCGGATAGACATCATCAAGAGAGGATGATGGGCTCTCATCACTGCCGCCGGGATATGTTGCGGAATAACGACAAAGGGGTGCTGTGGCATCAACTCGGTGCGGAACTTGGACAAAAGCACTTGGTCCATATCCTCGCGGTCTTCCAGCACCACATCCCCAGACCGGCCCAGGGTGCTGGTGTTATACGTGCCAGTCCCGAACACGAAATTGCCTTCGGCATATTGCTGATCGTGAGACGATGTTGTTCGGACAGGAAATGGCCTGTCCTGGCTCCCGACAGAGGACGACTCGGCTGTCAGCTCCGCAGTCAACGGTAAAGATGGATGCTCGGGAGTTGAGACCAGCGAGTCAAAGTCAAACAAAGGGCTGCCGGTGTCCGGCGCTCTTGTGTCTTGCGTTAGCATACCATCACGTAGAGCAAGATTCTAGCGATTGCCACAAAACGTAGGTACTGGGGCTGTTTTGCCTGTCGTGTTTTCCTTGGTTTGTGGATTTGGTCGGTGCACTGCTTCAGCAAGCACTCACACCTATATCATGATGCCATGGCATGTTAGTCATCCACACCATGCATTCCTGGAGCAGCTCTGGGAGCTGCATGGCACTTGTGTTTACGTACCTGAGTGACAAATCAATCTCTGTCTACGGCGCCCAATCTCACGCACATGGGTAGGGGCCAAGATGCACGTCAGACTGCCGCCAGCAACACTCACACGGTTGCCAGCCAATCCGAGATTTTGAATCCATGATTGCTCAGAGGTGGTTATTCCCGGAATAATAGTGCACTCCTGCGCGGTTGGCTCCGGCCAGGCTCCGGCCGCTTTAAGCGGGCTGGGTGAGCCAGGGGTGAGCCAGGGTGCCGCCTGCGGTAGGTGAGGACTGGGTTGGTAGTGAACATAATTATAGCAGCAGAGTCCAATAAACCTGCTACCGTCCGAGGCAATTGGATAGAGGCCAAGAGAAGCTCGACAGTCATGTCTGACACAAGGAATGATGAAGATTCGGACAAGTCACGGCCGGGGTACGATGGACGCAAGAGAGATTATCTGAGGCCTTGATTGACTACCTAAGAAAAGACAACACACCCTTGCAAAGGGATTCGCAGCACATCATCTACCGTTGAAACTCGCCCGGCTATGGTTTACCCGCACCTACTCCTCGCTGACCCCCTGCGACGGGCGAGCGTAATGCGGCGCCTCGTTATGGTTCCTCTTCTGGAACCAGTCATCCCACATGTTATACTGGTCGACTAGGCTTACAGGCTGCTGCTCCGTCGTGTATCCCCAGAGGATCGCGTGCAGCAACTCGTAGCTAAAGGTCGGCCCGTTTCGGGGCTTGTACTTCAGCATCAGCTGCGGGATGACGGGCGTGCCGAGCTTGACCAGTTCTTCGAACTCGTCGCATTCGGTACGCCATGCGGCATTGCTGTGGAGGGCAACCATGTCACAGTGTTCATCCCAATCGAGAAGGGCATTGCGGACGACCCGGTTCCGCTCGAAGTTCTTCTCGAGGATGGCGGCGACATGGCGTGAAGGGTCGGCGTTGTCAACGAGGTATTCGGGATCGTGCTCTAGCTTGTTGTCTGCGATGACAGCCCGAGTTAGCGGCCTGAATCAAGACTGTTTCCTTAGAGGGGAGCTGGAAACAATATACAGAGGAACGCGGCTGTGGCATCTCCTTCAGCTAGCGACAGGTGCCGGAGAGCTAGGGGCACGGCCTTGGGCCCAAGGGCGACGAGCGCATCAAACTCGGGCACGGAAGACCAGGTAGAGGGACTGTGAACCGGTCGTATATTAGCACGCAATACCTAGCGTATAGTCGGTGGTCAGGGGCACAAACTCAAACGACGGCGAGATGGCCTCCTGCCAGCTGTGCAACTTGGCCTTGAAATCGGCAACATAATCGGGAAACGCGCCAAGGAGCTTGAGGTAGAGGCTCTGCGCCGAGTGAAAGGCCCGGTCGCCAACCTCGGTTGCCATTTCTAATATTCCTCTGGGAGTGCGTGAATTGCCTGTGAGAATCTTGCGGGATCAACCGAGAAGAAATCGACCAGAGGCAGTGAACTCTGCCCTCCTTATCCTTGGGTGTTTGCGGCGCGCGTTGTGGGGCAAACGGTCTATTTCCAGACCCCGGTCCTGCAAGTTCCAACAGCGTTCAACAGCCAGCCCATGATCGCTCAGACGCCGCAATTTGGGAATACCAATCCAAAAGTACCGAGAGGAACACGTGGACAGCCTGAGCCTGTTGTGGTGCCTCACGAATCAAAACCAGTAGGTACCTAAGTTTGCTTTAAGCAAGCGTAACGACTACTCGTTTAAAGCTAGAAATCTGCGAAGCTCGCAGGCAAACAGGGGTCGAGAAAAGAGCTCCGCCCATGCCCCCTAGACGCACGTCGGGCAAGGCACAGCTCTCGGTTTCTTTCAGCAAAATGAGGTACAGGATCTGCCTGCTGCTTCTAGAAACCAACGAGGGGTCTTATTAGGAGGGAAAATTTCTGTGCCATGCGAAGAAAAATTTCCGATCCAGCAATCACCAAACTCAACAGAAGCCTCCCGGCAAGAATTGTTGTTGACTTGAGCGAGAATTCCGACGCAAATGTACCATTTCAAAACCCCGGCCGCGCTCAATGGGTATCATGTACTACAATAACCTATTCATAAACTGAACCATGTCATCCCCTTTCAAATCCTACCTCACAGCATGCCCGCACAGTCTGCCCAAGCGAGTACGGCACCGTCAGCTCCCGCAACAGGCGTCGTCTGCGCCCCTTGAAGAGAGACGGGACGCTGAGCCTAGGCTTCTCCGTTATGCTGAGCCAACCACTTCCTTGGCGCCGGACTTCTCCGTAGGCGTGACATCGCCAGGCGACTTCTCGCCCGCGGCGATCTGTGCGTGGATGGTCTTGGGATGCGACTTGCCGGTGACGTCCAGATAGATGCTCCTAACAGTCCTCGCGAGCGTCTTGCGGCTCTCAAAGACAGGGAAGATGCCGACGCCGAGGAAGGAGCAGAAAATCCAAATGATGCCCACCGTGACCCAGCCGGTAAAAAATTGCTTGCTGAAAATGTAGCCCGTGCCGTACAAAGGCATGGGCCAGAGCACGAGGAGGGCTAGGGTCTAGAGACGGGGGATTCATGTTAGCCTCAAACGACGTTCGAACATGACACTGGGTAGGAAACTCTGAAAACGCACCATGACCAC